>Ga0008836_100153_pt1 | contig 65375 bp, 51 predicted proteins | sample HotLakConsUCCR28_FD_62214 | JGI IMG/M metagenome (GOLD analysis project Ga0008836, IMG submission 62214) | Hypersaline microbial mat communities from Hot Lake, Washington, USA - Hot Lake Consortium UCC-R28 (Hybrid Assembly) ... | reverse complement strand
CGCGTGAGGTTGTTGGGATATTCTTTACTCATGAGCTTTCTCGGGGCTCCGTATGTTGATACTCGCAGCCTACACTGAGAAAGCTTTTTTACGTCTTCTCCGACTTTTAAAACACCCTCTAACGCATTCACTAATGACAAAAACGTCCGGTCAAACTGAATTGGCGTTCACCTTAAATGGGGAACCGATGAGCCTAAAAGCGGTTTCCCCCACCCAAACGCTGTTGAGCTATCTGCGTCAGCAGGGCTACGTGGGCACCAAAGAAGGCTGTGGCGATGGCGACTGCGGGGCGTGCACCGTCGTCATGGTGGGCACTGACGCCGAGGGCCAGCCTCAATATCAGGCGGTGAATAGCTGTTTGTTGCCCGTTGGCAGTCTGGGGGGACGACACCTTTACACCGTGGAGGGGATCGCGAATGGGCAGTTGCACCCCGTCCAGCAGGCCATGGTTGATTTAGGCGGTTCCCAATGTGGCTATTGCACGCCGGGGTTCATCATGAGTCTGTTTGCGGGGTATTACAGCGATCGCGTCGCGGATGATGTCACCGTTGAAGGCAATCTCTGTCGCTGCACGGGTTACCTCCCGATTCGGCGAGCGGCGCAGCGCGTGGCTGCGGCTCCCCACGGCGAAGACGCCTTTTCGCAAGCGTTGGCCCAGGCTCCTACCCAGCTCGAAAGCACCGCTTATGAAGGCGAAGGGCAGCAATTTTATCGCCCCACCCAGCTCTCAGAAGTGCTCACGCTCTTGCAGGCCCATCCCGAGGCGACGCTGGTGGCGGGGTCTACGGATTTGGGGTTAGAGATGAGCTGGTATCGCCAGCACTATCCCGTCATGATTGCCCTGGAAGCGGTCGCCGAATTGCACCAACTAGCGCAAACCGAGGACGCCGTGGTGATTGGGGCGGCAGTGCCCCTCAGCCATATTGAGGACCGACTGCGAGGGGTTTTTCCGAGTCTGGATGAAATGTTGCACTGGTTTGCGGCGCGGCAGGTACGCAACCGGGCAACGCTGGGGGGCAACCTGGGCACGGCTTCCCCCATTGGAGACCTGCCGCCGGTCTTGTTGGCGTTGGAGGCAACGATTCAAGTGGCGAGCATAGAGGGCCAGCGCGAGATCCCCATTGCCGATTTTTTTCAGGGCTACCGGGTGACCGAGTTACGTACCGGCGAGGTGATTGTGTCGGTCACCATTCCCAAAACCGTGCCTGCGGGCGTGGCTCGACGGCTCAGCCAGGCTTACAAGGTGGGCAAGCGGGGCACCGACGACATCAGCATTGTGGCGGCCTGCTATCGGGTGGATCTAGATGCGCAAAATCGGGTCGTGGCGGCACGGCTGGCCTATGGGGGCGTCGCCGCTACCCCTTTACGGGCCACAGCCGTCGAGGCGGGGCTAGTGGGGCAACCCTGGACGGAGGACACGGTTCTCGCGGCTAAGCAACAGTTGCAATCTGCCTTTACGCCGCTGAGTGATCTGCGGGGCAGTGCCGAGTACCGCAATCGTTTGATTGGCAATTTGTTTGAGAAGTTTTTTGTGGAATTTGAGACCCCTGAGCAGGAAGAGGTGTTGGGATGAGCAGCGGTGATCAACGACAGAGTCACGAAAGTGCGATCGGGCACGTCACCGGGCGGGCCGTTTACACCGATGATCAGCGGCCTCCCTTGGGGTTGTTATCTCTCTATCCGGTGCTGTCGCCCCATGCCCACGCGCGGATTTGCCGGTGTGACGTGGCCGCCGCCCTGACGGTGCCGGGGGTCGTGACCGTCCTCACGCCAGCGGACATTCCCGGCAAAAATGATACGGGGGTCATTCGGGCGGATGAGCCGCTGCTGCCTAGGGAGGAGGTGAGCTACTGGGGGCAGCCAATCGTTTGGGTCGTGGGGGAAACGGAGGCCGCTGCCCGCTTGGGGGCCGAGCAAATACAGATCGAGTACGAACCATTACCGGCCCTGTTATCGGTGGCGGCAGCGATCGCTGCCGAGAGCTTCCATAGCGAGCCCGATATTTGTCGGCGGGGCAATCCAGAGCAGGCTCTGGCCGAGGCTGACCATGTGCTGGCGGGGGAGGTCGCCATGGGGGGGCAAGATCACTTCTATCTCGAAACCCAAGCGGCGTGGGCGATTCCCGCTACGGATGGCAGTTTTGAGGTCTTTTCCTCCACGCAACATCCCGCGTCGACTCAAGGGGCCGTCGCGGCGGTACTACGGCTGCCCCAAAATCAGGTGGTGGTGACCTGTTTGCGGATGGGGGGAGCCTTTGGGGGCAAGGAGTCGCAGGCGAATCCGTTGGCCGCGATCGCGGCTCTCGCTGCTTACAAGACAGGACGCCCGGCTCGCGTCAGCTTTCGTCGCCATCAAGACATGATCATCACCGGCAAACGCCACGGCTTTTTGGCCCGATATCAGGTGGGGTGCGATCGCGACGGCACCCTCAAAGTCCTGATGCTGAACCTGTACAGCGATGCCGGGTGGAGTCTGGATCTATCGCCTCCGGTGCTGCTGCGGGCAATGTTGCACGCTGATAACGCCTACTACATCCCCCATGTCGATCTCAAGGGCTACCTGACCAAGACCCACCGCGTCTCGAATACCGCGTTTCGCGGCTTTGGCGGCCCTCAGGGCATGTTGGTGATCGAGGATGCGATCGATCGGGTGGCGCGCACCGTGGGACGGCCCGTGCACGAGGTGCGCGAGCGGAACTTTTATCACGGTGAGGGCGAGACGAACACGACCCACTACGGTCAAGTGCTGACGGATAACCGGATTCAGCGGGTCTGGTCAGAGGTGAAAGCCCATGCCAACTACGACGATCGCGATCGCCAGATCGCGGTATTCAACCAGCAACACCGGCATCGCAAGCGGGGCCTGGCCATTACCCCTGTGAAATTTGGCATTTCCTTTAACAAAAAGATCTATAACCAGGCCGGAGCCCTCGTACTGATCTACACCGACGGCAGCATTCAGCTCAACCACGGCGGCACCGAGATGGGCCAGGGTCTCCATACCAAAATGCGGCAGGTGGCAGCGCGATCGCTGGGCATCAGCACTGACCAGATTCGCCTGATGCACACCAGCACCGACAAAGTGCCCAACACTTCGGCGACGGCGGCTTCCAGCGGTTCCGACTTGAATGGTCAAGCGGTCAAAAATGCCTGCGACATTCTCAAGGAACGCCTTGCGCCCATTGCGGCCCAGTTGCTCAATCTCGATGGTCCTGAAGAGATGATCTTCGCGGATGGCGGCGTTTATTGCACCACCGCGCCGCATCTGCGGGTGCCCTTCAACGAAGTGGTGCAGGCGGCCTACAATGCCCGCATTTCCCTCGCCGCGACGGGCTTTTACCGCACGCCCAATCTCAGTTGGGATCCCGAAACCTACAGTGGGCGACCGTTCTACTATTTTGCCTATGGTGCGGCGGTGAGCGAGGTGGAGGTCGATGGCTTTACCGGCAACTTTAAGCTGCGTCAGGTCGATATCGTGCACGATGTCGGCGAATCGCTGAATCCTTTGGTGGATCAGGGGCAGGTCGAAGGGGCCTTTGTGCAGGGGCTGGGCTGGTTGACCATGGAAGAACTGGTCTGGTCTCAAGAGGGGCGGCTCAGCACCTTTGCCCCCAGCACCTACAAAATTCCCACCATCAGCGAAGTGCCGGAAGCCTTTCACGTTCACCTGCTGGAGCGGGCGGCGCAAAACGGCACCATCTATGGCAGCAAAGCGGTGGGCGAACCCCCGTTTATGCTGGCCTTTGCCGTGCGGGAGGCGATTCGCTCAGCGATCGCCGCCTTTGGCAATCGCCCCGACTGGGTGCCCCTTGCCTCCCCCGCCACCCCCGAGGCAACGTTGCAGGCGATCGACGCCATGCGCCAGCCCGTGCCCCAAACGGCGGTTTCCGTCTCTCGTTAGGGTGACGCGAGCTTGTCAGCCAACCGCAAATTTACGATGTCGACAGCGCTAGGGTTTTATCGAGAGATCGCAGCGGCGCTGAGGCGCGGCCCGGTGGCGATCGCCACGGTGACTCAAACCCGTGGCTCCACCCCGCGCGAGGTGGGGGCCAAGCTCTTGCTCGCGAGCGATGGTCAGATGGCTGGCACCATTGGCGGCGGGGCAGGCGAAGCGAAGGTGCTGCGACAGGCGCAAACCGTTTTAGCTACCGGCCACCCGCAGGCGGTGGCGATCGATTTGTCGGGCACACCCCAGCGCGACATTCAGGGCATTTGCGGCGGCACCATGCAGGTCTGGGTTGCCCGCTGGCAGGGGGAGGGGGCGATCGCTGTGGTTCAGCACATCGTGCAAACTCTGGAACAGGGACAGGCCATCACCCTGATCACGCCCCTGCACCCCCACGACTCACCGTATGTGACTGAGGCCGACAGCCCCACCCCCACCCGCCTTGAAACCCCGCCCCTGGCGTTTCGCGAAACGCTACAGCCCCGGCCCCTGTTGCTGATTGTCGGCGCAGGACATTGCGGCATCCAGCTGGCCCGCGTTGCGGCGTTGGCTGGCTTTCGCATTTGGGTGCAGGACGATCGCCCCGAGTGGGCCAGCCCGCAAAACTTTCCCCAGGCGGAACGGCTGTTTCACGAGCCGATGGATGAGGTGCTAGGGGCGATCGCTCACCACAGTCAGCTCTACGCCGCCCTCGTCACGCGCGGCATCGACTACGACCGGCCCGCCCTCAAAGCCCTCCTCACCCGCCAACCGCCCTGCCTTTATCTGGGTATGATCGGCAGCCACAAGCGCGTCACCAAAGCCTTGCAGGCCCTGCGAGCCGAGGGCATTGCGCCAGAGCAAATTCCGGCACTCTACGCCCCCATCGGCCTCGACATCGGTGCCCTCACCCCCGAAGAAATCGCCATCAGCATCTGTAGCGAGCTGATCATGGTGCGCCGAGGCGGCACCGGCCAACCGCTGTCCCTGCAGACCCGTAAGGCGTTTTTCCCCAGTGCTGAGAATTCGCCCTAGTGCATCGTCAAGGCGAAATTGGGCGGTTGGTTAGCGCTAGCGTCACCCAGCAGAACCCTGGTTATGGTGGGGTTGCACTCTGTTCAACCCAATTTACAGTAAACAGAGAATTCGCTTTAGCTGCCGTTGACTGAGCGGTTTTGCGGCAGCGGGACAAATCGATCTTCCGTATCATCGGTTACGGTGCGGCTCAAACCAGCTTGCTATTAATCAGACATTCAGTGCTCAACCAACCAGAGTTGGGGAGTTCATTATCAGCTTCTAGGGTTCCGGCTCAGTGATGCTTCTGCCACCTGAGTGTCTGGTCCGAGAGAAGCGGCTGGTTCAAGATTTTTCTGAGATTTACTCAGTTTTTTTGCCAGTACACGGCGGGATAAAAGCCCGGGAGGTCAGGTAGAGATGTGATGTCTCTGTCCCCTCCTCGGGCTTTTGTTTTGGCGCTGAATGTACGGGTACTAAATGTTTGAAGGAGATCGCCATGACCGATGAACCGACCTTTCGCAGGCCGAGTGAAGCCCACGAAGCGCTGCAAAAGGAGTCGCGTCTGCCGATGACGGGCTGGCAGCAGGAAGTTGATCAGGGCTTGGCCTATGGACTAGAGGCGGCAGAAAGTATTCGCGATCGCACTATCCCCACCTTTTCGCGCGGCGAACTGCCCCACTACGCCGGTATCAACACCTTTCTGAAAGCGCCCTATATCGAGGATGTCAGGAAGGTGGGGAACTATGATGTGGCGATCGTTGGCGTGCCCCACGATTCCGGCACCACCTATCGCCCCGGCACCCGCTTCGGTCCCCAGGGCATCCGCAAAATCTCCGCCCTCTACACCCCCTACAACTTCGAGTTAGGCGTCGATCTGCGGGAGCAAATCACCCTCTGCGACGTGGGCGACATCTTCACCATTCCCGCCAACAACGAAAAGTCCTTCGACCAGATTTCCAAAGGCATTGCCCACATTTTTAGTTCTGGCGCGTTCCCGATCATCCTGGGCGGCGACCACTCCATCGGCTTTCCCACCGTGCGGGGCATCTGCCGTCATTTAGGGGATAAAAAAGTCGGCATCATCCACTTCGATCGCCACGTCGATACCCAGGAAACGGATCTGGACGAGCGGATGCACACCTGTCCCTGGTTCCACGCCACCAACATGGAGAACGCTCCGGCGAAAAATCTGGTGCAGCTCGGCATCGGCGGCTGGCAGGTGCCGCGTCAGGGCGTCAAGGTCTGCCGGGAACGGGGCACCAACATCCTCACCGTCACCGACATCATGGAAATGGGGCTGGATGCCGCTGCCGATTTCGCCATTGAAAAAGCCACCGACGGCACCGACTGCGTGTGGATCAGCTTCGACATCGACTGCATCGACGCGGGCTTTGTCCCCGGTACCGGCTGGCCCGAACCCGGCGGCCTCATGCCCCGCGAAGCCCTGCACCTGCTCAAACGCATCATCCAAGAAACCCCCGTTTGCGGCATCGAAGTCGTCGAAGTCTCACCGCCCTACGATGTCAGCGACATGACCGCCCTCATGGCCACCCGCGTCATCTGCGACACCATGGCCCATCTGGTGCTCTCTGGCCAGTTGCCCCGCCAGGAGAAGCCGGGCTACATCCACGCGGAAGCGAATATGAACGTTGATCAGGCGTGGGAATAAAGAGTGTGATGTAGGTGAAGTCGGTGGAGTGGGGGAGTCGGTGAGGGTGGGTGGCCGGGCAATGCAAGGCTCTTTTCACCTACACCTAGATGCAATGCCTGCGACCTCAGCACCTACCTCACTCACTTCACCCACTTCACTCACTCACCCACCTACCCCACTTACTCCACCCACTTCACTCACCCAGCCACTTCACTCACTTCACCTACCCCACCCACCTCACACTCCGCCCAAAGCCATGCACGAAACCGACATGACCAAGGCTCTCATCATCACCCTCCGCGAATGGTGGGAGTCCCAGCCCGATCGCCCGCCCGTGGAAAAAGTATTCCTCACCGTCGGCCAGTTCACCTGCGTCGAACCCGCTAGCCTGCAATTCGCCTTTGACGTGCAGACCCAGGGCACCTTCCTCGACGGGGCGCAACTGATCATTCAAGAAACGCCGCTGATCGCCTTTTGCCACCCCTGCCAAAGCGAATACCGTCCCGTCATCGGCTTGCAATATGCCTGCCCCACCTGCCGATCGCCCCTGGACGACATCCGCTCCGGTCGCGAACTCAAAATCGATCGCGTGCAATATGCCTCCCCGTCTTCCTCCATCCCATAACGCCCAACCCACCCTCTTCGTTCTTCCCTCTTCCTTTTTTCCTCTTCTCCCTTGCCCATGACCACCGACACGGCGTTGCTGAATAGCGGTATGATTTTGCAAAAATTTAAACGCGGTTCCAATACCTAGAGAAATTGGTTCATACCTGGAATCAGCAACGCCCCGACACCGTTACCGAAATCGCCAGTCTCAAGTCTTCGCTGGAGTCCCAGGGGGTGAAGTACGCCCTCGCGAGCTACGTCGATATTCACGGCATGTCGAAAGCCAAGATGGTGCCCCTGAGCCACCTGGGACAAATGATGCAGGGCTCGGAACTGTTCACTGGGGCGGCCTTGGACGGCGTGCCCCAGAACATCAGCGACGAAGAAGTAGCGGCGATGCCCGATGCCCGCTCCGCCACCATCCTGCCGTGGAATAAAGAGGTGGTTTGGTTCGCCAGCGATCTGTACCTCTCAGGCCAACCCTTTGAAGCTTGTTCCCGCCTCATCCTGAGGCGCATGTTGGACAAGGCCGCCAGCCTGGGCTTCACCTTCAACCTGGGCATCGAGACCGAGTTTTTTGTCTTTAAGGAAACCGAGCGGGGTTTTGAGCCGGTGAGCGATCGCGACACCCTGGCGAAGCCCTGCTACGACCTGACCGGCCTGCTCGACAACTACGGCTGGCTCACCGAACTGGTGGACACCATGAACCACCTCGGCTGGGACGTGTATTCCTTTGATCATGAGGATGCCAACGGTCAGTTTGAGACCGACTTTGCCTATGCGGACGCCCTGACCATGAGCGATCGCCTCACCTTCTTCCGCCTCATGGTGAAGGAGATCGTCCGCCAACACGGCTACTTTGCCAGCTTCATGCCCAAACCCTTCGCCAACCGCACCGGCAGCGGGGCGCACTACAACATGTCCCTGGCCGACATCCACACGGGCAAAAACTTGTTTGAGGATCCTGGTGACCCGCGTGGCTGTCAGCTCTCGCCACTGGGCTACCAGTTCATCGCGGGCATTTTGCGCCACGCCAAAGCCATCTGCGCCGTCACCTGCCCCACGGTCAACAGCTACAAGCGGCTGATCCGCCAGGGCAGCATGTCGGGCTTCACTTGGGCACCGGTCTACATCTGCTATGGCAATAACAACCGCACCAACATGCTGCGGATTCCCCTCGCGGGGGGACGGGTGGAGTGTCGCGCCGCCGACATTTCCACCAATCTGTATCTGGGGGCGGCGATGATGCTCGCGGCGGGGTTGGAGGGCATCGAGCAGGGGCTCGACCCCGGCGATCCCCACCGGGAAAACATGTACAACTACACCCTGCCGGAACTCGACAACCTGGGCATCGACCTGCTGCCCCGCACCTTGCAAGAAGCGGTTGACGCCTTTGAGCGCGACCCGCTGAGCCAGGCGGTGATGGGGCCGCTGATGTACCGCACCTACACCGATTTCAAACGCCAAGAATGGGAGGACTACCACACCCACATCTCCGACTGGGAACACCAACGCTACCTGAAATTTTTCTGATTTTTCACATCCTGGTACGGGTGAGGCATTGTCCACCCTCATACCCATCCACTCTCACACCCAACCACTCCTTAAAAAAACATGCACCAAATCATTGACGACACCCTCGGCATCAACCTGCTGCACGCCAACCAAGCCGGGGCCGACGACAACCGCGCCCACTTTGACGCCTGGGGCATTACCTGCATGAACCTGATGAGCAGCCCCGGCGCAGGCAAAACCGCCCTGCTCGAAAAGACCCTGGCAGCGCTCACCGATTCCCTGAAAATCGCAGTAATTGAGGGCGACATGACTACCGAACTCGACGCCGATCGCCTGCGCCAGTACAACGTTCCCGTGATTGCCATCAATACCGGACGGGCCTGCCACCTCGACGCCCGCATGGTGGCTGGGGGCATTCACACCCTCAGCCATGACCATACCCCCCAGGATCTCGATTTGGTCATCGTCGAAAACGTCGGCAATCTCGTCTGCCCCGCCGAGTTTGAAGTGGGCGAACATGCCAAGGTCGCGCTGCTTAGCGTCACCGAAGGCGAAGACAAACCGCTGAAGTATCCCGTCATGTTTCGGGAGGCGGATGTGCTTCTGATTACAAAAATTGATCTCACTCCCTATTTAGATGTGGATCTAGCGCGGATTGAAGCCAACGTGCGCCAAATCAATCCTCACGTCACGGTGATTCCGTTGTCGGCCAAATCAGGGGAAGGTCTAGAGGTTTGGTTTGACTGGGTGGAGTCTACTGTCAAGACGCCTGAGTTGGCCTCTGCTCGTACCGGGGAAAATTAGTTGTGAGTTTTGAATGGTGAATTTAAGCGCCATTCATCACTCAGAACTGAAAATTTCGAATTTTCCCCCAGTTTCTTTGCTGTCTAGTTATGTTCACTGTCTAAAAATCATCATGAAACGTCGCTCAATTTTGCCCGTCTTGCTGGCCTTCTTTTGTACTTTATTCATCACCTTTAGCTGTGCTCAACAGCCTACTGACACAGGAACTACCGAAGAAAACACTGAAGAAACCACCGCTTTTATTAACGAGAAGCCAGTTGTCATGGGGTACAGCAGTTGGGCGGGTTGGTGGCCGTGGGCGATCGCCGAACAAGAAGGGCTCTTCGAAGCCAACGGTGTCGACGTTGAACTGATTTGGTTTGACGGTTATCTGGAATCTATGCAGGCTCTGGCCTCCGGTCAACTCGATGCGAACTGTCAGACCCTCAACGACACCATTTCCTTTGCGGGGGAAGCGGTGAATGGCGAAGTCGCTGTGGTGGTGAACGATAACTCCGCTGGCAACGACAAAGTCATCGTGGCGGCTGAAATCGAGACGGTTGCTGACCTCGTCGGTGCATCCGTAGCGCTCGAAGAAGGCGTCGTTGGGGACTTTTTACTGACCCTGGCCCTGGAAGAGGCCGGTCAGTCGCGCGCTGATGTCAACATCGAAAACCTGGAAACCGGAGCCGCCGCTGCCGCTTTCGCCGCCGGTCAAGCCGACGGCTTTGCCGGCTGGGTGCCTTTCTGGGAAACCGCGCTGACTCGCGACGGCAGCAAAGAACTCGCCAGTTCCGCCGACTTCCCCGGTGCCATTCCTGACCTGCTCGTCGTCACCCAGACCCTCATCGACAACGACCCCGAAGTCGTACAAGCCCTGGTCAACACCTGGTTCGACATCCTCGCCTTCATCAATGACAACCAGGAACGCGCCTACGAAATCATGGCCGATCGCGCCAGTGTCGATGCCGACGACTTCGAAAAGTACCTGGAAGGCACCCGCTTCTTCTCCCTCGAAGACAACCTCGAAGCCTTCACCCCAGGCGACAGCATGGTCCACATGCCCTACGCCGCCCAAGAGATGGCGGACTTCATGGTGGAAGTCGGTTTCATTCCCGAAACGCCTGACCTCGAAGCGGTGCTGGATAACCAGTTTGTGCAGGCGTATGCCGAGGCGAATGCCTAGAAGAGTGTGAGGGTAGGGGGTATGAGAGTAGGAGATATTCAGCCACCCCATCACCCTGCCACCCCATCACCCTCATACCTTCCCCCAAAGCGGGAACTCTCCCATTAACTGCTCTCTCACAGGTCTTACCATGACGGTTGTCTCCTCTCCCCCAACGTATACAGAATCGTCTACAGCGGCGCAAAGCCTGAAGCCGACGGTATTTTGGCGGATTGCTGAGGATATCCCCCAGCGGCTGAAGTGGGCGCTGATGGTGATGTCGGTGCTGTTGCCGTTTTTGCTGTGGTGGGCGATCGCCAGTACGGGATGGATCAACGACAAGTTTTTGCCGACCCCAGCAATGGTGACCACCTCGCTGGTGAATCTGTGGCAGGAGGGCTATCTGCTGAGCGATACGTTGGCGAGCTTTTTGCGGGTTTCGGCAGGCTTTTTGCTCGCGGCCCTGGTATCTATTCCGATGGGGATTGGCATGGGGGCGTTTCCCAGCGTGCGATCGCTGCTGGAACCCCTCATCGGCATCGTCCGCTATATGCCCGCCCCCGCCTTCATTCCCCTGCTGGTGATTTACCTGGGCTTGGGAGAAGAGCCGAAGATTGCCCTGATTTTCATCGGCACGGTGTTCTTCAATACGCTGATGATTATGGATGCGGTCAAGTTTGTGCCCAAAGAACTGATTGAGACGACCTATACCCTGGGGGGCGATCGCCGTCAGGTGCTCCTGCAAGTCATCACCCCCTACGTTATCCCCAGCATTTTTGACACCCTGCGGGTCAACATGGCCGCCTCCTGGAACCTGGTGATCGTCGCGGAACTCGTCGCCGCCGACAGCGGCCTCGGCAAACGCATCGCCATCTCCCAAAAATTCTTCCAAACCGACGACATCTTCGCCTGCCTCATCGTGCTGGGCCTGATCGGCTTCATCCTCGATCTATCCCTGCAAGCGGCGATGCGGATGACCTGTCAGTGGGCGGTGAAGTAGGAGTGGCAGGGTGTGAGGGTAGTTGGGTGGCAGGGTAGTTGAGGGTGAGAGTGTGAGGGTAAACAACTACTGGACTGTCCATTGAGAGGCATTTTTGACCATATTGGCAAGCTGACCCAGCACTTGGTCGTAGGCACGATAGAGGGTGCGAGCTGATTCCGGTTCCAGATATTGGCCTTTGACAGAGAACTCTAGCCAAATTTGGGTTTCGGTCGCTTCTGCTTGGCCGTCATACAACTTAGCGACGAAAGCTGCTTGATAACGGCGTTTACGCCACGTTTCGCCCAAGTTGGCGCACACCGATCTTGAAGACCGCGAATCTGATCCGTCAATGAATACCGTTCCGCCACTGGAAATGTCTTCGATACCTCAAAAATCTCCATCGCCGACGCAAACGCCGTCTGATACACCTCCAAATCCCGATACACCCTGACCATTCCCTTGCCCATCTATGCGCTCCCCGTAGACCTACGCCTTCAGAATTCCCGCTCTCTCACCCAGCCACCCAACTACCCAGCCACCCTGCTACCCTCATACTCCCCCAACAACCATGCACCTTGAAATTGCCAAACTCCATAAACAGTTCGACACGCCCCAAGGCCCGCTAGTCGCGCTCAAGGACATCAACCTGCATGTTGAAACGGGGGAATTTGTCTGTGCGGTGGGGGCGTCTGGTTCGGGAAAATCGACGCTGCTGCGGCTGGTGGCGGGGTTGGAAATGCCGACCGCTGGGGAAATCACCGTGGATGGGCAGCCAGTGATGGGGCCGGGGGCCGATCGCGGCATGGTGTTCCAGAGCTACACGCTCTACCCCTGGATGACGGTGCAGGAGAATGTGGAGTTTGGCCTGAAACTGCAGGGCCTGGAGGCCAAGCAGCGACGAGAGGAGGCATCGCGCTATTTAGATGTGGTGGGGTTGGCGCAATTTTCGCGATCGCTGCCCAAGGAACTGTCTGGGGGTATGAAGCAGCGGGTGGCGATCGCCCGCGCCCTAGCCAACCATCCCAAAATCCTGTTGCTGGACGAACCCTTTGGGGCACTTGACGTGCAGACCAAAGAAACCCTGCAGGAATTTCTGCTGGAACTCTGGGATCGCCTGGGCATCAGTATTTTAATGATCACCCATGACGTCAGCGAAGCGGTGTTTCTCTCCGAACGGGTTTACGTGCTCTCCGCTCGTCCCGGCACCATTGAGCAAGAGGTGAAGATTGAGCTGGGTCGCGATCGCGCCTACAAAATCCGCCGGACGCCCCAGTTCCACCACTACTGCGACGAAATCATGGATCTACTCCGCAGGGCTACCGTAACCTCAGTTGAACCCTAATTTGGCCGCTCTCCTGACTAGTACAGTGCGGCGTAAATTTGCACACCCTTGGCCCTCACCCTAAATCCCTCTCCCAACCTTGGGAGACGGACTTTCAATCGGTATCGAGACTTAAGCCACCGAGTACTAGATTACTGGCAAGCCGTGACAGATCACAGGTGCGTATTAGATAGCCCAAAGCGGAGAGAAGAGTGAGGGATATAAGATGAGCTTAATTACTTATAGGATGTGTTAACGCCAGCGTAACGCATCAAATTCCTGTGAAATGGTGCGTTACGGCTTCGCCTAAGGAATGAGAATTGAATAAATAAGTTGGGATAGCCGTCTCGGCTGTCCCAAGGCAGGCAAGATGCCTGCCCTAACAATTGGGATGTTATTTGATCCTCATTCCTAAGTAGATGGGCTTAGTTATTTGTAGGATGTGTAAAGCCCTTCGGGCATGGCTGCGCTAGAGCGCCAGCGTAACGCATCAAATTCCTGTGAAATGGTGCGTTACGGCTTCGCCTAACAGCACCCTACAACATCTTTGATTGATGCCCACCAACTTAGAGCGACTCTTCGAGAAGCCGCTTTGCGTTGAGTGCGCTTCCCGCAGGGTGGGCCGACGGCTTCAGATTGCAAAGTTATGATGCCCTCGCACCGGGGAGATTCACGCCATTAAATTTTCCGCTGTTGGCAGTGACGACAATTTGTCCGAAACGTGGCCCGCTACGACTTTCTGATTCCGCAAGTTTGCCCACAGACTGCAGGATTCATCAGAGACCGTCAAAAAAACATCAGCCCCGTTTTGCGCCAGCTTGCAAGCTACCTGATACAGAGGACCACGCTCAGTCCCAGGCATTTGTCGCAAACGATAGTAGAGTTCATTTTGAAAATGCACGCCATCCTGCAAGCTATCGTTAAACCAAAACTTGAAAGGTTGAACCTGCTTTTCTTGGACAACTTTGGGTAGCAAGAGACTGATCCTCGCGTATTAATAAAATGGTAGCTAACCAGTCAATGGAAAGCAGCGAGAGGTTTAAAAATTGGCAACAACAATTTTTGAAGATTGAGAAGCCGCAAATCGCGTTACATATCTTTATTTTTGCAGACATCATGCCGCGATCGCCAGTATCCGCCGAACTTTCACAGGATTTTTATTTGAGGTGCGGCAAATTCAACGCGGCTTGATGTTTGACTCATTGGATAAACTTGGAGCAGCCGATTTCGCCTGTCTTCGCTGCACTCACCCTCTGTCTGCGCCTAGTTATGGACGGATCGCCGCCCTTTTCCCATCATCGGAATCCCAACTGCTAATGGTGTCGGTCGATGGCTCTAGCTGAACAGAATCCCCGATCGCCCGCGCGGTTGCCCGCCATCCTGCGATCGCCTCTTGATGGCCCCTCAGATTGCCAGTTTATCGATTGATGTTTAATCCGTCGTGTTGCTTTTCTCTGAGTTGGAGCAACGAGCTATGCAGTGTGTTGATAAGATTTTTTGATGGCAGCAGACTGGACGAGCGAGACCAGAATATCGTCTGTTAAAGGCTGCACGAGAAAGCCATCTAAATCCAGAGATTCATCAGAATTTTGCCACCTGGGGGAGCCCGACTCCGTTAGGGCCACAATCGTCATATTGGGGGTTTGATGAGTTTGGCGTAAAACCTTAACCTGATTCTCAAACCAGCTCTGATTCTCTCCTACCAAGATTACGAGACAGGGATGCATCTGTTGAGCTTGCTCGACTGCGTGCTCGGCAGATTTGGCTACCACAAAGGTGTAGTTAAGTGACAGGTGTGAAAGTTCTGACCGCTGCGGACAGCGTTGCCGTTCATCTAACACGAGAACATAATCTTGAGGAAGTGTCATTGCGGGACCATGGGTGGGATTTTTTCAAAGGTTAGGTTTCTGTAAACAACGGGAGAAATTCTAAATCGTGGCTACAGCAATCGGTTGAGTTGATTGTGAAGGATGGAAGTTCTCAGGTGCTCAATTAAACTGTTTTTTTAAGCTTTCAGGGCATCGGTCTGGGAAAACAGAATTGTGACACTTTAAATCAATAGTGGGAAACTTGAGAGTTGCATTCATACAGAAAAAAGGGCGATCGCTGAACAGGCCGGAGCTAGAGATTGCCGCTAAAGCTGGACCTTCAGTGCATTTACGGACTTCTCTATAGCATCTGGCTTGAATGCTAGCACCTGGCAAGACGGCAACGGTGCGATCGCAAGCTCTAGTTTAGATTTGCGTGAAATAATCTTAATTAAGCTCCGACCATGCCGTGAAATATTCAGCCGGGGCGACTCAGGAGAAATCGCCGGAGCGACTTCCAGGATGGCCGTAGGTCTAGAGATATTGTTTACAAAACTTTGGTCTTCATAACGTAAGCGTTAAATATTTCTGATAATTGCTGCTTTGTAGCAAGTCGTAAATTTTGAGGCGAATATTCAAAGGGAATCTTAATCTTTCTGGGCACTGGCTCAGGGCATTTTAGAAAGCAATCGTTTCACCCAAATGGCGAAATTTTTAGATTTTCCTAACATTAAGAGAAGATTGGCTTTGTCAATCCTGCCGGGGAGTGATGTTGAGGCTCCTGCTAGCGATCGCTCGTCGGGGCATTGCCTTTTGTCGATGCCCAAAATGACGGAGATCGCGATGAGGATAAGCAGACTGTGCTGGGGATTGTTGCCGATGTCTTTGACATTAACGGGCTGTCTCAGCCCGATCGCGACCCGCGAGGCTGTGCAGCAAGTAGAAGACACCTTTGCCGCCCATCGTGCCGAATTGGATGAGCTGGCGACTACCGCGATCGCGGAACTGGAGCGATCGGGTGAGAGTGCTCTCAAGCTGCCGGATCAGCCTTTTTACGACCGGGCTTCGGTTGCGGAGACATTTGGCAGTGAAGCGATCGCGGTGGACTTTGTCGTTGAGGAGTTTTATCTGCCGCTGGTGTACGTCGACACCGATGAACCGCAAGACATCCACGATACCTGTGCGAATGGCGGCAGGGTCGTCAAGCCGCTCGCCCCTCATTGGTATATCTGTCAGCGGGATGGGAACTGAATTGGATGACCAGGCCACGGCAGAAGTGCCCACATCGTTACCGGCGATCGCCCGTCTGGTCTCTTTTAAATGAGAAATCCCACTCCCAACTTGCAGGGCAGGATCTTTGCACCAACGCGCCGTTGAACTGTCAACAGACGCCTACGGTAGCTGCGACAGCAAGATTATCGCGATCGGCGTCGCCATCAGAGTCAAGAGCGCTTGTACAAAGGTGGTCAGCCACCATTGGCCCCGCTTTTTGTAACGTGGGGAAAACCTTTTGGGGCCAGGTTGAGTTGAGAATTTCACGATTAATCCAAATTTGAAGACATAGAAAAGCCAGCGATCCTGCCATTAAGCTGGTCGAGCTTGCTCGGATCACTGGCCGCATGAGGAGGTGTAAGCGAGGTAAAAGATGCAATCTGTTGGGTCAAGGAGCCGCGCTAACTGGCTGAGGTTGAAGGGGTCGCTAAGGGCGACAAGGACCGCAACGCGGTTGACCGTTTAGGAGCCTTGGCATAGACATTCACGATCGCCTGCAATCCCTCTCGCAAGGCCTGCCGGATTTGAGGCTTTTGGGCGATCGCCGGTTCATACTGCCGCTGCACCAACTGGGGATGCTGCACTAAGAGGTACACCTTATTCACCCGATTGAGCGCATAGCGAATCAGCCGCTGCCGCTCTGAGGGCAACGCAAATATCTGCTGGTGCGGATCAGTGGTGCAAGTCGCCAACAAGGCGTCCGCTTCTTCGACCACGAGCTGCTCGGTCAGGTTGACCACTTGTGCTCCGGCTGATCCGACTGGCGAAACCGGGGAGGACATGCTCCGAGCCGTGTGCTTACCAGACATGGATTTAACTTCCATACGAGAGAACATCAGACGCAACAGGGCTGAACCGCGCCGTTGCTGCCGTTACTGGTCAAGTTAGAAACCAAATGTAAAAAACTCGGAAAGTGGGTGAGCAATGAGGGGGACGAGGTGCTCCCAGGCCCTTGCCCTCAGGCATTTTCAAGAAGATTCTCTATCGCTGGCAAGATTTGCGGCGATCGCCGCAAGTGCTTTGATGTAAGCTACTCGTTTAACGTAGTCGCACCGCTGAGTTTCAGGATCAGACACACCAATTTAGGGTTTTGCGACAGAGATTATGAGGCTATTGTTAATCGAAGATGATGAACGGATTGCCGATGCGGTCTCCGAAGATTTGAGCGATCAAAACTACACCGTCGATGTGGTGTATGACGGTCAGGCCGGTTGGGAATACGCCGAAATCACCCCCTATGACCTGATTTTGCTCGACGTGATGTTGCCCAAGCTGGACGGCATCACCCTCTGTCGGCGGTTGCGTCAGATGGGCATTCACACCCCCATTTTGCTGATTACGGCGAGAGATGCGATCAGCGATCGCGTTCTCGGTTTAGATGCCGGAGCTGATGACTATTTGGTCAAACCCTTTGACCTGCAAGAACTGGCCGCCCGCATCCGCGCGTTGTTGCGGCGCAATGACACCACCGCTCCCCCCATTTTGGAATGGGAGCACTTGCGGCTGGATCCTAGCCTCTGTAAAGTCAGCTACCAGGGGGAGCCGTTAGAACTGAGCCCCAAAGAATACAGCTTACTAGAGTTTTTCTTGCGGCATCCCAGCCGCGTCTTTAGCCGGGGCCAACTGTTGGAACATCTGTGGTCCTTTGATAGCCAACCGGACGAAGCCACCGTCAAAGCCCACATTCGCGGGCTGCGGCAAAAGCTAGAAGCCGTCAACGCGCCCAAAGATGTCATCGAAACGGTGTACGGGTTAGGATATCGCCTCAAGCAGCCGGAGCAATAATGTTTGAAGGATTACGTTGGCGACTCCTGATCTATTACTTGTCGGTCATGGCGGCCATTTTGGGAGCGTTTGGGTTAGGTGTTTACGGGCTGTTCTCTCGGAGCCTGTATCAGCAACTCGACCAAAAATTGATGACCCTGGCGCAGGCGGCCACCCCTTCGATGAAAGAGGTAACCACCGAGGGAGAGGCCTATCTAGAAAACCTGGAGGAAGTGCCCTGGCGGGATATTTTTAACCGCAATCAACAGAGCCTGGAATGGTTTGATACCGAAGGCCGACGACTGGCCCTCAGAGGCAAGATCGACTCCTCGCTGCCCCCCCAAGTCGGCATGCAGATGACGTCTGCCGACCCACCGATTCGGGCATTTACAGTATCGGTGTTTAAAGATTCGCCCAATGCCGATACGCCGGAACTGCGAGGCTTTATCCGGGCGAGCCAAAATACCCAAGAGATTCGCACCTCGCAGCAACAACTGTTAACGGGGTTGGCCTTGGGCGGCAGCGGCGCACTGTTGCTCGTGGGCTTGGGCGGCTTTTGGCTGACGCAGATTTCGTTGCAGCCGATCGAAAAAAGCTATCAGCGGCTGATGCAGTTTACGGCGGATGCTTCCCACGAATTGCGGGGTCCTCTAACCGTCATCAAGACCTCGGTGGAAGTTATGCGGCGACATCCAGAACGGGTGCATCCCCGCGATGTGAAAAAGCTGGGCGCGATCGCCAGTGCTACCACCGAACTCAGCATATTGGCAGAAGATTTACTGCTCCTCGCCCGGATGGATGCTGACGCGATCAGCCATCCGCCGCAAACAGTATTTCTCAATGCGTACCTAGAGGATCTCGTTGGTCTCTATCGCGACAGTGCCCACCAGCAGGGGATTGAGCTGATTTTTCAAGAGATGGCAAAAGTGGCCGTGACGGGACAACCGAACCAATTCAACCGGCTGTTTAAGAATCTCATCCAGAATGCCCTGCAATATACCGCCGAAGGGCAAATTATCGTCCAGGTGTCGCGATCGCGCTGCTATGCCCTGGTGAAAGTTGCCGATACGGGCATTGGGATCGCCCCCGAAAATATCCCCAAAGTTTTCGATCGTTTCTGGCGAGCCGATCGGGCGCGATCGCGGCGGGTGGGGGGCAGCGGCCTCGGACTCGCGATCGTCAAAGCGATTACCCAACACTACGGCGGCAAAATCTGGGTGACGAGCGAAGTGTATCGGGGCAGTTGCTTTCACGTGGCCTTGCCGTTAGCCAATGTGGTGCCAGTCGCCAAGCTGGTGCCGCCCAACTGGTTTGTAAGCAAACAAACTTAGGAGACCTCCAGAGATAAATGGATCTGTAGGGGCGGGTTGGGCAGCCTGCGATTGCTCCTACCGAGCAGCCTTTAGCCCAACCCGCCCCTACGCCACTGGGATCTGCTTTTTCAAAAATCTCAGCCCTAAAAATGAACGGGCATTGGGGTATCGCGGCCCGGATGGTACCCTACATTTTCATGATTGGAGCCTGTTGCTGGCGGCTTTGGGCAATCGCTTTGATCGGCTGAAAACCCCTCTAGAATTTCGTCGTTTTATCAAGAAATCCGGCTTAAAAAAGGCTTTGGCAAAAGTCTAGGATCCAGCATTTGTTATTTGGCTGGGATCACAACCAGACCGTCATTTCTCCATTACCGAGTTTTTTACTTTTCATTGTTAATCTGTGGCCATAGGTGAACGAGTGAACTCATTCCAATCCCTTGGTAAGTAGGTGGACATAAACAAACGATGTTGTAAGGTGCTGTTAGGCGAAGCCGTAACGCACCATGCTACAGGGATCGGATGCGTTACGCAGGCGCTAACACATCCGACAAATAATTAAGCCTATCTACTTACAGGGCGATCGCCTCATCGGGAAGCTCTCTTTTTCGGATGAGGTGCATTGCCCACTGTCCGCAGACAAGTTTTAGGAGGTCTCAATGACCATCAGTATGGCAATTCATAATCGACCCTCCTTTCAAGGAGTGCGATACCCAGCCCAAAAACATGACTTGCTAGCACAAGCCCAAAACTGTGGTGTTGGCGATGATGTATTGTCTTTCATCAGTGCCATGCCTGACCAGGAATATCGAACTCCTGCAGAACTTCGCCAAGCTATTTTGACAACTTTGCCGACAGAATATAGCAGTAGTGACTGCCTCCAGTAAAGCATTCTTGGGCAAGGTTTAATGCGCAAAACCTGCTAAACCTTTTTGATTTCGCAGTCGTTTTTGCCTTCAAATATAGCTTTGAATTGCGAGGAAATATGCCAAGTTTAACCTACTCAATGTTTGGATTAGGAACATTTCCAAGTTATCCAGATGCGCAAGTGGCGCTGATGAAACTTCAAGATTCCGGGTTCTTAACCTGTCAGCTTTCCTTCCTAGCAAATTCTATCGCTCTGTATAACGATTGGTTATCTACATCTCCTAGTAGTCGGCACATAGCGTCACAATCGTCTTTTGGTAATCCGCTGGCTAATAATCTCATCAGCGGTTTAAAGGGCATCGTCAACCACCCGGACGAAATCATGCTTTCCGGTCAGGAGCGGGTCGTTACTGGGGGGCGATTAGGTTCGCTCCTCTTGTCTAAAAAGTCTTCTAGCCATGCTGTAGTTGCAGCACTCAAGACTTTGAAGCTGCCTGAGGAAACGGCTCAAATTTATCGCGATCGCCTGCATCGAGGTGATTTTTTGGTGGGCGTCGAGTGCTCAAAACGCGACATTGTGAGAGCCGAGGAAATTCTGCAAGATTGCCGAATTCGACATTGGCGAACCTCTGACTTGACCAAGGCGGTGCCTCAAAATGCCGCTTCTGTCCCCAATGAGCGGGGCGAAGACTGGCACTTTTATGCCATCCCCGACTACACCATTCTGACTACAGTGCCCGTTGCCCGCTATCGGGTGGCGAGCGGTCTGGCCAACATCGACGGCTAATGCCCATTGATGCCCATTGATGTTTCTGGTCGCGCGTTCTTGAGCGTCGTTGCGCGACCGCCAGATTGTCGATTCGAGCTTTCCGGGTTGAGCGTTGCGGGGCTGGGAGACATCACCCATACCGCGATCGCCCATCGGAAATTCCCAACCCGTCGACGGGTTGGGAACCCCCTGGAGTGCAGCCATCTCAGCCGCGCTCCTGACCAGTTCATTCAGTTTGTGAGGAAATGACCATGAAATCCTTTTTCGCGCTTCCCCTCGGTACGGCAGCTTTACTCGGTCTCATTGCCTGTAGCAGCCCTGAATCTACCTCTGAAGGCATGGATTCCACGACGGCAGCTTCGCCGCCAGCCGGAGAGCTGGATTCAGCCGCCCCCGTGGATCCCCTCTCTAGCGATCAAGGATCGCCCAAACCGGATGCCGAAGCGATCGCCCCCGGCGCGGATGCCCAGAGTGATCTCGAACTGGCAGAGATGATTCAGGCTAATCTGGATGCTCAACTGCCGACCAATCAGCTCACAGTCGAGGCTGAGCAGGGCAACGTCACCGTGATCGGCGAAGTTGCCACCCCTGAAGAAATGGAACAGGCGGAAGCGATCGTGCTCGCCACCGAGGGGGTTCAAACGGTCGAAATGCAGGTGGATATGGCCATGCCCGCCAGCTAGTACCCGGCGGCTTAAGTCTCGATACCGATTGAAAGTCCCTCTCCCAACTTTGGGAGAGGGATTTAGGGTGAGGGCCAAGGGTGTGCAAATTTGCGCCGCACTGTTGTACTAGTTGGCCGCACTGACAAGCTAGCAAAATCGTGCTTGCCCCCCGGTTCTTGCCATTGCAGGAACCGGGGGGCGATCGCTATCGTGGCCGTGAAACGCCATACCCTATGCAGAAGGGGCGATCGCCGTTACCCTCAGCGATTGGCATGATATTTTTCGATAAAGTTGATGATTTTGCCCGCCACATCAATACTGGTATATTTTTCAATGCCCTCCAGCCCTGGAGAAGAGTTCACTTCCATCACCACTGGCCCATGGTTGGAACGGAGCAGATCGACCCCAGCGATCCGCAACCCCATCGCTTTGGCCGCCCGCACAGCAGTGCTGCGCTCTTCGGGGGTGAGTTTCACTTTAGAGGCACTCCCCCCCCGATGCAGATTTGACCGAAACTCGCCAGCTGCGCCTTGTCGCTTCATGGCCGCAATCACCTTGTCCCCCAGCACAAAGCAGCGAATATCCGCCCCTTTCGCTTCCTTGATATACTCCTGCACCAAGATGTTGGCATCCAACCCCCGAAATGCTTCAATCACGGACTTAGCGGCCTGGTAGGTTTCTGCCAACACGACGCCGATGCCCTGGGTCCCTTCGAGCAGCTTGATCACCAGGGGCGCACCGCCCACCAGTTCGATCAGCCCGTCAATATCCTGGGTGGAATGGGCAAACCCCGTCACGGGCAGCCCGATGCCCCGCCGGGCCAGCAATTGCAGGCTGCTGAGCTTGTCGCGCGATCGCGTGATGGCCTGCGATGGATTAGGCGTAAAGACCCCCATAATCTCAAATTGCCGCACCACCGCTGCCCCATAAAACGTGTTGGACGCCCCGATGCGAGGAATGATGGCATCCGCACCAGTAACCGGCTGACCTTGATAGAGCACCTTGGGATTGTGGGACGTAATGTCCATATAACAGCGCATGTGGTCAATCACCCACATTTCATGTCCGAGCGCTTCGCCCGCTTCTTTGAGGCGACGAGTCGAATACAGCGTGCTATCACGGGACAAAATAATGATTTTCATGGCAAATCAGGCTCATCTATTTCTTCGGTGGGGGCGGCATTGCGATCAAATTGGCTCATCAGATAAGACCCCCCAGGGTCAACCAAAAACCGCCGACGCACCGCCTCGCGTCCCAACAACATGCGAAATCCCATCACATCACGGTTCGTCAGAGTGAGTTCAATTTCCCAAGGCTGCTGACCAAAAGAAACCGTTGTCAAGATTACCGGTCGCTCTTGCACCTGCCCACCGGAATTTCGCACCTGCCGCTTACCTAAAATGGGGGCGATCGCCTCAACCGTGAGACTCGTATCCCGCTGCAAAGGATGGGCTTTAAACCGCACCATCAGCCCCTCCGCCTCCTCAAAATACTCCAGGTCAAAGGCATGGAGGGCAGAGGTGCGGGCTCCAGTATCGACTTTGGCTTTAATCCGATTGATGCTTAACTGCGGCAGGGTCGCCCACTCTCGCCAACCAATAACCTCTAATGGAGACGCTGACGCTACAGCGGGGGAAACCAACTTCATCTTTCGCAGGCATGCAACCTTTCCATCGTACTCATTGATGGGAGTTCTCCAACAGTCTTCTCAAGCACAATGCGATTGACGGGGGATGGATGGGGATTGACAGGAGATGGATGGGGAAAGGTGAGTCAGGGGCAATTTAACCCGGCATTTTTCTCTTACCACCTCAAAACATGGCCCTGTCCAGACAGCTGAAGCATACGTTACAATTGTTAAGATTGCCTTTTATTGAAGGACACTTCGTTACGCGATCGCACTTTCCTACACATCACAGGATTTCGCAGAAATCATGACTCTTCCCATTCGCAACGTTGCTATCATTGCCCACGTTGACCACGGCAAAACCACGCTCGTAGACGCGCTTCTCAAACAGTCCGGCATTTTCCGTGAGGGCGAAGAGATTCCCGACTGCGTGATGGACTCCAACGATCTAGAGCGAGAGCGCGGCATCACCATCCTTTCCAAAAATACGGCCGTTAACTACCGAGACACCCTGATCAACATTGTGGACACCCCTGGCCACGCCGACTTTGGTGGCGAAGTTGAGCGGGTGCTGGGCATGGTGGATGGCTGCATCTTAATTGTGGATGCCAATGAAGGCCCCATGCCGCAAACGCGCTTTGTGCTCAAAAAAGCCCTGGAAAAAGGGTTGCGCCCCATCGTTGTGCTGAATAAAATCGATCGCCCCCAGGCGGATCCCCACGGCGCAACCAATAAAGTGCTGGACCTCTTCATTGAGCTAGGGGCCGACGACGACCAATGCGAGTTTCCTTACCTTTACGCCTCCGGGCTGGGCGAATTTGCGAAGAAAGAGCTCGACGACGAAAACAAAGATATGCAGCCGTTGTTCGAAGCCATTTTGGACCACGTTCCCCCGCCCGTGGGCGATCCTCAGAAGCCCTTCCAACTGCAGGTGACCACCCTGGATTATTCCGAATACCTGGGGCGGATCGTCATCGGCAAGATTCACAATGGCACCGTGCAAATGGGGCAGCAAGCGGTTCTCATCAATCGCGAGGGCAAGCACACCAAATCCAAAATTACCAAGCTTTTGGGTTTTGAAGGGCTACAGCGAATTGAGATTGAAGAAGCCAGCGCCGGGCAAATTGTGGCGATCGCGGGCTTTACCGACGCCAACATTGGCGAAACCATCGCTTGTCCCGATGTGCCCGAAGCGCTGCCCCTGATCAGTGTCGATGAGCCGACCCTCAACATGACCTTCGCGGTGAATGACTCGCCGTTTGCGGGTCAAGAGGGCAAGTTTGTCACGTCGCGGCAACTGCGCGATCGCCTCATGCGCGAACTCGAAACCAACGTGGCCCTGCGGGTCGAACCCACCGATTCCCCGGATCGCTTTTCGGTCTCGGGTCGGGGTGAACTGCACCTCGGCATCCTGATCGAAAATATGCGCCGCGAAGGCTATGAGTTTCAGGTGTCGCAGCCGCAAGTGATTTACCGCGAAATCAGCGGTCAACCCTGCGAACCCTACGAACTCGTAGTCCTTGACGTGCCCGAAGATGCTGTCGGTGGCTGCATGGAGCGCCTGGGCCAGCGTCGCGGTGAAATGCAAGACATGCGAGTTACAGGCACGGGGCGATCGACCCTGGAGTTTGTAGTTCCGGCTCGTGGCCTGATTGGTTTCCGGGGCGACTTCATGCGGCTCTCGCGCGGCGAAGGCTTGATGAACCACAGCTTCTTGGAATATCGCCCCCTGAGTGGGGACGTGGAAACGCGCCGCAACGGTGTCTTGATCGCCTTCGAAGAGGGCACCGCCACCTTCTACGCCCTGAAAAATGCCGAAGATCGCGGCGTCTTCTTCATCACGCCGGGCGTCAAGGTTTACAAAGGCATGATCATTGGGGAAAACAACCGCCCTCAAGATCTCGAACTCAACGTCTGCAAGACTAAGCAGCTCACCAACCATCGCGCGGCCTCCGGTGATGAACTGGTGCAGCTACAAACCCCCGTCGAAATGAGCCTGGAGCGAGCCCTGGAATACATCGCCCCGGATGAAATGGTTGAGGTCACCCCGGAATCCATTCGGCTTCGCAAGATGTCGAAAAAATTGGTAAAACGCTAACCCCATCGCCGCTCATCATCGCTGTCATTGATCAGGCACTCCTACTTTCTAGTGGGGGTGCCTTTTCCCTATGTGGGGGTTGGGGACGGCGATACGGCTTAACTTGCGGCTCAATAGCGAGACTGCCAGACCTAAACATCAAAGATCATAAAGATCGCAAGATTGCCAGCAACTTAAACCTCATCCAGATTCAGCAGTGGAGTTTTGGCATCTGGGAAACCTCACCGCCTGCGGCACCTCTCCTTCTCAAGGAGAGGTTTGACAAGACTCTGATTCCTCTCCTTTGAAAGGAGAGGTTAGGTGAGGTTCTGCCCGATCACACAAAACTCCAGTTCTCAACTTAGACGTGGTTTAACTTCCGAAAACAGCAGTTTTTGCCCGATAAATCTTGCGGTAAATCATTCCTGAAAGTTTCTAGGCGAAATAGCTATTTTGTCCAAAGTTGTGCAATTCTATAGACCCGATCCTATGTCTGCTAGGTCGCTTTTTTTAGTGTCGTTTTTTGCCATCCATTACTGCTTGTTTTTTGGGAGCAATAAGTTATGCCCTTAAGTAAAAAATTGATTGCTGAGTTTATTGGTACGTTTTGGTTGGTGTTTGGTGGCTGCGGGAGTGCGGTCTTTGCAGCAGCCGTTTTATCCAGTGACAATACCTTCCCGCTCGGAATTGGGTTTGTCGGGGTTTCCCTGGCATTTGGTTTGACGGTGCTGACCATGGCTTATGCTGTCGGCCATATTTCGGGTGGGCATTTCAACCCCGCTGTGTCTTTTGGTCTGTGGGCCGGGGGGCGGTTTCCCAGTTCTGAGCTACTGCCCTACATCATTGCTCAAGTGATTGGCGCAATTGTTGCTGCCGGCCTAATTTATGTGATTGCCATGGGGCAGCCTGGCTTTGAATTGACCGGCTCCAATCCCCTGGCGACTAACGGTTTTGGGGAGCACTCACCGGGCGGATATAACCTGCTGTCTTGCTTGGTGACTGAGGTGGTCCTGACCTTTATCTTTCTGTTCGTGATTTTGGGGGCGACCGATCGCCGGGCTCCGGCGGGTTTTGCCCCCATCGCGATCGGTATGGCCCTAACGCTGATCCACCTGATCAGCATCCCCATCACCAACACCTCGGTGAATCCGGCTCGGAGTTTGGGTCCGGCCCTGTTTGCGGGGGGTGCATTGATTGGTCAGGTGTGGCTCTTTTGGGTCGCCCCAATTTTAGGCGCACTGCTGGCCGGATTTGCCTACGCCAGCTTGATGGATGAGCCCACAGTGCCCAAAGCGACGATGCCAGAATAGGCGATCGCTTTAAGGCTTAATCCAAGCGCAGAGTTGACCCAGTCGCTCTGCGCTTTTTTATCGCTAAGGGATCGGCGGCTAAATAACGTACCCAATCAATCCGGTTTTCTCCTGCAAGGAGACGCTTCGCGAACGACTTCGCTCAACCTGTCAGGGTCGAGAGTTGAGCGGAGTCGAAACTCGGTCTGCGGGGATATGATTTGCGGGCCAGCTCCTAAGGGAACTGCGCTTAAATACCTGCCCACCCCAGAAACGCTTTTTGTAAGGGGTTGGCAATGCCAAACCTCTACGAGCGGGGACACTTTTTTGAGTAACTCCCTCAATACTTTTTGCCGATTCTTATAAAGAGCGCCCCGACTTAAAGGCAGACGAATTCATGCTCGCTAGAGGACATCCTAAAGCCCTGACATTTAGTGCAGCTTGGGCAATGCTCAACCCCTGATAGCAAAGTGCAAACGCCGTCCGCAGAAAGTGAAGAGCCTGGTATTAGAAAAGCAGGAGCAGTTGTAGGGTGCTGTTAGGCAAAGCCGTAACGCACCATTCCACAGGGATTTAATGCGTTACGCTGGCGCTCTAGCGCAGCCATGCCCGAAGGGCTTTACGCATCCTACAAATAATTAAGCTCATCTACTGATTAATTAAAAAAGCAGGAGCAGTTGTGCAGCTGCTCCTGCCGTTGTCCAACCATGTTTTCGAAACCAAACAGAGCGGCGGAATTAAGCCACTTCCTCTTTACGAGAACGCTTTCCTGCCAGGAAACCAGCCGCAGCAACGCTGCCCAGTCCCAGCATCAAAGCCGGTTCGGGCACATCCTGAGATTCAGCAATCAACTTAAATTTGGCTTCAACTGTGGCACCAAATTTCTTACCTTCAGTTAAACCAAAGAAGAAACCTTCGTTAAAAGTTTCATCAAAAAGTGACACTTCAAGAATGCCACCATTGCCGAAAAGAAACTGCTGAGGCCCCTCCCAAGTGAGCTTGCCAGCCTGATATGAGCCTAAGAATCCGCCTTTGACGCCAAAGGTTTCACCATTAACGCTGCCCGCAAAGATTTCAGGTGCAGAAAAATCAAAATCTACCGAAATATCCTTTTTGCTCTTGTCGTCTCTATTGACAGCACTCTCATCCGTCCAGAGTTTAAACAGATCGACAATCACGTGATCCCCAACCTCAAGCGTGGCAGAAGCCGGTTCAGGCAATAACTCTTTAACATTAAGAACCAAGCCGGGATCCTCGTCATTGAAGTTAACGTCATAACTTCCCAAAGTAAAACTAGTGGCGGCTTCTGCAGCTCCAGCAAGAGCAGTGCCAGTAACTACAGCACCCGCGATCGCAGCTTTCAACATCATGGTTTTCATTGTTTTCATTACCTAATACATGGACTTGTACGCAAATCAAAGGCGACAGATTTTGCACAGTAAAACGACCATCGAATTTCGATGGGGGAGCATCGTCCAATTAAAATATCCGTAAAAATACGGAGTCACTCAAAACTGTCGCAGCCGAACTCCTGATTCCTCTAGAGGTGTTGGGGACTAGCACCTCTTCGGCAATGTTTAATTTGTACTTATTTATACGGGCATGCGAAACCGTTTATTGGCTAAGTTCATAAAAACCTTACAAACAATTCAGCCTAATCAGTACTTGAATGCGTAACTGTGAAGTTGCTACAAATCCAGTGTTACAGAATGTCAATTCTGCCTATCAGGCTTCATAAAAAAACGCTGTCCCTACGTAAAGAGACAGCGTTTCAAGCATCATGTTTCGAATTTCTAGAGATTTAATTCTCTAGAGCACGAGTTTTATGAAGATTGGGCTTAGTAATCGAAGTCACCGCCCATGCCTGCACCAGCGCCCGCGCCAGCACCGTCTTTCTCGGGCTTGTCGACGACGATGCACTCAGTGGTGAGCACCATACCCGCGATGGAAGCGGCGTTTTGCAGGGCGGAACGAGTCACCTTGGCGGGGTCAACGATACCGGCAGCCAGCATGTCAACGAACTCACCATTGGAGGCGTTGTAGCCGATATTGAAGTCCTTCTCTTTGACCCGCTCAGCGATTACCGCGCCGTTTTGACCCGCATTTTCAGCGATGCGCTTCAGCGGTGCGGTCAGCGCCCGAGTCACGATTTGCGCCCCGATCAGCTCTTCACCAGAGAGGTTGCTGGCTGCCCAAGCTTCCAACTGCGGAGCCAGGTGCGCCAAAGTAGTACCGCCACCGGGGACGATGCCTTCTTCCACTGCGGCCTTGGTCGCGTTGATAGCGTCTTCCAAGCGCAGCTTGCGATCCTTCATTTCTGTCTCGGTAGCAGCACCGACCTTGATCACCGCAACTCCGCCGGAGAGTTTCGCTAAGCGCTCTTGCAGCTTCTCTTTGTCGTAGGAAGAGTCAGACTCTTCGATTTGCCGACGGATTTGCTCACAACGCGCCTTCACAGCGGCTTCGTTACCTTCGGCCACCAGGGTGGTGTTGTCTTTGGTGATGGTGATGCGGCGAGCCTGACCAAGCATGTCGAGCTTAGCGCTTTCCAGCTTGAGGCCAGTGTCTTCGCTGATCACTTGACCGCCCGTGAGCACCGCCATGTCTTCGAGCATAGCCTTACGGCGATCGCCAAAGCCAGGAGCCTTCACTGCTGCGACGTTCAGTACACCGCGCAGACGGTTGACGACCAGAGTAGCGAGGGCTTCCTTCTCGATGTCTTCCGCGATGATCATCAAGGGCTTACCGGCCCGAGCCACTTGCTCAAGCACGGGCACCAGGTCTTGGATCAGGGTGATTTTCTTATCGGTGAGTAGGATGTAAGGCTCATCAAGGATGGCTTCCATGCGCTCGGTGTCAGTGGCGAAGTAAGGGGAGATGTAGCCCTTATCAAAGCGCATCCCTTCGGTGACCTCCAGTTCGGTGGTCATGGACTTGCCTTCTTCCAAAGAGATGACGCCTTCGCGCCCGACTTTGTCCATCGCTTCGGCAATCATGGCACCAACTTCTTCGTCGTTGCCCGCAGAAATCGTACCGACTTGGCTGATGGCGCTGGAGTCTTCGACGGGGCTAGCGTGCTTAGCGATTTCTTCTACCAGGTAAGCGGTGGCTTTTTCCACACCACGCTTGAGGGCGATCGCGTTTGCACCTGCCGCCACGTTACGCAGACCTTCCTTCACCATGGCGTGAGCCAGCACGGTTGCCGTGGTGGTGCCGTCACCCGCCGCATCATTAGTTTTGGAAGCGGCTTGACGAATCAAAGCCACGCCAGTGTTTTCGACGTTGTCTTCCAGTTCAATTTCTTTAGCAATCGTCACACCGTCATTGACGATTTGCGGTGCGCCAAATTTCTTTTCCAGGACGACGTTGCGGCCCTTGGGTCCTAAAGTAACGCCGACGGCCTCAGCCAGCATGTCCATGCCTTTTTCGAGTGCGCGGCGAGCATCTTCGTTGTAAATAATGCGCTTTGCCATGTTTAAAATACCTTTCCTGCGAAGAGATGTGAGTGAATAAAAAACTTAGAAGCGAAAATCAGGGGGGGTCTGGGTTTCAGGTTCCAAGTGATCCGAAACCTAGCTCCTGGTACCTAGCACCTAATACCTGACACCTATCGCTTACGCCAACGTAGCCAAAATGTCTTTCTCCGACAGCAACACGTACTCGTCGCCACCCAACTTGATGTCGGTACCGGCGTACTTGGAATACAGCACTTTGTCGCCTGCTTTAACTTCGGGAGCCTGACGGCTACCATCTTCGTTACGCTTGCCAGGGCCAACGGCGGTGATTTCGCCGACCTGGGGCTTTTCTTTAGCGGTATCGGGAAGCAGGATGCCGCCAGCAGTGGTTTCTTCCGATGCGCTGACTTTTACCAACACGCGATCGCCCAGGGGGGTCACGCTAGACGCACTCAAAGTAATAGCTGCCATTACAAATTCTCCAGAATCGCTAACACTGAGGTGAATGTGTGCTTGCCTAAAACCAGGGGTGAATTCACCTCATCAGCCGGTTTAGCACTCTCACCCTCTGAGTGCTAATTTAGAGCGTCACGGGGACACACCACAACAGCAAGGTGAGTGCGGTTTCCCGAACTGGTATGGATGAGCGTGAATGATTCAGTGAGTCCGCACCGATTTGGGGATGACCGATGATGAAATTTCGTAGGTGGATAGGGGCGATCGCCCTGGGTTCTTTTGGCGGTTGTTTGACTGGGAGTGCCGCCCAGGCCAACCCTATTCTTCCACAATCGGGCAGTCCGACGCAGGTTCAGCAGGCTGGTAATGAGTTCACCATTACTGGCGGGGTGAGTTCGGCAGACGGACAAGCGCTGTTTCACACGTTTGAGCAGTTGGGCCTGTCCCAGGGGCAAATTGCGACTTTTTTGGCTCAGCCCGAGGTGCGATCGCTCCTCGGCGGCATTGTGGGTGGCGAGGCCTCTTATATTGATGGGCTGTTGCGCGTGACTGGCAGCCCTGCCGATCTCTACCTGATCAACCCAGCGGGGATTTTGTTTGGCCCCAATGCTCAGCTCGATTTGGCGGGATCGTTTGCGGCGATTACCGCTAGCGGGGTGCTGTTTGATGACACCCTGTTTAACGTGCTGGGCAATGATGATTTCAGCCAGCTGACGGGGACGCCGACGGGATTTGTGTTTGCGCTGAATGAGGCAGGCGCGATCGTCAATGCGGCGAATCTGACGGTGGCGGCGGGAGAAACGATCACGCTGATGGGCGGCCAGGTGATTTCGACGGGCACGCTGACGGCTCCCGGTGGCGAGATCACGATCGCCGCCATTCCTGACAGCAATCTGGTGCGCATCAGTCATCCCGATGGGGTGCTCAATCTAGAGGTGGCAACGCTACCCGCCGGGGCGATCGCCGCTGGCAATGCCCTCATGCCGCTCTCGTTACCGGCCCTACTCACTGGTGCACCGGCGACTATCGCGACGGGCTTGGCGATCCAGCCCGACGGCACCATCGCCCTGACCAACAGCGACACCACGTTTGCCCCGGTCGCGGGAAGTGCGATCGCCGCTGGCACTTTGGATACGTCTGGGACGGTCGGCGGCGAGGTCATTGTGGTGGGCGATCGCGTGGCTCTACTCAACGCCACGGTGAACGCTTCTGGAACAACGGGCAGCGGCACCGTGCGGCTAGGCGGCGACTACCAGGGACAACCCACCTTGCCGGGATCATCTCTCACCTATGTGGATGTAGACAGCCAGATTACCGCCAGTGCTGACCGGGCAGGCGATGGCGGCGATGTGATTCTCTGGTCGGACGGGACGACCGCTTTTTATGGGGATATTGCTGCTCAGGGGGGCAGCACGACTGGGGATGGTGGGTTTGTGGAGGTGTCAGGGGCACAAACTCTCAAGTTTCGCGGTGCGGTGGATACGACAGCCCCCAATGGAGCCATGGGCACTCTGTTGCTTGACCCGACTGACATTACCATTCTCAATGGCACGGCTGATGGCGACGATACCGACGCTTTCGACAACATCCTGAGTGAACCAACCGTCGGGGCGGGCGATTTAATTCCGACTGAAATCTATGAGTCCGAGTTAGAAGGCTTGAATGGCAATACTAAGGTGACGCTGGAAGCCAGCAACAACATTACCATTGCTGATTTAACCGATGATAACGAACTGAACTTTCAATCTGGTACCGGCAGCATCACCTTTGCAGCGGGCGGCATCTTTCAAATGTTGGACGCGAATGATTTTATCGTTGCAGCGGACAATCGAGATATTACCATCACTGCCAGTGCCATCAATGCAGGCAACTTCGATACGAGGGGGGCCGTTTCGCTGACTGCGACATCGACGGATATCGTCGTTAGTACCATTTTTGCGGATGACGGTATCACCATCAATGCGGCGAGGCAGTTTCAAGCGATCGGTAGCCGGGTCTTACTTCTCAGCACACGCCTAGAAGCGGCGACTGATGGCGATCTCATTGAGTTTCTTTCGCAGGGCGACCCCAATCTACTTGTCGATGCGGGTCTGGTTGATGGTTCCAACCCCGACCCTTTTCAAACTCGATTATTTATTCCGATGAGCTTGAGAACCGATCCCAGTGGTGGGGGAGATGCCTCAATTGTTATCACCCATGGCGGTCAGGCCATAACGACAAACCTAGATGGTGGAAACCTGCTCATTCAGGGCACCGGGGCGTTTCCCGACATTCAATTTGTGGTCGGACCGCAGAATGACCATGACATTACCATTACTAATCCGGGCACAAACCTCGTCAATGGCGTCTTTGATAACTTTTCAACTTTGTATCCAGTGGGCGGGTTTCCCGCCAACTTAAGTGGGGCAACGGGCGCGATTGTGCGCCAAGCGACTGACTCAACGCTAGTGACTTCGTTTCAAAATCAGCCATTTGTGCCAATCATTGATGGTGGCGGCGGCACGACCGGCGGCGGCACGACTAGCGGGGGCACAACCGGCGGCGGTACCACCGGTGGCGGCACGACTGGCAGCGGTTCCGGTTCTGGGGGCGGAGGGACTTTAGGCGGGCAACCCGCGATCGCCCCTGGCCTCAACTTCGAAACTGCCACCTTTGAAAACCTCACTCCAGACAATGCTGAGACCGATGTGGAAGACTTGGAGGAAGAGGAGGATGCCGCAGCGTTGACCACTGAAGACGCTGAAGCGGAAGATTGTGCAGTCGCGATCGCCAACCGCTCCGCCAACACGGTTGAAATCACCTCCACCTGTGAAGCCCTCCCGGTTGATGAGTAAGTGGGGTAGGTGGGGTGGTGAGGTAGTGGGTTAGCGAAAGGATGCCACCCACGCCCTCCGGGCAGGGGGTGCGCCCACACACCCTGCCACCCTTACACTCGCTCATTAAGAAAATCAATCACCACAATTGAAGTAACTTGAGAGGAATCGCTCACTATCTTTTACCTAAAGGATTTGAAGAATCTCGACCAAACCACCATTCATCAATACCGTCTAGTAAGCTAAATGTAACTTCAGGGAAAGCACTTAGAACATTTGCCCCTTAACGGAACGGTGCGGTTTCGCCGGGTTGGCGTCTGAATCACAAGCGAGCGATCGCCCCCCATCGATTAAGGCGGTCGGGGCTGGGGTCAGGATGTGGCCTGCACGTTGTTTACTCAATCCACTATGGGCCTATGAAGATAGCGCTGAATTCTCCGGTAACCCTGCTGACTATCGGTAGCGCGATCGCGGGGATGACGATACCTGTGCAGGCCGAGCCGATATCGGTGCCCACTGGTGCCACTCAGGTAGAGCGATCGGGCGAGGTCTTCAGCATTACTGGTGGCGTGACCTCGGGAGATGGGCAAACGCTGTTTCACTCCTTTGCTGAATTTGGCTTGACTCAAGATCAGGTGGCGTCGTTTCTGGCTCGGCCCGAAGTGCAATCCATTTTAGGCAGTGTGGTGGGCGGCGAGGCGTCCTACATTGATGGCCTGTTGCAGGTAACGGGTAGTGCCGCAGATTTGTACCTGATCAATCCGGCGGGCATTTGGTTTGGCCCCAACGCCCAACTCGATCTGGCGGGTTCCTTTGCGGCGACTACGGCCAGTGGTGTGCTGTTTGACGACGCCATCTTCAACGTGCTCGGCCCCAACGACTTCAGCCAATTGACGGGAGCGCCGACGGGGTTTGTATTTGGCGATGCAGCGGGATCTGTGGTCAACGCCGCCGATCTTAGCGTTTTCCCTGGCGAATCGATCGCCCTCATCGGCGGGCAGGTGATTTCTACCGGCACGCTGACGGCTCCTGGCGGGGAGATCACGATCGCTGCCATTCCTGACAGCAACCTCGTCCGCATCAGCCAGACCGACAACCTGCTCAGTTTGGAACTGGCATCGGTGCCCAGTGCGGCTACGACCTCGCTGCCCTTTAGCCCGCTAACCTTGCCCGAACTGCTCACCGGGGCAGGGGATCTCGCTACTGCCACGGGAATCACGACCAACCCCGACGGCACGATCGCCCTCGTTGACACCGCGATCGCGGATGTGGCGGGCACGGCGATCGCCACTGGCACCCTCGACACCGCTGGCCTCACCGGGGGCAGCGTCACGGTGGTGGGCGATCGTGTCAGCCTGCTCAACGCCACGGTGAATGCGGCGGGTGAGACGGGCGGGGGCACAGTCCGCCTGGGGGGCGACCGGACCGGACAAACGACTTTGCCGGGGGCCACGCTGACCTATGTGGATGCTGAGAGCGCGATCGCGGCGGACGCCTTGCGGAATGGCGACGGCGGCACTGTGATTCTCTGGTCGGATGACATCACCGGCTTTTTCGGCGACATTTCGGCTCGGGGTGGCGCTGAAGGGGGCGCTGGCGGCTTTGTGGAAGTGTCGGGGGCGCGATCGCTGATCTTTGATGGCACCGTCAACACGACCGCTCCCCTGGGCTTGGACGGCGAACTGCTGCTCGACCCCACCGACATCATCATCCGCAACGGGAGTGCTGATGGCGATGACACCGATGCTTTAGCGACCCTCCTCAGCGAACCGAATATTGCCCTGATCGATCCCATTCCCACGCTGATTTATGAATCGGAACTCGAAGGGTTGAGTGGCGATACGGCGATCACGCTACGGGCCAGCAACAGCATCACGATTGAGAACCTCGCCGACAATATCCTTGCCTTTGCCGAGCGCCCCGCCATCCTGGAAGGGGGTATGCCGATCACTGTGCCGTTCGATCCTGATCCCGTTCCCCCTGATCCTGCGCCCATTCGGTTTGAGTCGGGCGGCACCTTTGCGATGGATCCTGCCGATACGATTTCGGCCCCTGGGCGGGATGTCTTCATTCAGGCAGACGGAGCGGTGACGCTGGGCCATGTGCGGACCTGGCGTGATGGCAATGACAACAATATTGATGAGTCGGTGGAAACGGATGGGAATCTCACCATCATTGGCGCTTCCATTCGAGCTGGCGATTTGAATGCTCTACAGCGACAATTGCTGGATGGGGATGGAGTGGCACTCATTGATGGGGATATCGGGCTAGGGAGCGGCAACGGTAGCCGCGTGTATTTAGAATCCACCGAGGGCGATATTACCGTTGACAGCATTCTCGCGGGGGCGGGCGGATTGGTAGCCAACGCTGCCGGACGCTTTCGGGTGAGGGATTTCTTTCGGGTGGAGGCGGTGTCAGAACGGGATGCGGACGGCGCGGCGATCGCTTCTGACATCTACAACCTGAGCATTTTTGTCGCCATTCCCCTGCCGCTCGAAAACGGTAATCCTGTCCCGCCACCGACTAATCAGCAGTATTTCTTTCGCGGTACGCGGATCGATCCCAGCACGACGGGAGAAATTGCGATCGCCTTCGACCTTGCGGGCACCCAAGCGACCGAGGAATTGCGGTTTTTCGTTGGCCCGGCGATCGCGGGCGATGGCGGTGTGACTCCCCCAGCAGGGGCCAGCGGTACTGTCGCCGGACTACTGTTTGCCGAACCTGATCGCACCATCGTCACCTTTTTAGAAAGCCAGTTATTTGCCCCCACCACCGAAGCCGCGATCGTCGCGGAACCCCCCCCCGACGAGACATCGTCTGTGGATACGGGCGATCGCGAAATTGCCAACACTGACACGACGATCCTGGATGAGCTGGCCGCAGCGGACGATCAGTCAACCGGAGAACAGCGTGTTGTAGAAGACCGCATCTTGCAAATTTGTGACGGAAACGCTGAGGAGCAGGATGAAGACTGTGAAGAGTAAAGCCAGACGTTCTGACCGCTGAGTTGAGAATTCACCATGCTATCTACCCTGTGGGCGGCCCTGTTGCTAACTGCCGATCTGCCCACCCATCCCTGGTTCGGTCAGCCACTGGCCGCCATCGTGGCGCAGGCGGCCCCCAGCGCTGATCCCGAGGCGGCTTTTCAAACCGGCATGACTGCCTTTCAAGCGCATGATTACGAAGCCGCGATCGCCGCTTGGGAAGACGCCCTGAGCGGCTTTCGCGCCGCCGCCAATCAAGAGCAGACAACGCGGACCTTAAATGCCCTCGCCGCCGCCGCCCTCTCCCTCAATCGCCATCAGGACGCGATCGCCTATGCCCAAGCCAGCGCCCAACTCGCTCAGGCCCTGGGCCTGCCGGGACTCGAAGCGCAAGCCCTGGGCAATCTGGGTATCGCCTATCAAGCTTCTGGCCAGTTTGCCCAGGCAGTCACCACCTACGAGCAAGCGCTCACCCTGATTCAAGACCAGGCAGAATCCGCCGCGATCGCCCAACTCTACGGGCTACTCGGCAATACCTATGAAGCCCTGGGCGACTACCCCTCCGCGATCGCCGCCCAAGAAACCAGCATGTCCCTGGCCGCCAGCGTCAATTCCCCCTCGTTGGAAGCCACCGCCCAGATGAATTTGGGCGGGCTCTACAGCCTGCAACAAGACTACGCCACCGCGATCGCCTGGTACGAACGGGGCATTGCCCTGGCGACGGAGTTTGGCTTGCTCGGTTCCGCTGCCTACGGCTACAACAATCTGGGCGGTACGTACCAAAAGCAGGGGGACTATGAAGCGGCGATCGCCCAATTTGAGCGCAGTCTGGCGCTAGCAGTAGCCACCGAGAACCGGATGTTGCAAGCCACAGTCCTGACCAACCTGGGCGTCGCATTTGAAGATTTGGGGGATCTGCAGAAAGCCCTCAGCAGCCACCAAGCCAGCGTGGCGATCGCCCGTCGCCTAGAATCGCCCAGTCTATTGGCCGACGCCCTCAACAACCTGGCCCACACCCAACTCGTCTCCGGCAATCTCGATGCAGCAGAAACGGCTCTGGAAGAATCGGTCAAGCTCCTTGCGGCCCTGCGACAGGGGCTTGTCGACGCTGACAAGGTCAACGTCTTTGATACCCAGATTTACACCTATAACCTGCTGATGCAGGTGCAGGTGGCCCAGGGCAACTACACCGCCGCTCTGGAAACCTCGGAAGCCGGGCGCGCCCGCGCCTTTGTGGAATCCTTTGCCCGTGATGATACGGCCCTGGCCGCCCCCACCATTGATCAGATGCGCCAGGTCGCCCGCCAACTCGACGCTACCCTGGTGGAATTTGCGATCGTCCCTAAAGACGACTTCACCGTGCAGGGGCGACAGCGGGGCGCAGCGGGGCGCGTCTTTGTGTGGGTCGTCGCCCCCGATGGCGCAGTGACGTTTGAGAACATTTCCCTGGAGGGGGTCGACCTCAGTCTGGAAGATCAGGTGCAGCAGAGTCGGTCAGCGATCGGGGCGCTGGGCCGCACCCGTGGCATTGGCGTCGTGTCCACCACCGCGCCCCAGTCCACCGCTGCTTTGAACGAGATTTACGATCGCCTCATCGCCCCCATCGAAGACGCCCTGCCCAGCGACCCCGAGGATCTGGTCGTACTCGTGCCCCACGAGTCGCTGTTTTACCTACCCTTTGCCGCTCTGCAGGATGACGAGGGCCGCTATCTGATCGAGCGCCATACCCTCCTAACCACCCCCGCCATTCAACTGCTGGAGTGGACCTTAGCCGCCCCCAACGCCCCCCATAGTGCCGCCCCGCTGGTGGTGGGCAATCCCACCATGCCGCCCGTCCCCAGTTTGGCAGGCGATCTGCAACCCCTTCCCGGAGCCGAAATCGAAGCCGCTGAAATTGCTCAACTGTTTCAGACGAAAGCCATCCTCGGCAGTGACGCGACCGAATCCAACATCGCCGCCGCCATGCCCCAAGCCAACATCGTCCACCTCGCCACCCACGGCCTGCTGGACTACGTCGATACCACCGATCGCATTCCCATTCCCGGTGCGATCGCCCTGGCCCCCTCCGCCACCGACGATGGCCTGCTGACGGCTCGTGAAATTGCCAACCTGTCCTTATCTGCCCAACTCGTGGTGCTCAGCGCCTGCGACACCGGCCTGGGCGAAGTCACGGGGGATGGCGTAGTGGGGCTATCGCGATCGCTCCTCGCCGCTGGTGCCCAAAGCACCGTGGTCTCCCTCTGGGCCGTCCCCGACGCCCCCACCGCCGCCTTAATGAAAGCCTTCTACACCGAGTTGTGGCAAGGGCAAAACAAAGCCCAAGCCCTGCGCCAGGCCATGCTACAAACCCAGGCCGACTATCCTGACCCCATCAACTGGGCCGCTTTTGTGTTGGTGGGTAACCCCGCCCCGTTGGAATAGACGGTTTTAGGTTTTAGGTTTTGGGTCTTAGTTACAGAGTTTGAGCTTTAACTTTACTCGTCACCCAATACTCCCTACCTCACCTACCCATCTACCCACGACTTTCCCCCTGCGCCAACCATGCCAGAGCTTCCTCAGGGGTCGTGATGTGTCCTTCGGCATGGGCCAGTTCTGCCGCTGCCAGCAGTTGACCAATGTGGGGACCGGGACGCATGTGCAATTGCTCAATCAGATCGCGACCGCTCACCAACGCATGGGGATGCGCCACGGGATCATCGGAATTCAGAAAGCGATCAACCAGACCCGCCAAAATCCCATAAGGCATGCCCTCGGCCAGCCCGACGAGGGCCAGGGCAATGAAGCTGTTGCCCGCCGTTTTAAACAACCCGTATTGCTGCCGTCGAGAGGAGTCGCCCTGAGCGATCGCCTGCAACGGTTCCCACCCCCGCAAAATCGCCAGCACCGCCTGCTGCTCCGCCCGACTGTATTTAAAGTGGGTGAGTTCGGTTTCGGCAATGTCGACATCGGGTGAAAGGATGCGACTGAGCTTCGCCGCCTTAAACCAGCTCCGATGAAAGCCGGGGGGCGTTTGCTCTTTAATCCAGCCGCTGAGCAATGCTGCAAACTCGGGGCGATGTTCCTGTAGCTGCACTGCGGCCGCGTCCACCGCCGCGAGCTGCCGAATCTGCACTGCCGAGAGGTTGGGCAGCCAGGTAAAGAGCACCTCATCTTTCCAAGCCAGCTTCATCAGGGGCGTGCCCTCGGGCTGGCTCAGCAGGCTGTCCAGCTCGCCGCGCACCCGCTCCGCCGCGACCTTGCCCAGCAGCGGGGCCAACTGGTGAATGGTCGATCGCGTTGGTTCATCCAGGGTGAAATTGAGCTGCGCCGCTTGCCGATAGGCCCGCAACAGCCGCAACGGATCGTCCGCCAAGTTATCCGCCGCGATCATGCGCAGCACGCGCTTTTCTAAATCCGCACAGCCGCCCAGCGGGTCAAACACCTGCTCCGTGTGGGGATGGTAGGCGATCGCGTTCACCGTAAAGTCACGCCGATGCAAATCGGCTTCCAGGCTATCGCCCACCTGTTGGGCAAAATCTACCGTGGCCTGGGCAAAAACTACCCGCGCAATCTGATTTTGGGGATCGAGCACTACAAACCCGGCCCCGTAATGACGGGCGATCGCCCGCGCCGTTTCCACGGCCTGACAGGGCACCACAAAATCTAGATCCAAATAATCGGCCTTGCGCCCCAGCAGCGCATCGCGCACGCTACCGCCCACCAAATGCGCCGATTTCGGCAATAGGGACAGCTCAAAGGGCCAAGTCTGAGGCGATAAAACAGAGCTCACGGACAACGCGGCAGCCGCAAAGGGAGAATGATCGAGGGAAACAGCTTGCAATGAAGGATGACAGGGTAAACAACAGAACCTTCGATCGCAGGTTAACTCGCGGTGAAGGCACAGCTTTTCATTTTGCAACATTGCCCCCCACTCCGGAAGCAGTCAGTCGGCAAGTTGCGCTAGATTAGCAAAAACCTAGCATTCTCTTCTTCCACAGTAGGCCGTTTCTTCGGAAAAGATCCAATGTGCATTTGTGTGAATTGCCACTACGTCGATCGCTGCTCAACTTACAACGCGGTCGAAGGTCAGCACCAGCAACCTCATCTTACGGAATCACCGGACTTTGAAGCGATCAACCCCACCATCAACGTCAACATCCGCCAAGATGGCGAAATGATTGAGATGGAATGGGATGTCGTCGGCTGCGACAGCTTTAAACAAGAAATGGGCAAGTGGTCGAAGCTGCGCCCCGGCGAGTTGGTGCCCACTTAGGAGATCGGCGCTGGTCTTCAAGTTTGGTGGTGATGGTAGATGAGTGGATGGGCTCGCTCCCGTCGGGTGCATCGGAGTAATGCACCGAATCTGAAGTCTGTCTTCCTACGGATTAACCAAAAGAGAATTCATATCGCCTCCACAGGAATGCGGTACGGGCGATCGCGATCGCCTCAATTCAAAATGCTCGCCAGTAGTAACCGCAACGTAGTCAAGAGTAGCGGCCATTCCGCATAAGCAGGCATCACTGAGGTGAACTTATCGGTCAAGAGCAAGGTGCCATCGCTTCTCTCCGAGAAGAGTGTGGAGAGGATAACCGTAAAAGTACTGACGTGACCGATAGGTAAATTCAATGGCTTGGCGGGCCATTTTGGGGGCAAAATGGTCGCTACAAGTCCGCGAAAACCTGAATGTAGTCGGGCGATGTTGGGAAAAGTATTGAGTCGTAACCGCTGATAGAAAAACGATCCAGAGGAATGAACAACCGAGGAAATGCTTAGAGTATTCAATTTGGTTGAGGGGAGAAAATCTGTTATCTATTAACATCAGCATAACTTATCTTTTCGGGAGATGTCACCCCTTTTTGGCAGCTTTGTGCCAGGAAAATTAAACTTTCGATATCGATTCGATGTTGATCGGTAAAGCATTGGTTAATTGGCTCAATATTCCGGGCAAGAGTCATGCCGCGATCGCGGCACTCCCAACGGTAAAAAGAGGGAGACGCGGGTGAGGATGAGAGCAGGGTTATTTTCCGGGCGAAGTCGGTCAGTCAGGGAACTGCCGCCTGGAGTATCCTCTGGTAGCCCGTTGACGATGGGCAGGCGATCGCTGATTAATCGCCAATTTGGCGGTTTTTTCCGAAGCATGCCGATTAGAGCACTGACTCAACGCTGTAAATTACTTCGTCAGGGAAATTGGTGGCGATGCAATTGGCCTGCTGAATAGTCCAAGATGACTGCCAAACGCTAAACCTTTGTTACTAATGGCTGTCAATACAGCGGGCGTCGGTCAAATTGAGAGAACAGACACTTGCTGAGGAGGATTGCATGGACTCAATGACTGTAGTACCGGCGGTTTATGGGCCAGTGCGCTCTTGGCGGTTTGGTCAGTCTTTGGGAATTGATTTGTTAGGAGCAGTGTCAACCTGCTCGCTGCAATGTCGCTATTGCCAGCTAGGTACCATTGAGCAGTACACGTGCGATCGCGCTGAACTTGTACCGACCTCACAAGTCCAAACAGAGTTGGCGCAACACGCTGGCGTTCATGCCGATGTGGTCACCTTTAGCGGTAGCGGCGAACCCACCCTGGCCAGCAATTTAGCGGCGGCCATTCACCTGGCCCGAGCGATGATCCAATGCCCGACCGTGGTACTGACTAACGGCACGCTCTTGGGCGATCGCGCCGTTCGGCAAGATCTGGCAGCGGCAGACATTGTGGCTGTCAAGCTGGATGCCGTCACCGCTAACCGTTGGCGAGCAATGAACCAACCGACCGCAGGGCTGCATTTAGAGCAGGTGTTGGCGGGTATCATGACCTTTCGAGAAAAGTTCGCTGGGCACTTTGCCATTCAAACGATGGTGATGGAGCCCTGGTCTAAGCTCGACGAAGAACGTTACAAAGCTGTGATCAGGGCGTTAATGCCGGACGAGGTGCAGCTCAATACGCCGTTGCGCCCCCGTCCGCTAACCCGCCAAGTGAGTGCCCGAGGCAATCATGAGGTGCAGCCTGATCAGCTTTGGCGACAGCCCCGATGTGTCCCCCCGGCAGTCTTGACAGACTTGGGGGCGCGTCTTCAGGCCGACCTGGAGATGCCGGTACGTCATCGATATCAGGCCGACGATCACACCGCCCCCCTGTCGGCGGAAGCCTCTTAAAGGCTATCGGCCAGGAAGGGGCGGGTTGAGGGTCGCAGACGCGACAACATTTTCTATGTGAATGAGTCCTGAGAGATGAGTACATGGCAGGTTCGCGATCGCTTTTTTAACCTGGAAACCCGGTGGTTTACCCTGCTGGGCGAACATCTGGTAACCGAACAAGGCGAGCTGCTGGAATACTGGCGCGTCGAGCGATCGCATTCGCTCATCGTTTTGCCCCTGGCAGATGGGCAAATCCTTCTGCCAGCGCCGCTGTACCGCCCCGGCATCGGTACCGCAACGCTCGATTTACCGGGCGGTCGCGTTCCCGATGACGTGTCTTTAAGTCAGGCTGCCAGCCAAATTTTGCAACGCGAGTTAGGCCTTGAGCCGCCAAGGATTGCCCAGTTCACCCCGCTCAATGCTGACGGTTGGCCGGTGAACAGTTCGTTTTCCAATCAACGACTGTTTGGCATGGTGGCCCAGCTCCAGCCCGAGACGGTGCCGACCATGCCCTATCAGGCCTTTCCGACTACCTCAGTCGGAGTCCGAGACTTATTGGCCCAACTGAGTTGCTTGCAATGTCGGGCCGTTATGTGGGAGTGGCAAGCCCAAAGTCAGGCCGTTGCCGCCTCAACGAACAACATCAATTAAGGGAGTTGCTCAAAATAGTGCCCCTGGTCGTAGGGGTTGGGCATTGCCAAAGTACGTGTTTAAAGTCAGTTCGGGTTAAGCAGCAGGCGGCAACATCACTCTAATGGCAGGGCTGGTTTCTTCGGTTGATAGCAATCAGCAATCAAACCGCAGACTTAATTCACCATACAATCAGTGAGACTGCGGTGCCGAAAATGCTTGATTTGCGAGATATTCGTCAGTTGGTCAATCACCGTCTCAATGATGGCGCGCCTTCTTGCCAGGAGTTTGGCGTTCAAGCGCATCCACTTATTTTTCATATTCCGCTTAGGTTTGGCGAAGAATTCAATGCCAAAGTCTTGCAGCCGTTTTTGGGTAAGCGACTAGAACGTCGGTACAGTAAGTAGGTGGGATTCATTAAATATAAGACCTCGTGTAGGTTGGGTTGAGGCACGAAACCCAACACCCGCATGGGTTACGCTATCGCTAACCCATCCTACACTTCATTTCACCTACCTACTTACAGAAACCTGTTTTTTGGCCAGAAGGCCAGTGATGCCGTTAGCGCAGCGATGAAGAAACCGGGTTTTTAGCCATACTGTGCCAGTGCTCTACCCCAAATTCAGTCATTCATTCCACAATGGGTCTTGACGCCATAGAACCTGTCCAGGCGATCGCAATCACCCCATCATTCCTACGATCGCCCCCCCACGGGATTCAACACGCTCTTGGGATAGGCGATGCGCTTATGGTTGTATTGTTGCCAGACCTGGACAAACACCTGGGCAATGATGTTCATATGCTCGCGGCTGAGCCCGGAGTCGACGAGTTGACCATCGCGCCACCGGGCTTTGAGAATGCGGTTAACCATAGCGAGTGCCTCGGAAGGGGAAGCTTCTTTGAGCGATCGCAGGGCGGCCTCGCAAGAGTCGGCGAGCATGACGATGCCGGTTTCCGGCGATTGGGGAATCGGTCCCGGATAGCGAAATTCTTCTTCTTTCACGACTAGATTAGGGTCTTCCTTTGCCATTTCCATGGCCCTGTGGTGAAAGTAGCTGATCAGCATCGTACCCTGATGTTCCGGAATGAAGGCCCGCACAGCTTTGGGCAACCGGCAACGCCGGGCCATCACCAAGCCCTGGCTGACGTGCTTTTTGATGATGTCAGTGCTGACCCAGGGGTCGTCAATTTCATCGTGTTTGTTCGGGCCACCCATCTGATTTTCGATGAAACCTTGGGGATCGTGCATTTTGCCGATGTCATGGTAGAGCGTCCCGGCGCGCACCAACTCGACATTGCAGCGCAGCGATCGCGCTGCCGCTTCGGCTAGCGAGGCGACAAACAGCGTGTGTTGAAAGGTGCCGGGTGCTTCTGACGCCAGCCGTTGCAGCATCGGTCGGTTGGGGCTAGAGAGTTCCGCCAAGCGAATCGGCGTGACCAAGTCAAAGAGGTGCTCCAGATAAGGGCTGAGGCCCAAGGCGACCACGCTCGACACGACCCCGTAAATGCCCTGCATGATGGCTCCCGTCAGGGGCAAATACCAGGTCGTCAGCGACACGGGGTTGATCATCCAGGTGAGCACCAGGTAGACCGCTCCCTGAATGACGCCGACGACGCCCCCCAAGAGGGCGAGTTCTTCCCGCGATCGCAGGCGGGGGGCAATCAGACTGCAAACCAAGCCCCCCGCAGCACTCGCCAACAGCGGCACCGGACTGACGCGAGTCCCAATGGGCAGCAAAATGGCGATCAGCCCCACCAGGGTCGACCCCAGTGCCGTGCCATAAAAGCTGCTGGCTAACAGCCCCACCGCTGGCAAGCTATACACCGCAAACCCGAGCACACTCAGTCCCGAGACTCCCAAAATCATGCAGGTGACTAAAACGTAGTCGGCCCCGCGCAGCCCTGGTCGCACGGTGCGTTCTACCAGCAAAAAGAGCGCGACCCCACCCGCCATGAGCACCCCAAACCCTAGCATGCCGGTGACATTGAGGCGACGTTGGCTCAGGTCAAAATGATCAAGCAACACAAAGGTGGATTGGTCAATTTCTTGACCCTGCCGGATGATGATGTCCCCGGCCTGAACGCTGACGGTCACTGCCTGCACTTGTTCAGCCGCCGCTTCCGCCTTGGCTCGGGTTTTGTCAGCATCTTTGACCAGGTTGGGCTCTAAGACGGTCATGATCAGCCCCTGGCCCAAACTTTGGGCGGTTGGTGGCACCTGATCTTGCAAATGTTCGTCAACGGCGATCGCCAAAAATTCCGCTGGCACGCCTTCGGGAACCCCCTGCAGCAGCATGAGATCGAGGGTGCGTCGCACGCGCTGCCGCACGATCCGCCATTCGGCATCGGTGAGGCGTAGGAGCGCCGGATTATTGGGCACGCCGCGATCGGCTTCGGCCAAACGCTGAAACCCTTTGCTGGCATTACGAAAATCATCTCGCGCCGTCTCTAGCACGATCTGCAGAGCTTCCAAATCCATTGCGGACTGCAACTGCTGATACTGCACTAAGTCGCGGGCTATCTTTTGCTGTTCGGTATTCAGGGCCTGAAAATCGTCACGGCGATTCAGCAACGCCAACGGTGCTGGCTGGGCGGCGTCACCCTCTCGCACTTCGCCAGCGGCAGCGGTGACCACCGACCAGATAGGGTCCCAAGCGGCAGCCGGGGCTTCGCGGATATACGTTTGGGTCACCGTCGGCAACTGACGACCCTCGAGCACCGGAAAATCACCCGCTTGCTTCCGCAAAATTTCCGCTTGCTGCAAGAGATGATCAAGGGAATTAGTGATGCGTTGATTGGCATCGGCATTAGGCACCAACACCGGCACTGCGCCGTTGCGAGCGGCGGTGCGTTGCGCTTCAGTCGTTTCCTGATCGACGACAGTGGCGTTTTCGGGGGCAATGACAGTCTTAGGCGAAACGGTGCCGGCTTGTAGCTCTGGTTGGCGATAATAACGCTGACCCATGGCCGCAGTTAAGGCCAGCACTGATAGGGTGAGGGCGATCGCCGGGCGAATCCGTCGGGGTTTGTGTGAGTCGCGGTGGCGGGTCCGTTTGGCACTGGGGGGCAACGGCAGAGGAGGCGCAAACAAACTTTGCGGTTGTCGCCAATTCCACAGCCGCGGTGAATTCATCGAGTACAGACCGGTTTGCTTAAAGGGACGCTCATCAGCGGCATAACCAGGTTGGTACTTACCATCCTGACGGTCAGGGGACTGTGACCACAGATCTATTTGCCGAATCCACCGCCAAATCTTGTTCATGGTCATCTCAGTAGGGGGTGACCTAGTAATGAGTCATCAAATCATCAGGACGGGGCCGCCGTCGAAGGTCGCAAATCATCCCTGAATTCCTTCGGTCAAATTATCGTTAGCACTGACAAGCGTAAAGGGTGGTAAAACCGGCCTGGGCAAAAATGCCGGTGGCTTAAGTAACCCCGACCCGCTGAACCAAATCCCAGATAAAGACTCCCTCATAAACCTCAGTATCTTTACGGTATCGCTCTCCAACAGCCCGGAAGAGCTGCCCTCCATTTCAGTAACAAATTGCCATAGAAATGCCTGCATTCATCAAGACTGTTCAGTCATTATAGACGCCCTAAAGTATTGCTACAGCGCGACATCGGTGTTACCCACAGTGATCGGCAGGACGGCTGCGGCAGGTGATTGCTGCGCTCCCGGCTCCCGGCCCAGCCAGCCGTGCCACAGGCTCACGGCCCACAGGTCTAACTGGCTACCGCTGGCGATCTGCCAACGCTGCTGCAACCAACGTTGCAGGGTCCGGTCGGGCTGGCTCAGCCAGTGTCGATAGCGACTGGGTACGCTCGACAAATCGCCCCAACCTGCACTCAAGATACCCGTTAACGCTGGCAAGCCCACAATCGCGGGCGACCAATAGCGACTGTGGCCCACCGCGAGTTGAAAATCGCCCTGGGCAGCCAGGACGCCTGCGATCGCGCTATTTAAGGGCTGGGCAACGTTCGCCCAGGGGCGGTCGGCTCCATCGGCTAAGCGGGCTTGCAGCGCCCGGAGGGCTGGCTCATCTTGAGCAAGACAGGCGTGGAGGCTGGCGTGGAGCGCGGTGATCGGCGCATCAGCGGTGACGGTTGGCGGCGATCGCAGAGTATCTAACTGTTTCAACAAGGAGGGCAAATGGGTTAACAGGTCAGTCAATGTCTGGGGTTGGGCGGGGTTGGACTCAGGGGTCGCGGGGGCCAGCGGGACTGGGGACAATGCGGGCGGCGCATCGGCAGTTAAGGCCTGGAGTTGGGCAGCGATCGCCCGACACCAGCGATCGTCTTTAACGGCCATGACAGGTTGGGGAACCGTTCGTGACCCGGCGGCGTCTGTCAGGCTCAGCCCCCAGGGGAGCTGCCCTTGACCCAGGGCATCCGCCACCACCATACCCGTGAGGATGGCCTGCAACTGGCTGTTCCGAAAAGAAACCATAGGAATTTGTCAACCCGCTAGAACTCTACGGTACCCTATGGGAAATTTGCGGGTACGGTCATGTCACTGACCGGGGTCTTACCGCCCCGAGTAATGGTGCCCTGATTGCTATGCTATTCACCTTGCCCCCGTTTCCAACCACATCAGACCCATGAACCGCGCTTTTCTACTTGCTTATCGATCTCGCCCTCGGCGGTCTGTACCGCTACTGCTAGGGTTGGCGACAGCCACCTTAACGCTAGTGCCGCCGCTCCTGTCCATGGCGATCGCCCCCGTGGCCGCTGCGGAAATTGCCCAAGCGCCAATTCGTCCCACCCTCCGCCTGGGCAGCACGGGCAGTGCGGTTTCCGAAATCCAGGCGATGTTGATCTTGCTGGGATATTTAGAAGCGCCGGTAGACGGTCGGTATCAAGAGCCCACAGAGGAAGCGGTCAAAACGTTTCAGGCGGATGTGGGGTTGACGGATGATGGCATTGTTGGTCCCGCCACCTGGGAAAAACTGTTGCCGAATCCGTCGACAGAGTTTACGCCGCCCGCCGTTCCTGAGACGCCCGTAGCTGAGGCGACCCCTGACGAAACCGAGGAAGATGCCCCCATTGAGCTGCCGATTTTGCGCAAGGGGATGACCGGACCAGCGGTGACGCGGGTGCAAGAGACTCTGAGCGCTCGCGGATTTTACAACGGGGCAATTGACGGGATTTTTGGCCCCGGCACTGAAGCAGCGGTGAAGGCATTTCAATCAAGTGCGCAGCTAGCTGCTGATGGAGTGGTGGGGCCGGCTACTTGGGGCGCATTGCTACAGTAGTTGGGCTGGGTGACGGGGTTAAGCGATCGCGCCAGCACTGCCCGCCGCTATTAGGAGCGGTAAGTAGGCAGTTGCCATTAAACGTAAGACGCCGTAGGTTGCGGTTGAGGAACGAAACCCAACACCCGCAGGGGTTACGCTATCGCTAATCCATCCTACAGTTGAATCAGCCCAGCTACTTATCAGCCAGAGAGCAGGCCTGGAGGGCTACTGCACGCCCGTACCGTAGGCAATGATCTCGATCGCAACGACACCGTTGCCGTTGGGGCCTCCGAGTTCAGCCGTTTCGAAACGCACATTCACAATCTGGCGAGCGCCCCACTGCATGGCCTCTTCTTTCATCCGGAGAATGGCCTCGCGCCGCCCCCGCTCGACCAGGGTTTCAAACACGCTGATCCGTCCCCCAAAGATGTTCATCCACCCCGCCACAAAGGTTTTGAAATAGTCGGAAGAAATCACAACGCCACCGACAAAAAGCTTGGCCCGGTCGGCTTCGGGAATGGGGGTCTTAGCCCCAATGTTGACGATTTTGATCTGCCGAGTGCGATATTCGCGATCATGTAAATCTTCGAAGTGCTTTTTCTCGATGTAGGAACCGGCAAAAAAGCCTACCGCAATCAAAATCAGGAAAATACCAAGGACGTCCATGAGCTTAGCCGATTTGCACTGCGGTGCCGTAAACGAACAGTTCTGCTGCGCCCTGAGTCAGTGAGGAGGTCGCAAAACGGACATTGACGACCGCATTTGCGCCCATTTTGCTCGCTTCTTGCATCATGCGTTGCGTCGCTTCATGGCGCGCTTCTTGCAACAACTCGGTGTAGCCCTTGAGTTCACCGCCAACGATGTTTTTGAGGCCAGCGGTGATATCTCGACCGATGTGTTTAGCCCGGACGGTGCTGCCCTGCACCAGGCCCAAATGTTTCACAATTTTGTGGCCGGGCACCCCCTCCAGGGTGGTCAACAACATGCGGTTGGAACGCGACAGTGCCGGTCGATCATTCATAGAGATTTCCTCCCAAAGCTGCGATCGCTCATTGCATCCTAGTCATTACGGTTTAGGGTGCCCAAGTTCCATAAGAATTTCTTCCCAACCCCTTCATTTCTCCGCAAGCGCAGAGCGCTCCCCGCCGCTCCCGATGACTCTGCGGTTACCTGTGACCCTACCCCCAGTAGGGATATGATTTGGGAAGATCCTGAATGATCGGCTGGCTTAGGCTAGTGTTTCCCTTAATTTTGCGTACAGCATGCCAAACTGCATTGCCCTCATTGCCCACGACAGCAAAAAAGATGACATGGTGGCCTTTGCCCACCGCCGCCTCCAGGTGCTCTCGAAGTATCACCTGATTGCCACAGGCACCACTGGTCAGCGCATTAACCAAGCCACCGACCTTGACGTCGAGCGCATGGCCTCTGGCCCCTTGGGGGGAGACGCCCAAATCTCCGCACGAGTGGTGGCGGGCGAGGTGGCTGCCGTCATTTTTTTGGTCGATCCCCTTTATGCTCAGCCCCATGAACCGGATATTCGGGCTTTGTTGAGGGTCTGCGAAGTTTACAATGTGCCCCTGGCGACGAACGTAGCGACTGCCGAGGCGATCGTCTCCCAGTTGCAAAAATCGCGCGTGGGTCACCTGATCTTTAATCCCGTGGCGGGGCAAGGCAACCCTGACCAGGATCTGTTGCTGATCAAGCGGTTGCTAGAGCCGCAGGTGCAACTCAACGTCATTTTCACGAACGAACATGAGGATCCGGCCACCCAGGCGAAACAAGCGATCGCGGACGGCGCTGAGTTAGTGATTGCCTCGGGCGGCGACGGCACCGTCTCGGCGGTCGCTAGCAGCGTCGTGGGCACCAACATTCCCTTGGGTCTCATTCCCCGAGGCACCGCCAATGCGTTTGCCGCCGCGATCGGCATTCCCACCGATATTCGGGGCGCATGCGACACCATTCTGGCGGGCTCAACGTGCTTGGTCGACGCCGCCAAGTGTAACGGCAAACCCTTTATCTTGCTGGCGGGCATTGGATTTGAGGCGGAAATGGTCGATCGCGCCGATCGAGAACTCAAAAACCGCTTAGGGGTCTTGGCCTATCTCTTTGCGGGGGTTCAGCAGTTTCGCGAGCAAACCGCCTTCAACGCCATGATTGACATCGACGGCGAACTCACCGAAGTCCAAACGGGGACTATCACCGTTGCCAACGCGGCCCCAGCGACCTCCGTCTTGGCCCAGGGATTTGGTCAGGTGATTGTGAATGACGGGCTCCTAGATGTCACCATCGCCACGCCTAAAACTCGCCTACAGGGCTTAAACACCCTGACTACCTTATTTGCCTCGGCTTTAGTCAATACGCCAACTCAGCGCGAAGACATCCTTCGCCTGCGCACCAAACGGGTTAAAATCACCACCGACCCCGTCCAAAAAGTCGTCATTGATGGCGAAATTGTCAACCCTGAAGTGGTTGAATTTGAGTGTTTGCCCAAAGCGCTGACCGTATTAGCCCCCCTCGCCAGCCAACCCGGAACGCCAACCCCCCTCGACGAGACCGAGGCCGAGATGGAGAACTGAATGGCCCTGAAATAACAGAAAATCCAACCCTTGCCAATCGCTGAAAGTCTTAATCTGCCGGAGGATGGGCAGCGCCCACCAGCCTTAATTCCGTCATATTCGACCGAGAATTAGTTGGCGGCAGCGGGGGATGACGCTGAAGTAGATGGGCTTAATTATTTGTCGGATGTGTAGCACCAGGGTAACGCATCAAATCCTTGTGGAATGGGGCGTTACGGCTTCGCCTAACAGCACCCTACGACATCGTTTATTTATGTCCACCTACTTACCCGTACCGATCGCTGGCGAATAACTAGCCTGAGGTTAGCCAGTCAGCGCTCTCAGTACGGCCCAAACATTTGATTGGCCGGTTCATTCGGGTCATCGCTATAGCAGAAGTTGATGAAGAGTTCTCGGATTTCCCCTTTGGTCAGCCAGCCATCGTGATCCTGATCTAGGGATGGAAACACCAGCGGCGCATAAACCGGGGACTCATTGAACGCGGCGAGGAGTTGGCCCCATTCGGCTTGATTGACTTTGCCATCTTCATCTTGATCAAACACCTCAAAGACGAGTTCGATCAAGTCGGCAACCATCATCGAACAATCCTTGGAATCGGCCAGCACTTCGTCATAGTAAGCCAGCCATTCATCTATCGAGACTTCATCGTTGTGATGGGTGTCGGCCTTTTTTTCCAACCGTTGCCACTTATACATCAGCTTTTCTTCAAGCACGATGTAGCGGGGCGATCGCTTCGACCAATTCCGCAACGTCGCCAGCTTTTTGAACATGAGTTCAAAATCTTTTTTGACCAGGACTCCCGTGTAGTCAGAGTCGTACATACTAAACAGCTTGGTCAGCTTGCGTTTTTGTAAATCCGTGAGCATGGTCTGTCAGCCCCTCGTGCTTGCTGCGATCGCCCCTATCGTCATTAGCCTATAGCAATTTTGGCGGTTCCGCCTTTTCCATTCGTTAACCTGTAGCGGGCGTAGCGCAAAAGCTGTGTGCCCTTTTAGGAAGGGGCGTTGGGGGCGACGATGAGCCAGCCCCATCCCCCAAAATTGTTGACTGGAGTTGACGCCGACGAATTCCGTTGGTACCTTTTAGAGAGAAATTCATTTTTTGACATTTTATGTCTCGCAACGCAGAGCGATTTTACTTTTGGTTTTTTGAGGGGGTTCACTAGACGTGATTTTAGCTTGTGCTGAACTCCTCTAGTGAACCGCAGACCAACTCTGCGGTTTTTGCATTTTTAGGGTCATTGCTCAACCGGCTAGGTCAACCACCATGCTTTACACCGCTCCGGCTTATTGGTTTTTTAGCTTCTTCTTTTTCACTAGGACACGCTCCGGGTGACTAGGCCGCAATGCCCTGTTTACAAACCCCCCGGAGCGCCCCAGGCGACCGGGGGGTTTTTCAATGCTGCACTCCCACTCCACCACTCACAGATACTCACAAAGGAACCCAACCCATGCAAGACGCTAAACTCATCGCCAAAGCTCAAGACGACCACCGCACCGTGGTCCAATTGACCCCAACGGTTGCGGCGGGTGGCCACGACCTCCTGATGGTCGGTGGTCCCTGCTCGGTCGAAAGTTTGGAACAGATGGAAACCATCGCCACTCGCCTCGGCCAGGGCACCGTCCAAGCCCTCAGAGGCGGCGTCTACAAGCCCCGCACCTCCCCCTACGCCTTCCAGGGACTCGGAGAGGCGGGGCTCGCCATTTTAGACCGGGTGCGTCGTCGCTACCACCTGCCCGTGATCACAGAGGTCATGGCGATTCAGCAGATTGAGGCGATCGCGGCCCATGCCGATGTCCTGCAGGTCGGCAGCCGCAACATGCAAAACTTCGACCTGCTCAAAGCTCTGGGCGAAATCGACAAACCCATCGTGCTCAAGCGGGGACTCGCCGCCACCGTTCAAGAATTCATCATGGCTGCCGAATATGTCGCGGCCCACGGCAACCCCAACATCATCCTGTGCGAACGGGGCATTCGCAGCTTCGACAACTACACTCGTAACGTGCTGGATCTGGGCGCAGTCGTGGCGCTGAAGCAAATCACCCATCTGCCGGTGATTGTGGACCCCAGCCACGCTGCCGGTAAGCGAGAGCTCGTGCCCAACTTAGCCCGAGCGGCGATCGCTGCCGGGGCCGATGGTCTCATGATCGAGTGCCATCCCATCCCGGAAGCGTCTGTCTCCGACGCTCGCCAAACGCTGTCCCTCGAAGCCATGATCGATCTGGTGGACGGCCTGCGTCCCATCGCGGCGGCAGTGGGTCGGTCGATTCCAGGGGCGATCGACGCCAAAACTCCGGCATTGGTGTGACCAGGGTTGGGATGGGGTATGGGGTTTGAGGGATGGGGTATCGGGGGCAACCATTGCCGTTCCCTGCTACCCATCCACCCTCACACCCTGCGACCCTCACACCCTGCGACCCATGCACCCTCACACCCACCAGCTTTCCTAAAAGTGTCATGAAATTTTCGTGGTCTGAGAAGAATAAGTGATCCCACGGCAAATATCCACGTTAGGCTGGAAAAACTGGCAGCGTTAATCAGGCCGTGCGGGGGTCTGCGTTTGAAAATCCGCCGAACCGCAGCTTGATGGCACTGGTTGACGGGTGAAATGGTCCGCCATTGCCCCTAAATCGCTTTTCCAGGGAGTGTCTTGGGCTTCGGGCTGGGCACGATTTCTTTATTTGCTGGTATCGGTTGTGATCGAGTTATGAATCCCATCACTCAGCTCAAAGCGAAGCTTCCCTCCCCCCTGCGACGGTTAGCCGACTTGGCCTACAACTACTGGTGGAGCTGGACGCCCGATCGCATGTCTCTCTTCAGCACCATTGAGCCGACAGTGTGGCAAAACTGTTATCACAACCCCGTAGCGCTGCTCGAAGCGGTGTCCTACGAGCGGCTGTCCCAGATTGCTGAAAATCCTGATTATTTGAAACGGCTGCAAATTCTGGCGAATCATTTTGACGCTTACATGCGAGAGCGATCGACTTGGGGCAGTCGCGTCGCGCCCCACCTCACCCCTGAAGAACCCGTGGCCTATTTCTGTATGGAATATGGCATTCACGAATCGCTCTACACCTACTGCGGGGGGCTGGGAGTCTTAGCGGGCGACTATCTCAAGTCGGCTTCGGATTTGGGCGTGCCCATGGTCGGCGTTGGTTTGCTCTACAAGCAAGGCTATGTGTGTCAACGACTGAATCGTAGCGGTTGGCAAGAAGACTTTTATCGCGACAACGATTTTGAGCACATGCCGTTGGAGTTGGTGCGCGACGAATATGGTCAACCCGTCACGGTCAAAGTCACGGTGCGCCAGCGCACGGTGCGGGTACAGGCTTGGAAAGCCCGAGTCGGACGGATCGATCTCTATTTATTAGATGCCGATCGCCCCGATAATGACCCCATTGATCGCAAACTGACCGGTCAGCTTTACGGCGGCAATCGGGAGACGCGACTGGCCCAGCAAATTTTGCTCGGCATCGGCGGGGTGCAGGTGCTCCACGCGCTGGAAATTGAGCCGGCGGTTTATCACATTAATGAAGGCAGCTCGGCCTTTGCCCTGCTAGAAGTGGTGCGCCAGGAGATGGAATATGCGGGCAGCACCTTTAGCGAGGCTCAGGAGTGGGTGCGCGATCGCTCGGTGTTCACTTCCCACACGCCCGTGTCCGATGGGCACAATGCCTTCTCCGCTGACATGATGGACTCCTTCTTTGGGCATTACTGGCCGCAGTTAGAGCTAGAGCGCGAAGAATTTTTGAACTTAGGGGCGCGGCGCATCGGCGATCCCTGGGAGCCTTTTAGCCTATCGGTACTGGCGTTGCGGATGACCCGGCAGGCGAATGCCGTCAGCCGCCGCCATGGCGAGGTCTCGCGGGAAATGTGGCAGATCCTGTATCCAGAGCGATCGGAAGCTGAGGTGCCGATTGGTTATGTGACGAATGGGGCGCATCTCAGCAGTTGGACAGCTCCCCTATTAGTCGATCTTTACAGTCAGTATCTGGGCAAAAATTGGGCGCAGCTACATTTCAACTCGACCAATTTGTGGAACAACGTTGAACTGCACCTGGCCAGCCAAGAAATTTGGAAAAACGTCGATGCCATTCCAGAACGCGAGCTTTGGCGGCGACATTGCATTCTCAAAGAACGGCTGATTGCCTATACGCGAGCGCGGGTGCTGGCTTCTCGGCTGGAGCGCAAAGAGGCTAAAGACGACATCATGGCGGTAGAGCGGCTGCTAGATCCGAACGTGTTGACGTTGGGGTTTGCGCGGCGCTTTAGTCCTTACAAGCGGGGAGCCCTGATCTTTAAGGACTTGCAGCGGGCGATTCGGATTTTTTCAAATGCGCGGCGACCGATCCAGATCGTCTTTGCGGGGAAAGCGCGTCCCGGTGATGACGAAGGCAAGCGCATCATCCAACGCCTGATGGAATGGTGCCAGCACCCGGCATTGCGCGATCGCGTCGCGTTTATCGAAGACTACGATATGTTTACCGCAAAGCTGATGGTGCATGGGGTCGATGTGTGGCTCAACACCCCCCGTCGACCGACGGAAGCCTGTGGCACCAGCGGTCAAAAGGCGGCCTTTAACGGGGTGATCAACCTGAGTGTGGCCGATGGCTGGTGGTGCGAAGCGCATCAACCGGGTCGAGCGGGGCAGTCGGGGAATGGGTGGGCCATCGGCGAAGATATCGACACTAGCGATCAGGAACATCAGGACCAAATTGATGCCGACTCGCTTTATACCCTGCTAGAGCGGGAGATTGCGCCCGTCTTTTACGATCGCGATCGCCACGGCATTCCCCACAAGTGGATTGCCATGATGAAAGCCTCCATTCGGACCAATGCGCCCAACTTCAACAGCGATCGCATGGTTGCCGAGTATGTCATGGGTTCCTATCTGGATGAGACAAGGGCTCCGCGATCGGTAGAAGCCGGGCATGTCGCGTAAAGGGGAGTGGGTAGGCGGAGTCAGTGAAGCAGGTAGGGTTGGCGGGTATGGGGTTTTAGGTACTGGGTTCCAGATATTGGTTCAAATTTCTCCATGCTCTGTGCAGAATTCCGAATTCCACACGCAGCATCCTTATAGAACAGCCTCATTGAAGCCATGATCATTTGGGAAGCAGACTGCTATCGTCGACCGCTGCAAGATGCCGAGGGCAATCCCCTGTGGGAGTTGTTGATTTGCGATCGCGACTTTCAGTTCACTTATGGGGCGACGGCTCCGCAAAAAGGGGTGAATAGTCGCTGGCTGCAACAGCAGCTCGACACGGCACGGCAAAAGTCGGGTCAAGTTCCCGACGAAATCCGGGTCTTTCGGCCCCAGTGTGTGTCGCTGTTGCAGACTGCTGCCCAACCGCTCGGCCTGACCGTGCAGCCCACGCGCACCACCCCGACGATCAAACAGTGGTTAGTGCAGCGATCGCAGTGGTATCTTGCTCAGCCTAGCTATTCCGGCGAGCCCTATGAGCCGATTGCCCTAGACCGTCCCGCCCCGATCCCCATTCCGGAAAACCTGTGGGGAGAGCAGTGGCGCTTCGGCAGTCTCTCGGCTCAGGACTTCCAAGAAAGCCTGATTTATGAGCCGATGCCGTTTCAATCGGTGCCGACAGAATGGTTGCCCCTAAAAGTCGGGCTACCCAGTACGGCGTCGATACCGGGGGTTATTATCGATGCGGGTCGGCGTGCCCTGCCCCTCTGCCAGTGGCTAGACGAGCAGCAACCCGCTGCCCTGTCCTATATTCCCGGCGCACCCGACGGCGTCATTCTCGAAGCGGGTCTGGTCGATCGCTGGGTGCTGACGACGTTTGAGGATGAGCAGGTGGCGATCGCTGGGCGCAACTTTAGCGATCGTCAGCAACAGGCAACAGGCCTACACTTTTTGCTGGTGCGTCCCGACGACTCGGGCATGACCTTTACCGGGCTCTGGCTGCTGCGCCTGTAAGCTGCCGCCTGCTGGAGGACTCAGAGCCCACAGGCTTTCCCCCTCGAAATTTTCACTCTCCAAACAGGAAGTGCCGTGAAGCCTCTACACTGCACGGCACTCATTATTTATCTATAGCAATGAGGCTAAACGTCGGCGCTTAGAACCCTTGCCGAGACATCATTTTTTCCAGATCGGCCTGGGTCTGATGCAGTAAGTGCTCCCGGCGATCGCTATTTTGGACCAGCGAAGGCACTAAATTTCTGGCTTGTAAGGTCATGTGGAGTTGTAGGTGAGCGACATAATCACTACAAGCTTCGCGAGTCGATTCGATCCCTTCAGCGGAATGGTTAGAAGATGCCAGCACGTGTGATTCTCCCCGTAACGGAATTCTACCTTTCAACAGTTTTGAAACTATCACAGCGTCGTAACAATTATGGGCTGGGCGAAACGATCCGTAATGTTGAGGTTGCGTCGGTCGTCCTTTAGCAAGGTGGAAACTGTGAGGGGGCATGGGGCGATCGCCCCTCCTTTGTCGCATCACCATCCAACCTGCCGCCTCTGTTCTCGGTGTGAAATATTTTGGTATGAGCGGCTCCTCTATCGCTAGGGATAGCCCAGGCGGCGGATCTGAGACCTTGAGGATTTTCTGAAGAGACCCGACAGTTGACAATGAAGTACACTATGCTGTCAACAAGTTCAACTGCGGATAGTCCTCACACACCGCCTTGGGCGCATAACTCTGATTTCAGAGCTTTATGGAGATATTAGGATTCAATCGCTTGTGACTCAGCCCCCTAAAATCATCCATTTAAATATTCTGGATACCGACTACGCCAAAATTGCAGCCGGTGAGCGGCTTCCAGAAGACCGCAAACAGCGATTAGAGTGGGGCAACCCCACCTTTTATCGCTTGAGCAAGCAGATCGCCCGCTATCGTTATGACAACCTGGATCAACAGGGGCGAGACGATTTGTTGTGTAACATTGCTAATACGGCAGGCTTATTTACCCCAGCCGATATGGAAGACATTAACGATCGCCTGCGTCGCACCGGGTGCTTTTATCTGACCGAGGGGGAACGTCAACAGGTGTTTAACTGGCTACAAGATGAGTTAGCAGTCGATTTGCGCGTCAATCCCGACGCTTAGGGGGAGCTAGCGCTAATCGATTGAGATGCTTAGTCTAGAGCCACAGGGATGCGCCCTGAGCGCAATGCCCTATGAGGCGGGCAGACGCTCCCAACGATGAAAAGGAGGAGATGCGGGTGATTCCTACCGGAGCAACCGATATATCCAGTTCGATCGCCAGGGCCGGGAGCCTGAGAGCAGGGCGATTTTTAGCATAAAGCTCTGCCTAACCGCCAATTACCGCCCGCAAAAGTTAAGTCATTGCAATCTTGATGGCTTATTTTTAAAAATCTAAGCCAAACTTGGTGGATGGGGGTCTACCCAGGTCACAAGGAGACAGACGATGCCTAAGGCCAAAGCGCTAGGAAATACCTTCTTAAAGTCAGAGCCTATTGCTTCTACCGACTTAAGTAATAAAGAAAAAATCTATTTACCTGAGGGCCACGAATTTTTTATCTATCGATATGCGCCCGATCGCAACCAGCACGTCTTTATGGAACTGGCGTCGCCGTTCACCACCATGGATGGCACCACTAAAATTCAAAAGGTCTTTGCTTACGATCCCCACATTGAGATTGAAGGGGAAGCAACCGGGCCAAGCGGTGGCTCCCTCCCCCTCGACACCACCAAGCTCATCAAGCTGCAAGTTCCCTATTTTCAGCAAAACGACAATGACGCCAAGGTGTTTGGGGCGGGTTGGCGACAATGTAACACCACCAGCAACTGTATGCTGGCCGATTATCTCTTGCAGGGAGCGCTGACCAAAGCCGCCAAAAACAAGGGCTACCGCGAACCCGAATCGGTCTTCATGCGGATTGTTGCCAAGTATGGCGACACCATTGACCATGTCGCCCAAACCAAAGCGCTCAAGGAAATTGGCATCGATTCTTATTTCAGCCGCTCGCTTTCCTCGAAAGATGTCATGCTGTCTTTGAGTTATGGCATTCCTGTCGTGGCGGGGGTGGCCTACAAAAGCAGTGGTCACATCGTGGTCATCGTGGGGCACGACCCGGTCAAGCGGAGGTTTTTGGTTCACGACCCTTACGGCATTCGCTATGGGGCCAGTGACTCCTACGAAATCCATGCCTGGGGAGCGTTTGACCCGTATTCTTACAGCACCATGCAGCGGATTTATTGGGACATGGGTCATGAGGCCGGCTGGGGCCGCATTGTCACCAGCGTGAATGGTAAACCCACCGCCTTGCCCAAGGGCCTGTAGATCCCGTAGGCGGCATGGGGAATGCTCTCAAGGTGAATAGTGCTTTGGGATAAATTTGCGAACTGAAAAGCCATCTGCTTGAGCGTTGCGCAATCTATACAGCATTTGAATAGTCCCCTTGTTCAAGCTGCCGCTTATACATAAGTTTCTGGCTGACTGCTTCCAGTGGTTTAGCCCCCTTTTCTGGTATGCCCGGAGGGCTTTAATCCCCCAATTCTGGGGGACTTCAAACTCCGGTCTCCCCCCAGAATTGGGGGGACTAAGGGGGGCGAATGCGCCTGTTGAGGTGGCAATCGAGATGTGTAAGTAGATGGGCTTAATTATTTGTAGGATGTGTAAAGCCCTTCGGGCATGGCTGCGCTAGAGCGCCAGCGTAACGCATCAAATTCCTGGGGAATGGTGCGTTACGGCTTCGCCTCACAGCACCCTACAACATTGTTTGTTTATGCCCACCTACTTATAAGCGGCAGCTTGTTCAGGGGGGTGGCGACAGCAGGGGAGCAATCAGCCCTGTGCGACGTGAGTTCGATGCCAAGACCTAGCTTAGGATGCTGGGTTGAGTTCCTCATCCGGCTAACGGAAAAATCAGGGTTTGAAGCCTTTCTCCCTTTGGGAGAGAGGTTTGGAGAGAGGGCGGAATCAGCCCGTCGAACTGACGTTATGCGGGAACATCGAGCCCTGTGGTTTTTCTCATCCTTAAATTCGCATCACTCTCCAGCGCCGTTCTGCAATCCCTGAGTCAACCTGCCCATGAACCTTGCAAAGCCGCTATACAGAACCCCAATATTGTGACTGCGAGTTTTGCTAGCGAGTGGGCGCGACATGTCATCAGGTTCTGACAGAACAGCGGTTGGCGGCGGCGATCGCCCAAAAAAATCAGGAGAAATCCCTGCCAGCGCGTCGTGACGGGCTGAGATCAGCGTATGCTTACTGGTCGGGAGCTGTCAGTGGGTGCGGTTTGATCGCTCGGCACTGTTCGCTAGCGTCGCCTGGTCAACCGTCCCCCATCTCGGTTCACGAGTAAGTAGATAGGCCAAATTATTTGTAGAAGGGGGTTTGGGGGCTGGCCCTCAGGCCGGGGAGTTTCCCCCCGCCACTCCCAAGATCATCTTCAGTTTAATGACGCCCAGCTACTTAGACCTTCCCAATTGCAAACCCTATGGAGCATCCGGGGATGATGTTTGACGAACTAGACACCTCCATTGAGGATATTCGCGCCCGTGAAATTTTAGATTCCCGTGGCCGTCCGACCATTGAGGCTGAGGTTTATCTGGCTGGGGGCGCAGCCGGGCTTGCTCAAGTTCCCAGTGGAGCGTCGACTGGCAGCTTTGAAGCCCATGAACTGCGAGACGATGATGCTGACCGCTATGGCGGTAAGGGAGTTCTGAAAGCGGTTGAAAATGTGGAAGAGGCGATCGCCCCTGAACTCATCGGGGTAAATGCCCTTGAGCAGTCCGTCGTCGACACCATCATGATGGAAATTGACGGCACGGAGAATAAGTCGAAAATCGGCGCAAATGCTATTCTGGCGGTTTCTCTCGCCAACGCTAAAGCGGCGGCGGCGGCAGTTGGGTTGCCCCTCTATCGCTACCTGGGGGGACCCCTCGCCAACCTGCTCCCCGTACCGCTCATGAATGTCGTGAATGGCGGTGCCCATGCCGACAACAATGTCGACATTCAAGAATTTATGATCGTGCCCGTGGGCGCGCCGACTTTTGGCGAAGCGCTGCGCTGGGGGGCGGAGGTGTTTGCCAGCCTGAGCACAGTGCTCAAGGGCAAAGGGTTGCTCACCGGGGTCGGGGACGAAGGGGGCTTTGCGCCTAACTTAGGCTCCAACCAGGAAGCGCTGGAATTGCTGATGCAAGCGATCGAGCAGGCCGGTTACCAGCCCGGCGAACAGGTGGCCCTGGCCCTTGACGTAGCTGCCAGTGAGTTTTACCAAAACGGGCAATATACCTACGATGGGGCCACCCATTCACCGGAGACGCTAATCAACTACCTCGCCGATCTCACGGCGAAATTTCCCATCGTCTCCATTGAAGATGGCTTGCATGAGGAAGATTGGGGCAATTGGGCGGCCCTGACCCAAACATTGGGCAGCAAAACCCAACTGGTCGGTGATGACCTGTTCGTCACTAATCCCACTCGCTTGCAAAAAGGCATTGCCGAAGGGGTCGGGAACTCCATCTTGATCAAGCTCAACCAGATTGGGAGCCTGACCGAAACCCTCGAAACCATTGACCTGGCGACCCGTAATCGGTACACGTCGGTGATCAGCCACCGTTCAGGCGAAACGGAAGACACCACGATCGCGGATCTGGCGGTGGCGACGCGGGCCGGACAAATCAAAACGGGCTCCCTCAGCCGCAGTGAGCGCATTGCTAAATACAATCGCCTGCTGCGCATCGAAGACGAACTGGGTGACCAAGCCGTTTATGCCGGAGCCATTGGCATGGGGCCAAAAGTCGGCTAATCCCCAAACTGGTCTAGGCGCGATCGCCCCTCACAGGCACACCGATTATGCTGGTAGCATCCCGGTTTGTCTGTGAGGATCATCCCATGGTTCAACCCATCGTTGCGAAAAAGTGGGGGCGATCGTACCTATTCACTCTGCTAACTGCAGGCGTAGCCCTTTGCACCACCGGGGCAACTCTACCCACGACGACACTAATACACGCCCAGCCCATGAATCTGGCCGATATCACTATCCGAGTGCCGGTGGTGATTCCTGGCTATCCGATCATTGTGGTGCCGCGCGATCGTATTCACATCGAGCGGCCAGTGACCCTGCGGTTCATCGCCCAAGGCGACGACTGGGCTAGCCTTTATCTCGATGGTCGCCTGCTGTTTCGGGCCAACAATACCCGCCGCGACCACACCATCACCCTGGAACCCGGCGCTTACTATTTAGAAGTAACCGGCGTCACGAGCTTTGATTTGTGGGACTCGGGCTATCTGGATGTCGGGCGCGATGACGCGAATGTCATCGTCATCCGCTATGGCAAAGAATCCGGGGTACGGGTAGCAGGCGATCCCTACGTTTGGCTCCCCGATTAGGTAGACCGCTTGCTGCGAGTAGAAAACGTCACAAATCGGCACTCTGTTAACAATGGTTTGGTTACCGGGTGCAAGGTTTACAGTTCCAAGTGGATGAGCCTTCACAAGGGTTAGAAGATGACGGCCACAGAGCACTAGGGGTGTCATCTATTCAATCCAGAAGCCCTCAGCCGCAAGCATTACCGTGCCCGCATCAACTCAATTAGCTAGTACTGCTTGGCGTAAATTCGCACATCCATAGCCCTTACCCTAATTCCCTCTCCCAAGTTTGGGAGAGGGAATTAGGGTAAGTATCGAGACTTATAAGTAGGTGGACATCAATAAACGATGTCGTAGGGTGCTGTTAGGCGAAGCCGTAACGCACCATGCCACAGGGATTTGATGCGTTACGCTGGTGCTAACACATCCTACAAATAATTAAGCCCATCTACTTACCGCCGAGTACTCGTCCATGCAGAGTTTTCTCTCTATGAATTGTGAGCAATCGGTCAAGCCTCTGAAAGTCTTTCGCCACTTGGGAGAATAGCTGACTCACGCCATCAACAAGCTATTTTCGTCGATATCCAGGGTTGCCGCAGACAACGATAAGGGAATCGATATACAGAATTGAGCCCCCATATCTCCCGTAAACGGAGACTCGCAGGTGAGATCACCCTGATGTTTTTTGCACACAATTTCATAGCTTACAGACAACCCCAAACCGATCCCCTTGCCAACGGGTTTAGTCGTAAAAAACGGATCAAATATTTTTTCCTGAACTGTCTGAGGAATGGGAATCCCATTATTGGCAATTTGAATCCAGATACTGTCTGATTTTAATTCGCTACTAAGCAGCAGTTCAGGTTGCCAATTACTGGGCGATTGATGCCATCTTTCCTCAATTGCATCGATCGCGTTATTCATGATATTCATAAAGACTTGATTCATCTGACTACTCAAACATTCAATGTTTGGCAAGTTGTCGTAACGGCGACTCACTTGAATTTCAGGACGCTGGGATTGGGCTTTGAGGCGATATCCCAACAAGACTAAGCTGCTTTCCAGCCCATCATTTAAATTAGCTAATTTTACCTGAGACTCTTGTAGTCGTGAAAATACTTTGAGCGAGAGAATTAAGCTATTAATGCGTTCAGTGCCATTACGAATTGACCCTAATATTTTCGGTAAATCTTGCCGAATAAACGCTAAGTCAGCCTCTTCCAAAGCTTTCTCCACATCCTGATCGATTAAGGGCAGCCGGGCCTTTAAAAGATCAACCGTGGCAAATAAGGTGTCGCTATATTCCTGGAGGTATGTCAAGTTGCTGTGGATAAATCCAATGGGATTATTTACCTCATGGGCAATGCCCGCCACTAGCTGTCCGAGAGACGACATTTTTTCTGACTGGATCAGCTGCAACTGGGCTTTTTTGAGCGCCTGTAAGGTGGTTTCGATTTCCTGACGCTGCGCGATCGCCATCTGCGCCGATGCTTCTAAGGCCTGGGTCCGTTCCGCCACCCGCTCAACCAGTTCATTCAGCGAACGGGCTAAAGTACCCACCTCGTCTTCGTAAAATATCCGAGCCCGAGCCTCATAATCAGCATCATGGGTAACTTTGCGAGCTACTTGGGTGATGTTTTCGATGGGCGTGGCGATCGCCCGTGTCGTCCGCCACGCCATGCCCCCCGCCAATAATCCAGCAACGGTGATGCTGGCGATCACAATGAGCTTTTCGAGTCCCTGCAATGATTCCATCACTGCAGTAGCCATCACTTCTTGATTTTGGGCCACTTGAATCAGGCTGGCTAAATCCTGATGGAGCTGATCGAGGGTAGTGATCACCTCCATCGATAAAACGTCCACTGCCGACTCCGCAGCCTCGCCGTTGACCGTAGCCAAACGAATTTGGGTTTGATATTGCTGGAGCGCTGCTTCATAATCGGCTAGCAACGCCCCCATTATCTCCGCCTCTTTGGCAAGCCAGGCGGGCTGTCCCCCCAGAAAATCATCCAGGTCTTGACGCAGGCTGGATAATGCCGCTAATTCTTTGCTCAGTGTGGCCCAAGCTTGCTGCTGTTCGTCACTGTGATCACTCAAGACAAGTACTCTAGTTGCCTGCAGTTGAGCTTGGGTGGCGGTGTCCTCAAATTCTAGTAACAAACGGGTCTGCGCCTGGGCATCCAAAAGCCGAAAAATCCCTTGGCCTTGAAAATAATCCGCTACCATGATGCCAACCAGGGAGCCAATCCACCCTACCGAAATGGCGACCAGGTACCCATAGCCAATTTGATTGCCCAATCGTTTGGGTCGAAATCTATCTAAGAAGGCAAACGTTGAGGAGACTCGTTTTGTCTTTTTAGATAGCTGATTTGCCATGGCGCGATCGGAAGACATTTTGAGAATAAGAACCCGTTAACATCAGCAATCTATTGAGACTTAAAGCGCACCTTAAACCTTATCTAGATTCAGAAGTGGAGTTTTAACATTTGCCCGAACCTCACCGCCTGCGGCACCTCTCCTTCGTAAGGAGAGGTGAGGTGAGGTTTTTTCGATCACCAAAACTTCAGTTCTCAACTTAGGCGTGGTTTAGATCACATATCAATTAATTGATTGATTTTTAGAATGGCGCTTCTACATCTTTCCAATGGGCTATCCTGATTCCGGAGCAAAATCCCCATTCGGACTTTTCCCTACGGCACAGATTCTTTAGACTTCAGGCAGCTTTATTGCAGTATTCCCCTGTCGGCATCGTGGCTACCTACTAAGCGTTACAGATAAAACAAAAAAATTAATCATCCCACGTCAGTCCTGACCAAACATAGCTATCTTTCTATGCTTAACCCAGTTTGGAGGCAGAGTGGCGATCGCTGTGTTTCCAAACCTGGCTAAACTAGAGCCAGCAATGTCTTTACCCTCAAATGCCATGCAGATTACGCTGAGTACCGAGCAAAGCCACGTTCTTGAGGTGCTTTCACAACAAGGGGGCTATGCGTCGATGGCAGATGCGCTAGATATGGCACTGGTGCTTTTGGCGGAAGTGGTCACAGAACAGTCAGTCGAGGATGAACCGAAATATTGGGCCTGGGCCGAACAAACGCGCCTCAAAATTGAAGCTGGAATAGAGGCCGCCGATCGCGGCGAGGTGTTGAATGCTGACACAATATTGGCGAAGCTACGCCAGAAAGTTGAAGATGTCGGCTTAGCAAAAGCGATTATGCAAGGCGAAGAGACTGAGTTCGTTGATGAAAGCGCAATCCGGGCTATCACCTCCCAGGGAAAGCACTTAAACCCGAATTTCTCACCAGCACGTTTTGAGGGAGGCCCCCCTCACCTGGTAAGGCCTGAACAGTGGGTTGAGGGGAGAGATTGTCGGTGGCAGGGCAAATTTTTGGGTTCCATCGGCCCT
>Ga0008836_100150_pt1 | contig 66460 bp, 66 predicted proteins | sample HotLakConsUCCR28_FD_62214 | JGI IMG/M metagenome (GOLD analysis project Ga0008836, IMG submission 62214) | Hypersaline microbial mat communities from Hot Lake, Washington, USA - Hot Lake Consortium UCC-R28 (Hybrid Assembly) ... | reverse complement strand
CCTTACTGAAAGGTAGAAATTTCCCTGTTGTTTTTTTGGATGAAGCTGCGCAGGGGTTAGAGCCTGCTGCATGGATACCGATCCTGCAAGCCGAAAAAGTGGTGATGGCGGGGGATCATTGTCAGCTGCCTCCCACCATAAAATCCAGGGAAGCCTTTGAGGGATTACAGGTGACCCTTTTTGAGAAGGCCATTGCCCGCAACCCACTCTCTTCCCATATGCTAGACCTTCAATACCGCATGCCGGAAACCATTATGGGTTTTTCGAACAGAACATTTTATGGGGGAGCACTCAAGGCGGCTGAAAATACCAGGTCGCATTACCTCCAGGCGGGTGAAGCGGTAATGGAGTACATTGACACCGCAGGAAGCGGTTTTATGGAATATCAGGACAAGGAAACCTTTAGTATCAGCAACAAGGAGGAAGCCATCATGGCACTGCGGCTATTGAAAAACCTGCTGAAAAGTATGGGGCCGGGCAGGGTAGAAAATGAGCCCTGGAATATAGGTGTAATAGCTCCCTACAGGGCTCAGGTAAACCTGCTCAGGGAAATGCTCAATGAGGACACAACCTGGCTTTATTTGAAACAATTGGGCGAGCGCATAACGATCAGTACGGTAGATGGCTTTCAGGGCCAGGAAAAGGACATCATGCTGATCAGCCTCACCCGCTCCAATCCCCAGGGAGAAATCGGTTTTTTGAGCAATACCCGAAGGATGAACGTGGCGCTTACCCGGGCGAAGCGGAAACTCATCGTATTGGGGGATAGTGCCACCATCGGTAGTCATCCTTTTTACCAGGCCTTCCTGGATCACGTGCAGGCAAACGACTGCTACCACAGTGTGTACGAGTACTGGGATGGCGGGCAGTAGGCCTGTTATCAGGCCTGTTCAGAAGCTCTAAACTGCGCATCCAGGTAGGAAAGCACTTCTCCAAACCGGGTGGCGGCGGCTTCAACGGATTCGGGGGCTTTTTTACCGTTTAATTTGCTCAACAACAATCCATAGAGGGTGTGTATAAAAATCTGAATTTCGTGGCCTGGATTTTCATCATTTAGGTCGGAAAGCAGGGTGAGTAGGTGTGGCTGGGCTTTGCGGTGCAGGGACAGGTAGTCCGGGTCCGTTTTGAGTAATTTCCAGTGGAATTTTGCCAGCCGATCTACCAGGGCTTGCACTTCGGGTAAGTGCCCCTTTTCCTCTATTCCAGCCCGTTTCATGCCATCGGCCAATCCCTCTAGCCAGGCTTTGCTTTCCGCCCGATCCCGGGGACTTACGTTCTTGTGCGTCAATACATACTGCTCCAGATCCTCTATGTTAAACTGATAGGCACGGATAAGGTCTTCCATGCGATACAGGTACAGGACGTATTCGATCAGGTGCTCGGTTTTCTTTTTTTCTGCGATGGATTTCATGCTTAAGGGTAGATTGCCTGACGTAGTTCGAGCAGCTCCGACGCGAAAAATTCATCCCAGCGTTTTTGAGCCTCGGCATTATTGGGTTTGGTGGTTTGGGCATCGTACTGGGAGTCCAGTCTTTTCCAGTTTTTGAAACTTTCCCGGATGATCCCGTTCAGTTGGGTTTTGTACTGGCTGGGATCGAATGCCTGGCCGTTCACATCCCGGACGATTCGGTAACCGATGATCTGGGCAATGGCAAAATGACCGTTCTCGTGGTGCAGGACCTGTTTTTTTGTGGACTCGTCCGAGCGGCTCAGAAAATCCCGGCTCACTTGAGACAGGTCCTTCTGAAGGTGGATTTTGGCGTTGATTTCCAGCTTTACGTGGTCGGGATAGGGATGCACCTTCAGGATCTCCACCTCGCAGGTGCTGAGGCAAATGGCGTTGATACTGCTTTTGCCACGGATGACTTCCACCTCTTTAAAATCCTCCCAATTGAGCGTGCGGTTGGGAGAGACGGTTACCTTTCCCCTTTTGGGCGGGTCTTTGGGAATCGACCCCGAAAGCAGGCTGCCACAACATAACAGTCCGACTGCCACACACAGTAAAGCATTTCTATTCATTAAACTCCCGTATTTCTTCTTATGACCGGTGATTCCTCTGCCTTCCTCTAAATGGATGAGGAGCCAAGTGCATGGCCCAAATTGGGTCATTTTCACCAATCAGCTTTCATTTTATCCCAAATATCTGCGATTCTGTAAACAAATCCAACCTTCAAAATGGTCCCACTGCAGATTACGCAATTTATACCAGGAAAATCCGTGGTGAAAAAAGTTGCACCACAGATTACTCAGATTAACACAGATAAATAAAAGAAAAAATGGGTTAATCCTGGTACCTAAAAAATCTGTGAAAATCAGTGTAAATGGGCGGTGAACCAATAGAAAGGCCTACTTCTAATTAAAATCATCAAAACCTATAAAAACGCCGGGGATTTACTAATTTTGCACCCAGTATGAACATGCAAAAAATAAGAAATTTCTGTATCATTGCCCATATCGACCATGGCAAAAGTACCCTTGCCGACCGGCTCCTGCAATTCACCAATACGGTGACCGACCGGGAGATGCAAGACCAGCTTCTGGACAGTATGGACCTGGAACGAGAGCGGGGCATTACCATTAAGTCCCATGCCATCCAGATGAAATATCCCTATCAGGGAGAGGAATATACCCTTAATCTGATCGATACCCCGGGACACGTGGATTTCTCCTACGAGGTATCCCGCTCTATTGCCGCTTGTGAAGGGGCACTCTTGATCGTGGATGCCTCTCAGGGCATAGAAGCCCAGACCATTTCCAACCTTTACCTGGCCATAGGTCATGACCTGGAGATCATTCCGGTATTGAATAAAATCGACCTTCCAGGTGCCCAGCCGGAGGTGGTGGCCGATGAGGTCATGGAAATGATCGGCTGCGATAGGGAAGACATCATTCTGGCATCGGGCAAGGAAGGGATAGGCATAGAAGACATCCTCAATGCGGTGGTGGAAAAAGTACCGGCCCCCAAGGGGGATGAAGAGGGACCGCTGCAAGCCATGATATTTGACTCCGTGTACAACCCCTTTAGGGGAGTGGAAGTGTTGTTCCGGATTTTCAATGGGACCATCAACAAAGGCGACCGGATCAAGTTCGTCAATACCGGAAAGGAATATCATGCCGATGAAATTGGGATTTTGGGCATACAGCAAAAACCTCAGCAGCAGCTGAAGGCCGGAAATGTAGGCTACCTGGTCTCCGGTATCAAAGTGGCCAAAGAGGTAAAAGTAGGGGACACCATTACTCACGTAAAACGGCCTTGCAGCAAAACGGTTCAGGGATTTGAAAATGTAAAACCCATGGTATTTGCAGGTATATATCCTGTGGAGACTACCGATTTTGAAGAACTGAGGGCCTCTATGGAAAAACTGCAGCTGAATGATGCCTCCCTGGTTTGGGAGCCGGAAACTTCAGCAGCACTGGGATTTGGCTTTCGCTGCGGCTTTCTGGGAATGCTTCACATGGAAATCATTCAGGAACGGCTCGAACGGGAATTTGACATGACGGTGATCACCACTGTTCCCTCGGTTCAGTTCCGGGCATTGATGAACAACGATGAATACCGCTTTGTCAACGCTCCTTCAGATATGCCTGAGCCCAATTTATTCAAGCACATTGAGGAGCCTTATGTAAAAGCAGCCATCATCACGGCAGCAGATTATATAGGACCGGTGATCCAGCTCTGTATGGACAAGCGGGGGCAGATCAAAAATCAGGTCTACCTGACCTCCGACAGGGTGGAATTGACCTTCGATATGCCCCTGGTGGAAATTGTCTTTGACTTTTTTGACAAACTCAAAACCATTTCCAGAGGTTATGCCTCCCTGGATTATGAACTGATCGGTTTCAGGCAGTCGCACATGGTTCGATTAGATGTGATGCTCAACGGAGAGCCTGTGGATGCCCTTTCAGCGATTGTTCACCGGGACAAGGCCTACGAGTGGGGAAAACGACTCTGCGAAAAACTGAAAGAGCTGGTGCCCCGGCAAATGTTTGAAATTGCCATTCAGGCTGCCATAGGAACCAAAGTAATTGCCCGGGAGACGGTTAAAGCCTTGCGGAAAAATGTATTGGCAAAATGCTATGGAGGTGATATTTCACGGAAAAGGAAATTATTGGAAAAGCAGAAAAAAGGAAAAAAACGGATGCGGCAGGTAGGCAATGTGGAAGTGCCTCAGGAAGCCTTTATGGCCGTGTTGAAATTAGACTAACAGCTCTTTTTTTCACACCTGTTCAATTATCCTGGGTCACCTGATTCCGGAACTGCTTTTGAAAAAAATACTTATGGAACAAAAGAACGGATTTGTTAAAATCGACGGAAAAAAAATTTCGGCTACCATAAAGGAAGAAATAGCCGCAGAGGTAGCCCAAATGACGGGGGAAGGTAAAAACCCTCCTCATTTAGCTGCCATATTAGTGGGCGAGGATGGCGCCAGCCAGACCTACGTCGCAGCAAAAGTAAAGGCTTGTGAGCAGGTTGGATTTAAGTCCACCCTGGTTCGTTTGGGTGCAGAGGTGACCGAGGAAGCATTGCTCAGCGAGATCCGGAAAATCAATGATAGCGCTGATATCCATGGTTTAATTGTACAGTTGCCGCTACCAAAGCACATAGCTGTGGATAAGGTTACCGCAGAGATTAAACCTGAAAAAGATGTAGATGGCTTTACTCCGGCAAATGTAGGAAGAATGACGCTCGGCTGGCCGGCCTATATTTCTGCCACTCCTAATGGCATTGTAGAGTTACTGAAGCGGTATGAAATAGAAACATCAGGTAAGCATTGCGTAGTGATCGGCAGGAGTCACATTGTAGGGTCTCCTATGAGTATATTGATGGGCAGGAATGATTATCCGGGCAATTGCACGGTAACGCTCACCCATAGCCGCACCCAAAACCTCAAAGAAATCGCCAGTAGTGCAGACATCCTGATCGTGGCCATTGGAAAAGCCGGATTTGTGACTGGGGATATGGTAAAGCCCGGTGCAGTGGTGATAGATGTGGGCATACACCGTATCGCAGACGACAGCAAGAAAAGCGGTTACCGACTGGTAGGTGATGTGGTTTTCGATGAGGTGGCCGAAAAGGCTTCAGCCATTACACCGGTACCAGGGGGAGTAGGGCCGATGACCATTGCTTCGCTATTATATAATACGCTTTTGGCGGCAAAGGGAGAAATTTATCCCTGAGTTTAGCGTTTAATTTATTGTAAACCAGCGGTTCAATAACCCGCTCAATCAAAAATTATGAAAGAACAACAGCAATTGGTTCAGAAAGGGCAGCTTTTGCCTTTAATGGAGGCCTTTTATACCATTCAGGGAGAAGGAATATTTTCAGGGCAATCCGCCTACTTTATCCGCCTGGGTGGATGTGATGTGGGTTGTGTCTGGTGTGATGTAAAATCATCCTGGGAGGCAGGTGATTGGCCTTTGGTTCCGGTGGATAAGATAGTGGAAGAAGCAGCGGCCTATCCTTCAAGATTGGCTGTGATAACGGGTGGAGAGCCCATGATGTATGATTTAAGCTTGCTTACCAGACTGCTGAAACAAAAGGGCTTCCAAATCAACCTGGAGACCTCTGGGGTATATCCCTTATCCGGAAGTCTGGACTGGATCTGTTTTTCACCCAAGAAGTTTAAAGCTCCGGATGTGGGGATTTATGAATGCGCCGATGAAATGAAAGTGATCATTTACCATAAAAGTGACTTTGCCTTTGCTTTGAAACATGCTGCATTGGTCCATGATAAATGCCACCTGCTGCTGCAGCCTGAATGGTCCAGGGCAACAGAGATGACCCCTTTAATCATCGATTTTGTAAAAGAAAATCCTTCCTGGAGGGTTTCATTGCAAACCCATAAATACATGGAAATACCCTAGATAGATATGCTGAGGTTGGTGTTGCTTTGTTTGCTATTGGTTACTGCCTGTGTACAGGGGATGGCTCAGGAATATTCCATCATCGACAAGCGGGCCATCAGGTATTTTGAAGAAGGAGAGGGTTTTCTTCAAAGAAAGCAATTAGCCGAAGCCAGAGAGAAATTCCGGGAGGCCTATTCCAGAAGCAAGGATTTTTATGAAGCGTATATTCGGCATGCCCAGGTTTTGCTGAGCAGTGGTCAGGCTACCGAGGCCTTGGAGGTAATAAAAATGGGGCAAAGTCGGCTTGCCATCAAGGATAGTGATTTTTTCAGAGGGAAAATGGGTTGGTTGCAGGGACAGATACACCTGCAAATGGGGGATTTTCAGCAAGCATTGGATGTGGTGGGGGAGCATAAGGGTTATTTTACTCCTGAATTCCTGTCTTCAGACGCTTATCAGAAGAAGCAGCGCCAACTTGAGCTCATTGCAGAGGGAATCAATAACCCTTTAAAGCTGAACAAAGAAAAGTTGGCCGCTCCTCTCAATCAATTCAGGTTACAGTATTTTCCGGTGTTGACAGCAGATGGACAGCGGATATTTTTCACCAAAAGGGATGGAATAGCTCCCAGAGACCACGAAGACATTTATTTTTCCAATTCGGAAGATGGGAAGTGGACCATTCCTGAACCCATATCGGTGATGATCAATACCCGCTACAACGAGGGTACCTGCACCATTTCTGCGGATGGTAACCTCCTGATCTTTACTTCCTGCGATACCCCGGATTCCTTTGGCAGCTGTGATCTTTACCTTACAGCAATAGTTAACGGTACCTGGCAGAAACCGGAGAACATGGGGAAAAATGTCAATTCCAGGTTTTGGGATTCACAACCCTCCCTTTCTGCCGATGGCAGTACCTTGTTTTTTTCTTCCAATCGCCCAGGGGGAGAGGGGGAAAATGACATTTGGTTTACCGAACGCCTTGCAGATGGCCAGTGGTCGGAGGCAAAAAATGTTGGAGATGAGGTGAATACCAGTGGAAATGAAGTCTCTCCATTTGTGTTTTTTAACAATACGGTCCTTTTCTTTGCCTCAGACGGACATGAAGGATACGGGGGAAAGGACATTTTTTTGAGCAGGTATGGGACCGGAGGGTTTGAAAAGCCAGAAAATCTGGGTTATCCCATAAACGACCAAAAGGATCAGGTAGCGCTGTTTATTGCTGCACAAAAGGATTATGCCTATTACACGGAAAACAGTTACTTATCGGGAAGGGTGGATAGTTCTTATTTGTATAGATTTGATTTTCCGCAGGATATCAATCTGGGTGAAAAAATAATCGTGACCGAAGGAAAGGTAGTCAATGAGGAAACCGGTGAACCTGTAGATGCCATACTTTCTCTTGTAGACCTGGACACGGATAGCACTTTATACAGATTTAATGCGGATGGACAAAGCGGGGCTTTCACCATGATCTATCCGGACAAGGCTTTTTCAGGTCTGTATGTAGAAAAAAAGGGATTTATGCCTAAGATTTTCAATGTGGATCGTGATAGTTTGAAGAATAGAAAAAACCTGGAAGTCCATCTGGAACCCATCGCCTCCGGAAATTATTTTGTATTCGAGAATGTATTTTTTGATTTTGATGAAACCAGCCTCAAACCTGCTTCCATCAGTTCGCTTAAGCGGCTGGTGAAATTTTTGGAAGATCATCCTGCAGTATCCATTTTGATTGCAGGGCACACCGATAATGTGGGCAATGACACCTATAATGTGTCCCTTAGCAGAAGAAGAGCGGAAAAAGTCAGGGCATTTCTGATTGATTCAGGAATACCTGGGGAAAGAATTGACACCAGTGGAGAAGGTTCTTCATCCCCTCTCCGCCCTAATGATACAGAGGAAAACAGGTCATACAATCGAAGGATTGAAGTTGTTATCCAATAGTTTCCTTCAGAAATATCCGATTTGCATAAACTGAATTGGTTTTAAAGCGTTTATAATTTGTTGGAAATCCAAGATCATCCGCTTTACTTCCTGCCATTGATTGGAATATCCACAGAATTTGTATAAAATTGATTGATTGTTAACTTCAAATCAAATTTATGAATAAAGCCCTACCACTGGTATTGATTTTTCTTTCCCTGTCCACCTGGGCCTTGGCACAAAGCAGGACAATAACCGGTACTGTTACCGATGAGGAAGCCGGATTGCCTATCCCAGGTGTGACGGTCTTGGTAAAGGGGACCAACACGGGAACGGTTACAGACATAGACGGGAATTACCAGATTGAGGTACTCGAAGGAGAAAACACCTTGATTTTCCGCTTTGTGGGGTTACAGCCCCAGGAGGTAATCATAGGAAACCGAAACAACATCAATGTAATTTTGAGTCCGGATATTACCGCCTTGGATGAAGTGGTAGTCACCTCCTATGGCGACCAGACCAGGAGGGAAGTCACCGGCGCGATTGCCTCCGTCAAAGGAGAAATATTCCAGGATCTTCCCATGCAATCCTTTGACAGGGCCATGCAGGGTAGGGTTGCCGGTGTACAGGTGACCTCAGGTTCGGGCCAGCCGGGAGGCACTTTAAACGTCCAAATCAGAGGTGTAGGTTCCATCAATGCGGGTACCCAGCCTTTATATATAGTGGATGGCGTACAGGTAGCCTCCGGCGGATTATCAGGTCAGGGACCTCAGAATGCACTTGCCTCCATCAATCCCAACGATATAGAGTCCATAGAGGTGTTTAAAGACGCAGCAGCTGCTTCTATCTATGGCGCCCAGGCGGCCAATGGGGTGGTACTGATCACCACCAAGAGGGGCAAGCAGGGCCAGACCAAAGTAAGGGTTTCTGCACAGGAAGGGTTGGTGCAGCCTTTGGGCTTCTATGATGTGATGAATTCAAATCAACTGGCTTCTATCAAAAGGCAGGCATATATCAATGCGGGACTCAACCCTCAAGATGCAGAAAATATTTTTGGGAGTCCTTCCGACACAGGCATACAGAATTCAGACTGGTTGGGAGAGTTGTTCCGGGACGGGAGAATGAGTGTCTACGACGTTTCCTTGTCAGGAGGTGATGCAGGTACCCAGTTTTTCATATCCGGATCTCACACCTATCAGCAGGGCCAAATCATCATGTCCGATTATTCCCGAACCACCGGAAGGATGAACCTTTCCCATCGGGTAAACGACAGGTTCAGTATAAATGCCAACTTGTCACTATCCAGGCAGATAACCAATGGCGCCATTGACCGGGGTAATTTTGTCAACAGCCCCTTCGTGGCAGGATATGTTTCCAGGCCAAATGTTCCCATTTACAATGAAGATGGTAGTTTCGCGGAATATCCCTCCGAACATCTTTTTGGATATAACATTGTTCAGGGAGTAAGGCAGGAGCTTAGGAAAGGGACCAGTTATCAGTCAGTTTCCAATTTGCAATTGAATTACAAATTTTTGCCCTGGCTGGGTTTTACTGCTTTTGGAGGCATTGACTTTTCTGACAATCGGGACGAAAACAACCGGCCTTCCACCATACCTGCCTTTGCCAGCTATGGCGGCTCTTCCACGTTCACAGACCGGAGGATAATCAATTCCAATGCCAACGCCAATTTCAATGTGAACAAGAAATTTGATGATATCCATGCCTTATCCGGTATCCTGGGATACGAGTACAAGATGGAAACCCAGGAAAACACCTCTGCCACGGGAAGGGGATTTCCCAATCCCGTATTAAGGTACCTTCAAAATGCCGCTCAGCCTTTTGAGGTAGGGGGGTTCTATACAGAATACATCAGGTCAGGATTTTTTGGTCAGGCCAAATATGATTATGATGATAAATATACCTTTGATTTGACCATCAGGCGGGATGGTTCGTCCAGGTTTGGAACCAATACCCGCTGGGGTAATTTTGGAGCCGTGTCTGCGGGCTGGAGGATTTCATCAGAGCGCTTTATGGAGAATGCTTTATGGGTGGATAACCTGAGGATAAGGGCCTCTTATGGGATTACAGGAAACTCCAACATAGGCAACTTCGAATCCAGAACCCTGGTTGGTTCCGCCGGACAGTATCTGGGAGGAGGAGCTTTGCGTTTTGTACAGTTGGGGAATGACCAATTGACCTGGGAGGAGTCGGTTTCCATGAACTTTGGGGTGGATGGTACTTTTTTTAATGGGCGGATCATTGCTACAGTGGATGTTTGGCGAAAGGATTCCCGCAAATTGCTTTTTGAAACCCAGTTACCCATAGATTCAGGATTCGGGTCAATTACCAGAAACACCGGGAAGGTGCGGAATCAGGGGATAGACTTTGACTTGCAGACTACTAATCTGATCTATGGCAAGTTTCGCTGGACCACTGCTTTCAATACATCCATATTTTCCAATGAACTGCTGGAGCTTTACGAAGGATTGGATCGCCTGGGCAACGACCTGATCGTAGGAAAACCCATAGATTTTTATTATGCCTATGAGTATGCCGGGGTCAACCCAGCCAATGGTGCTCCCATGTACTTCGATGAAAACGGTGAATATACTTACCTGCTCAGTGACGATGATCAGAAATACATAGGAAGTGCACTGCCCTGGAATTATGGTGGCCTTTCCAATACGCTATCCTATGGACCTGTAAGTTTGGAGGTATTTTTCCAGTATCAGTACGGAAACCTGGCATTCAATCAGGATTTGTACAACATGGCACAAGCGGGATCCATAGGGCAGGACAACCAAACCACCGATCAGCTTTATTTCTGGAGAACACCCGGACAGATCACGAATGTTCCCAAGCCCTATGAAGGGGGAAGAATCCCGGGGCATTACGGATACCAGCAGTTTTCCACCAAACAAATTTCAGACGGGAGCTATATCCGGCTAAAACAAATCACCTTAAATTATAACCTACCCCAGACCCTGTTGTCAAAAGCAAGGATAGATGAAATGAATGTATTTGTTCAGGGATTAAACCTATGGACCTTTTCGAAATACAATGGTTTGGACCCCGAAGTAAATTCTATTGGAGATACTTATGGTACCTATCCTATAGGAAGACAGATAACTGCAGGTATCAACCTTACCTTTTGATTAAAAGATGAAGATGATCAGAAAATATATGTATTATTTAGGTCTGCTCGCAGCACCTGTATTTTCCTGTACAGACCTGAATACCACACCCAGACAAAGTCTTACTCCAGAGGTAGCTTTTAATGATGTCTCTGGCTTTCAATCTGTGGCCAATTCCATGTATAACCGGGCGACAAGCTTCAGTTATTATGGGCAAACCATGATGATTGCTCCAGAAATATTGGCTGATAACTTAAGGATTGTAGCCAATACAGGGAGGTACCAGGGAGAAGAATCCAATGGAGACCGGGATCACATCGCCATTTGGAACAGTGTGATCTATGGAGGCATCAACGATGCTAACCTCATCATTGAAAGTATAGATGATGAAACTGTCTCAGGAGAAGAACAGGAAAAGTCCTTTATCAAAGGTGATGCCTATTTTATGCGGGCATTGTTTTATTTTGACCTTTGCCGGGTATACGGATATGAGCCAGGCAGAGAGGTTGATGGATTTAACCTGGGGCCAATTTTGCGATTGACCCCCACATTGGTAGCCTCAGATGCCGATTTCAGAACCAGGTCTACAGTGGAGGAGGTTTACCAGCAGATTGAAAGTGATTTGCTGGAGGCCATACCCCTGGTAGGGGCTGTCCCCATAGGCTCAGAAGGGGTCTATTATGCCAATGCAGGGGCAGCATTGACCTTGCTGGCCAGACTGTACCTGTATTGGAATCGAATGGAAGAGGCCGAGGCTGTGGCTACTGAGGCCATGAACTTCCTGGGCCTGAGAACCAACGGGGATGGTTTGGCTGAGGCCGGTCAGTATGTACAGGGTTTTTCCAGGGCACCACATCCTGAGTCCCTCTTTGAACTTGAACTCAGGCAGGTAGATTGGAGCAGTGTAGACGGGGTCAACAATTCCCTCAATTCACTGGTTGCAGATAATGAACCGGCTGCTCAATTTATCATCGGAGCTTCCAATGAGCTTATAGCAGCCTATGAAGAAGGCGACGTCAGAAGGAATTGTTGGAGAGAAACGACAAGGGAAGGGATTGATGGTCCGGTATATGCCAGCAGAAAATGGACCGGCTATAAGGGTGATTTTCTGGAAAATATTCCGGTAATCAGGGCAGCGGAATTGTACCTGATCAGGGCCGAGGCCAGGTATCAGCGCAACCCTGCCGGGGCCAGGGAGGACATCAATGCCCTGCGTTCCAAAAGAGGCCTGGGAGCCATTGACAATCTCCTTTCCGGGGAAGCGTTGCTAAATCGGATCTTATTGGAAAGGAGACTGGAATTTGCCCTGGAAGGGCATCGGTTTTTCGATTTGAAAAGAAATGGGAGGGATATCAGTAAGCATGGAGAATTTCTGGAAGTACCCTACACAGATTACAGGATTCTGGGTAACCTTCCGTTGGAACAGATTCAGTTAAACGAAAACCTTGAGCAAAACCCGGGATATTAAATATGGAAGCATTGAAAAAAATAATTGGTTTGGTCTTGGTGGCTGCTTCCTCCTTTTGGCTGACTGCCTGTATGGAGGAATCCGGGTTCAATATCGTTTGGGAAGGATTGGAAGTTGAATTTGAAGATGCATCAAGACCCAATGGTACCATCCGTAAGATCATGACCAAGACCAGTGACAACCAGGTAGACCAGGAAATGGTAAGGTTAAACCTGGTTGGTCAGCAATTGTCAGAACCAGTTACCATTTTGGTAGGAGTAGACCCGGAATCCACGGCCATAGCAGGGGTGCATTACCGTTTGGTAGACAATGAGGTCACCATTCCTGCCAACAGCAGTTTTGTGGACATGCCCCTGGAAATTCTTACCGGAAACCTGGGCACGGAAGAATCCCCCAACCTGACCTTGACCATATTGGATGCCGGTGATATGAAGATCAGCACCAATTACAACCAATTGACCCTGGAGATCAGGTTATCTTGTCCTTCTGATTTGGCAGGAGAATACAGTACGGTTACCGTAGGTACCGGAGGAACCGTAAATTATCAGGTGGTCATAACCGAATTGGAGCCATTTACCTATAGGATTTCTGATATCACGGGCGGGGTTTATTCTCAGGTGTTCGGAGCAGAAGATAACCCAGCGGTGTTTACGGAGTTGTGCGGTGAAATAACCATTACCGATCAACCCGACCTGGTCTTTGGAGACGATACTTTCAATGGTACGGGAAGGGTAAACGAAGATGGCACCATCAGGATCAATTGGAGGAATGAAGAAGCAGAAGAAAGTGGCGTTACGACCCTGACAAGGGTGATAGAATAAAGAGAATTTGAGCAGGGTCCCGGAAAAATTACCTGGATTACCAGCTCCTGAACAAATTGTAGAAATCGGATGAAAGAAAATGTTCTTTTGGTCATCCTTCTTTTGGTTGCAAAAGTGGGATTTGCCCAGGTACCTCAGGGAGGAATGCAGAAAGTCAGATCAGAAGTATTCCAGAGGCTACAGGATAATGTCAGGCAATATAGCTTAAAACCTGAAGAAAAATCAGTCCTGGCTGAGGAGCTGGGAATTCCGCTCACCATGAACCTTTCCGGGGAAAGAGTGGCAGTATTCCAATACCTGGATGAGGAAAACCATCCGGTTTACTACACCACACATAATGTAAATGCTGCTGCAGCCACTGGTACCAGTGCTTTACAGGCGGGAGGGAATTTAAACCTGAACCTGGCAGGTGCAGATATGGTCATTGGTATCTACGATCAGACCAGGCCCAAAGCTACTCACAATGAATTTGGGGACAGGGTCACCCAGATTGATGGATCTACCGAAGAAATCAGTAACCATGCCACCCATGTCACCGGTACCATCCTGGCAGCAGGAAACAACCGTAATGCCCGGGGTATGGCAAATGAAGCCACCGGTTGGGCCTTCAATTGGGATGCCGATATTTCCAAAATGACCCAAAACAGCTACGATCCAGACCTAAACCCTGAAGGGCATCTCATCTCCAACCATTCTTATGGTTTTTTGATGGGCTGGTTTCGCGACAGCAACAATAACTGGAGCTGGGCAGGAAATGAGAGCATCAGTTCAAGTGAGGACTACAGGTTTGGATTCTACACCAATAAAGCCAGGCAAATAGATGAACTGGCCTTTGCCAAACCTTTTTATACCATTGTTTGGGCAGCAGGAAATGACCGGTCGGATGTGGGTGATGGATCAAGGGATGCTGACGGGCCGGATGATTCTATCGGTCCTGAAGGTGTGGCCAAAAACAGCCTTACCATTGGGGCGGTTGGTATGCAGGGTGAATACACCGATCCTTCAGATATAGCCATGAGCTCCTTTTCCAGTTGGGGACCCGTGGATGATGGAAGAATTAAGCCGGATCTCGTGGGTATGGGGGTTAATGTATTCTCCTCGGCAGTGCTCAGCGAAATCGGGGCTGACAGCTATGCCTCGCTGAGTGGCACATCCATGGCCGCCCCCAATGTATCAGGTTCCTTATTGCTGCTTCAAGAATTGTTTAATGACAGAAATGCCGGCAGGTACATGCATTCTGCAACACTGAAAGCACTGAGCATCCAAACGGCGAAAGAGGCAGGAATGAACCCTGGCCCTGATTACATGTTTGGATGGGGGCTGCTGGATACAGAAGCTGCGGCCGAAATGATTATTGATGAGGATGGTAGTTCGAAAATCATCCGGGAGCTAAACCTTCGGGAAGGAGAGACCTATGAATTTGAATTTATTTCCAATGGGGTGGACCCCGTAAAAGCTACCATCGCCTGGACCGACCCGGCCGGTACTTCTCCTTCACCCAGTGTTAATCCCGCCGATTTGATGTTGGTAAATGACCTGGATTTGAGGATAATTGATGAAAATGGGAATACCTTTTTTCCCTGGACCTTAAACCCCGGGGATGGTTCCAGTGCCATCGCCAGCAATAGTGTGGATAATTTCAGGGACAATGTGGAGCAGGTCGCCATAGATAGCCCGACACCACAGCGGTATACCGTGCAGGTCAGTCATAAGGGAGAATTAACCCATGGACAACAGCCGTTTAGTCTGGTTTTTTCGGCCGGAGTGTCAGATGGACAATCCAGCACGCTGTATTGGATAGGCAGCGATGGGGATTGGGATAATCCCAGTAACTGGTCTGAAAACAGCAATGGACCCAGTGCCAATTTAATACCTGACGAAGGGACCCGGGTGGTGATAGACCGACCTGTGGCAGGCCAAACCATCAACCTGTCCAGAAACACAGATGTTTTTAGCCTGAATATTTTTGGTCAGGAACCGTTGGTTTTGGATTTAAACCAAAATGAACTGTTGATCAGGAATGGCTTCAGGTCCAGCAACAACCTCACCAATGTAAGAAATGGCCTGATCCACTTCGAAGGTAGGGATCAAAATGAAAATATACTTGACTTTGGGCAACTGGACTTTTCAGAAATTAATGTCTGGTTTGATGAAGGCAGGTGGAGGGTACTTTCCATGCCCGGTATAGATTTGCTGGAAATCAGCGATGCTGACGTAGAATTTGGTATGGAGAGACTGCTTGTGAATGAAATTACCCTGTCTGAAGGGACCAGATTACGTGGAGGCTTGTCCAGGCTGGAATTTAAAGAAGGCTTTAGGTCTCAGCCGGGCGCCATCATAGAAGAGTCCCTGACCATGGTGTTTTCAGGTGAAAATGGCGTTTATGAAGATTTTTCCGCCTCCCAGATACAAAGTCTGGTAAATGCAGGCGGAAATTTGGCGGTAAATGCATCCGGTACCATCCGTAATCTCGAGCTAAATGGCGCAACGCAAATAAACCAGGACATGACCGCTGTGAATTCCCTGAATCTGGGGACCGGGGCAGAGTTGATTCTAGCCGATGGTTTGTCCCTGATAGTCAATGAAAACATCAGTCATGCGGATGCCGTTGGCGCACAGACCCTTATCCGTTCTCCGGGTAAAGCCACTTTGACCCATGAGCCCTACAGGAAATATTGTTTCGAAGGGCTGAGTGTTCAAAATGTAGATTTACAGGGTGAGTCTGTCATAAATCTGGATCCCCTTTCTACGGTAACCAACGCATCCAACTGGAGTAATATATCTTGTGAGAATGTTTTATTGGCCAATTTTGAAGTGACATTCAACTGTGCCGGTGGGCTATCCGAATTTGTGAACCTCTCTGAAGGAAATATCACCTCTTACCAATGGGATTTTGGAGGTTTCGGATCTTCTACTGATCCTGACCCTACTTTTATATTCAATAACGCCAGGACCTACCGGGTATCCCTAGAGATAGGTGGGCCTGGTGGAGTCAACAGGTATGAAAAGGATATCACCTCACCATTACTGCCAATTCCCTGAGAAGACCGGAAATTGTGGCCAATGGGTCCCAGTTAAGCTCCAGGATCCCTGCAAGTGCTTATCAGTGGTACAAGGATGGTCAGGTCATAGCAGGCGCCACAGAAAGAAGCTTCATGGTAGAAGATGGTGGCGCCTATCAGGTAGCCGTTATAGATGATCAGTGTAACAGCCTATCGGGGGTAGTGGTAGTTTCCAGTACCGGGGATGAAACTTTTGCCGGAAGAGCCGGCTATGCCATTGGCCCCAACCCAGTGAGTGAAAGGCTTTCCCTCTTTATCAACAATGGCTATCGGGGAGAAGTGGATGTACGCCTAGTGGATGGCTCAGGTAGGCTAAGGCAGCAAAGCCAATTTAATAAGGAACAGCAGGGAGTGGAATTTGTCATGGATTTCGATTTCCCACAGGGATTGTACCTGCTACAGGTTCAGGCGGGGACTGAACGGCATGCCTTTAAAGTGATGAAGGAGTAACTTCTCGCCCAGTCAAATTGCTTAAATCAAGAAAACCTTGCTCCGAAGAACAAGGTTTTAAATAAATATAGGCCCACCCTGCATGCTGGCCCAAACCTAAAAATGTCCTAAGGGACATTTTCTATACGGCTTGTCCTCCCGCTGGGGCTTCCCGAATCCTCCCACTGGGCATCCCTGCTTCGGGATAAACTTCTCGCCTAGTCAAATTGCTTAAATCAAGAAAACCTTGCTCCGAAGAACAAGGTTTCTCTTTTTTGTGATCCCGCTGGGGCTCGAACCCAGGACCCTAACATTAAAAGTGTTATGCTCTACCAGCTGAGCTACGGAATCGGAAATAATCATCACAAAAGCCTTGAATTTACAGGTAAAGACTTTTTGTGATCCTGTCAGGACTCGAACCTGAAACCTACTGCTTAGAAGGCAGTTGCTCTATCCAGTTGAGCTACAGGACCTTTTATTTAACTCACTATCCAATCGTCCACCTGGAACCTTCCCGACCCAAAAGTCGGGATGCGCTATCCAGTTGAGCTACAGGACCTTTATTCTACAAATAGAAACAGGCTTTTCAGCCTGTTTCATGGTGCTTTTTCAAAAGCTTGTGCAAATGTAAGGCGGTTTTTTTTAATTACAAACTGTAAATTGCAATTACTTTTTTATTAACTCAAAATGATTGTTCATCTTTACAAAAAAAACGGTTTTCATGCCTTCTGAGCCATTGACTGCATTAGATGATTTTTATGTCAAGACCATTGGTGAAATCCCACTAAAGGAAATTTTATATTGCATGCCGGATACCTCCATAGCGGCGGCTGCCCAAATCATGCGGAAAGAAATGTCCAGCTGCTTGTTTGTAGGCTGGGATAAAGCCCGGATTCTTGGGGTCATCACAGACATTACATTGAGAGATAATGTGTTGGCTCAGGGAGTATCACCGGAAAGCCCGGTAGCTGATATCATGGACAAAACGCTGGTTTCCATTCCAAAAACAGCCTTCGTTTATGAAGCCTTATTGCTTATGTTTCGCACCAAAACCAGGTACCTGCTGGTCTCTGAGGACGTGGATTATGTGGGCGTGACGAGCAGAAATAAGATATTGACCATTCAGTCACAATCTCCTTTTGTATTTATCCAGTCGGTCAAGTTGGCCCTGGATAAGGAGGAATTAAAGTTAAAATGGCAGCAGGTACCCGGTATTGTGGATCAATTGATCCAACGAGGGGTAAGGGCTGAAATCATCAATCAGATTATCTCTACCGTAGCAGATACCATTGCGCTGAGGGTAATCGAGCAGGTGGTAAAAGAGCAGGGACTGCCACCGGCTAATTTTGTTTTTTTTGTTTTGGGAAGCGAAGGCAGGAAAGAGCAAACCCTGAAAACAGATCAGGACAATGCCATTATTTATGAGGACAAAGCCAATGAACAGCGGGCATTGGTGAGGGATTATTTCCTGGGATTTGCCAGGGAGGTTTCAGACAGGCTTCATGAGATAGGCTTCAATTATTGTAAAGGGGGCTACATGGCCAGCAATCCCAAGTGGACCCATTCCCTTTCTCATTGGAAGAAAAATTATGCCGCCTGGTTTCAGGAATCCTCCATTGAAACGGTAATGAGTTACGGGACATTCTTCGATTGCCGACCCATATATGGTGACTTTTCCTTGCTAGATGAGCTGAAGGTTTTTATGGATGAACAACTGCATCATCCCCTGGAGCGGTTTTATTTCAACATGGCACAAAATGCCCTGCAATATGATACCCAGCTTACCTGGTTGCGAAATATCAGGACTTTTAAAGTGGAGGAGGAACAAGTTTTTGATATCAAAAAAGCCATGACACCCATGGTAGATGCCATCCGCTTGTATGCGCTGGCCAACAGGATATTTGAAACCAATACAGGAAAAAGACTAAAAATTCTTACAGAAAGAGGTGTTTTTACCAGCAAGGCTTCGGCTGAGTTATACCAGGCCTATTATTACCTGATGGGCTTAAGGCTGGAAAAGCAGTCCGGCACTGTCATCAAGGACAATAGGCCACCTGTCAATTATATCAAAATCAATACCTTAACCAAGGTCCAGGTAGTAACCATCAGAGAAATATTTAAGGTCATCAGGGATTTGCAGCTGAAAGTGAAAATTCAGTTTACCAAAACTTTTTGAAACCTTAAAATAATTGGGGTTTATCCATTGGGATAAAATGGGTACTTTGCCGGGGTAAACCCAATTTTCAATTTCCCTGACCCTTGGGAATTCGGACTTTATGGAAAAAAATAACCATGCTTTTGGTCATTCCCCAATAGGAAAGTTACTGCTACAGCAGGCCCTTCCGGCAGCGGTAGGGATTTTGGTTTTATCCATTTATGGTATTGTAGACACGATATTTGTAGGTCGTTTTGTGGGCTCCCTTGGAATTGCCACCATCACGGTGGTGTTACCGATCACCTTTCTGATCTCAAGTATAGGTATGTCCATAGGGGTAGGGGGAGCATCCATTATTTCCAGGGCGTTTGGGGATGATGATAATCCCAGGGCCTTTGCTACTTTTGGTAACCAGATTGGGATGACCCTGACCCTGGCCTTGTTTTTTGTCGGTTTGGGCTATGTTTTTTCAGACGAAATCCTGAAACTTTTTGGGGGGAAAGGAGATGTTTTACAACCTGCCAAGGATTATTTTTCCATCATCCTTATAGGTATTCCATTTTTGGCCTGGGCCATGATGAGCAATAATGTGATCAGGGCCGAGGGTTATCCAAAAGTGGCCATGTATACCCTTATTGTCCCGGCCGTATTCAATATCATTTTGGACCCGATCTTTATCGTATGGCTGGATATGGGGCTAAAAGGCGCCGCATGGGCCACTACCATTTCTTATATTGCGAGTGCAGGCTATACTTTGTGGTTTTTCATGTTTGGAAAATCCATCATGAAAGTTAAAGTTTCCTGGTTTAAACCTGATATGGCCATTGCCAGGGAAATTTCTGCCCTGGGGGCAGTTACTCTGGCCAGGCAGGGGACCGTAAGTATCCTGGCCATAGTTCTGAATAATGAGCTCTTTATTTACGGAGGAGAAATGGCCTTATCGGTTTTTGGTGTAATCAACCGGGTCATGATGTTTGCCAATTTTCCGGTGTTGGGCATCACCCAGGGATTTGTACCCATTGCCGGATACAATTATGGGGCAAGATTAAGAGATAGGGTGCACCTGGCCATCAGGCTTGCATTGCGGTCTTCAAGCTTGATAGCCTTTTTGATTTTTATTTTGATCATGAGTTTTACTGGCTCGTTGATCCAGATTTTCACAGAAGATGAGGCCCTGATACGGGAGAGTATCCCTGCGATGCGCAAAGCCTTTCTGGCTACCCCACTTTTAGCCTTCAGTCTGATAGGGAGTGCTTACTTTCAGGCGATAGGTAAGCCAAAATCCGCCCTATTACTGGCCTTAAGTAAACAAGGTATATTTTTGATACCCCTGGTCATTATCATGCCCATTTTTTTTGGTTTGGAGGGGATCTGGTACGCCTTTCCGCTGGCAGATACAGGGGCCGCAGCCATTTCTTATTTTTACCTGAAAAAGGGTACCGATGCGTTGTAAGGGAATCGTATTTGAAGTTTATTTCTTATTATCAAGGCGGTGCCAGTATTTGAAATACATTTGAGAAAATGTTTAATCGATTGGTGCTCGGTGTAGAGAAAGTGTTTCTTTGTCTTCAAGCTTTGTTAGCCATTCAATAAGTTCCAATTTAATTGCTTCATTTCCCAAAACTCTTTTTTTGAAGTTACAAAAATTAAACGAATGGCTAATAAGGAGTTGAATTTTATTAACTACCAATTAAAAACTTTAGATTCTGTTATCCGTATTAGATGCATTATTCAAACTAAACAAACTGCTTTATGAAAAAATTGTCGATTATCCTTTTTCTGCTTTCAGTAGGCCTTAACCAATCCTTTGCGCAGGAATCCTCTGAAAAACCAATTTATAATTATGCTGATTCCCATCATGAATTTTCGCTTGACATTTTACCTATAATTAATGGACAATACCCCGCATCATTGCTTTATAGAAAACATTACAAAACTAAGAATGATCAAAACGCTGCTCTAAGATTTGGGCTTACTTTGAACAGTCAATTCCAAACCATGGAGGCAGATGATGCCCAAATTAATTTAACAAATACCAGAGGCAATGGTATTGGATTAACAGTTGGAAAAGAATGGCAAAAGGGCTTTACACCAAAAAATATGGGATACTATGGGGTTGACCTTGGTGTCGGGTTTTCAGAATCAAGGACTGAACAGCATTTTGAAACTTCGGGATCCGTTACAATCCAAAAAAACAATAACCTCAATTTTTCATCCATAGGATTTATAGGAATGAAGCACCATTTTTCGAAAAATTTCTCAGTTTCGGCTGAATCAGGAGTTCTTGCTGGGTTTAACCAAAATTATCGAAATAACTCCTCCAAAAATCAAGGTAACACCGTTGAGGACAAAACATCAACCCATAGTTTTTCCCTTTCATTAATGCCCATCAGAGCACTCCGATTTGCCTTTCATTTTTGATCTTTCAAGTAGGAAAATAAGCTGGTATGAGAGCAGCTTTTCAAAGTTTATCATTTGTGTCTCGTTTTTCCCAATGAGTTATTTAATAAACACCTCAACAGTAGTGCTGCATACCAATCAGTCCTGATAAATTGGAAATAAAAAAAGCCCCGGTCAGGCGACCGGAGCCTTTTCACTAGACCTAACCAACTTTAATTTCTTTTTTTGCAGGGGCAGCAGCCTGTTTCATTTTTGGAATCTGAAGCAGCAAGATGCCATTTTCATATTTGGCCGCTATCTTATCGTTTTCTACATTTTCCGGAAGGCTAAAGGACCTTTTTATGGAGGCATAGGAAAATTCCTGCCTTTTGATCTCTTCTTTATCCTCTTCCTTCTTCATTTCTTTTTCGGCCTGTATGGTGAGTACGCCGTCAGAAAACTCAATTTTAAAATCCTTTTTTTCAAACCCCGGAGCTACTACCTCCACCTGAAATTCTTTCTCTGTTTCTTTTATATTTACTGAAGGGATCTCAAATTTTTGATCCCAGTCGTAAAACCGATTTTCAAATTCTGGCAAGTTCGCTGATCCCATCAGATCAGATATTACCTTAGGCCAGAGACTTCCGTTTCTTTTTGCTGGTGTTACCATTGGTTAATTGAATTTAGTGGGTTATCTTTTTATTAGAGTACTAAGTTAACCCAACAACCTTTTATTCTTCATGATCCCTATCACGGGAAAACATGATTTTCAACCAATGCCGGAAAAGGTCTTTTAAAGAAAAAGTGTAAAATGGTTCTGTTGTACGGTTGTTAAATCAAAATTGATAATCATGTCCGAACACATATGTCAGGATTTCTTAAAAAAATAGAAATAGGTTTTTTTATTGTGAAATGATCCTGCCGTCTTCCATTTCAATGATCCTGTCGGTACCAGCTGCAAATTCGGGGTCGTGGGTAACGATCAATAAAGTCTGGTTGAAGGTGCTGGCCAGTTCTTTAAAAATTCCGAATACAATATCGCTGTTTTTTTTATCCAGGTTGCCGGAGGGCTCATCGCCCATAATGATTAAAGGATCATTGATCAGCGCCCTGGCAATGGCCACCCTTTGTTTTTGTCCTCCGGACAATTGGTTGGCTTTTTTCAAGGCATGGTCTTCCATTCCAAAGATGCGCAGTTTTTCCATGGCTTTGTATTCCAGTTCTTTCCGGCTGATTTTACCCAGCTTAAGGCCTGGAATCATAACATTTTCAAGGACAGAAAACTCCGCCAACAGGTAGTGGAATTGGAAGACAAAACCGATTTTTTCATTTCTGATCCTGGAAAGAAAGGAGGAGGATTTTCCGGTAACAGGGCTGTCATCTATCAGCAATCTGCCCTGGTAGCTGGTGTCCATGGTGGATAAAATGTAAAGTAAAGTGGATTTTCCACAACCAGATTTGCCCATTACAGAAACAAATTCACCCCTGTTGATGGTAAAGGTGATGTCTTTCAGTACCTGAGTCTCTACCGGGTTAAAAAAATATTTATTGATTTTTTGGGCTTCCAATACAAGTCTTTCCTTCATGTCATTTTCCTCTTATGATTTCTACCGGATCTACACTACTGGCTTTTTTTGCGGGGAAATAGCCCGCCATGTAGGTGGTCAGTAAGCTGAAAACACCACCAATGATATAATACCGGGGATTAAAGTCCACCGGGAATGTGGTGATGGTAGGTAGGGCCTCGGTTTCAAAGGGGAGATGATCAATGCCCAACCCTGCCAGGTACCCTAAAATTAACCCTACGGCCCCACCCACTATCCCAATGATCAGTGCAATAAGAATGAAGATAATGTTTACATCTCTCCCTGAAAATCCGGTAGCCTTTAATATGGCGATGGTATCCATTTTTTCATAAATCATCATGTTCAAAATATTGTAAATACCAAATCCTGAAACGATTAGCAAGGTGATGCCAACGGCATAGCTGATCAGGTTCCGTATTTCAGTACCGGTTTCGAATTGAGCATTGACGGTTTGAATGTCGTCTGCTTTGATTTCAAATAAATGACCATAATCGCTGGCCATGGACGGAGCCAATTCAAGGGTCTTCAGTTTTACCTGAATATCTGTAATGAAAGAGGAGGGTTCGCCCAATATTTTTTGGGCTGTTTCCAGGGAGGTATAACTCTGCACATTGTCCAGTTCACCCAATCCTGACTGGTAATAGCCAACTACCTTCAATTGTACCGTATTTCCCTGTGCGGTGGTAGCCTGAATTACATCACCGATCTGTGCCAACATCCGTTCGGCCGCCCCTTTGCCCAGGATGATGCTGTTGTTGGTGTTTTTCAAATCATCTGTATTTCCGGCAGTGACATAATCATCAAAGGTAAAAAGTGCATTTTCTGCATCTACATCAATACCATTTATGGATCCTGTGATGTCAATATTGCCTATGTTGTAAAATACCTGCGTGCTGACCTTTGGTGCTACGCCCAGGACCCTTTCATCCTTTTGCAAGGTTTCAATCATGGCCGCACTATTGTAGATGCTTTTGCGGACATTGTTTGGCTTGATGGACCTGATGATGTTATGGTAGCTCTTGTACGTATCAGAGCCATCAATAGGTTGGTTGGGATTGGGTTTGATTTCATTGTAGAAACGGATATGTGGCGTTCTATTCAGTACCAATCCATCCAACATCAGGTTCAATCCGTTCATAAAACCCAATAATGCCACAAACATGGTGATACTGAAAGTTACACCAACTGCTGCAACCAGGGTTTGCTTCAGCCGGGCCAGCATCAGTTTTTGTGCGATTTCCAGCAATAAACTGTACTTCATGTGTTTATAATTGTTTCTTAATGGTCACATGCCTTTCTGTCTCCTTTAGGCAGGCTCGATTTCATGGCTTGATCAATTCTGTCGTTACTTCAATCCCACTGACTATTTCCGTGTGTTGGTAGTTTTTAATGCCAGTTTTGACTTCCAGGGTATCTCCTGCTGCATTCAGGACATAACTGTCCTGTAATATATATGAAGAGGGGATCATGAGCGCATCTTTCTTTACCTGAAGGATAATGTTCGCCTCCAGGGTCAAATTAGGGTACAGCTGAGGAGGAGATTTGGTGAATTCTGCCTCAACCACAAAGCTTTTGGTTTTGTCATCCATCATGGGGTTTATCTTTGTCACTGCTGCATCGAAAACCTCCCCGCGGTAGCTGTCCAGGTTAACCTTTATATTTTGACCGGGTTTTATTTGAGCAATATCATTTTCATCTACCAGGAGTTCTAATATAAACTCCTCTCCATCTCCCAATACTGCCAGGCTGCTTTGTTGGTTTACCAGTTCTCCTGCCTCTTTTAATAAGGCATAAACCCTGCCGTTTATTTCGCTCTTAATTTTCAAATCATTGGCCCTGGACCGGGCTATTTCAAAGTTTTTTTGGGCATTTTCCGCATTGTACTGCAGTTCCCTGGACAGGGTTTCATGCGTAAGTTCCAGGCCAGCTAGCTCAGTTTTGGACTGGGAATATTGCAATTGCCTTTGCTCCAGTTCAACCCTTGTCCCAATGCCCTTTTTATGCAAGTTTTTTTGCCTCAACCACAAAAGCGAATCGTGTCTCATTTTATCCTGCGCCAAATTTATTTTAACCACCAGGTCTTTTAGCCTGGCGGTGTTATTTTCCCTTTCGGAAAATGATTGGGAGATCCGGGCCAATTCCTGATTCAATTGAGTCGCCTCATTGGTTAAAGTAAACAATACTGTCCCCTGTTGAACATGATCTCCCTCGCTGACATGGATTTTTTGTATGTAGCCAGTATTGTTGGGTTGCACCTCATACTGGTTTTTGCTCAACACTTTACCTGAAGCATATACCGAGAGGGTAATGTTTTGCCTGATAGGAGAAATTTTCTCAGCAGGTGGAGAGCAGGATATTAAGATAAGCAGCAGGGTGAAAACGGTACATGAAGAGAATTTAAACATAGATATCTGTATTTAACTATCAACTTTTTTCACTTCACCAATTTAACGGGTTTTCATGAATGGTTGGTACTGTAAAAAATAAAATATTAAAGCATAAATTAATTGCTTGTAAAATCTCTGCTAATCAATTTTGTTTTGTAATTTAATCATTTGATTTTAAGTAGTGCAAGTTAGAATAGGATGAAGAACGTGTAGAGATGAAAACGAGTATAAAGATATCTATTCTATATGTATTTGTAGGGATACTGTGGATTTTTGGAAGTGATATTTTGGTCCTATATATTTTTCAGGGTATTGAACCTTCTATATTAACAAGGTATCAATCTGTTAAAGGAGTATTATTTGTTGTTTTGACAGGAAGCTTGTTGTATTATTTGATGGATAAACATTACCGCTATCTAGATGGTAAGGTCAAGGAACTCGAGAAGGCCAACCTTAAAATAGAAAAGGAGCGAATAAAATCAGAACACGCCAGGAACCAATTGGATCAGTTTATATTGGTTGCATCCAATGAATTGGTGGAACCAGTGAGACAAAGCCATGGTTTTTTGGAACTTTTTATTCGTAAAAATAAAGATAACCTACCGGAAAAATCGATTTCCTTTCTGGAATTGACTTTGGATAATTTTTTTAAAATAAAAGATGTGATTCAGGATCTGGTAGAGTTTTCCCAATTGACTGAAGAAAGGGAAGTACCTCAATTGGTAGACCTGAATGAAGTTCTGGAAAAAGCAGTTCATTTGAACTCGAGAAAATTTGGTGGAGGTAAAATTGACCTGAAAAAAGAAAATCTACCTATTATCACAGGTGATTATAAAAGGTTTCTGCAATTATTTGATCACTTGTTGAATAACGCCTTTAATTTTCGGGATCCTTCCAGACCATTGAAGATTGGAATCAGTGTTTCCAATGCAGATGGTTACCAAACCATTGCAGTAAAAGACAATGGTATCGGCATTGAATCTGAAAATTTGGACAGTATATTTTATATCCTACAGCAATATGATCAAGGGCTGATCAAAAGGGGATCCGGTATGGGCTTGGCCATTTGTAAAAAAATCATTGAAGACGCAGGAGGTAAGATCTGGGCCACATCTGTTTTAGGAGATGGAAGCACCTTCTATTTTACTGTAAAAGAGCCGGTTTCCGGATCTAAAACCGAGGACGAATAGATCATAACCATAATTAACCCTTCAGTAAGGTTTATTCTTTTAATGCCAGCCAATTAACCCTTCAGGGAACGCCGTCTATTATGGTTGATTTCAGATTAAATATCTGCTTGAGGCAATTGTTTTGTGAGGATCAAATTTTCATCCGTTCACCTGGGGTGAAATAAAAATTTCTCTATTTATTTTTGGAATTAAACAATTTAATATGCTTATTTCATCACTCATCCAAAGGTAAAACAGGGATGGAAGATCCTAACCAAAAGTAAACTTGCTGAACATGACCATGTTGAGAATATTCTTAGTTGAAGACAATGAAGGCGATGTATTATTGATTTCGGAGGCTTTAGAAGAGCTCAATATCCCCTTGCATATCACCTACGCCAAAGATGGTCATGAAGCAGTTGAATTTTTGGAAGATTGCTTATGTACAGCGTATGGAAGCATTCCTGATCTGGTATTACTGGATATTAATTTACCTAAAAAAAACGGACAGGAAGTGCTGCAATTTATCAAAAGCTCCAACAGGCTGAAGCAGATTCCTGTCATCATGCTGACAACGTCCTCCAGTGAAAGAGATATTCTGGAGTCCTACCAAAACCATGCAAACAGTTACATTTCCAAACCAATGGGTCCGGAAAGTTATCAGGACATCCTGCAGAAAATTGAAAGCTTTTGGTTTTCATTGGTAAAGCTTCCCTCCAAAGTTTAACCTATGTCTTCAGAAGATGATATCCAAAACATCCTAATCATCGAAGACAATGAAGGTGATTATGTACTGGTAGCTGAGGCCCTGGAGGAAAGATTCCCTGCTGCCGAAATCGATTGGGTGGCTACTTTTAAGGATGCTGCTACCAAAACCTTTGGTGATTTTGATGTCATTTTATTAGACCTTAGCTTGCCCGATAAAAGTGGGGAACAACTGATCGGGGAAATTTTAACCCTGGCTTACCGGATTCCAATCATTGTCTTGACCGGGTATGCTGACAGGAGTTTTGCCGTAAAATCTATCAGCCTGGGCATGTCTGATTACATGATCAAAGATGAACTTCATCCAGACATCCTGTATAGAAGTATCTTATATAGTATAGAAAGGAAAAAAGTATTCAACAGACTGGAAGAGTCTGAACATCGGTATAAAGAACTTTTTCATCTCAGCCCATTACCCATGTGGGTGTATGACCAGATTTCTCTTGAGTTTCTGGATGTCAATGAGGCTGCGATACAGTCCTATGGGTATACCAGAGAAGAGTTTCTTTTGATGACCCTTGAAGATATTCGGCCTAATAAAGAGAGAAATACTCTCCTGTATTCCGTTGAAGAGGGTAAAAAGTATTCAGGCTTTCGTAATGCAGGGACTTTCCTGCATACAAAAAAAAATGGGGAGGTCATCACAGTGGAAATCAGTTCAAATCCAATAAACGTCAGCGGTCGACCGGCCAAGTTGGTGCTGGCAAACGATATAACCTTGAAAAAAGCCTATATTGAAACCATTGAAGACCAAAATAAAAGGCTCAAGGATATTGCATGGATTCAATCTCATGTAGTACGTGCCCCCCTGGCCAGGCTGATGGGCTTGGTAGGCCTTCTGGAAATTGAACTTGCCGACTTGCCCCATGACAAAAAGCAATTGTTGGACTATGTGTTGGTTTCCGCTGCTGAATTAGATGAGGTGATCAAGGATATTAATTCCAAAACCCAGAAGATTGATTTGCCCGATGACCAAAATTTTTAACTGATCTCTTTCCTTAAAGTAAAATCATCCATAACATACCCACTCCCAATAGAAATTACTTCGTCCCTTATTTTTGTAAACCCCTGGCTTAAATAAAATTGATAAGCTTTTTTATTGTATTTGTTGACGTTGAGCACCAGGTTATCCATACCGCTTTTTTTCCCGGTTATTTCCAGGCAAGTCATTATTTTCTTGCCAATGCCTTTCCCTTGTGCATCAGGTAAAATATACAGTTTATGAATTTTTAGGTCCGGAATTCCCAGGTAGTGAAGTTCATAAGAGGCAAATCCCATGGCTTTATCTCCTTCTGATGCAATGAGAAAATGATGGCCTTTTTTTTCCATTTGCTCTTGCAGGGAGGAATTGCTGTACATCATATCCATCATATAGGCCAGTTGTTCCGGGCTCAGGATGTCTCCGAATGCACTGGGCCAAATCCTTTTTGCCAGGTCCTGAATGAGCGGGATTTGTTGGCGATCTGCCTGGGTAATTTTAATCATTGAATCCTCTTTTTTGAATCGATAACTTACGAAACGTATTTTGACCAATTATACCTGTGAATTTATCCTGTAATATTAAGGAAATTTTCATCATAAGTTGCTTCAAAACGGCTTGTTCCAAAGCTGCCAATGAGAGGCACTCGGTAAGAAAATCATGTGATCAGGACAGATAAAAGTATCATTCGTCCATTTTGATGAAAAAGGATAGGGGATATCATCTAAATTGATGCTTATACAAAAGATGTTTTTTTGATTTCGAAATACATATTTGAATGGATAAGATCAAACCCTAATCACACTTAGCCTATGTCTGTTTACCTGATAGTCCTGTTTTTATTGATGCTGGTTTTTTTGGCTGGAGCCATAAAATTTGTCATCTGGTATAAATCTCTGAAGAGAAGGTCTCTGGATGCCCTGAAGGATTTACCCAATGACCAGTTTTCTGATTGGAGTACTTCCTTTTTGGCCAATAAACGACAGGAGATGGACCTGCTTGCAGATGCTACCATTCAGGAAATCATGGAAAAAGGGGAATTGGCAGCAGTTAACCAATTGTTTGAAATGATCACCAAAGATAAGGACCAATTGCCTGCGGATGCGCCACAGACATTAAAGGCCTATTTTGAGATGTCGGGGGAATTACCTGTATGGGCCAATCAGGACTTGATTGCCCTGGGACAACAAATCTATATACGCCATGGTATTTGGGTAAACCTAATGCTTTCTTACAAATCATTACCGGAATGTTATGCCTGCGCGTCAGGGGCTGAAGTTTTGTACCAAACCGCCCGATTGAATGAAAAACACGGGGAGATGAACGCTTTTTCAAGGAGAATTGCCGAAACAGCCCTTTTTGTAGTGTATGCGATGACTCCCGGAGGACTCTCCATCAAGGGTAAAGGGTTAAGGGCCATACAAAAGGTGCGGCTGATACATGCTGTGATCCGGTATTATCTTAAGCGGCAAGGTTGGGATGCTTCTAAGTATGGTGAACCTATCAATCAGGAAGACATGGCGGGGACACTAATGGCTTTTTCAGCATTGATCCTGGAAGGATTGGAAAGCATTGACATAAAATTGGAGGAGGTGGAAATGGAGGCTTATACACATTGCTGGGCTATCATTGGGCACCTGATGGGGCTGCAGGATGACATGATACCCCATACCTCAGCCAGTGCCAGTGAGCTGGGGCATGCCATTTTTGACCACCAGGTGGCGAAGAGCAGTCAGGGAGCAGCCCTGATGGATGCTTTACTGGTATTCCAGAATAAAAAATCCCAACCGATTTTAGGTGAAAAATCCAACCATGCCCTGATGCGGTTTTTTATGGGTAAAGACATTTCGGATATGTTGGATGTACCCAGCGTCGAGACCGCTCATATTCATACCATGGGGAAGCGGTTGAAATTCTGGGCCTGGATTGCAGAGAAGCTGGACAAAAGCCTGGTCTTTTCCATGGTCCTGCAGTGGATCACCAAACATTTGTCCATTTTGATGATTAGCCGGATGACGGATACCTCCATTATCAATTTTTATATCCCCAAGTCGCTTACGGTTGATTGGGGAATATCGACACCAAAAAACCAGCGCCATGGAGCATCATTGGATTAACCTGCAAATATACTCCCCCCTTGAAATAGGCTTTTTACTGGCAGGAACTGTTTTGTGGAATGTTGCCTATTTTATCATCATACGGAATGCCATCCGCTTTAAAAAGATGGAAATGCCTTTTTTAGCCGTTTGTTCCAATATCGCATGGGAGTTTTCCTGGGCATTTCTGCTCCACACCGATTTGGGAGAACTGTTCCAATGGGGGCTAAGGGTTTGGTTTTTTATGGATGTAGCGATCTTTTATTTTACTGTCAGGTATGGAGCAAGCCAGATGAAGACAGATCTCTTCGGGAAGATGTTTGTGCCCTTTATGCTGGTATTGGTGATTTGGTGGATTCCTGTTTTTTATTTCTTCGAAACGGAAGGACTTGATACCAAAATGGGGACTACCTCTGCCTATTTAATTACTGTAGTCATGGCCTCCTTGTTTGTCTTTAATGCCTCCAGGAAGGCCCCTGGGCTGATTGGAACCAAATCCGTCGCCTGGTTTAAGTTTTTTGGGAATTTGTTCATGACCATTTTTGTGTTTTTACATCATCCTGACAGCCACTTTCTTCAGTTGCTTACGTTTGCAGTTTTTGTGTTGAATATCATTTACATTTTGCAGGTATCCCGGGGAGCTAAAGTGAATCAACATTGAAAGTTTTACTAAAAATAATACGCTGCAAATTACCATTATGGGGAATGGCCCTCCTTTTAGTGCTCCTTGTAGGCAATGCGCCCCATGTATTTTCTCAAACCAGCATGGACCTGACAACTATTCAAATTAGCAGCGACACGGTAATTCAGGTTTGGGATAATGCCAAAATGTACCAAACTCCGAAAGATACCCCGATTGAAGAAGTGCTTAAAAATCTATCTGGGTTTAAATCCTTTAGTCAGACAGATCTGGAATTGGACCCGGAGGGAAATGCTGATTATTGGTTTGTTTTTAGCCTGCAATCCGACAGGGCACCATTGTACCTTTCCTTGCCCTTACTTCAGAATTTTGAAATAGCATTTTACTTTCTGGATGCGGATGGAGCAAGTTTGTTGTCAAAGGGGGGGATTTTGACACCAAAAAGTGAACGGTACATCAACCATGGGTCTGAGTTATTTGATTTAAATCATACAGCAGGCAAATCAGGGGTGTATTTGATGAAAATTAACCGGTTGATTTATAAATCATTTTCAGCAAGGATCTTTACCGCCAGCACTTTCATTGGACAGCAGTACAAAAATAGTATTGTAGAGGGCGTCTTGTACGGAATCATATTTTGTGTAGTACTTTACCACATCCTTATTTTTTTGATTGTAAGAGAAAGTGAGTTTCTGCTATTCTCCATTTACATGGCTTTTTTGTTGGTTCAGGTAATGGGATATTCCGGGTTTTTGAATGTATTGTTTTATATCGAACGACCAGAATGGAATCATATCATTTATAATTTGATGCCTTCTTTTTCTGCCATTTTCAGTTTGTGGTTCAGCTATGTATTCCTGGGTATAAACCAAAAAACCTACCCCAGGACGAGCTTGATTTTCAGAGCTTTTCAGGTAATTTTTTTAGTTTCCATTGTATTCGCTTTGTTTCAGGTGCCGGTGTGGGAGCGATTGACCATCATGGTTTCCGGGCTGGCAGTGGTGTTTTTATTTTTTGTCGGAATCATGCGTTGGAAAGAAAATTTTCAGCCAGCCTGGATCTATTTGTTGGCCTATCTCCCTACCTGGATTTCAGTTTTTTACCTGTTGTTTTATAGCCTGGGCTACCTGGAGTACAGTTGGTTTACCCACAATAACCTGCTTTTGAGTATTGTCCTGCAGGCGATCATTTTCTCCCTGGCCATTGCAGAAAAAATGCGCATGTTGAAAGCGGATAAAGCCCTGCTGCTGGAGCGCGAAAATTTCAAGCTGGAGGAAATGGTTAAAATCCGGACAACCGAACTGCAGGATGAAAAAGAGAAAGTTGAAGCAACCCTACAGCACCTGAAAGCCACCCAGGATCAATTGGTCCAACAGGAAAAACTGGCTTCATTGGGACAACTTACCGCAGGTATAGCTCATGAAATCAAGAACCCCCTGAACTTTGTCAACAATTTTTCCGAACTAAGTATGGATTTATTGGACGAAGTGTTTGATACGATGAATCAGGAAGGGCCTACCTTACAACAAAAGGCTTTGATGGTAGAAAACCTTCAGGATGTGAAAGGTAATCTTGCAAAAATACACCAACATGGAAGGCGGGCCGACGGCATCGTCAAATCCATGCTTGCCCACAGCAGGGGAGGTTCTGGTTTGAAGGAAAAGACAGCTATCAATGCCCTGGTTACAGAATATACCCATCTGGCTTTTCATGGCATGCGGGCAGGAAAAAAGTCAATCAATGTAAGCATTTCCATGAATTTGGATCCGAAGCTGGGAAAGGTTCCGGTAATCGAGGAGGATTTTACCCGGATTATTTTAAATATCTGTGGCAATGCCTTCGATGCCATGTATGAAAAAGTAAATTCTCCGAATAGCCAAGAAGCATACCAGCCCAAGTTAACCGTCAGTACCATTGACGGGGGAGATCATTTTCAGTTGAGAATTGAGGACAATGGCCCTGGAATACCACCTGCCCTTCAGAGCAAAATCCTGGAGCCCTTTTTTACTACCAAAAAAGGTACTGAGGGAACGGGGTTGGGTTTATCCATCACCCATGATATCGTCAAGGCACATCAGGGGACCATGGAGTGGCAGGTTGAAGATGGAAAGTCTACTTGTTTTATCATTACCCTACCGAAAATTTAATCATGAGCAATCCAATTAAAATATTAATTGTAGATGATGAAATGGATGTGGAAATGTTGTTTCGGCAGCAATTCAGGAAAGAAATCAGGTCAGGAATGCTGGAGCTGGATTTTGCATTTTCAGGGGAAGAAGCCTTGAAGTTGCTCGGTGAGGAAGCTCCTCCTCAGGTGGTATACGTTTTTTCTGATATCAACATGCCTGGCATGACTGGTTTGGAACTATTGGAAAAGATGCAGTCCAGATTTCCACAGGTTAAGGTGAGCATGATATCCGCTTATGGAGATCGGGAAAATTTCAATAAGGCCATGTCTTTTGGAGCCAAAGGGTTTTTTACCAAACCTATAGATTTCAAGGCATTGAAGGATGAAGTGCAAAAAATTATTCCGAAATAATTATGGCCAAAATACTTGTAGTAGATGATGAAGAGGATCTGGAGGTGCTGATCAAGCAGAAATTCAGGCAAAAAATAAGGCAGCAGGAGTACGAGTTTGTCTTTGCACTGAATGGGAAAATTGCACTGCAGCACCTGAAATCAAATCAGGATTTCGATTTGGTATTGAGTGACATCAATATGCCAGAAATGGATGGGTTGACCCTTCTTTCCAAGATAAACGAACAGCATACCCTGCTGAAATCCGTCATCGTTTCGGCCTATGGCGACATGGACAATATCCGCATGGCCATGAACAGAGGGGCTTTCGATTTTATCACCAAACCTATTAATTTCAGTGATTTGGAAATCACCATCAAAAAAACCCTGGAGCACGTACAGCAGATTAGAGAGACGGTACGGGCGGTGAAGGAAAACAATATCCTGCGCATGTATGTGGATGAAACCGTTCTGAATTTTATGGGGGGAATGGAGATTGAGAAGGCTTTGTTCCACAATGAAACCATAGTAGGAACAGTTGCATTCATTGATATTTGCAGCTTTACTGCTATCAGTGAGCATGAGTCGCCCGATAAAGTGGTGGCCTTGTTAAACAATTATTTTGATGTGATGGTAGCTGCCATCATCAAAGAAAATGGAGTGGTAGATAAGTTTATCGGGGACGCAATTATGGCGGTTTTTACGGGAGAATTCCATTTAGACAGGGCCCTGGATGCGGCATTGGCGATAAGGGAGAGTCTGGCCGCCCAGCCTGAATTTGAAGGGGTATACAAGTTTAGCCCCAAGGTGTCCATTGGCATCAACTCTGGAGAAATGGTTTCAGGTAATATAGGCTCTTTTACCTTAAGGAGACTGGACTAAACAGTGATCGGAGACACCGTCAATATAGCTGCCAGACTTCAGACTGCCGCAGAAAAAAATCAGATATTGATTACGGAAAAGGATCATGAAAAAGTTAAAGAATCATTCAAATGCCGGGAAATGGGCCCCATAGACGTAAAAAATAAGCAATTACCCTTGGTGGTTTACGAAGTATTGGAGTAACAGACTAAAAATAAAAAAACATGCAAGATAAAAAACCGGTCAACTGGAAGTCGATTTTTGCTCTCTCCTCCCTATTATATACATTTTTTGGAGTAGGTTTTGCTGTCATAGCATTAAGAGGTTTCATGATTCCGAACCATTTTTTAGATGGAGGGGTGACCGGAATCTCTATCCTGGTAGAGGAGATTTTTCATGTCAATATCAGTTTGCTGCTCATATTGTTCAATATCCCCTTTCTGATCATGGGGTACCGGAAAATCGGTAAAACATTTGCCATTCAGGCGGCTTTTGCCGTATTGCTTTTGGCATTGTTGATGCAGGTAGTGTCCATTCCTACTGTCACCAATGACAAAGTGTTAATAGCTGTCTTTGGGGGAATTTTTATTGGCTTGGGAATAGGGCTGGTGATTCGTGGTGGAGGAGTGATTGATGGGTTGGAGGTAATCGCCCATTATACCAAGGAGAAGTCGGGGTTTTCCACCAGTGAAATCATTTTGACCTTCAATTCATTTTTGTTTTTAGGAGCAGCTTACGAATTTGGTATAGAGACGGCGATGTACTCAATATTGGTGTATTATACTGCCATGAAAACTTCAGATTATGTGGTAGACGGCTTTGAGGAGTATACTTCCCTGACCATTATCAGTAGGGAGCATGAAAAAATCAAATCCTTGATAGTCAATGAATACGATAAGGCCATAACGGTCTACAAGGGAGAGCGGGGATATTTACCAGGCAAGTTTGACATCAAGTATGATGTTGATATTGTGATGACCATTGTAACCCGCCTGGAGATTCACAGGATAAAAGAAAGTGTATATGAACTGGACGATAGAGCTTTTTTCTTTGTTGGACACATTAAGGAAGTCAGGGGAGGTATAGTGAAGGAAAAGAACAATTGAAGAGGCATGGATTGGGAATCTTTTTTTAGTTTTTACCGGAAAAGGCTGGCGGAGGGTTTGCCTGCCGCATTGACCTACCATAATCTGGCACATACGGAATATGTTATAGACATGGCTGAAGTCATAGGCAGGTATGAATGTATGGGTCCGGATGATTTGATGCTGCTAAAAACCGGCGCTTTGTTTCATGACATGGGGTTTATTTTTGGAAAAGAAGACCATGAGGCCAAAGCCTGCGAAATCATAGAAAAAGAATTGCCGGAATGGGATTTCAGTAAGGAAGACATCAAAAAAATTGGTGGTATGATCATGGCCACCAAAATTCCGCAGCGGCCGTCAAGTAGGCTTGAGGCCATTCTGGCAGATGCGGATCTGGAATACCTGGGGACAGCTCAATTTGATGCCATCAGTGAGGGTTTGTATGAGGAAATGCGTTGGGGATTACCTGGGCTTAGCCGCAGCCGTTGGTTGGACATGCAAATTCAGTTTATAAAGAACCATTCCTACCATACCCGTTTTTGCAGGCAGTATAGGGAACCTATAAAGCTACAGCACCTGGGAAGTTTGATAAGAGAAAAGCAGGTTTTGAGTCAATCTGAAGGTCGTTTGCCTTGACTTATTATCCGGAAAAACGGTCTCCCTGCCGAATCCCTTATTTTTGATTAAAGCCCCGGAGTTTTACCTGGGTGAGTTTTCTTTTCGTGTCCAGTGGAAAATCGCCCTTCATCATCCAGTCGTAATAGCCGGGTTCTTCTTTTAGTACCTGTGTGATGGGTTTCCCTTTGAGTTTACCGAAATTGAAGCATTCTTCACCTTTGTCGTTGAAAACAAACCTCCCGGCCAAATCCACCATTTTTTCATTGATCATGAGGTGGATTTTCTTCATGTCATTTTCCATGACGCCTACAATATTGCCTTGAAGGTCTTCCATTTGCTCTCCGGCATACCTTTCAATCTGGGCTTTGAATACTTCGTAAGTAGCCAGGGTATCTGCCTCGGCACTATGGGCATTTTCGAGAATTTTTCCACAATAAAACTTATAAGCCGATGCCAGGTTTCTTTTTTCCATCATAAAAAATATCTTCTGAGCATCCAGCAGGTTTCTCTTTTCCAGGTCAAAGTCGATTCCCGCCCTCAAAAATTCTTCAACCAGTAAGGGGATATCATATTTTAATACATTGAAGCCTGCCAGATCTGCTCCCTCAAAAAACTGCAAAAGTTCCCGGGCCACATCTTTAAATACAGGCGAATCGACCACATCTTTGTCATAAATGCCGTGAATAAGAGAAGATTCCAGGGGAATGGGTACGGTTGGATTGATTTTCAAGGTTTTGATTTCTTCCTTGCCATCTGGAAAAACCTTTAAAATAGATATTTCTACAATTCTATCTGTGGAAATGTTTACTCCTGTGGCTTCCAGATCAAAAAATGCAATGGGGTTTTTTAAATTCAATTTCATTTGGATTTTTCTTTGAATATGAAAAAGGTTAGGCTCAAAATAAGTGTACGTAGTTTTTCGGTCCTGAATCCTGCCAAAAATTTTTCTTTATGGGAGAATCATCAGGGTGATCAACGTTGCAAATATAGGGATTTTTACGGGTTAAATTGTTTTGTCTGAAGCTTACTAAAGGGTCGTACAAATTATTTTTCATTCTCTGGAATAGAATTTGATCACAATGGGTTGTATCAGTAATGATTACAGGTTTGTGGATAATAAAGTGTATAAATTGTTCAAAACCTTTGACCTTAAAGGGGTACTTTTGTTTATATGGCAGAGAAAAACAGCAATAAAACTGAACGATTGGGAACAGTAAGGAGACGGACAGGTGACCCTTTATCTGCTTTGGGTAAATTGCCACCTCAGGCCATTGATTTGGAAGAGGCCGTCCTGGGAGCCTTGATGTTGGAGAAAGATGCCCTGACTGCAGTGGTTGATATCCTTTTGCCGGATAGCTTCTACAAGGATGCTCACAAGATGGTCTATGAAGCCATTTTAGATTTGTTCAATGCAGGAGAACCCATCGATCTGCTTACCGTAACCAATCAACTCCGGAAGAACGGCAAATTGGAGCTCGTGGGTGGGGCTTATTTTATCACCGAACTGACTTCCCGGGTGTCTTCGGCTTCCAATATAGAGTACCATGCCAGAATCATTACTGAGCAGGCCATGAAGCGGGACATGATCCGGATTGCTTCCGAGATACAAAAAGAGGCATTTGAAGATACTACCGACGTCTTCGAATTATTGGATAAAATGGAGCAGTCCCTGTTTGAAATTTCAGAAAATAACATCAAAAAAAACTATGTGGACATGCGCTCCATCATGCGTGAAGCCATTATAGAATTAGAAAGCAAAAAAGGACAGAAAGATGGTCTTACGGGTGTTCCTTCAGGGTTTACTGCCCTTGACAGGGTTACTTCCGGTTGGCAAAAGTCTGATCTGGTGATAATTGCCGCCCGGCCTGCAATGGGAAAAACTGCTTTTGTGCTTTCGGTATTGAGAAATGCAGCCGTAGACCATGATCGCCCGGTCGCTATTTTTTCATTGGAGATGTCCTCCATTCAGCTCGTCAATCGTTTGATCAGTTCGGAAGCGGAGTTGGATTCTGAAAAAATCAAAAAGGGAAATCTGGCGGATTATGAATGGCAGCAGCTGATCCATAAAACCGGAAAACTTACCTCAGCCCCCTTGTTTGTAGACGATACACCGGCTTTATCCATCTTGGAGTTAAGGGCAAAATGCCGTCGGCTTAAGGCCCAAAACGACGTTCAGTTGATCGTAGTGGATTACCTGCAGCTCATGTCAGGAGACAGTAAGGGCAATAATGGTGGTAACCGGGAGCAGGAAATTTCAAGTATTTCCAGGGCACTGAAGAAGATAGCTAAAGAGCTCAGCGTTCCGGTTATTGCCTTGTCCCAGCTTTCCCGTGCCGTGGAGACAAGAGGGGGGGATAAAAGGCCTCAGTTGTCTGACCTCAGGGAATCGGGAGCCATTGAGCAGGATGCCGATATCGTCATGTTTTTGTATCGGCCGGAGTATTACGGAATTACCGAAGATGAAGATGGAAACAGCACCTCGGGAGTAGGAGAAGTAATCATAGCCAAGCACAGAAATGGCTCCCTGGAAAATGTGAAGCTCAGGTTTATTGGCAAGTACACCAAGTTTACCGACCTGGATTTAAATGTACCCTACCAGCCACAGGATGCGCTTTATGGCAGTCGCTTTCCCAGTAGTGCAGGAGGCAAGGGATTTGATGAGGGAGGCATGGTGCGGATGGGTAGCCGTGCCAATGGAGACGAGAAGGGAGACAACCCTTTTCCCGGAGGAGAAGATAAAGCCCCCTTTTAATTGAGCCCTAAGCATCAAATGTGCCGCATTTGAAGGCTATATTCAGCACAGAGGATCCTACCGACAAGGACCGGCCTTAGAAAATGGCTCCTTCTGAATGATTGGGATCAATGGGTAATGGCCTTTACCTGGGCCTGAAAAGGGTTTGATCCAATAAATAAATAATTTAACCAGACAATCAAATAGCATGAAGTGTATCATTTTAGATAGCAACCATTCCGATGGAATTGCCCTGGTGGACATGAAAGAACCGGTACCGGGTCCGCAGGAAATGAAAATTAAAATACAAGCTGCTGCATTAAACCATAGGGATCAGTGGTGCAGGCAGGGGAAATACCCGAATTTGAAAAATGGCATTATTTTAGGTTCAGATGGCAGCGGCAGGGTAGTAGAAGTAGGTGAAGGAGTGGATTCGGACTGGATGGGAAAGGAGGTATTGATCAATCCGGCCAACAACTGGGGAAATCAAGCTCCAGCCCAGGCTCCCGAATTCAGCATTCTTGGTATGCCCAATCACGGCACTTTTGCAGAATATATCTGTGTAAAGACAGATAGGGTTCACGAAAAACCAGGGCATTTGGATGCGATTCAAGCTGCAGCCTTACCATTGGCTGGGGTGACAGCATTCCGGGCATTGGTCTACCAGGGGAAATTGAAAAAGGAAGACAGGGTATTGGTGACAGGTTTTGGGGGAGGTGTAGCCCAGCTGGCAGTTCAATTTGCACTGAGCTCAGGGGCAAAAGTAAGTGTGAGTAGTGGTGAACACTGGAAGTTGGAAAAAGCACTGGGTATGGGAGCGAGTGCCGGTTTCAATTACAAGTCCGACTGGGTACAGGAGGCAAAAGCTGCTGATGGGGGTTTTGATCTTATTTTAGACAGTGCCATGGGAAATACCTTGAATGATTTAATAGAGGTGGCCAGGCCTGGAGGAAGGATTGTGGTTTATGGAGCCACTTTAGGAAATCCCGGAGAAATGGATGCCAGGAAAATATTCTGGAAACAACTTTGCTTGCAGGGGTCCACCATGGGCTCGGATGAGGATTTTAAAAACATGCTGGAGCGGGTCGGTCAAGATAAAATTGCCCCTTTGGTGGACGAGGTTTTTACTCTGGAAAAGGCAGTGGAAGCCTTCGATAAAATGAAAAACAGCCAACAACTGGGCAAGTTGGTTTTAGAAATGAGTTAAGCGTGAAGGTTGTGATACTGTCTACCAGGTTGATCCCAGAAGGATTAATAGAAAAGCCATCACGGTCTTCCGTCAATCTCCTTCAAACTGAAAATTTAAATAAGCATTTTGCAATTCCTTTTTGGCATGCGCATCGTTTTGGAGATTTGCCAGGGCAATGCCGTCCAGGAAAGTTTTTTCGGCTTTTTCAGGTTGGTCAAGATCTGCAAATAGCAAGGCGGCATGATAATAGGTAGGAAGATAGCTTTTATGTTCTTCCAATAGTTTGTTAAAATAAAAAGAAGCCTTTTCTTTGTCTTGATTTTGGAATTCCAAAGCCAGGGCGTAAATATTAAAAGGGTTTTCAGGTTCTTCTTCTATATATTGTAAGAGCACCTTTACCCTGTCATCATGGTTCATGGTGAGGGATTAAATTTACTTTTATTATTTGTTGACAAAGTTAATTAAAATTACATGAATATATTGGTATGTATCACACATGTGCCTGATACCACTTCGAAGATCAGGTTTACGGACGAAAATACCCAGCTGGATAAATCTGGCGTTCAGTTTATCATTGGGCCTTATGATGATTATGCACTGGCCAGAGCGGTAGAAATTAAAGAGCAGACAGGAGGTAGCATTACCGTACTGAATGTAGGAGAGGCAGAAACTGAACCCACCTTGCGAAAGGCCCTGGCTATCGGAGCAGATGATGCCATTCGTGTCAATGCTTTTCCCCGGGATGCCCATTTTGTAGCACAACAGATTGCCCATCAGGCAAAAGAAAAAAGTTATGACATGATTCTTATGGGAAGGGAATCAATTGATTTTAACGGAGGGATGGTGCACGGTATGGTGGGGGAACTGTTAGGTATACCTTCCATATCGCCTGTGATGAAACTGGAAATAGAAGGAAATATGGCTAAAATGGCTAGAGAAATCGAAGGGGGCAAGGAATTTATAGAGGTAGGCCTGCCTTTTATTGCAGGATGTCAGGAACCTATTGCAGAGTGGAAAATTCCAAACATGAGAGGAATCATGTCGGCCAGGAGCAAGCCCCTTCAGGTGGTAGATGCGGTATCGGCTGATCCCCGAACAGCCACCAAGACCTACGAACTGCCTGCACCAAAGGGTGAGGTAAAGATTGTAGCGGATGTGGATCAATTGGTACAGTTGCTGAAAAACGATGCCAAAATACTTTAAATAGCGAAAGAAAATGTCAATATTAGTATACATAGAACAGGATCAGGGAAAAGTCAAAAATTCTTCTTTAGAAGCTATCTCCTACGCAGCCGCCCTGGCCGAAAAATCCGGGGGGAAGGTAAGTGTTTTGGGATTGGGAAGTGTTGCAGATGAGGACTGGGACCTGATAGGACAGGCTGGAGCTGATGCCATTTATCAGGTGGCTGATGAAAGGCTGGACTCAGGAGTCATTCAGGCACATGCTTTAATGATTGCGCAGGTATATGATCAGGTGGGCGCCAATACGCTGGTTTTAGCGAAGTCTTCCCTTGGGGATGCCGTAGCTGCCAGGTTAGCCATTAAGTTAAATGCAGGATTGGTTTCTAATGTGGTGGGATTGCCTGACCTTTCAGCCGGTTTTGTTGTAAAAAGAAGTATTTTTACGGGTAAAGCCTTTGTAGAAACAGGTATTGAAGCCGAAAATAAAATATTGGCCATCAAGAAGAATACCCATCCCATCAAAACGGATGGGGCAGTGGTATCGGTTGAAAAGCTGACGCTGGATTTGCCTGATACTGTTTTTGCAGCAAAAATAACAGATACAGAAAAAGCCAGCGGAGAGGTGTTGCTGCCAGAAGCAGATATTGTTGTCTCCGGGGGAAGGGGACTCAATGGCCCGGAGAATTGGGGGATGATTGAGGATCTGGCCGAAGCATTGAAGGCGGCAAAGGGTTGTTCCAAACCTGTTTCAGATTTGGGTTGGAGGCCCCACCATGAACATGTGGGCCAAACTGGTGTTAAAGTGGCTCCAGCGCTATACATAGCCGTAGCGATTTCTGGTGCCATTCAGCACCTGGCAGGAGTGAACGCCTCCAGGTATATTGTGGTTATTAACAAAGATCCGGATGCTCCTTTTTTTAAGGCGGCTGATTATGGAATAGTAGGGGACGCATTTGAAATAGTTCCTAAGCTTACAGAAGCGATTAAAGCATTAAAACAATAAACTGTGGATAATACGATCGAGTTAGAAATCTTGGGCTTATCTTCGAATAGCGCACAATCTGGTTCATTTACCCTGATATTGGGTGAATCCGAAGGGAAAAGAAAGCTACCTATTGTGATAGGGATGTTTGAGGCGCAGGCCATTGCCATAGAAATAGAAAAGATCATTCCCAACAGGCCGATGACCCATGATTTGTTTAAATCCTTTGCTTCAAATTTCCAGTTTTCTGTAGATCATATTTTGATTTCAGACATGAGAGAGGGGGTATTTTATGCCAAAATCATGTGTCACAGCTCCTTTAAAAAGGTAGAGATCGATGCCAGACCCTCGGATGCCATTGCGATTGCCGTCAGGTTTGATGCGCCCATATTTTGTGCCAGTTCGGTCATGGCCGAAGCCGCCATTGAATTTACGGAAGAGGATGAAAAAAGGGAGCAGGAAGCCGCTTCAGGAACTGGAAAGGGGACTAGGGAAAAGACCAAATCTCAGGAAGCTTCTTTAAAGGATTTTAGCCTGGACAAATTAAACCAAATGCTTGAAAAGGCCATCAGCAATGAGGACTACGAAAAGGCTGCCCGGTTGAGAGATGAGATCAACAGAAGGAATTAATGTCAACATGGGCATTCCCTTCTTCTTTTCAGCCAAAACAGGGGCTTATAGAAAAAGCATATTGATATGGGAAAACCATCAATGCTGATATCAGTCTGGCAGGCGATATTTTTGAAATTTCTGGACTGATATGGATTATTTAAGAGGTGTATTGGGGATTTTGGTGTTGGTTTTTTTTGCTGCCCTGTTTTCCGCAAATAGAAAAAGGATAGATTGGCGGCTGGTAGGGATAGGGATCAGTTTGCAAGTAATTTTTGGTATTTTGATCACCAAGGTTGATTTTGTTGCGGCGCTTTTTTCTAAGGTGAGTGCAGGTTTTGTTACATTTTTGAGTTTTTCCGAAGAGGGAGCCGAATTTTTATTTGGAGACCTTGCCACCAGCTCTTTCGGGTTTATTTTCGCTTTTCAGGTTTTGCCTACCATCATCTTTTTTTCTACGGTTTCTGCGGGCCTCTATTATTTGGGAATACTGCAAAAAATTGTCTTTGGAATAGCGTGGGTAATGTCCAGAACCATGCGACTTTCCGGTGCGGAAAGCTTGTCTGCAGCAGGAAATATATTTCTGGGGCAGACGGAAGCCCCCTTATTGGTAAGGCCATTTATTCCCTCCATGTCCAGGTCTGAGCTGATGTGCTTGATGACAGGTGGCATGGCTACCATTGCCGGCGGGGTTTTGGCTGGATATGTAGCTTTTTTAGGGGGGGATGATCCGGTTGAGAAAACCCGTTTTGCCACCTACCTCCTGGGAGCCAGTATCATGAATGCGCCGGCTGCCATTGTGATTGCTAAAATAATCATTCCGGAACTAGACAAGGATGTGGTCAATGACAATTTACAAATCAGTGATCAGATTCCAGATGTAAACCTGATAGATGCCATGTCCCGGGGAGCCTCGGAGGGCCTGAAACTGGCACTTAATGTAGGGGCAATGCTTTTGGCTTTTATAGCGGTGATTGCTGCGGTCAACTACCTGCTTACTGAAATCGTTGGTGACCTAACCGGATTAAATGCTTTGGTAGTATCCGGAACAGATGGAACGTTTTCCGGTTTGTCTCTGGAATACCTTTTGGGACAGATTTTCCGGGTTTTTGCCTGGATTATAGGTGTGGAATGGAAAGATACCCTTGCAGTAGGATCCTTGCTGGGACAAAAAACGGTAATCAATGAATTTGTGGCATACCTGGGCTTGGCGGAAATGCAATCTGCCGGCACTTTATCGCAAAAATCAATCGTCATAGCCACCTATGCCCTATGCGGTTTTTCAAACTTCAGCTCCATTGCCATACAGGTAGGCGGCATTGGAAGCATAGCGCCCGAACAACAGGGGAATCTTTCAAAGCTCGGTATGAGGGCCTTACTGGCGGCTACCCTGGCTTGTTTGATGACTGCTACCGTTGCCGGGGCGCTATTTTAATTATTGCCTGATATGGCCTTAATCATGGATAATGATTTTGGTTATTTTATCACCCTGTTTGATCTGATCCAGGACCTCCAGTCCTTCAGTCACTTTCCCAAAACAGGTATGGTTTCTGTCAAGATGCTGGGTATTGTCCCGGTTATGGCAAATGAAAAATTGAGAACCTCCGGTATTCCTTCCTGCATGTGCCATGGAAAGGACGCCCCGGTCATGGTATTGTAGTTCCCCATCCAACTCACAATCAATATGGTACCCAGGTCCTCCGGTGCCATTTCCTTTGGGACAGCCCCCCTGTACCATAAAATTAGGGATAACCCTGTGGAAGCTTAACCCATCGTAAAATCCTTTTTGAGCAAGCTGGATAAAGTTTTCAACAGTCTTGGGGGCATCTTCGTCATAGAAATTAACTTTCATCATGCCCTTCTCGGTATGAATTTCTCCTGTTTTCATATAGCGATCATTTGTTTTTTTTGCAATAATACTGAATTAATGGTAGTATCATGTTATAATTGCATTCAATGCATTACCCTTTTTATAAAATTTCACCACTTACATCGTATTTGATTTGAAAAAAGAAGACAGGTTTTTAGGAAAACACAATGCTCCGGAAGACATCCTGGAATATGAAGGTCCCCAACTATTCGGCCACCCAAAGGGTCTGATGACACTTTTCTTTACAGAAATGTGGGAGCGCTTTAGCTATTATGGCATGCGGGCCCTATTAATATTATTTATGACTGCCCCCATTGCTACCGGAGGTCTGGGTTTTGATGACCAGACCTCAGGAGCGATTTACGGCCTGTATTCCATGGGAGTGTATTTGCTTGCCCTACCAGGGGGCTGGGTAGCCGATCGACTGATCGGGCTTAAGAAATCGGTATGGATAGGTGGTATCATCATCACCCTTGGGCATTTTACGATGGCCTTACCGGGACTTTTTCACTGGTTATCAGCTGATGCCGGGACTACCAATCAACTTACAGGCATGGATTTACCATCCTTCTTTTTGGGCTTGGTATTGATTGTTTTCGGTACCGGTTTGCTGAAACCGAATATCAGTTCAATTGTAGGGCAGTTGTATCCGGAAAACAGTTCAAAACGGGATGCCGGCTTTTCCATTTTTTACATGGGGATTAACCTCGGTGCTTTTTTGGCGCCTATTGCCTGCAGTACCCTGGCGGTGTATAACTGGCACCTTGGTTTTGGCCTGGCCGGATTTGGCATGTTGATGGGCCTGGTGCAATACAAGCTCACCGGGGGATATTTGAAAGGAATAGGAGAAGCTGTGGTGCCTAAGGATGAAGGGGAATCCGCCGCTCAAAAAAGTGCATTTAAATGGATGTGGCTCATATTGGCTCTGACTTTAATACTGATCGTATTGTTTTTTTTACAAATCATCCGATTGGACCCCGTCGCCATCGCCGGGGTCTCCAATACCGTAATTGCCATAGTAGCACTGTTATATTTCGGATATGTTTTGCTCTTTGGCGGATTGGATACTGCGCAAAGGAAGAAGGTACTGGTGATCATGATACTGTTCGTTTTTTCCGCTATATTTTGGTCCGGGTTTGAGCAGGCCGGTTCATCTTTGAACTTATTTGCAGAACGGTTTACCAATAGGATGATGTTAGGTTGGGAAATTCCTGCCGGGTATTTTCAATCCGTCAATAGCATCTTCATCATTATATTTGCTCCCTTTTTTGGAGCATTATGGGTAGGACTGGCCAGGAAAAAGCTGGAGCCTAGCTCTCCATTGAAATTTTCCTTTGGGCTCATCTTGCTGGGTATAGGTTTTTTGGTCATGTACTTTGCAGCAAAAATCGCCGCTTCCGGAGATTTGGCAGCCCCTACATGGCTTGTCATTACTTACCTTTTTCATACCTTCGGAGAGCTGAGCCTTAGCCCTGTTGGGTTAAGTTTGACTACCAAACTGGCCCCCAAGAAGTTTGCCGGGCAAATGATGGGCATGTGGTTTCTCTCCATTGCAATGGGTAATCTGGTAGCTGGAAGAATTGCGGGAAGTGCCAGTGGAGGAACCAGTGAAGCATTGGCAGCAATGCCTCAACAGTATCTGCTGATAGTTTATACCGTAGTAGGAGCAGGTCTTGTTCTGATGCTTTTCTCTGGTCAGATAAGAAGGCTAATGGGTAAGGTTCGTTAAATCCGATACCAATAGGAAATATGCTGCTTCGGCTTGGCTTGGGGCAAGATCCGGTAATTCTTTAGCCTTGTAAAATCTTCATCATACCGAAGTTTTTAAACAGGGCCGGATCTCCCTTCAGGTCCTGACTTATGACGACTCCTGATGGATGATTCCTGCCAGGAACTAACCAGAAAAAAATAGTCAAAAAAAAAGCCGGCAGAAATGGCCGGCTACCTTTTAATGCTTTTTTTCGTCCTTTTTAAATAAAGTACTTCTGAAATCAATGGCAGATAAACCTGCTCCCAGGCCTACTAAAATGGAAACGATCAACCAAAAGGTTTGGGCTCCTGATGCTATCGGAGAACTGAATATTTCTAGTAACATATACACAATGGTTTGGATGTCTTAATTGGGTTGCAATTTAGGAAGCAAAATGTGGATTACAAAGCAATCAGCGAAATCCAATGGACCTTTCGGCTACCTTTTACTTTCTCTTTCAACCCATATTAGGTTTAGTCAAATTCATCATCGTCCTCAAAATCTTCCTCTTCTGAAAAATCATCATCGGATTCGTCAAAATCGTCCTCATCGAAATCCATGAAGACATCGTCCTCCAATCCATTGTCTTCTTCTTCATCAAAGACCAAATCATCGAACTCATCCTCAAATTCATCTTCAGAATCCAGGTCAAAATCATCCTCAAAGTCCTCACTCATAAGTAACAGGAGTTGTGTGTAAATTTACTTCGGGCTAATTAAGGAAATTTTCAGAATTAACTCAAGACCTTGGTATGATTTATTTTTTCCACCTGAGAAAGCCTGTTCATTTCCTGAGCGTCAGCCCACTGGCTTTCCAGCAGGTGCGTCCAGGTTTCCAGGTATAGGATTACGTCTGCAATATTGTTTTTAGCCATTTTATTCCTGCGTTCTATAGGAATGTGTGCTAGAATCTCGGGATCAGATAATTTCTCCAAATGAATCAAATCATCTCTTTCCAGTCCGGCATCCAGCAATTTTGTAATCATGAGATCCATGGGCATTCCACTGCTGGGGCAGTAGTCGATCAATTGTTCACTCCAATCCCCGGAACGCTGCATGGCGAACCGGTGAATTTCCGCCTTGTTGATTTGAATGATCTCCTGGGCCAGATTACCACAGTTGCAGGCCCCCATGTGTCCCCATTGGTAAGGAGCACCTTTTTTTAGTTTCGTTACCGTTCTGCGCAGGTCAAATATCAGGTTGGGATTTGCTTTTGCCATGGTTGAATTTTTTCTTTAATAACCATTTTCAGCAAAAGTAGTTTCTGATTAGCCGAATAAAATTAAACTTTTCAATGGATATCCTGCTTGTTTTTGCCAAAAATTAAATTGATGTATTGCTTGATGAGGGGTTTGGAAAGGTATTTTTTTACTTTTTGGTACTGATTGGCCTTCATAATGTCCCGTTCATCTACAGAACTACTCAAAATATAAATTTCAGGGTCCTCTTTGACGGGATTGAAAACTTCCAAAAAGTCCCATCCTGTCATTTCGGGCATATTTAAGTCAAGAAATAAATAATGTGGTTTGATATGATAAATGTCTTTTAAGGCATCCATAGCATTGTCAAATGAAAAAACCTTGCAAGGCTCCATGATATTCCGCTGTATCAATTTTTCTGTCACAAAAATACTGATAGGGTCATCGTCAATTAAAACTATTTTAACCATTGAAATACATAAAGTTGGTTTTGAAAAGCAAATAATAAGTGACAAAATTAGAATATTATTTTTAATAAATAAATTTTGATTAAGTTTATTTTTATTTACCCAACTTTTTCCCTGAAAGAAATCGTTAAAAAAGTTATGTTTGCGCACCTTGCCATAGGGGTTCCTACCTGGCCCTGGTTTTAGGTAAAAACAAATAAAATATATTTTATATTTAAATTATTTAATTTTAGATGATGACTAAACCTGATTTCGACGATATTTTTATGGAATTGGCAGTAAGTCTGGCCCAGCGGTCCCATTGTATTAAAAAACATGTAGGGGCGGTGTTGACCAAAGAAACCCGTATCATTTCCATAGGGTATAATGGGCCTCCTTCAGGCACCCATAATTGTGACGAAGAGTTCCCGGAGGTGGGCTGTAGCAGGGATAGCAAAGGCAGCTGTTCCCTGGCATTGCATGCAGAACAAAATGCCATTCTTTATGCCGTCAAAAACAAAGCATCCGTGGAAGGATCTACACTTTACGTGACATTAGCTCCCTGCCTTCCCTGTGCCAGGATCATATATTCTATGGGGATCAATAAAGTGGTCTATCTCTATTCCTATGCCAGCTATAAAGGTCTCGGATTGGATGAAGGGTTGGTGTTTTTGGAAAAATTTGGGGTTAAGGTGGAACACTACAAAAAACCGCTTCAAATAAACGATGATTTGATTTGAAGCGGACTATTTCACCGGCAAGCCCATCCTATTATCTACACACTCTTTTTCCTGGCGGGTAAGTATCGGATTGGGGGGTATTGGTTACAGCAGATAGACAATTCTATTTCCGGGATCAGATCTGAATCAGATTCCCGGAACTGACTACATTGACTTCTCTTTCCAGATTGATACCGAATTTAGCCAGAATGTCGGCTTGTATTTTACTGCTTAATTCCAGAATATCAGCTCCTTCAGCGCCTCCATAATTCACCAGCACAAGGGGTTGGTTTTTATGCACCCCAACAGCACCTATGCGTTTTCCCTTCCAGCCCGCAGTATCAATCAGCCAGGCTGCGGGGATTTTCACCATTTTTCCATCCATGGGATAGCCGGGGATTTCAGGATAGCTGATGCTAAGCTGATTGAATTCTACCAGGGGTATGGTGGGATTTTTGAAAAAACTCCCGGCATTACCCAACGCTTTCGGGTCAGGTAGTTTTTGCTGCCGGATTTTTACTACTGCTTCACTGATATTTTCTGGGCTGGGATAGACATCCCCCATTTTTTTAAGGGTGAGTTGGATATCACCATAATCAATATGAGGTTGGTGTTTTTTATGAAGCCTGAAGGCCACATGGGAGATGATGAATTTTCCTTTCAATGTATTTTTAAAAACGCTTTCCCTGTATCCAAACCTGCAATCTTCCCCATTAAAAACCCTTACCTGGCCTGTAGCAATTTCTATGGCCTCCAAATGGTCAAAAACAGATTTGATTTCTATCCCATAGGCGCCGATATTTTGCATGGGGGCGGCACCGACGGTCCCCGGGATTAGGGAAAGGTTTTCCAATCCACTTAATCCTTGCCGCAAGGAATACAGTACCAAATCATGCCATACCATACCTGCACCTACCTTCATTACCACGGTTTCATCATCTTCATAAACAACCTCGATACCTTGAATGTTGATTTTCAGCACCAGGGCATCCAGGTCCTCCAGCAAAAGGATATTACTGCCTCCGCCAAGCACGAAGAGGTGTTTATTTGACAGGCGACATTGCCTGAAAGCAAGAAGAATATCCTCCTTACTTTCAGCTTCCATTAAAAACCTGGCTTTTTTGTTTATTCCAAAAGTATTATAGGCGCTTAAAGAAATATTTTCTTGTATCTTCATCATATAAAATATATCACGAATTAAAGGTTATTTGACCAAATAGAAAAAATATCTGTCAATTTAGCCGCATAATGTAGTGTTTGAACGCTACCATAGTACCCGACAAATCAGCTTTTTTATGAAAGAAATGGTAATAAATGGTATCAGGGTCAGACCTGGTCAGAGCCTGAATATTGAAATAGCCATTGCCAGGCTTCCTACACATACCCTTATCGATTTACCTGTATTTATCCGGAGTTCAAGTAATCCAGGCCCTACCGTTTTGATCAGTGGAGGCGTACATGGAGATGAAATCAACGGTATTGTCACCGTAAAGCGGATGCTGGAAGAAAATATTTATGAACCCAAAAGGGGTACTCTGATTTTTATTCCCCTGGTAAATGTATATGGATTCCTGAGCAATTCCAGAACCTTTCCTGATGGAAGAGACCTGAACAGGAGTTTCCCTGGAAGCAGCAAAGGCTCCCTGGCCTCTCAGATTGCCTATATCATGACCCATGAGATCATCCCGCAAATAGATATTGGTATAGATTTTCATACCGGCGGAAGGATGCTTTCCAATTATCCCCAGGTACGGGTGGATTTTAAGGATAAAATGGGGTTAAAACTGGCGGAAATCTTTGGAGCAAATTTTACCGTAAATTCTCCCCATATCGATAAATCTTTCCGTAAAGAAGCCTATAAAAACAAGAAGCATATCCTGGTATTTGAAGGGGGAGAATCCATGCGACTGGATGAACAGGTCATTCAGGAAGGCATCATGGGTACCGGCAGACTGCTGAAACACCTGGACATGATAGGAGGCGACTTTCCTCCGGTAAGAACATTGAAAATTCAGGAAAGCGGTTGGGTAAGGGCGAGAATTTCAGGCATTTTCAATGCTTCCGTATCATTGGGAGATGAGGTAAAAAAGGGTCAGGTATTGGCTAAAATATCTGACCCTTACGGACAGGTCAAGGTTCCGGTAAAGAGTTCCTATTCCGGACATGTGATCGGCATTAATAATCAACCCGTAGTGAATGCAGGCGATGCGCTGGTCCATGTAGGAAGAAGCAGTTCCGACAGGTTGGCCGGTCACTATTGAAACCTCAGGGCCAGTCCCAGGTTCAGGTAGGAAATACCGTAGCCTATTTCTGCAAAGCCGGCAGCCATAGGAGAGAAGTAATAACGTCCCCCCAGGTACAAGGTCAGGCCGGTGCTGTTGCCATAATTTCCTGATCCTTGCTGATTTCCCTGAGAATCAGTATAGCTGTAGTTGAGCAGGTTGGCAGCAAGCATCAATCCCCCATATATATCCAGGTCCTCATTATCCAACCCCTGGTAATGGTAGGCACTTCTCAATCCGATTATGGTATATTTCCAACTCGCAGAAGTATTGAAACCGGAGGTTTCAGTTTTCCATCCAAAGCTTTTATAGCCAACGTAGGCACCCAGGCTGATGACCCCATCCGATCCTGCATCCCATACCCCTTGTTCATATTGTATACTAAGGGCTGGGGTTTGTGAATTGTGAGAGAAGCTGCCCAGGGAGCTCCCTATCCCCACACCGGCACTTATCACTCTGGTCCCTTTATCAAAAGCCTGACCCTGCGCATGGGTGGAAGCTATAAAAAACAAGCAAAAACCAATTAGTGTAAACAAAATGTACTTTTTCAGGTGTAAATTTCTTTCCATTTTCATAGCATTTTTTTTAAAATCCTTTTGGTTTCAATATACCTCCCTGAGTATTTATCCGAAAGGCTGACTGATTGGATGTTCGCATTTATTTATTTTTTGCCGGCGATTATTTAGTAAATGATTCAATAAAGAAGTATTTTGGTAGGTATAATCAGCTGTATCATGAAGCAAATTGTGTTTTTGGTTTGCCTGTTACCCTCCTTTTGGGCTTTTGGTCAACGTGCTGCGTTGGACAGCCTGCAGCGGATTGTTCAGGGAAAAGACATTCCGGATTCTACCCGCATCATGCTTTGGAATGAGATGGCCTATGCTTATTATGGCATACTTCCGGATTCGGGGATTCATTATGCTCAAATGGCCAGAGATCTGGCAGAAAAGCTGGCTGATGATCACTATCTCGCCGTATCCTGGAACAACCTGGGATCCAACTATTGGGCAAAGGGAGAGGATTCCCTGGCTTTGAAGGCCTATTCCGAAGCGATGAGGCTTCATACTTCTTTAAGCAATTCCCTTGGGGCTGCCAAGGCATTGAGCAATATGGCCCTGATCCAGTACAACCTTTCCGATTTTATCGCTGCCATTCAAAGCCATGAAGAAGCCATTTCCCGATTCGAAGCCATAGACCACTTGCAGGGTATCTATTATAATTTATCTAACCTAGGTGTGGTCTACCTTTCCCTGGCAGATTACCCCAAGGCATTGGAAGTTTTTCTGAATGCGTTGAGACTGATGCCGGAGGAGGAGAAATTGCTACAGGCAAATCTGGCGACCAATATTGGACTGGTTTATAAAAATACCGGTGACCTGGATACCGCCATGAATTACCAACAAAAAGCCTATGAATGGTTTGAAAAAGCAGGAAACCAACAGGGAAAGGCCAATGCCTTAGGTAATATGGGCATTATTCTTAATGAAAAGATGGAGCCGGAGCAGGCATTGGGGTATTTTAAAAAATCCCTATCCATAAACCAGGAAATTGGTAACCACAGGAGGATTGGGAGTGACTTGACCAATTTGGGCAAGGTGTACTTAAATTTGGGGCAGTATGAGGCTGCCTATCATGCCCATTCGCAAGCCATTGAAGCCTACGAGCAGACCAACGATCTGGAAAATAGGGCAGTGAATTTTCACCTGATGGGCAATCTGGTAGCTGCCATGCCTCCTGAATTTTTACCATTTGAATCGATAACAGCAGGTAATAGAATCAAAAAGGCGCTTGCCTGGCAGGAAAAGGGGAGGGATATGGCCTTGCGTTCTGGTGCAAAATCCCTGCTTCAGGATGTGTATTTGGGTTTGAGCAATACCTATGCCATGCAAGGAAATTTCGAAGCTGCCCTTTCCTGGCATAAAGCCTACCTGGCATTCCGGGATAGTATATTTAATAATGAAAAGCGAAAGGAATTGCTCCTGCAGCAATCCCGGTTTGAATTCGAAAAGAAAGAAGCACTTTTAGAGGCATCTCATGAAAAGGCCCTCGCACTGGGGCAGGCGGCCATGGAGGAACAAACCTACAAAAAACAATTGATAGCCGGAGTCTTTGCGTTTTCCGTTTTCTTCTTTCTTGTGGTGGCCGTTTTATATAAGAAAAAAAGGGATGCCAGGGAAAGAGAGCAGCAAGCCGCACTGAAGCAAAAAATCGCAGAAACGGAAATGAAGTGGCTGAAAGCACAGCTAAACCCGCATTTTATTTTCAACTCCCTCAATGCGATCAGTGATTTTATTTTAAAGCATGATCCCATTACAGCGGACTATTACCTGGGGAAATTTGCGAAATTAATGCGCATGATACTGGAGAAAAGCGGAGAACAAACCATTTCTTTAAAGGAAGACTTACAAATGTTGGAAATTTACATGCAACTGGAAGCTTTTCGCTTCAATGGAAAATTTACTTACCACATAGATATGGATGCAGGAATTGATCCGGATAACATTCAGGTGCCGCCACTATTGCTTCAACCCTATGTAGAAAACAGCATCTGGCATGGCTTTTCTTCCAAAGACGAAACTCCCGGAGAAATAAGGCTCTGCATCAGGAAATCTGGAAATGGAATTACTTTCATTGTAGAGGACAATGGAAAGGGGAACAGTTCCTCCTCGCCATTTTATAAAATTAAAAACGGGCATTCGGTAGGAATGCGCCTTACAGAAGATAGGATAGCCCTATGGAACCAATCCAGATCGGCGAAAGCCAGGGTACAGCATGGGGCTTTGGAGATAGGGTATCGGGTAGAATTGGAATTGCCGGAATTATGTTGAATGCGATTATCATTGACGATGAAGACCATTGCCGGAGCAGGCTGGAGAAGCTGTTAAAGGTTTATGCCAGTGGCAAGGTGAAAGTCCGGGGGTCTTTTTCCAAAATAGATTCCCTGGATGAATTTTTGAAAAATGAAATTCCTGACCTTGTTTTTCTGGATATTGAGTTGGACGATCAAATCATATTTAGCTGGTTAAACAGAAAAAAAGATTGGCCTTTTGCCTTGATTTTCACTACAGCCCATGAAAAATATGCCATAAAGGCCATCAAAGCAAATGCATTGGATTACCTGTTAAAACCCATTGATCCGGATGAATTGCTGCTTGCCCTTGGGAAGATCAAAGACATATCAATCCACAATCCAGAGCGCCCGGCTAAAATCCCCGATACTTTTCCCTCCTATTTGCCCGGTAAAAGGCGCCTGCCTATTCCCACACAGGAAGGGTTAAATTTCGTTGAACTGGATGATATCAGCCACTTGCAAGCGGATGTAAATTATACAATTATTCATTTTGAAAACAAACAAAAAATCACGGTAGCCAAAACACTCAAGGAGTTTGAGTTGACCTTACACACCCTGGGTTTTTTCAGGGTCCATAACAGCCACCTGGTAAACCTTTCAAAGGTAAAACAATTTAAAAAAGGGAAGGGAGGCATACTGGTTTTGGAAAATGGAACTCAGGTAGAGGTGTCCACGAGGAAGAAGGAAGCCCTTCTTAAAGCGTTAAGGGCGATTTGAAAGTATCATCAGGGTGTCTTTTCCATCACTACTCCCTCGGATAGGCGTATGGTTGTTTTGGTGTCGCAAATTCCAGATTTGGAATATACCAATTCATGGGTGACAGGCTGTTCCCCCGTTCGCAGCACTGTCCAGGTTTCCGTTCCGGAGGAGGGCCTGAAGAGGGCCATATTCAGACATTCGGCTCCTGTTGTTTTGGAAAGATTGACCCTGAATTCATTTCCACTCCAATTTCTCCCGCCCATTTCACCATTACTGCGGATTTCTGATAATAGGCCGGATTCAAAGATGCCCTGATGCGCTAACCCGGACCGAAGCCGGGTGCTGGAACCCTGGTTGTTTTCTAATAACAAGGAATCTGTCTGTTCAAGCAGAATTTTGCTGTCCGTGCGCTTTTCAGGAGAATAGAAGTTCCGGGATCCTTTTACAAGGGTGTTTTTATACCGGTAATTTTGGAAAGACAGCTCAAGGCTGTCATTGGCCCCTGGAGATGGGAGGCTGTAATGAAGCTGGATCGACCCTTCAAAGTCCGTAGGGCCGGTATCCTCGCAGGCAAGCTGATCATAATCCAGGGTAATGGTCAAAGAGTCTTCAGAAAATAGAATGGACGGACAGCCGGGCAGGCTATCGGTAAAAGACTCATTTTTGAAAGCCTCCCATTCATAAAAAGCCAGGTGCAGGTGTTCATCAAGAGATTTTGATACCCAATAAGCTTCTTCCCCCTCATAAGACTGATCAATCTGCAAATCCCGGCTGTTGTCCAGGTTACAGGAAAGTAAAAAAACGAAAACGGTGTATCTGACAAGTGACTTCATGTGAACCGCAATTCTATTAGAGTATATGGATTATTTACCCAAAGTTAAATAAACTTTAACCCAATCATTTGATTGACCACAAAATTACGTATTTTAAAACAAGTTTGATTTAAATGCAAAATGCATTTGGCCTATTCAAAAAAAATATAAACAGATGAAATATACAGAAGGCATGTTGGTTCAGGATGCATTAAAAGATCAGGTGGTTCTGGTGACGGGAGGGGGTACCGGTTTGGGCAGGTCTATGGCCAGGTATTTCCTGACACTGGGAGCAAAACTGGTTATCAGCAGTCGGAAAATGGAGGTCTTGGAAAAGACAGCGGCTGAATTAAGGGAACAAACCGGAGCTGAGGTTTTGCCTTTGGAATGCGATATCCGGGATTATGAGGAGGTGGATCGGATGTTCCGGCAAGCCCGGGAATATTTTGGAAAAATTGACGTAGTGGTCAATAATGCAGCAGCCAATTTTATATCTCCTACAGACAGGCTTTCTGCCCGTGCCTTTCATACCATTTTGGATATTGTACTTAAAGGAACCGCCAACCTTACCCTGGTGGCGGGGAAAAATTGGATCAGTGAGAAAAAAGCCGGCGTATTCCTGAATATTGTGACAACCTATGCCTTTACAGGCTCTGCTTATGTAGTCCCCAGTGCAGCGGCAAAGGCGGGGGTTCTGGCCATGACACGGTCTTTGGCTGTAGAATGGGCGCCCCATGGTATTCGCAGCAATGCCATAGCACCTGGTCCCTTTCCTACAGCTGGAGCATGGGAGCGACTTTTGCCTGGAGAGCTCGCAGACAAGTTCAATCCTGCCAAAAGAGTTCCCCTCGGAAGGGTAGGGGATCACCAGGAATTGGCCAATCTGGCAGCTTATCTGATTTCTCCTTATTCAGCCTATATCAATGGAGAAATCATTACCATTGATGGAGGTGAATGGCTACAGGGCGCAGGTCAGTTCAATGGCTTAAAATCACTCAACAAAGAATTTTGGGATTCCATGGAAAAGCAAAGAAAAGGTAGCGGTTAAAACAAAGAATTAAGGCTTCACCTTTTGTCTTCCTTGTAGACCGGAGGCTTTTTAAAGGGTAAGGTAAGGCTGTGGTCCCAATTGGGCAGAACTTTTTTGATATTTCTTTCTTCCAGAGCTGTGGTTTCAATGAAATACCAGTTTTCCCGGTTTTCCGTGCCAACGGCAATTAGGTTGCTATTGCTGGTGAGGGTTCCTCCGGGTACCTTGGTGATCAGGGTAATGGGCACGATGGCATGAACTTCATCTTTGACCATGACCGATTCAACCCGATCGCCAAATTCTATGGAGGTCAGGTGTTGCCCTTTTTTTTGTTTGGTTTCCTGAATTTGTTTCAAAATGTTTTTCATGGCATCCCTGCCTCCGGCTTTTTCAATGAGGGTGGGGTAGGTAAAGTCTAAGAGGATCTCATGATCTCCATGAAGCTGGGCATAGGCATAAATCTGCCCGGCTGTTTTGATTTCTTCCTCGACCTGGGCCTGGATTTGAAAAGGCAGAAAAAAGGGAAGTAAAAGTAGCGAAAAGAGTAAATTTTTAACCATATCCCTGTCTAATTTTTCAACTAAAATAAGGGCTGTAGCAGGATTTTCAAGGTTAAATGGAATAAAATTTCATTGCTCTATACCAGATGCATTAAACCAGTGAAGTGCTCCATTTTCTATTCCATAAGCTACCTGGATGGGATTGCAGCAAACTTCACAATCTTCAATATATTCCTGTTCACGCACACTGGGATCAAGCAGCATGGAGATTTCTGCCAGGCAGTACGGGCACTGAAAATAATGTTCAATTTCCATAAGGATTTGCTGATTGGTCTTTATACTTTACTCAAATTTTATAAAAAAGGTTGCCTGTACTAAGGGCGCAGGAAAAAGGATTACCTCATAGCTCAGAGCAAGCCGCTATGGCAGCTTCAAGTTTTGCCTGCGGCTTTGATCCAATCAAATACCAGTTCCTGAAAGGGAAATGTCTGCTGTTTTGCTATCCAAAACCTGACCATTCTCACATTTAAGGATACGGTAAGGGTATTTTTTGAGCAGTTCATAGTTGTGGGTGGCCATTAGTATAGCTGTCCCTTTTTTGTTGATTTCCTGGAAGAGCTTGAATATGCCATCTGAAACATCAGGATCCAGGTTACCGGTAGGCTCATCGGCCAGTAGAATGGAAGGCTCATTGAGGAGTGCTCTGGCAATAACCACCCGCTGTTGTTCTCCACCCGAAAGCTGGTGTGGCATTTTGGTGGCAGCTCCTCCGAGACCTACCCCCATTAAAACCTCAATCATACGGTTTTTCATTTTGATTTTGTCCGTCCAGCCGGTGGCGCGGAGCACAAAATAGAGGTTTTCTGCCACGGTGCGGTCGGGAAACAATTGGAAATCCTGAAAAACAATGCCCAGCTTGCGCCGCAGATAGGGAATTTCTTTCTTTTTGATATGGGCAATGGAATATCCGACCACCTGTGCTTCCCCCATGATCAAGGGTAAATCAGCATAAAGGGTTTTGAGTAAGGAACTTTTACCACTGCCGGTGCGCCCGATTAAAAAAACGAACTCGTCCTTTTCAATATCGAAGTTGACATTTTTCAGGATGGTATTGATGCCTTGAAAAATGCAGGCATTACTAACTTTTACTACAGGCTCGTTGGAGAAAATCATATCAGAGGCTGAGTTTTTTAAGTTTACCGAAAGGAAGGTCCCTGATCAATTGCTCCAAAGCTTCTTCTTTGCCTTCCAGACCAAATTTTTCCATGTTCTTTAATGGCCGATCTGCCCTGAAATAGGCTACCAGAACAAAATTCTCGTCCCTGATCTGAATGTAATCCGGGATTTTGGCCTTTCCTTTTACTTTAATGATATACATGAGCCCCAGGGTTTTACTTGTAATACTTCCTGTCTGTTAGAATCAATTGTAACCAAAAAAGGACAGGTTGTAACCTGCCCTTTGATGATTTTATTTATTGGCCTTGGCATGATCTGCCAGAAATTGAGCCAAACCTTTATCGGTAAGGGGATGGTTCAGTAAGCCTGTAATCACTTTTAGCGGACAGGTCACCACATCAGCGCCTAACTCTGCGCACTTCACCAGGTGCATGGTATGTCGCACAGAGGCAGCCAGAACTTCTGTTTCAAAACCATAATTTTGATAGATATGAACGATTTGCGAAATCAGGTCCAGACCGTCAAACGAAATGTCGTCCAGCCTTCCAATAAAAGGAGAAAGGTAGCTGGCCCCTGCCTTAGCAGCCAGTATGGCCTGCCCGGCTGAAAAAACCAGGGTGCAATTGGTTCGAATACCCTCACTTGAAAAGTATTTGATGGCCTTGATCCCTTCTTTGATCATAGGGATTTTGACCACGATTTTGTCATCAATTTTCGCCAGGGCTTTTCCTTCCCTGACCATACCATCAAAATCCGTGGCGATTACCTCGGCGCTGACATTGGCATCTACAATATCACAAATGGCTTTATAGTGGGCATTTACCCGGTCCTCCCCGCTGATCCCCTCCTTGGCCATCAGGGAGGGGTTGGTAGTTACACCGTCCAATACTCCCAGTTCGTAGGCTTCTTTTATTTCGTCTAAGTTTGCGGTATCAATAAAGAATTTCATGCTAAATAAATAAGGTTTTTGATGTATGCTGGTAAATTTAATTCAAAATTAACAAAAAGCAGGACCTCTTGGGGAAAAGGATAAAAAAATAAGCGGCATCGCACCGCTACAACCGCCTACCCTTGCTTCCTTCCGGACCTGGGGGGTTTAGCAGGAGCTGGTCGTGCCGCTCGATACAAAGGTAAATAAAATTACCACATCCGCAAAATATTTCACACTAGCAGGAGTAATGACTTTAGGCTCAATGAGAAAATTATTGGCAGAATTATTGTTATTCTAATGTGTACGGGACCTGCATTAGGTAGTGATAAAATAATAATAAAAATAAAAATTATGGTAAGAGCACTGAGTATTTTAAGTTTGGTATTTTTTATGGGTTCCTGTGCCTTGTTTCAGCCCCGGATCCCCTATCAATTGGGGATGTCCGAAAGTAAATTTCTGCGACAAAACAAAGATGCCGTCATCAGCCAGTTGAAAAATGAAAAAAAGGTTTATCGCATCAACAAAGATGAACGCTTTTACCTGCTGGCCACCTTTGAAAACGATGAGCTGGTCAGTCTGGAGGAAAAAGAATTGGTCCCTCAATGGCCACAACAGCGGATGATGGATCCGAATAATCCAAACTACAATAACAATGGTAACCGGAACCAACCCATTCAGGAAGGGCCCAATCAAGAATAGCTTTCGCTCAGTTGTCAAAAAATATTTTCATTTAAACCAACTATTTAGAACTAACCAATAAAAAGTCTCTTCCATTTTAAGGAAGGGATTTTTTTTTGGTATCAACCAAAGGCTTAACCCACAAGCAATGAAGAGATCCTTTAAATTATTTATTAAGTTTATTTTTTTGAATAAAAATATGTTTTATTATTTGGCTATATTTATTCTTTGTTTGGATCAAACTGAAAAATAATGGAAAATAACCGACGGAAGTTTTTAAGGAGAATAGGCCTGGCCGGGGCAGCATCGGCTTTGGCACCGGCAGCGTTTGCACAACAGGAAGCATCGGCTTTGGTTCCCTTGCGAATGCGAAGGAATCCTGGGGAAGTGGCTGACCGGGAGCTTAAAATAGCACTTATAGGAGCAGGGATCATGGGCACCCAGGACATGAATACCGCACTTCAGCATGAAAATGTGCAGATTACGGCAGTATGTGATTTGTATGATGGGAGATTGGAATCAGCCAAAGAAAAGTGGGGTGACCATTTGTTCCTGACAAAAGACCACAAAGAAATACTGAAAAGAGATGACATCGATGCCGTATTGATAGGCACTCCTGATCATTGGCACAAGCAGATCAGCATTGATGCCCTGAATGCCGGAAAGCATGTTTACTGCGAGAAGCCAATGGTGCATCATGTAGCGGAAGGAAAAGAGGTAATCGATGCCTGGAAGCAATCAGGAAAAGTTTTTATGGTCGGGAGCCAGGGGATTTCCAGTTTGGGGAATGAAAAAGCAAAGGAACTGCTGGCAGAAGGGGCCATAGGAGACATCAATTATGCAGAGGGGTTCTGGGCCAGACATTCTCCGGAGGGAGCCTGGCAATACCTGGTTCCTGATGATGCCTCAGAAAAAACCGTGGATTGGAAGCGGTATATTTCCAATACCACTTCAAGAGATTTTGATCCCTTGCGGTTCTTCAGGTGGAGAAATTACCTGGATTATGGGACCGGTATGTCAGGGGACTTGTTTGTACATTTATTTACCAGTTTACATTTTATTACCAATTCCCTGGGGCCCGACAAGATTTCAGCCATGGGCGGCTTGAGGTATTGGAAAGATGGCAGAGAAGTTCCGGATGTGCTATTGGGCATGTTTCAATATCCGGACAGTGAACAGCATCTGGGATTTAACCTTTCATTAAGGTGTAATTTTGTAGATGGTACCAGCGGATCCACCTACCTGAAGATTGTAGGTAGTAAAGGGTCTATGGATGTGAAATGGGATGAGGTAGTGGTCAAAACCAATCAGCAGACGGCCAGCGATGATCCTTTTATGGAGGCCCAGGCCAAAATGAGGGGAGCTGCTGCAGACAGGAAGAAAATTCTTCCTCCCAATGAGATGGTGTATAAGGTAGAGCCGGGATACAAAGGGGCTCACTATGATCATTTTGGAAACTTCTTCCAAGCCATTCGTGAAGGAGGGCAGGTAGTGGAGGATCCTGTTTTTGCCTTCCGGGCAGCAGCCCCAGCCTTGCTGTGTAATGACAGTTATTTCCAGGATCAGTTTATACAGTGGGATCCGGTAAATATGAAGTTGGTTTAAATTTTAAACAGAAAAGATAAGTAAAACCTAGAACTAATGATGAAAACAATGGTAAAAAATGGAAGCCTGATGCTGGCTTTGGCATTGATATTATCCTGCACTTCTTCCGATGAGAAGGACCTTTTTAATGGAGAAGACCTGTCGGGATGGATCGTTTACGGCACGGAAAAGTGGTATGTTGAAGACGGAATATTGGTTTCCGAAAGTGGCCCTGATGCAGAATACGGATATTTGGGGACGGAAGAAAATTACAAGGATTTCGAGCTGACGGCGCAATTTAAACAAGACCAGGACGGTAATAGCGGGGTCTTTTTCCGTTCCACATTTGAAGGCACGAAAGTATCCGGATGGCAGGTAGAAGTAGCTCCTCCGGGCAATGACACCGGAGGGATTTATGAGTCTTATGGCAGGGGCTGGTTGATCAAGCCTGATCCTGAAAAGGACAAACACCTTAAATTCGGAGAGTGGAATGACATTAAAATTCGGGTAAAAGGCGATCACGTGACCACCTGGTTAAACGGCGTGGAAATGGTAGATTATACCGATGAAAAGATCGGAGAAGGCGAAGGACAGCTTGCCCTGCAAATTCACAGCGGTGGAGGCTTAAAGATTTCCTGGAAAAACATCAAAGTAAAGACCCTGTAATTGATTCTCTCTTTTGGCAGGATATCTTACTTCTGCCATTGATGTCTTTGTCATACAAAAGCCCTGGAAATCTCAGGGCTTTTGTGTTTTAGCACTATTGTTTGACGAAAGGAAGGAACCTTTGGGCCATTTTTTGTAATTTGCACCCTGTTAAAAGAAATAGCATGTCCAAATTTGATTCGATAAGACCTTTTTATGATAGTGAAGTCAACCAGGCTTTGAAAGAAGTTGCTGCTCATCCCATGATGAAAGCGATGATGAATTTTACTTTTCCGGATAAGTCGGATGAAGAATGGACAGCGCAGCTATTCAAAACCCATTCCATTCGTGATTTTCAGATCAATTTTATTTACCATTCCGTGCAGAAGGTATTGGCAATCAGTTCCAATGGACTCACCACTTCGGGATTTGAAAAGCTTGAAGCCAATACCGCTTACCTGTTTGTATCCAATCACAGGGACATCATACTGGATACCTCCCTTTTAAATACCACCCTGTATGAGCATGGCCTTCTGATGACCACCTCAGCCATTGGAGATAACCTGGTAAAAAAGCCATTTTTAAAAACATTGTCCAGGCTCACCCGGAATTTTATTGTGCACAGGGGGCTGAGCCATAAAGCCATGCTGGAATATTCCATGCTCAATGCTGAATTTATCAGGGAAGCTATTTTTTCTCAAAACAGGTCTGTATGGATTGCCCAAAGGGAAGGAAGAACCAAGGATGGAATGGATTTGACCCAAAAGGGAGTGCTGAAAATGCTCTCCAAAGCTTCCGGACAGATGCCCCTGAAAGAATATTTCAAGAAGCTTAAGATAGTACCCATCTCAATTTCTTATGAAAATGACCCTACCGATATGCTCAAAATGCCGGAGCTGCTAGCTAAGGCCAGGGAAGAAACCTATGTGAAGCAGAAGAATGAAGATTTCAGAACCCTGATGAGTGGCATCATGGGCCAAAAAAAGCGGATCCATATTTCTGTCGGGGAACTACCGGATAAAGAAATTGAGTCCATATTCACTAAGGAAAATACGGTCAACAAGCAACTCCAACTGCTGGTGGAGGAACTGGATAAGGAAATAGTGAAAAACTACCGCTTATGGCCTACCAATTACATCGCCCTGGATTTGCTCAACCAAAGCGAAGAACACAAGCATCACTATTCCGTGCAGGAAAAGGCTGAATTTGAGGCGAGAATGAGAGAAGGCGTGGCATTGGATAACCCGGTGGCAGTCAGGAATTTTCTTGCCATGTACGCCAATCCGGTTATCCACAAAGAAAAAATGCAACTACTGGCTACCTAGTCCTTCAGGATAGCCAGGTTAATTTTAATCCGCTTATCAAATATGAATACCAGTCCCGTGACAGAAAAAAAAGTAAATATTGGTTTGGTGCAGCTGGCTTGCGAAAAGGAACCCGAAGCAAATGTTGATAAAACAATAGCGGGCATTAAAAAAGCTGCCGGGCAGGGAGCCAAAATAGTTTGCCTGCAGGAGCTTTTCAGGTCCCTTTATTTTTGTGATGTGGAGGCTTATGAAAATTTTTCACTCGCCGAAAAAATTCCCGGACCCAGTACCGAAATCTTTTCGAAGTTGGCAGCCGAGCTGGGCATTGTCATCATTGCCTCCCTTTTCGAAAAGCGGGCAGAGGGGATTTACCACAATACCACTGCCGTACTGGATGCAGATGGCAGCTATCTGGGCAAATACCGGAAAATGCACATTCCGGATGACCCGGGCTTTTATGAAAAGTTTTACTTTACGCCCGGTGATCTGGGGTACAAGGTATTTGCTACCCGGTATGGCAAACTGGGCATACTCATTTGCTGGGACCAGTGGTACCCGGAGGCGGCCAGGATTACTTCCCTGATGGGTGCTGATATTTTATTTTACCCCACCGCTATTGGATGGCATGAATCACAGGATCCGGCCACCAATAAAGAACAATACGAGGCCTGGCAAACCATCCAGAGATCCCATTCCGTGGCCAATGGAGTGCCGGTGGTTTCTGTGAACCGGACCGGTAAGGAGGGAGAATTACAATTTTGGGGAGGGTCTTTTGTTACCAATGCTTTTGGAAAAGTCATTTTTCAGGCCCCCCATTTGGAAGAAACGGTAGAAGTGGTCGCTGTAAGTCTGACACAGTCGGACAGTTACAGGACGCATTGGCCCTTTCTCAGGGACAGAAGGATAGATAGTTATGATCCACTTCTCAAGCGTTACCTGGATGAAAATTGACCCCCGATTTAATTTTACCGGAAGCGGCCAGGTAAGTCCTTCAGCCTTGAGATATTTCTTTCCTGCCGAGTTTCATCCGCATGAAGCCACCTGGCTGAGTTGGCCCCATAAGGAAGCTTCCTGGCCGGGAAAAATCGAAACGATCTTCCCCGCCTACAGCCGCTTTGTGGCCTACCTGACAGAAGGTGAAAAGGTGCATGTCATGCTGGCGGATGCGAACATGCAGGCCTTTGCCACAGGGCATCTTGAGCGTGCCGGTGCAGACATGAAACAGGTGTTTTTCCACCATTTTCCCACCAATGATGCCTGGTGCAGGGATCATGGTCCTGCTTTTCTTTTGAATCATAATCAGTCCATGGGCAAGGCCATAGTGGATTGGGGATACAATGCCTGGGGAGATAAATATCCACCCTACGACCTGGACAACCTGATTCCCGAAAAAGTAGCCCTGCATTTGGAGATTCCCTGCTTTAAGCCCGGGATCATCATGGAAGGCGGCTCGGTAGATTTCAACGGCAAGGGCAGCCTGCTGACGACAGAGGCCTGCTTGCTCAACCCCAACCGCAACCCACAGCTCAGCCGGGAACAGATTGAAAAATACCTGATGGATTATTACGGCATACAGCAGATCCTTTGGTTGAAGGATGGCATTGTTGGGGACGATACCGATGGACATGTGGATGACCTGACCCGTTTTGTCAGCGAAAATAAAGTGGTGACGGTACTGGAATCCAATAAAAAAGATGAAAATTTCCAGGTATTAAAAGAAAATCTGGAGATGCTGCAGACTTTCCGGCTTCCGGACGGGCAATCCCTGGATATCGTGGAGTTGCCCATGCCTTCCCCTGTGATTTACGAAGACACGCGCTTACCGGCCAGTTATGCTAACTTCTATATCGCCAATACACATGTAATTGTGCCCACCTTCAGGGACAAAAATGATGATAAGGCATTGGATATCCTCAGCGGCTGTTTTCCCGACAGAAAGGTGGTGGGAGTAGATTCCGGGGATTTGATTTGGGGGCTTGGTTCTTTCCATTGCCTCAGCCAACAGGAGCCGGCGTACCAATCACAACCTACAATCCAGTGAACTGGGACTGAGCAATAAAAAATGATTCGCCGCGGCGAATCATTTTAGGGAAGGGCCGGGATGCAGGGGAGCTACAGCCTGTCCCGATTTATCGGGAAGACCCGTACGCCGGGGGGTCCCGATGCCCGGGATAAATCGCAAGACCCTCAACCTGAGCTATTTGGATCAGGTCGGGCTCGACTATAGTACGTTATTCCTTTCATTTTATAGGAAAGTTAAACCAATTCTCCTATTAAGCCCTTGTTCGAAAATCCTGATCAAGGTCGCCAACTGTATGTTCCCTTTTCCATTTTCAAGTTTAGAAATATAACTTTTCTTCGTCCCAGCTTTTTCGGCCAACTGCTCCTGGGTCATGTTGGCTTCCTTCCTTGCCGCCTTCAACATCTCGCTGACGATAAACATCTGGGCGTTCTCTTCATATTTATTTCGGCTTTTGCTCCCGATTTTTCCATGCTCCAATTCTATCAGTTCATCGAAAGTTTTGATATCCTTATAATCTTTCATGGTTTTGTTTCTTTGATTGAAAATATTCCTTCAATAACCTTTCGGCTTTCTCGATCTCTTTTTTTGGTGTCTTTTGGGTTTTCTTCTGGAAACCGTTGAAGAGAACCACCAACCTCCCTTCATCAAAACAACAAAATATCCTATAGATATTTGATTGGTATTCCACACGAACCTCAAATAGCCCATCAGTTCCTTTAATATGATCGAGGAACTTTTTGGGCACCCTTTCCACTTGCTTGATCAGTTCAAAAACATATTGAATCTTACTCTTGACCTTTTCATTCTAGTCTTGGTAAAATTCCATAAAGTGGTTTTCGTAAAAAATAATCTTCCTGACCATACGTACAAAGTTATCTCAAAAGATAATATTTTCCAAGAACGTAGACTTATTTTAATGCACTCTAACGTCTCGGCTATGAGTAGTTGCGTGGTTTAGCGGTTAACTTAGCAAATTCACACCAAAAGGAAAATCCGCAAGATTTTCAAATGTAGGCGATAGCAAGCAATTACTTTTAGCCATTGTGTGCGCCCAGCAACAGACAGGGTTAGGTCCTGCCTCTTTGCCGGGGGAATCGAAATCCATGTAGCAGAAACCGAAAAGCCTGCTAACTATACCATTTTGGTCACAGCCTGTCAACGTCTTTCGCTGTCTACACGTCAGGACATTTATCAGCAGTTCACGTATGTTGATCCTACCCATGACCAATGCTATTAAGTTAAGCCTTTTGGCTTAATATTTTGGTTTCAAAATGGAAAAGTTTTGATTTTCAACTGCCGGTTTCGGGCTTTTTATCAGGTTTAGAGCATAGGTTTCCTTACTCCT
>Ga0008836_100148_pt1 | contig 67644 bp, 49 predicted proteins | sample HotLakConsUCCR28_FD_62214 | JGI IMG/M metagenome (GOLD analysis project Ga0008836, IMG submission 62214) | Hypersaline microbial mat communities from Hot Lake, Washington, USA - Hot Lake Consortium UCC-R28 (Hybrid Assembly) ... | reverse complement strand
CCTCTCCTTCTCAAGGAGAGGTTTGACAAGACTCTGGTTCCTCTCCTTTGAAAGGAGAGGTTAGGTGAGGTTCTGCCCGATCATACAAAACTCCAGTTCTCAACTTAGACGGGGTTTAATTGCAACTGCCTACTTACGGCCATACGCCCCGACGGAATCTCCCCCGACGGAATCTTATTTGCAGTCGGCTGTCAAAGAATTGGTCAGTAGGTGGACATAAATAAACGATTCTGTCGTTGTAGGGTGCTGTGAGGCAAAACCGTAACGCGCCATTCCACAGGGATTGGATGCGTTACGCTGGCGCTCTAGCGCAGCCATGCCCGAAGGGCTTTACACACCCTACAAATCATTAAGCCCATCTACTGATTACCCAGCCGCTCAAGGCAGCCGGATTGGGTGCCTTGCGGGTGCCCCGCATCGTCATTCTCCCTCTTACTTGCCCGTAATGTTTGACTGAACTGAAGGCAAATACGGCGGTTGCAGTTAATCTCGATCATCAAAAATAGGACGATAAGACGATAATCAGAGATGGGATGATTGCCTTATCAAAAATCGTTGTGCTATGAAACGATCCCGTGAAGTTACGGGCACTCTGAACTGATAGGGTTGCGGCAAACATTTCACGGGTCAAACGGCCTGCAAGCGCTCAATGCATCTGGAAGTAGCCGTCACCCTCCGTGGTTATCGACTGGTCGTTCTTCCCCAACGGGAACCATGCATTGGTCTGTGACGCACCCACCTTCGGGATAACTTTTCCATGAAGCCTTCACCTGCATCTGACGCGGCTACCACTCTACTGCAAAAATACGCTCAGGGAGAGCGGGATTTTTCTGGCATTAGCCTAAACGAGTGCACTCTGTCGGGGGCTAAACTGCCGCAGATTATTTTGCGGGGAGCCGATCTCAAAGTCGTAAATTTGAGTACCGCCAACCTATGTCAGAGCGATTTACAAGGGGCGGTGCTCAATGTCAGTCGCCTCAGCGGGGCCAATCTCAGCCAAGCTAACTTGCAGCAGGCCCAGCTCAACGTCGCCAATCTGATTCGCGCGGTGATGGTCGGGGCCAATTTGTCGGGGGCATCGCTGATTCGCTCAGAACTGCTGCGGGCAGATCTCAGTAATGCCAACTTGTCTCGGGCAAACCTGCAAGAAGCTGATTTACGAGAAGTACGGTTGCGCTGGGCCAACTTAAACGGCGCGAATCTGAGCCGTAGCAATATTCGCAATAGCAGCCTGTTGGGAGCCAACTTAAACAACGTGCAGGCGAACTCGGCCAATTTTGAGTCCGCTGACCTGAGTGGGGCAGCGCTGATGGCAGCCGAATGCCGTCACGCTAACTTTCGGCGAGCCAATCTCAGTGGAGCCAACCTGCGGGGAGCCAATTTGCGCTGGGCCAACTTGAGTGGGGTCAATTTGCAGGAGGCTGATCTGACCGATGCTAAATTGAGCGGGGCGGATTTGATGGGGGCGCGGCTAGAAGGGGCCACCCTGGAAAATACGACCCTGGTGCATACTGATCTGAGTCGGGCGAATCTACGCCATGCCCGCTGTGTAGACTCAGACTTATCGGGGGCGACCCTCACGGGTGCCCAAATGCATGGGGCGATCGCCTATGACGTGCAAACCAAAGACATTATTTGCGAGTGGATTGACCTCAGTCCTTTAGGGGATCCGTCTCAGCGGCGCTATTTCAACACCGGCGAGGATGTCCACACGTTTCTCAATCAGCGCCCCGCTCAGGTCAACTTGATGGTGGATGGCGTCATGACGCTTGCGGCGCATGCGGCTTTGGCCAACATTTTGGCAGAGTTGGCTCAGATTAGTCCGGTCTTGTCGCAACCGCCTAATATTGACCTGACCAATCGTCACACTCACTTTTCATTTATGGCCGAGGATGAGGTGGGGCTCTCGGCGATCGCCTATTTAGCCACCTGGGCCTTTCAAGATAGCGTAGCCGTGCAGACCATCCTGTCTCACCTCATCAACACCGGCCTTACCCAACCCCAGCGATCGTTTGCCTTAGAAGAAGCCCATCGAGAGGTCCAACGGGCGATTGAACTGCTCAAGCGACACAACCTGACCTCGATGCAAGCCCAGTCCCGCGAGCATCCGTTCTTTACCCGACCGCTACAGGTCAAGCTCGTGAATGCTCGGGGACGCACCCTTGAGCTATATGCCAACTCCCGCTTTGGGATTCGCAATTTGCCTGCGGCGGATGAGGGGGCTCCCACCGATATTGCTCCAGAGTCGCCGCCCTCTCTGGAGGACTATCTCGCCTTTTTAGAACCGGGCCGGGGTGATCGGCAAGCGCCCTAGCGGCAGGAGCCTGGTGTTGTGGCAGGCTAAATGGCACACGGCGGGGGAATTTCAGGCATTCCCAAGGCTGGCTTATGTCGCCCAACGCTGGCCCGATGGGTCGCCCGACTGGCTGATATGCCGCCGCATCAAGCTGTAGTCTCCGGTATGATGCGAAAGGTCGTTAACGAGTCTTATCGACAGCGGCGCGATCGCCGCGTTGTCGGACTGGGCCAGCGATGGCACACAGCCACTAGAGGAAATCGGAGAATGCTAACCCATGCCAACCAGCCGGACTTGAGGGGCGTTGCCAACAACGCCGATCGCGTCTCGTTGTATGCCGATCGCTTGCATAAGTGCTTTGTCTTGCATCATCAAGGCGGCACCAAATTACCCGTCTTGCAGGGGGTGTCGCTGGCGGTAGAAGCTGGCACCTGTGTCGCGCTACGGGGGGCTTCGGGGTCGGGTAAGTCGACCTTTATGCGATCGCTCTACGCCAACTATCGTATTGACCAGGGCGCAGTTTGGGTCAAGCATCAGGGGCAGTGGCTCAATTTGCCCACCCTCGCCCCCCACGAATTAATCGCGGTACGCCAGCATACCCTGGGCTATGTCAGCCAGTTTTTACGGGTCATTCCCCGCGTCCCGGCGATCGATGTGGCCGCCGAACCCCTGATCGATTTAGGCATGGATACGGAAGTGGCCAAAACTAAAATTCAGGCCTTGTTCCAGCGCCTGCACTTGCCCGAGCGCCTCTGGCAGCTATCGCCGACGACGTTTTCGGGGGGCGAAAAGCAGCGGGTGAATATTGCTCGGGCCTTTGCGGTGGACTATCCCATTTTGCTGTTAGATGAGCCGACTTCCGCTCTGGATGCGGCCAATCGAGCAGTCGTGATGCAGCTCATTGAGGAACGCAAGGCTGACGGTTGCGCTATGGTCGGCATCTTTCACGATGATGAGGTCCGCGCCCGCGTGTGCGATCGCGCCCTCGACTTTGCTTGACTGCACGCAGCTGCCCCGACGGCTGTGGAGTCTCTAACTCCTTGGTTGCCTGCTGGCTTTTAAGTCGCGCCAGAATCACAGGCGTTGCTGAATAGCGGTATGATTTTGCAAAAATTTGAACGAGGTTCCAATACCTAGAGAGATTGGTTCATACCTGGAATCAGCAACGCCGAATCACAACTTGATGCCCAGCACCATGCCAGCTTCCACCCCAGATCAATCGGGGCAGTAGGTGGTGGCCTGCATCAAGGGCTGATCGAGCTCGGAATCGCAGAGTACCGTTTTGACATCATTTTCAGCGACCCAAACTTTGCCCATGACGTGGGCCAGAGAGTCTTGTTGGGGAATGGCCCGCAACCGTAACCCTGAAACGATCGCCCCTTCTAAAGTTTGATGATTGTTGAACTCATCAATCACAATTGTATAGTTACTCGATCCGGCAGTGGTCAGAGTTCCCCTAAAGTCGGAGAACTCATTGTGCTCCATAAAATGTTCTTGCTCGCGCCGCATCAAGTTCGACAGGATCAACTTGGCTTCCTGCGCCGCCGCTCGGTTGATGAAATTTAAGTAGCTAGGCCAGGCGATCGCCGCTAACACCCCAATCATGATGATGACAACCAGTAACTCGATCAAGGTGAACCCCTGCGGCGATTTTTGCCGGTGGGTAAACCGCAATTGGCTTAACAGGGCGTAGAGATTGACGCGGTTATCACACATGCCCATGGGACTCACGAGATTGGGTACAACTCCGATGCAGCGCCGGTTGACCCTAGTGAGTACGCTTCAAACCATTCGATCAATCAATGGATTTTGATGGACTCCGCTCAGGACCAACCAGCCCATATTTCCTCTCTTCTGAGTGTATCTACCGCTTCCGGCCAGGTTGGGTAAAGTAACCATGAAGACCGGGCCAATCCTGTACAAGATGTGATGAATCAAGAATGCTCCGAACATGCGGCGATCGCCCCGCCCCCAGCGATCGTCCGGCTCGCCGCTCCCGCGTCAGGCAAAAAAATACCTGGCTGAGGTGTGCTCAAGCAGTAGTGCACTCCCCAACCAGGTATCCAGAGTTCTGATGAGTTGTTCCCGAGGGGGTTACTCCTCTTCGTCTGCTGCCGTTGTCGCTTGATGCTCGACTTGATGCTCGACTGCCGCTATCTCGGCACCGGGCGCAACGACTTCCCCAACCTCAGGATGAGCGGGCACGCCCTCTTCATCTTCTGAGAGTTCCGACGGAACGACAGCGACAGCGGCGATCGCATCTTCCTCATCCAGGCGCTGCAAACGCACCCCCTGGGCCGCTCGCGACTGAATCGAGATGTCATTCACCCGCTGGCGAATGATGATGCCGCGATTGGTGACCAGCATCAGTTCTTCGTCTTCGTTGACCACCAGTACTGCCACCAGAGAGTCATCTTCCAGACGGAACTTCAGCGCTTTGAGGCCCATGCCAGCCCGGTTTTGCAGTCGGAACAGGGACACGGGTACCCGTTTGCCCATGCCGCCCGCCGTAATCAGCAGCACCCATGGCCCTTGGCTGTTGGCCGCCGCTTCATCGGAGTCTTCTGAGGCTCCTGCGGCTTCCGCTGCTTCAACGGCATGGGTGACTTGCGACGGCAAGATATCCATGCTGATCAGCTCATCCCCGGTGCGCAGGTTCATCGCTTTGACGCCCCGCGTTGGTCGCCCGAGGGGGCGCAACTGATCATCATTAGCCTTAAAGTGAATGGTCATACCCTGGTGGGAACCAATCAACACGCTGTCACTGGTGCGAGCCAAACGCACCCACCGCAATTGGTCGCCTTCTTCTAGGGAGATGGCAATCAAGCCATTGGCGCGAATATTGCTAAAGGCCGACAGCGCCGTCTTCTTGACGTAGCCGTTTTGGGTGAGCATCACCAGATATTCGTCATCGGTGAACTCAGCGACGGAGATGACCGACGTGATTTTCTCCTCTTTGGGAATGGGCAGCATCTGCACGATGGGCACGCCCTGAGAGGTGCGGGAACCTTCTGGCAATTGGTATGCCCGGAGGGAGTAGGCCACACCGCGATCGCTAAAGAACACAATGTGATCATGGCAGCCGCAAGTCATAAAGTGCTGAATGCCGTCATCTTCACGGATGCGGGCTCCGGCTTTGCCTCGGGTAGCGCGGCTTTGCGCTTCAAAGGTATCGACGGGCATCCGCTTCACATAGCCGTACTCCGTCACCAAAATGACCACCTGCTCATTGGCGATCAGGGAAATGTCGGACAGGTCGCTGGTATCCGGCTCGATCACGGTGCGACGGTCATCGCCAAAGCGATCGCGCAGGTCTTCCACCTCCGCGATAATGATGTCCAGAATGCGTTCCCGCCGCGCGAGAATGTCGCGGAAGTCTGTAATCTTGGCCTGTAGGTCTTCGTGCTCTTGCTGGATTTTGTCGGTTTCCAGTGCCGTCAGTCGCCGCAACTGCATCTGCAAAATCGCGTCCGCCTGGACCTCTGTCAGCCCAAACCCCTCGATCAAGCCTTGTTTTGCGGTGGGGGTATCGGCCGCATGGCGAATCAGGGCGATGATCGCATCCATGTTGTCCATGGCGATGAGATAGCCCTGCAACACATGGTCGCGCTCTTCCGCTTTGCGCAGCAGATACTGCGTGCGGCGGGTAATTGTCTCTACCCGGAAGTCCACAAAGACCTCCAGCAGGCGCTTCAGTCCCAGCAGTTGCGGCTCGCCATCCACCAGGGCCAGCATATTGACGCCAAAGTTGTTTTGCAGCGGCGTCTGTTTATAAAGGTTGTTCAGGACCACCCGTGCGTAGGCGTCACGTTTGAGTTCGATGACGATGCGCATACCGTCGCGATCGCTCTCGTCGCGAATATCGGAAATGCCATCCAAACGCCGCTCGTTCACCATTTCCGCGATTCTTTCGATCATCGCCGCCTTGTTGGTCTGGTAAGGCAGTTCGGTGATGATGATGGCATCGCGATCGGGACGCCCCCGCTGCTCAATGGTTTCAATGCTGGCAACGCCGCGCATGGTGACAGAACCGCGCCCTGTGATGTAAGCGTCGCGAATGCCCCGCGTTCCCAAAATCTGCGCGCCAGTGGGGAAATCTGGCCCCGGAATCAGTTCCATCAACTCATCCAGAGTGATGTCGGGATTCCGAATCAGCGCCACTACGCCCGCCAGCAGTTCTCGCAGGTTATGGGGCGGAATGTTGGTCGCCATGCCCACGGCAATTCCCGACGAGCCGTTGAGCAAAAGCTGCGGCACCCGCGAGGGCATCACGATCGGCTCTTGCTGCGACCCGTCAAAGTTATCGGCAAAGTCGACGGTGTCGGCTTCGATATCTTGGAGTAACGATTCGCTCGTGAGGGCCTGTAGACGACACTCGGTGTATCGCATCGCCGCTGGGGGATCGTTGTCGATGGAGCCAAAGTTACCGTGGCCGTTGATCAGCGGTGCCCGCATGGAAAAGTCTTGGGCCATGCGCACCAGGGCGTCGTACACGGCGGTGTCACCGTGGGGATGGTATTTACCCAACACTTCCCCGACGACACGAGCGCATTTACGAAAGGGGCGATCGGCGGTCAAGCCCAATTCGTGCATGGCGTAGAGAATACGCCGATGCACGGGTTTTAAACCATCCTTCGCATCGGGTAACGCACGCCCCACGATCACGCTCATGGCGTATTCCAAATAAGACCGGGACATCTCGTTCCGAAGGTCGGTGGGGATAATTGTCATAGGGTAAAAAGCTCCAAAATCGCCGCAATTTAGCCAGCATTACCGCGCTAAATTACTTGCTAGATAAGCGGCTAAATGACTCAAAAAAAGTACGCGAAAGTACTGTCTATTTTACCACGCTTTCCTGGGTTCCTGGGGATAACGCTATGCTGAAGAACAGACGTTCAAAACCTTTGCTGCGGAGTTTTTCAGCCTATGGCTTCTGAGCTGGCCGTCTTTTACGATGAAGCTTTCCTAAACCACGACACTGGCCGTCTGCATCCGGAAAATGCGGGGCGGTTGGTAGCCACTGTCAAAGCCCTTAAACAAGCCCCCTTTGCTGACCGACTCCGCTGGCAGCAACCGACCGCAGTGGGCGATCGCGATCCCCTGCCCGCCATTCGTCAGCTCCACAACCTGCACTACATCAGTGACCTAGAGCACCTGGCCGAAACGGGCGGCGGGCGACTCGACCCCGATACACTGGTGTCACCCAAGAGTTATGACATCGCTCTGCTAGCGGTTAATGCCTGGCTCGATGGCGTCGATTGGGTGGTGCAACAGCAGCAGTCCGCTTTTGTGCTGTCGCGGCCACCGGGACACCATGCCGTCAGCGATCGCGGTATGGGCTTTTGTCTATTTGGCAATGCGGCGATCGCGGCAAACTACGCCCTGCAACAACCGGGGATCAACCGTGTTGCCATTTTGGATTGGGATGTGCACCACGGTAACGGCACCCAAGCCCTAGTGGAAACTAATCCCCACATCGCCTACTGCTCACTGCACCAATCGCCCGCCTATCCGGGGACGGGCCGCGCTAGCGAGCAGGGGTTTCATCAGAATGTGCTGAATATTCCCATGGCACCGGGCAGCACCCTGGCGGACTATCAACCGCAGTTTGAAGGGGCGATCGTGCCCTTTTTACAGCAGTTCGCCCCCGACTTGCTCATCGTCAGCGCCGGATACGACGCCAACCACGCCGATCCCCTCGCCAGCATCTCACTGCAACCGTCTGATTACAGCCTCTTTACTCGCTATTGCCTGGAGATTCAGCCGCACCTTTTATTCGGGTTAGAAGGGGGTTATGACCTCGATGCCCTAGCGCAATCAGTCGTCGAGACGATCGCCACCTGCCTCAACCCTTACCCCTCCGCTACCAGGGTATAGAGCCCAAACTCGACTAAATAGATGGGCTTAATTATTTGTAGGATGTGTAACGCCCTTCGGGCATGGCTGCGCTAGAGCGCCTGCGTAACGCATCAGATCTCTGTGGAGTGGTGCGTTACGGCTTCGCCTAACAGCACCCTACAACATCGTTTGTTTATGTCCACCTACTTAATTGGCCTCCGGATTTTCGTCTTTGCGGGGATAGTTCAGCGATTCGAGGTTAAAGCGGAGACGATCAATCGCTTCGACATTGGAGGTCATGGTTCTGGAGTTTAAGCCCTGCATGCGGCGCTCAACCGAATGGATCAATCGATTAAACTCGATTTCTTTAAGCGTATCCGGCTGGTCGGAATCGCCGACAAAACGCTCAGTTGCCAACACTGTGCAGATTTCCTGCTCCAAATTAACATAGCCAATATATTGAGTTAAATTGGTTTGATAAATCTCTTCGGCAGACAAAACTTTCGGCAAATTCAAACACAAGATGTAAGTGCCCCCAAAGAGAATGAGGGGTAAAATCAGGTGCGGATTTTTTTGAATCTTGCCTTCCCAAATATCCCCCGTGATAAAAATCAATACGGCGCTGGCTAACAATAAGGCCAGCGCCGCCCCTACCGACCCGGCTTGATGGATGCCGTAATAGTTGCGAATAATGTCGTAATGAACGTAAATCCGTTGTTGAATGGTGTCGTTTTGTTTCTTTAAGCGAATCATTTCGGCGACGGAAATTCTAGGAATACCCAAGTTTCGTAAAGCCACATCTATCTTTTTTAGGGCTTGCTCACGCTCGTTAATTTTTTCTTGGAGACGTTGTTGGGCAGCCTGTTTATCGGTTAAGTCAGCCTCCAATCGAGCGATGTCTGCGGCTACGCCCGCCGTTGGCGTTTGCTGATTATTATTGTTACCACCTGTGGTTTGCACTTCACCGCCGCCCGGATTATTCAGAGCGGGTTCTAAGGATGATGCCAACCGAGTTAGATCAGCTTCTAATGTATCGACAGCGGTTTGTAAATTCACCGACTCTTCGATTAAAGCAAGCTGTTCAACACTTAAAGTTTGGCGGCGGACTAGAGCGGTATAAAGATCGCGATCTAACCCAACCCCCGTCCCGGCAGATTCCGCTACCGTCCCTGGTTCCGTCTCTGGCGGCTCTGCTGAAGCGTTGGAGTTCGTCTCGCCATTTTGATTGGCCCCTGGGGATGCTGTTGGAGCCGCCGTCGGCTCATGGGTGAAAGTATCGATATCTAATTGAAATTGCTCATCGACGCAGCTATTAGCTGCAGCTTTGCCTAATTCTCTACCCCGATTTAGCCAGTTGCTGGCTTTGTAATAAGACACGCTGAAGGCCAATACGGCGATCGCAAGGGTTGCCCCCCAAGCATAGATAAAAAGTAAGCTGGAGAACGAATTGAGAGCCGACACAATCGTTTTATCAAACAGATTGTCGGCTGAGGTCTCAGCCTTTCTGTTGGGGGCATCCGGCTGATGATTTTCTGGCGACTCTGTCGAAGTCGCTGCCGGTGAAGATGGTGGGCTTGGGGATTGGGGATCAGTCATGGGTAATATCAAAAAGCTGATCAGCGCAATAGCAATACCTGGCATAATTGCCGAGCAAAAATTGGTCCCGCAGGCACTTCATCATGGCTTGCGAATCCCTCCAAGGTTGCCAATAGTCGCCATTATTAACTAAACCTTGGAAAGGTCGTGCTTTGCCAGTGAACGAATGCTGCTGTCAAGGTGCCCTTGATGAGGGATCAGGATCATTGAACATCCAAATTTTCGCGAAGATATAGACTTTACTGGGCAAGGGACAGCCGAGACGGCTATTCCCACTTATTAATTTCCAGTCCTAAGGGGGACTAACGGTAGCCATGCTGCATCAATCACTGCCGCCCCAAGTCCAGCGGGGATTGCCTTGGCGCAGTCCACCAAATAGCAGCGAAGACGTCAAGCCGTTAGCATCAGGGATGCCCGTCATATCGAGAATAGCGATCGCTTCTCCGGCGGCGAGTTGCACCTGAAGGTAGGAATGTCCCACATAGGGTTCGTCGTCGATGCGGTTGATGATGGCGGAGGCTTCGCAGTCGCGAAATTCGGGCTTGAGGGTCGCGACCCAGGTGGTGCTAAAGAGGTCGGAGGCAGCTATGCGGACATCGGTCGCAATATCGCGCAGTTTAATCATGCCGTCACGGGAAGAGCCCCCTTCGACATAGGGGCGGAGGGTTTCGTGGGCAATCAGTTGCTCGGGGCAGGTGCCCGTGGAATCGAGCGTGGGCAACACATCGAGTTCGATGGTGGTGGCTCCGGCGGCTGCACCGAGGCTGGTTATCAGGCTCACGGGCAACGCCCAGAAGAGCGATCGCGACATTTTCATATTCCTATCATTCTTCATGAGTGGGGGTTCTGATGCCATCAACACTTTCGGCAAGGGTAATTACGGAATCGCGTTAAGCACTATCAACTTTTGAGCCGACAACCTAAGGTTGCCGACTGTAATTTCTAGAATGTGAGATATGACTCTTTGTGGAAGCATGATGGCAACGCCCCCGGTGTCCAGTCAAGAAACCCAGCGGCTAGAAGCTTTGCGGCAATACAACATTTTGGATACGCCAGCGGAGCAGTCCTACGACGACATTACGGCCCTGGCTGCCTATATTTGCGATGTGCCGATCGCCCTCATCAGCCTAGTCGCCGCCCATCGCCAGTGGTTTAAATCCAAAGTGGGAATCGCCGTCAACGAAACCAGTCGCGATGTCTCGTTTTGTGCCCATGCGATCGCCACGCCAGAAACGATGGTGATTCCTGACGCCCTCGCCGATCAGCGCTTTGCCGATAATCCACTCGTCACCCATGCCCCCGGCATTCGCTTTTACGCAGGGGTGCCCCTGGTGACACCGTCTGGGGCAGCCGTGGGTACGCTCTGTGTCATTGACTATTGCCCCCGCGAGTTGACGACAAAACAGCTCAAAACCTTAGAAGCGCTGGCCCGTCAAGTGGTCTTGCAGTTGGAACTTAAGCGGACTTCAGCTCAGTTGGCGGCCTCCCTGAACCAAATTAAGCTCATGGAAGGGCTGATTCCCATCTGTTCCTACTGCAAAGGCGTGCGGAATGATCAGGGATTTTGGCTCACGGTGGAAAGATTTATGGCAGCGCATGCCGACGTCAGCTTTACCCATGGGGTCTGTGATGACTGTATACGTCAGCAGTTTCCCGAGGTGGCGGATATTTTGTTGACAGACTCGGATGAAACGCCCTAAAGCCACGGCTGAAACAGGCCTGAGAGCAGGGGTATGGTTGGAGCAAAAACGCCAAGGGGGAGGCGATCGCGGGTATTCGCGATCGCCTCAAGAGGACCAGCGATAAACCCAAATCACGATGCCTCAAAACCACGCCGCTTGTGGCTGTCTCCCCCTGGGCAGTGGCGCAATTGCGCTTTCTCCATCCCGCAAGACGCCATATACTGTAAGCAATTGCCGGTCAAGATCCGTTAACATCCCCCTCATCGCTATTTTTTGATGAGATACAACGAGCAATGAATTGCCGTTGTTTATGACTATCCCTGAAAAATCGCAACTTTCACTTGTAGAAGCGGTGTTCTAGAATCCTTAATAATCGCTATAGAATTAGGTTGATTTCAACTCACCTGAACTCCCCCCTCTCCTGAAAAACGTGCCCATCTCCTTTCAAAATCTGCCCTTGCGGAGACTGCTGTTGCTGGCGTTTGTTGGTCAGCTGGTGGGTGTTGTGGGTTTGGTGGGTTGGTTATCGTTGCGGAATAGCCAGAAGACTGTCGAAACCCTGGCAAATCAAATTCGACAGGAACTCACCGCCCGCATTGAAGCAGAATTGCAGAGCTACTTTGAGACGCCTCACGAAATTAACCGGCTCAATGCCACCGCCTTTGCCCGTGGGGAAATTGATGTGGAGAACGCCCAGTTTGGTGAGGCACAACTCTATCAGCAGATGAAAATCGCCCCCAACGTGGCGTTTGTCTACTGCGGCAGCAGTCAACGAGGCGAGTTTTTTGGCGTGTTGCGATCGCCCGAAGACGGTTCTCTCCAGCTTTCCTATGGCAATTCGGCGAACCAGTTTTTACGCGAAAATTTCAGCCTCGATGTGTCGGGCAGTCGCACCTTTAAACAGTCGCAAGCCGAAAAAGTCTTCGACGCTCGCCAACGCCCCTGGTTTCAAGCTGCCCTCAACGCCCAGGGGCCAGCGTGGACAGATGTTTACATTGCTTTTACCACCCGCCTGCCTAACGTCACTGCCAGCTTGCCGGTATATGACCGCACCGGCAAGGAACTGTTGGGGGTTTGTGCCACTGACGTCGTGCTGCCTGAGGAGTTTCGCGAATTCTTAAAATCCCTGGAAATTGGCATGAATGGTCAAGCCTTTGTGGTCGATCGCGCGGGTAATTTGATCGCCAACTCCAGCGATGAACCGCTGATGGTGGGCGAGGGCGACCAGGCGCGATCGCTGCAGGTCACAGAGAGCCAAGATGAGCTGGTGCAAGGCGCTGCCGCTTATATCCAATCGCGGCTGGGCGGGTTTGACCAAATTTTGACGACCGAGCGGCGAGAATTTCAGCTCAATGGTCAGCGTCAATTTCTAGAGGTCGTCCCCTTTCGCGATGGCTTTGGTCTGGACTGGCTGATTGTGGTGGTCGTCCCTGAGCAAGACTTTATGGGGCAAATCGATGCCAATACCCGCATCACCATTTTATTGGCTTTGGGGGGGATGGCGATCGCTGTGGTGATTGCGGCATTAGCTGCCCGCGCCCTGACTCGCCCCGTCTCAGAAGTCTGCCAGGCCGCCGAAGGCATCGCTGAGGGCAACCTCGACCAGCGCATTAACGCCAGCCCCATTCGCGAAATGCACCAACTGGCGCAAACCTTTAACAGTATGGCGGTGCAGCTGCAGAATTCCTTTACTGCTCTGAGCCAAAGTGAAGCCACTAGCCGCGCCATTATTGACGCGATTCCTGATTTGCTCATTCGGACGCGCCGCGACGGCACTTATGTGGAAATTATTGGTCGCGATCGCCTGCTCAAAATCCATGAAAATCGCAGTCTGGTGCCCGGTTCCCATGTCACCGACTCACTGCCGTTTGAGTTAGCCAAGCTCCGTCTCGACTGCATCGCACAAGTGCTCGCCGATGGCCAGTTGCAAATTTACGAACAGCAACTGCGAACCGGCGACCTCACCCACGAAGAAGAGGTGCGCATTGCAGCTCTGAGTGAGGATGAAGTGCTGATCATGGTGCGCGACATCACCCAGCGCAAACAGGCCGAAATCGCCCAGCGCATTGCGGAAGAAAACTATCGCAGCATTTTTGAAAACGCTCTGGAAGGCATCTTTCAATCCAATCAGGAAGGACGCTTTGTCAATGTCAACTCCGCCATGGCCCGACTATACGGCTATGACACGCCGGGGGAAATGGTGGCAGAAATCACCGATATTTCGCGCCAAATTTATGTCGATCCGACTATGCGGCAACGGTTTATGCGCTTAATGCAGGGTTACGGTGAAGTTAAACATTTTGAATATCAGAGCTATCGCCGTGACGGCAGCATCCTGTGGGTCGAAGAAAATTCGCGGGCGGTGCCCGATGCCGACGGTAATGTGCTTTACTACGAGGGGTTTGTGCAAGATATCAGCGATCGCAAAGCCCGCGAGACCAAGCTACAACGTCTTTTTCAAGAGTTTCAAATTGAAATTGACGAAAATAAAGTAGCTCAAGAAGTCTCGCAAATTATTGAAAGCAACTTTTTCAAAGAAATTCGCGCCACCATCAGTCAAATTGATAGCCCGCCGGACGCCAAGTAATCTACTCACTACAGCGTTTCCTGACCTTGTCAGGTCCACCTCAGCAGGGCTGTTCCGAGTCCGTTTCAACGGCAATTTATGATCAGCCAGGGAATTCCATGTCTGGTGGATGGGCCGCGCAGCCTCAACCCGAATTCCAGTTACTTAGGAATCAGGATTTTATAAAATCCAAGTTTTGTCGGGCAGGCATCTGGCCTGCTCTTGGACAGCCGAGACGGCTGTCCACACCTAATTAAATTCCCATTCCTGAGCTTTATTCACGCGGTGGTGAACTTGATGCCATACACTAAAAAAACCTGATCTCAGTTTGTCATGATGGCTGAAATCAAAGGTGCAAAGTTTCAGCATCTATCCATGATGGTTTCCAAAACTTGATGAAACGAGTTGCCCTAGCCCTGCCGCTTTTACTGCCCGGTGTAGTGGCTGGATTAATTAATATTTCCTATGCGATCGCCTTCTCGACCATCATCTTTTCGGGGGACTTGGCCTCCTATCTACCCATCGGCATCGGCATTGGCCTCTTTTCTGCGGCTGTAGTGGCGATGACAACGGCACTTTTGAGCTCCGTCCGAGGCACGATCACCATCGTGCAAGAGGTGCCCGTCTTCTTGCTTGCCTTGGCCGTGAGGGGATTTATCGGTGACTTGTCCGCCGCAGAGCGCTTGCCCACGGTTTTGGTGCTGCTCGCCAGTACTTCGCTGCTGGTCGGCACTGTGACGTTTTTGCTGGGGCAATTCCGCTGGGGCAATTGGATTCGCTTTATTCCCTACCCGATCATTGGCGGTTTTCTAGGGGGCACAGGCTGGTTTCTCTCCTTGGGCGGTGTGCTGATGCTTACCCGCACGTCAGAGTTGCACAGCCTGGGTCAGCTTTTTAACGCGATCGCGCTGCTGCAATGGTTGCCGGGGCTGGCGTTTGCCCTGGTGATGCTGTGGTTGCAACGGCGGAGCGGGCATCCCCTCGCCTTTCCCGGCTTGCTGGTGGGGTCTGTCGCCCTGTTTTTTATCATGTTGGGCATCACGCAAACGTCGCTGGCTCAGGTGCAAGGGTTAGGGCTGCTGCTGGGGCCGTTTGCCGACAGTAGCCCCTGGCGACCGCTGACAGGGCAAACGTGGGCTCAGGCGAATTGGAGCGCGATCGGGCAACAGTGGGATCAACTGGCCGTGTTGCTGGCGGTCACCCTGATGGCCCTGCTCCTCAACATCACCAGCCTGGAAGTGGTGGTGCGTCAGGACATCAACCTCAACCATGAGCTGCGGACGGTCGGGATTGCGAATGTACTCTCGGGTCTCGGGGGCGGTCTGGTAGGGTTTCACGGCTTGGGCGCAACCGCCCTCTGCAAAGATCGGCTCCATGGCCATAGCCGCTGGGTGGGCCTGATCGCGGCCCTGCTGACCGCGACGGTATTGGTACTGGGCACCGACTTCATTGGCTTCATACCGCGTTTTGTATTGGGGGGGTTGGTGCTCTATCTGGGCATCGATTTTTTGGTGGACTGGGTTTGGCTTTCGCGTCAGCGACTGCCCACCGTTGATTACCTGATGATTGTGACATTGGTCATCATCATGGCCACCGTGGGCATTCTCCCGGCGGTGGGTATCGGGTTGGCATTTGCGATCGCCTTCTTCCTGTTGAATTACAGTCGTACCAATGTGATTCGGCATCAGTTTTCGGGGCAGATCCTCAGCAGCCATACCCATCGTGCGCCTCACCAACAGGCCCAATTACACACCATGGGCGAACAAATTCAGATTTTGCAGCTTCAGGGCTATTTGTTTTTTGGCTCTGCCGATCAGCTCTTGAGAGATGTCAAACACCTGTTTGAGACTGCTTCCCCTACCATGCCGCAATTTATTGTGCTGAATTTTTCGCAAATCACCGGCATGGACTCATCCGTCGTTTACAGCTTTGCCAAATTAGGACAAATCGCCCCACCCCATTCAAAACTGGTCTTAACTCACTTAACGGCAGCCCATCAAAAACTGCTGCAGCAGGCGGGGTGTTTTGACTCCCAGTCATCGCCTTACCATCTGGAAGCAACGCTGGATGGCGGGCTGCAATGGTGTGAAAATGAGCTGCTCGCTACGCTAGCGTGGAAGCGGCAACGGTATTTGCCCCTGCCTTTGCTCCTCGAAACGCTGTTTTCCCAGGTTGAGCAAATTTCGACTTTTATGACCTATTTGGAAAAGGCGAATTTGCTGGAGCGGGCGGTGCTGTTTGAGCAAGGGGCCATCGCTGACAAGCTTTATTTTTTGGAGTTTGGGCAGGTCTATACGCAGATCACAGTGGCAGGCCAACCATATCGCGAGTGGACTTATAAGCCCTCGACCTTGATCGGCACCGCCGCTTTTTATCTCAACCAGCCTTACGAAACCACGGCCCTGGCGGAGCAACCCAGTATCGTTTACGTGCTCACCCGCGATCGCTGGCAGACCATGAAACAAATCCATCCAGCAGCGGCAATGACTTTCCAAGAGGCTTTGCTCACGCAATTATCGGAACAGTTGCAAAGAACCAGCTTGAATCTGAATACCTTACTGACCTGAAGCCGACTCGCGGGAAAGGCCGCTCACCCCCCCCTGACAGGTAAGTTAATGGCGGGAAATCTCCTCAAGACTATTGGGGGAGCAGACAGCGCGATCGCCCTCAGATCCTCACGATTGCAGCATGATTGCAGCGGCAACCTTTTTGACTTCATGGGTGTATGGATCGTCGGGATATTCCAGCGAAAAGATGCCTTTGCTCCCCAGATCAATCATGTTTTCCGAAACTGGAAAAACGCCCAACACGGGGACGTTAAAGCGCTCGGAGATTTGCGTCTTGACCTCCTGGGGGTCGTAGCGATCGAGGAGCTTGTTCACGACCAAAGAGATTTGCTTGGTGTTGAGCTTGCGGGCGACTTGTAAGGTGACCGCTGTGCCCTGAAAATCTTGCCGATCAGGCCGCAAAATCACAATGAGTTCGTTGGAGATCGCGATCGACAGCAGGGTTTCCTCGTTCATGCCGGGGTGAGTATCGATCAGGAGGTAATCCAGATTGAGGTCTTCGCCTAGTTGCTGTAAGCCATGGGTCAGCAGCAGCACGTTATAGCCCTCTTTGACAATGCGCGCAATCTCGCCCATTTTGATGCTGCAAGGCACCAAGAAGATTTTGCCGCCCCCTGCCATCAGCGGTTCGGGAGTGACATCATAGGCGGCGTCTTCGAGGCCACACCGCCCCCAAAGGTAATCATTGAGCGAGAGGTTAACCGTCGTCTCATCCATGCCAAACAATACATGGATGCCAGGCGATTGAATATCTGTATCGATAATCCCCACACGTTTGCCCTGGCTTGCGATTACTGACGCCAGATTCGCCGTCATGTTTGACTTGCCAGTGCCCCCTCGGAATGAATGTAGAGAAATGATTTTTGGCATTGATGATGGCTTTTAGTCTGGGAAAGACTCTAGTGAAACTTTCTTGGTACGTTCTGACGGTAAGACGAAAATACCTAACTCATCCAAGGGTATGACAGGAGGTAATGGTTGACAACATATCGCCTAATGAATCTTGCGAGGCATTGTGTCCCGGTGGGTCGCGATCGCTGTCGAAATGGCCCTCAGGGTGTTGATGTTGAGGCGATCGTTCCAGGTGAGGACGAAAGTATCGTCGTTGGAGGAGCTGAACTGCCCATGGGTAGCCAGGTGAACGATGGGCGACCCTTCGATGGCGAGACTATTACTCAGGGCTTTGACGGTAAAGGTTTCATTGAGCAAGGCGCGGCGGTCGGCACCGTCAACTGAATTTGCGTCACCTCATCGATCACGTTGGGCAGGGCGGAGAAGCCCAACCGCGATTCACTTCATCCGGCGGTTAAGACGCGCAAGGCTTGACTTTTCAGGGGGATGGAGTTTACGAGCTGCAAGCCTGGGGTCAGGGGGCACCAGGGAAGCGATAAGCATGGTCGAAATCCTTTAGGCTAACGGTGAAGTCGATGGCAACTGATGACTTCTAGTATCCAGATTGAGCCTTCAGGTTTGTTGGGTAAAGTTGAGGGGTTGGCGGGCAAGGATGCCCCCAGCGATCGCCCCCAGCCCTCATAAGTACCTGGGCAATGAAAATTACACAGGCAATCACGGCAGAGCTTTGATTTCAGCCTTGAAACTTTGTAATTAATTTTGCCTAACTACTTAACGCCCCATCAATCGTCCTCAATGAGCACATCCAAAATGCTGGCACTGTTAGTTGAGTGGCTTTGTTGGTGGCGCTGACGGCGCATCGACGTGAAATGAACCTGATACTGGGGCTCGCCATCAGCCGTGGCGATCGCTTTGACAAAGCCCTGTTGTTGCAGCTCGTCCAGCAAGCCGCGCACCGCCTCGTCCGATTGTTGTAAAAACGCCACAATCGCCCCAAAGGAATGGCTGGTTTGCCCTTGCATCCATCGCAAAACCCGCCGCCTGTCTTCTGGCAAGTCGAGAAAGTCGTTAATCGTTGAATTTTCGGCTGCGGTTGCTTGATGAGCAGGTTGGTTCATAAATTCCTGCCTCTGTACAGGATGCCTGTAGAGTACCCGTGCCAGAGGCAATTACGGCAATTGCTTACAAAACAGTCCAATGCTTTCTACCCAATACCTAGTCAGTCGACTCGTTGAATGATGATGTTTCGATATATCAACTTAACCATATCGCTTCTCTTCTCAGGAGTCTTCCGTAGTTTGAGTTTGTAGATTACCGAGAAAATACTGGCAGTATAGGTCACAACTGGGTTGAGACAGATTCCCCATGATTTTGATCACCCCCATACTTTGCAGTTGATAAGCCAAGTGCGGTTCGATCGCAATCGGCTGCTCGGTAGTCAGTACCGAGACAAAAGCCGCCTGTAACGCTGGCACCGCCTTAAGCTGACTCCACAGCTCTTGCAAATGATTGCGATAGATGCCCGATTGCGTCGGCGCAGCCTGAATAAAGTCCGTCAACGCCGCTTCTCGATTTGACGTGAGATAGTCAAACGCTTTTTCCAACAAATAGGGATGACCGCCTAACAAAGCGGTTAATGTCGCAATCTGCGCGGACGCAAAGTTGAGGCCAAAGCGCTGCGCCAGTTGGGTGACCTGCTCTACGGTCAACTCCGATAACTCAACCGGCACACCGACATTAAAGGGCGATTGGTTGATATTGAGCCGAATGTAAGCCTCCGTAGAGTGGGACAGCACTAAACGCAGCTTTTTCCACTGGGGGCGGCTTCTGGCCTTTTCGTACCACGATCGCAACAAGCCAAAAAAATCTTCGTACAATTCCGGATAGGCAAACAACAGGTCGACATCATCCACACATAGCACCACGGGCGCATCATCCTGATTCAGTAAGTATTTTTCAAAATAGGTGGTGCAACTGACTTTGCTGCCTAACCATTCCGCATTCCAATACCGATTGAGCTGGCTTTCAATCTCCAGTGCTTGCTCAACGTTGAAGCAAAACCAACGCAAAAAGGTATCAATGTCCTTAAAGTGATGCTGGCGATCGGCCATTCTCAGCGAGAGGTTGACTGTGTTTACGCCTGCCGTCGCCAGTTTTCCTATCAAAAAATTGATGAGAGAGGTTTTGCCGGTGAGCTTAGGAGACTTGATGCGAATCAGCGAACCGGGAAAGTTCAGTAGAGTGTCAAAACAACTTTCTTCAATGCTGGTGTGGCGAATGTAGGTGGGATAAGGCAAATCCTCCGCCTCTAGAGTCTGGATGCGACTCGCCTGCTGGCTGCGCGATGACGAGAACCCCGAGGCTGATGCCGCAGGAAGGGTGGTTTTTCCCTGCGATCGGGACTCCCAATAGCGTTTCAGCGGTTCCTTGAGACTATTTTTTTTGACTTTTTCACCGATCGCTGCCGACAGTAATTTCCATAACTTAGGCGCAATGTCCTGGCTGATATAGCTGGTGGAATACTGATTACGAGCGGCGATCTGGTCGTAAGAGTCGCGCTCCCAAGCGCCCTGCAATACCAGAATCTCAACATCCGTCAGAGAACGGCCATGGGCAACCGTTACTGCCTGATTAGCCACCTCTACAGCCTGATCGATGTCAAAACTCATGATGACTGAGTACCTCAACTCTTTTGGTGAATGATTGGGCTGGCATAACTCACACCTAATGATGCTTGTGAGACCCTGAGCGGTTTCACCGTAAGTCACCAATCAAGTTTTCACAGGCTTAGCTCTCGTATATTATCAAGCCATATTCAGTGTGCTGCTCTGCTGAAATCACTTTTATTAAGCCACTGTTGATGGAGATGCAGGCATGGCTTCTAACCTTGGGAGTTCTAATTACCGTTATCAAGTGGGGGGAAGCTTGCCTGTTAACGCTCCTACTTATATCAGTCGAGCGGCGGATAAATTGCTGTATCAGTCGTTGCTGGTAGGAGAGTACTGCTATGTCTTGAATTCCCGACAAATGGGCAAGTCGAGCCTGCGCATCCAAACGATGAATCGTTTACGAAGTGCGGGTATTGTCTGTGCAGAAATTGAACTCAGCGGCATCGGTAGCCAGCAAATTACGCCTCAGCAATGGTATGGGGGCTTGATTCAGGAGTTAGTGAGTGGCTTTGATCTGGATATCGATTTACTGGCCTGGCTGTGCGACCACGCTCATCTGTCGCCCGTTAAATGTTTAGGAGAATTCATTAGCACCGTTCTTTTGGAACAAATTCAGCAGCGAATTGTAATTTTTATCGATGAAATTGATAGTACTCTCAGTTTAAGTTTTCCAGCAGATGACTTTTTCGCCTTAATTCGCAATTGTTATGAGCAGCGCGCTAACAAACCCCAGTTTCGGCGTTTAACCTTTGTCTTGTTGGGCGTCGCGACTCCCTCTAATCTAATTCAAAATAAAGCCTCTGCAATTCCTTTCAACATTGGTCAAGCGATCGACTTAGAGGGATTTAAGCTGAGCGAATGTGCTCCCTTAATTGCTGGCCTCACAGGCTTCTCACCCCATCCACAAGCAATCATAGAGGAAGTTTTATATTGGACCAGGGGACGACCTTTCTTAACCCAGAAGCTATGTCGGATGGTCGCCAATCAACTTCAAAAACGTTCTGATCTAGATGTTTCCGTAGATGAGGAAAAACAGCTAGTAAAAACTTTGGTGAAAACTCAGATTATCGATCACTGGGAATCCCAGGATGAGCCTGAACATCTGAGGACGATCCGCGATCGCCTCTTATATAGTGAGCAAAGCCGTGCTCTGTTGCTGCTTTACCAACAGATTTTGGCGGGCAAGCAATTACTAGCGAATAACGAATTGACCCAATTTGAGCTGCGCCTCACCGGATTGGTCAGCAAAGTCGGGGGCGAATTAGTCGTTGCCAATCCCATTTATCACAACATATTCAACCAAGCCTGGGTCGATCAACAGCTCAGTGTTCAACCATCTCCCGCCGAAAGTGTGTACAGAACATCAGGCGTCAGCGACCTCTGGGATCGCCTGATTGAAGATAGTAATTAATGGGCAATTGATGCCTTTAGTGATCTAGTCTTTGCAAAACAAAGCATCTAACCGCTGACGACCATCCTGCAAAATTGCTGCAACTTTGTAGTCGTGCCGCGTTCTCCAAATCTGTTGCTGACATAGCCTTGAAATTGTTGAATATCACTAGGGTGAGCTGGCGAGTTAACTCGACGGTATTTGACCAATCACTACAGCATTAATGCCTGCATCTTGCAGATACTGCCGAAACTCTGCCCTTGATAACTCGAAGGGTGCTCTCGTATCAGGATTGTAGACCTGGTAGCGGTCATTCGGCAGTACTAAAGCTGCTTGGGCATGGCGATCGCTCGCAAACCAAATGGGAGTCCCGCTGGGAAAGCCCGAGGTTTTGAGTGTCGTCTCAACCACCGCCAGGCTTTCAGACGTGCCACCCAAGGCTGTCTGAGCGTGTTGCACTTGGGCCGGCAAGCCGTTGCCAGCCATAAAGTTGAGGGTTTGAATAGCGTTATCGCGATCGCTGTCGGCGAGGTCAGAAAAGGCCAAAGGCTGTCCAGGTGTCTGGGTTAACCAGTGGGTAGCCAACACCGAACAAAATTGTTCTACGCGCACCCACCCCTCACCGGGATTTACGGAGTCTACCCGGAAATTATGATTTTCCTGATCATTCACCTGGAAATATAAAGCGGGATTGGGATGAGACAAATCGCCAAATTCTGGTGACGCGGGCGGCGGTTTGACCAGGTCCTCTGACGCTTCTGAGTCCTCAACCGATGAATCTTCTGCTGATTTTTTGTCTGGCGGCGACGGTGGGGCATCATCCGGCGGCGGCGATGCATCGTCGAGACTGCTGGGATCAACCCGGTCATCACTGTACACACTTCTCTGAGCAAAGAAGTTTAACGTGGTGTCCAGCGCTGTATTAATCGCATCTTGCAAAATAGGACCCGTGCGATCGCCATCAAAAATTGCGGCAAACCGTTCATAGTCAGCCACAAACTCCGTAGGTTTGCTGGGGTCGCCGATATTGAGATTGAGGTTCAGGGTCGCATCGAGCTGATTCGCCGTCCAAAGCACTTCCTGCATAGAGTGCCCCCCGTCGTAAACCAAAAACATCATCGTTCCCAACAGGAAGTTTTTCACATCGACGGTTTCTCCCCGATTGCGCATCTCGTCTAATAGATGCAACATGATGTTGGTCGAACCGGAGACCCCAGAGGCAAACGGCAAGCCATGTTGCAATGCCGTTGCTACAGAATCCGTCGGAAACTCTACACCTTGTTCAAATTGCGGCATGTTCTTTAGAGTGGGCCGCATACTCGGCACCATGCCGTCAGCAATAAAGGGATTAGGTTGATGGCGAAGGCCAATGCCAGCACCTTCGGACAACTTAGGTGCAGTTTGCGGGGTAAAACGGATATTGGGGTCCGTGCTGGTCAGCACATCGGTTCTACCCGTTTGATTAGTGATGATATTCCAGTAATTTCTGCCGGCCTGTTCCATCCAGGTAACTTGTTTCTTTTGCTGCAAAATGTTAGCGGTTTTCACCAGCACATAGGGAGTGGCGATCATGGCATAGCCATCGTCACCAGGATTATCTAAAAAAGTGAGCAAAGCCTTTAAAGCATCTTCCGGTGACTTAGCATCCTTCAGATCTTTGATACTTGGCACCAAGGGAACCCAGAAGCGAGGATCTTTGGTGTTCAAGTACTCCTGCATGCCTTGAGCAATTTCGTGCTTAGATTTATCAGGTAGACTTCCGTCTCTCAACATGGCTGCCATCGCTCTAGCCCCCTGCTTAAGGCTAGTTTTGACGCCTGGGGGAGGATTTTTGACTAGCTCAGCCACGATGCCCGAATCTAAGACACGACCATAGAGATTGTCGTGTAAACGGGTTCGCGGCAAGGCGGACTCATCTTTAGGCAAGTGCGCAATGAGTTTAGTGGCCAACGTGGCTAGTTCTGGTTGGCTTTCGCTGGTTAGCCTGGCATTCGCGGCCTGCAGAAGGCGTTGCGTTTCGGCCAGCGTCATTTGGTGTTGCAAAATCGTCTGCCGTACTTGTTGCTCTAACTCTTTGAGCACTGTGGAAGCTGGCGCATCCTTACGCGCCTTTCTCAAACTATGAAGGAAATGCACCAAAACTTCCGACGGGGTGCGTTTGGCCGTTCCCAGACCTGCAATCTCACTTTCGATTTGTCTGAGCAGATTAATCCGCTGCCTTTGTAAAAGTGGAATCTCCTGTGCAATGTTGCTTTGTAGTTTGGTCAAGGCGTCATTTCTGGCGGCTTTTTTAGTCCCCGTGGTGCTGGCTGCCCCGGGAATTTCTTGAGTGATTTGGTTAAGGATATCAATTTGATTTTGAACAATATCCGGGGTTAAAGGCCGAGTATTTTCTAATCGAATCGCTTGATCAAGCAAGGTCAGAATTCGCAGATAGGCTTTGTTACTGACTCGGTCTTGGCTAGCGGTTTCCAAATCTTGTAGCCAATCTGCATACCTTTGAATGACCACTGGACCACCGATAAACTCAGCGCGATCGCCCAAACCTTCTTCAATATCATTCAGCTCAGCGCGAATTTTCTCCGGCGTGTCACCGTCTGCTTCGAGTTCGATCACCAGTCGATCTGGCACACCATCATCAATGCCTTTGAGATTGGCATACAACAAACTTTCGATGTGGTCTCTCAAAGGAACATCCGCATCCACAGCCCGGTTGGTTCTCTTGATCACGACCTTTTTGCCGCCAGTGTCTTTCCAAACAAAGGCTTTTACTGGCCCTGATTCAACCAATTGGGCACTGGCAACCCGGCCTTCCATTCGCGACTTCATCTCCGAAGGGGGCTGGCTACTATTGATTCGACCTTTGACAAATTTTTGGCGCAGGCTATCTAGGCGGCGTTGGCGATCGCTCTTCCCATTCCGACTAGGAAGACTGGGCAAACTGCTGCGAGCAACGAGTCGTTTAGATCTTGGCATTGGGTAAAAGGGAGATGATTTTTGAAAATGTTGGACAATGCTGCTCTCAAGTTAAGTAGCTTGGGGTAAATAAATCGAGGCAAAAATCACTGGAACCCCCGTCCTGTCGTTATCCCTACATCGAATTAATTATCTGCACCTACGTATGCTAATGCTGCTGCGAGGATTAGCAGAGATACTAGCAGAACTTTAAGTAGCGTTTGGCCAACTAGCGAAGCCTTCATACTCACCCATAACGATCATTTCACCGAGATAACTGTTAGTTGCAGGTGGTTGAGCACCGGGAGCAGTCGGTGGTGGTAAATGAGCCGTATAAATCTTTGCATTTCCCCATTCGGGTAGAGCATTTAAGATCTTTGAATCATCTAGTTTTCCTTGGGCCGCCAAAAATATCTTCTCTGCCGTGGAAAGTTTTTGGCCAGGCATAACGGCCAAATCTCCAGCCGCAATCCGCTTCTGAATAGTTTCTTGAACTGTTTGTAAACGCTGCAAGATCGCTGAATATTCCTCAGTTGAGAACGTTGTCTTTAAAGGTTCTAGATCCTTCTGCGTTATTTCAAGAATGCTGATAGCAGTATGAGCGTCAATTATGGGTGGCAATCCGGGAGTTTTGGAAGACCACATTTCACCAGGTCTCGGATTATCTTTCGTCACCCAGCCTTTACCGAAAGTGTCATCATTATCGATACCTTTAACTCCCGTAATTTTATCTGGTCCTGTTCCCTCAAATATCAGATTGCCAAAGTGTCTATCTGCGTGGCCAATTATGTTGTCTAAAATTTGCAGGTCAGCGAGATCTTTCTGAACAACAGCAGATTTAAAGTTTACTTTGACCGGAAGCGGTGTAAGCGGCCAGCCCTTCACAACATTGCCATTATTATCCCATTCCAACTCTATCTTTGGATAGCTAGTGCCTGGCGGATCGTTTATGTGTGCTTTATAAGCAATAGGATCTAGTGGTATTTTTCTCCGAGCTTTTCGTTGGCCATCGGTTCCAGATACTCTTTGCATAGCTTGCCCTAATTCTAGGGCACCAGTTTTATCGTTAATTCCCATAATGAAGGTTGTTGGAGGAACGACATTTAAGCCTAGCAAACGGCTAACTTCATAAGTCGCTACAGCTCGTTTTGCCTCTTGAGGATCATCTAAAGGAATACCGGACATTTCAGCCTCGCCACTTGCCTGATCAGATCCAAATTTGATCCCAGCCTCAAAATTATTTGGTAACTCAGGACGATTTTTAGTATTAAAATACTTCGAAAAAACCTGACCTTGAGCGCCTTCGCCTAAAAGTCTCCCTTGACCGATAATTTGAGAGTCTTGAAGAGGTCCATACTTTCTGTTTAGGTTGTTTAAGCGGACTGTGTTTAAGATTTCATTTACTTGGGGCGGTTTGGGCTTTTTGAGTTTTTTGCCGGGATCAGGATAAACTTTGTTGACTTGCTGTAACAGATTGTCGACTGTTTGATACTTTTTATCACCGAATTTATCATTCCACGTTTTTCTAGATACCTTAAATGTGCTGCTATTCTCCAAATAGTCACGTAAAGCAGTTTTTAACTCTTCTCCTTTATCCTGAATTAGCTGGTTGGCTGCATCAAATTCGGTTTTTGATAGGTCTGGTTGATCTGGCGTCCGAGAAATTAATCGGCCTTGTTGTTGGATCTCAGCGTGATAATCTTCTAAAACTTTTACTATTGCATCATACCGAGTAGGTGGCTTGGGCTTTTTGTCTACTTCATCTGGTCTAACAGAAGCTTTGGGACGTTCTCCCATAGTGTTGATAAATTCGATGGGTGACATTATTTGGCTGGATGTAATTTTCGAACTGTTAGCGGTTAGCGGCTCAGGAGAGTCGACTAAACGTAATTTGGCGAAGCCTCTGAACAGCTCTCGCCGATATTCTTTTCCCGGCGGAGCCATGATGTTGTCAACCTCTTTTAGGGTGTTCTTGATGACCTGGTTGCGGGCATTGTCCTTCAGGCTATCGTCCAAATCTAAATAAATTTCGCTTGGCGGATCAAACTGATGCATTGCTCCAATGTCGGCGCTTAATTCTTGCAGCGTTTCTTTAGACGCATTTTTAAGTCCGGCAACGACGACAATCGGGCCTCTGGTGTTTCTAAAGTATGTACCGTTGTAAGCGTCTTGATCAGAGTCGAGGCTTTTTACATCATCGGGGATAGCACCTGCCATGTTGAGTGAAAAGGCAAGGGCTTGGCGCATCTGAAGATTTAATTTACCGGCTTTGTTTTTCTTGTTGATGTTCTTAATGTTCCAGCTTTTTTTCTTCTTTAAGCTGTTTCTGCGGCTGAGTGAGCTAGGTGTGTGAGAAGGCTTGGGGCGACCGGTGCGGGCTTGCATGATTTAGGGGGGCGTTAGGGTTGACAATGAGTGGTCTGGGGATACGTCAGGGGTGAGAGGCCGATTTTTAGGGCTGCGAGAGTTTTTGATTGAGGGCGGCGATCGCTTGGCGGCGATCAATTTTGCCATCGACTAAGACGGAGGAGGACAGGAGTTTTTCCATCGCTTCACTGGCAGCGCGGCGGCTGGCGGGGGTGGCGGTCATGGCATCCAGGCTGGTGTTTAAAGATTCAACCGCTTCGCGGCGTCCGAGTTGTTGGGCCTGCACCGTTTTGAGGTCGAGGGCGACGTCGGTGACCTGTTGGGCTTTGGCGGTGTCAATGCCGCCGTTGGCATCGCGGATATCGACCCCCATTGCCTGAGCGGCGGCGATCGCCGCCTGTTGTGCCCGCTCCACAGCGGCACTTTGGGCCGCTTTCTCAGCCTGGGAGGGATTGGGCGTGATTGCCAAACCGAGCATCTGGGAAATGGCCCCCTGCGCTTTGGCCGTGTCGATTTTGCCGTTGGGTTTGCGAATATCCACGCCAAGGGCCGTCGCCGCCGCGATCGCCGCCCCCTCGGCAACCTGGCGCGCCTCAGCGGTATTGACGCGGCCCTTACGGTCAACGGTGAAGCCCATATCTTTGAGGGCCGCGATCGCGCTGTCGGCGTCCAGTTTGCCGGTGCGGGTGATGGTTTGCCGCCGGGTCGAGGAGGATGACGACTCGGCCGCCCCTCCCTGGCGGATTTGGCGGCGGCGACGCTGACGGGTGGGGTTGCGCGGGCGGCCACCGGAGCGGGCGTTGCTACGGGGTCGAGTCATGGGGCGACCTCCTGGGGGGGACGAGGTTCAACAACGCTATACATGGGCTTTGTACCCCACAACGAGCTGTACCGTTTTCAATGCGGCTTTGTCACCCTGCACGGTAAAGGTCCAGTCAGTGCCAAAGGGGCGCACACTGAGGCCAGGGGTTTCGAGGAATTGCCCATCCTGCAACACCAGCGAGTCGTCGTTGTTGAGCATCAGACTCACAGACTCGTCATACTGCAGCTCAAACTTGCTGAACAAGCCGGTAATGCGACTGCCCGCCATATTGGGGAACAGTGCCGGAGTAAAGGTCAGCGTGAGGGCCGTCTCTTCATTGCTCAGAAACTCTAACCATTCGTTGTGGAAGTCGAAATTCAGGTCGATGAAGCGCACAGTGTCGTAGGGCTTAAGCAACCCCTTCACCGCATCGGCAAAAGCTTCGCCCCCCGGCAAGGCCGTGTACTTAACCATGATGTTGACATCCAGCAACTGGGTCAGGTCAATCGCCCCGCGTTTGCCATTCAGCTCTAGCTGCCAGCGCGAAACCGCCCCGGTGCCCTCAAAGGGCAGGTAGCGATCGTCTTCAAAGCGTCGTTCAAAGAGCCCGTGACCTTTCTCGTACTGATCTACATGGGACAGCACGATTTGCTGATGCGCTCGCCAATCGTTGCGAATGCTCAAGGGTTGGTCGCCTTTGGGCTCCAGCAGATATTTCACCGCTTTGGGGTCGGCGGTCAATACCGTTTTGTGATTGAGCTGGGTCAGGGTAGCGTTGACGATCTGCCCTTCAGCAGCGTCAAAACTGACTTCCAGCGTTTTGATCTGGCGGCAATAGTGACCCGGAAAATCGTAGTCAAAGAATGCTTCCGACAGCTCAAATTCACACTTGCCCGTGGCCTTGAGGGTGAGGAACGCCAGGGGATCGAGTGCCAGCAGCGAAATCGGTTTGGAAATTTCAAAGCGGCGGCGATCGCCCTGAATAAAGGCTTGCTCCATGCGATCTAGGTCAAGGCCGAGACTGTCACCGGCTAGTAAGCCCTTGCGCTGGCTATTCCAGTACATGCCGCTGATGAAATTGACCTCACTTTCGGGCAGTCCCCGCTCATATTGGAAGGCTGTTTCGGCGGCTTTCGCCATGTCGTAAGCCAGTTTATACGCCTGGTAATATAGCCCCGACAATTGACTCATCATCCACTGATAGAGTTGCTGATTGCTGAATTTATCCGTCATGAAGGTCGCAATAGAGCGGTTGTTTTCAATTTCCTTAGCGTGAATGGCCCGCTCATATTCCGCAATTTTGAGTTGCAGTTTCGCCCCTTCAATTTGCGCCCGAATTTGCGTTTTATCGTGAATCGCGGTATCCACCTGATGGCGCAAATCGTCCATCAGGCGCTGGTGCTGAGCGATGATGCCAGCAATTTCTCCCCCAATGCTCAGGCCCTCGGCAGCGGTTTGGCTGATTTCAGCGATCGAGCTCGCGACGGCATGGGCCTGCTCCCCGCCAATTTTAATACCCGCAATAAATGGCCCGATCAATGCGTCCGGGGCAGCGCCGCCAAAGCTGGCAATGGTTCGCGCGACCACGGAAACCAGATGCCCAGCTACCGCTGCACTCATCAGGGCGAGTTGCGCTTTTTCGGCATCATTAAATTCGGCTTTGACGGTGGCGCGATTATAGGCTTCGTTAGCTTCTACCATGGCGAGGCTGGCTTCCAGCGCGCGAATGCTCTCTTGGGCTTCGGCAATCTGCGCTTCTTTCACGTGGGTGAGCATGGCTAAAATGGCCGCTTCTTGCTTTTGCTGCATCAGGCTGAGCTGTTCGCTATCGCGCTTTTCGATCGCACTTAGGAGGTCGCCCCCAAACTGGTTGAGCCGTTGCACCAGTTCTTTGGCCTTATAGAAGACAAAGTTAAACCGATAGTGGGGCACGGGCACCCTCGCCCCAGCCATAATTGAACTCAGGCTGGCCCCACCCGCCACCGCTTGCACCAGCGCCATCGGGTCGATCGGTGGCTGGAAGAGGGGCAGCGCTTGTTTCACCCCGTCGATATTCAGGCTGTTGCGAATCTTGTAGAGCCGATCTTCGACCCGATTCCAGTAGTCCAAAAACAAGCTGTTGTCGGGAATATAGAAGTAAGGGCTCTCGACCGTCTCATGGGGCGTGCCGTGGGCGATCGCGATTTCGGTATTGAGGAGCAGATCAGTTTCCGTATCGCTGGGATTGATTAACGCCGCATAGGGGGTCGCCGCTGGTAACCTTTCTTCCGCTAGGGCCACGGGTTTTTCGCCGAGCAGGTCGTAGGCCAACACGTACAACATGCGAGCTTCGTTGATGCTCTCCTGACTGTACTGGCGGAAGAGCATATCGCCCCAATCCGTCAGGTTGTCGATGTAGGCCATGACGATCGCTTTTTGATAGGCCGTTTGACGAATGCGGGCGATCGCGTGGGGATCAAAGGGATCATTGAGATACACCTCAATCTCAGCGGCCAAGTCTTCGATATCGAGCCGCCGATGCAGGTGATCTTCTAAATGCGATGTAAGGGGCTCGGGAATCCGCGCAAACGGCAAAAACCGCCAGTGGGCATCGGCGATGCCATCCCGAATTGCGCCCATGTCGGCGGTGGGGTCAAAAATGAACTCGTACCACCGCTTAGCCTCCGCAAATTTTTGCGCAGCGTTGAGGGTCTGGGCGATCAGATACGGCGCGTGGAAAAAGATTTCCCAGTAATAGTTGCTGTTGGCGCTCTTAAAGTCCAGGGTAGTGGCGTGGGGCACGCGATCGTCGAGGCGAATGCTCACCTGCGTCTGTCCCACATCGACGGTAAACGACCGGGCATAGGTAATCGTCTGGTCGGGGATGCCGTTGTTTCCCTGGGGCTGAAAGTTGGGTGTTTCATCTTCTAGCTGCATTTCCAAGGTCAACAGCCGATCCACCCCACCGGCAAAGAGATTTTTTCCCAGTTGGGGAATGCGAGTCGTCGTGAGCCGCAGAATTTGGTACTGCTGGTTGGTCACGGTGAACTCAGTATCCGGCAGTGGCCGACACAAAAACGTGCCTTTTTTCGCTTCAAAAACGTGCCAGTCGGGTTGCCCAAATGTAAAGTTGGACTGGTTATCAATACCAAAACCCGCCGGAAAAATGTCATCTTTGCCGAAGTACAGTTCCAACAATTGATCGAGCAAATCGCCCACACTGCGGTAGAGACCATTGAGCGACGTTAAAGCCGTGCCCAAGGTGTTGTCGATCGTCGTCAGATTCGTCTCAAATGTCGATCTGTTGGCGCTAACTGTGTTCAGATCATTCACCATTTCCTGGGCCGTCGTCGCTTCGTTCACCGCTGACCGAGTTAGCCAAAATGCTGGCAAGGACAATTGGTTCAACTGGGTTAACTGTTGCCGAGGCGTCGCTTTGAGCCGTTGCAGTGCAGTGAGGATGTCATCTCGGGTGCCCGTATGTTGCGCCAAGCTGGTGTCGATGGTGAAGCGATCATCGCCAAAGTCGCGGTTAAATCGCGATCGCAACAGTTGTACGTTTTGTTGATGCACCCTCGACAGCGAGGTAATTCGCTGGCTGGCTCCATTAAACAGGATGAGATATTCCTGCTTCAGCCCCGCGATCGCATTGCGATAGTCTTGGGGTTTGAGGTAAAGGCGATTGCTACCACTCGCTCCCGTACCATTGATGGCTTCTTCCGCCTCTTCTAACAGAGTCTTGCCATTGCTCGGCTTTTCGGTTTTAATTTTGTCCAAATTTGCTTTCGTTTTGGCCCCAGCAAAAGCCCTAAAGGCCTTGTTTAAATCATCCAACTCTTTACGGCTGCTCAACGTCAGATTGTAGTAAGGATGATTGGTATTGTAGGCATCGTCTCGGGCCGCTTGTAACTCGCTCAGCATCATCGATTCGTTGTAATTACTCGGCAGCACAACTTGCTCCTCTTCACCGACTTTTCTAGTCGTGATGCTGCGGATGATGCTCAAAATGTTGGACAGGGTTTGGCGGCGAGTTTCCAGGATGGCTAGCTGTCTAGCTTTGCCCAGGAAATTGTTTAGTTCCGTAGCCGCTTCATTCTGGGGGAAGTTTTCAGTCAGGTTGACAATCTCACCCTCGTCGATAATCTCAAGGGAGGTGCGTAAGGCTTGCCAAACTTGACGCTTTTCAGAACTGACAAATTCCGTCGAGATAAACTCAAAATCATCACCAATTCGACCATTGAGTAAGGGCGAATTAGCTTTGGGATTAATGTAGGTCAAATTCACAAATTCACGAGTCTGATAACTCGCTTCGACCACATGCAATCGATTGAAAAATTGATCAAGATTAAAGCCCAGATTGTCTTTAATGGATTTTGGAAAACCGTCAAGTTTTTGGAGCGGCACAATAGCGGTTTCGTCATAGCGATAACATTCATACTGCCCCTGACGCAGCATGTAAATCAAATCGCCTTCCTGAAAAACCGCATCCACCGGCTCCAGACGCAGAAATTGACGGGTCAAAATCGAGAAAAAGGCTTGCCAGAAGTTATCCTTATCAAGATCAACGACGGCCTCTTCAAAAATCAGGTTAGTGGCAGTTGAGTCATTGCTGATCTTGAAAAATACTGGAGCCCCGTTGTAATCAATTAGACAAATTGTGTTGTCTTTAGAACTCGCATGAAAGGCTGCAGCGACGCCGTCAGTATAGTCATTGTTTTGCTGATCATCGAGATGGTGCCAAAGGATCTGTGGGTAGAAATTCTGCGCTTCCAGCGGTTTCCGGTCAGGGTCCTTAAAGACTTCTGCAATGGGTTTGACATCCCAGGTAATGGCTTTGGGGTTGCGATTAGCGGGAAATTTACCGATCGCACATTTATTTTTCTTGAAGAGAACCAGCCAATCCGAGCCATAGTTAAAGGCCGCATCAACACTGTTTTGCAGGTTCTGATCAAACTCCGGTGGGAAGTCGTAAACTTCGACAATTTTTTTGATGTCGCCCTGGGGATTGTTGGGGGTCGTGGTGAGACAATATTCGCCCGAAAAGAGCACCAGACTATCTTTGCCCGCAACATAGGCAGCATCTACCTGATAGTTTAATTCAATGCCTTCTTGCAAGGTTTGGGGATGCACCCATTGGCGATTAAAGCCATAAAATGAGTATTTGACACTGGCCCGATATTTCAACACCGTGTCTGAGGTATCAACTTTGGTCGCACTTTCTCGTTTGGCTGGGGTGCCCTGGTTCCGGCCATAGGGAACGGACTCCTCCTGGGCGTGAATTTCAATCCAAAACAGCAGAATGCGACCGAAGGCATAAATAGGAAAGACTCGGGTGGAATTAATGGAAATATCGACGGGTAACCAATTACCCCAAATCACGTCTCCAGACTTTAAAAACTGGGAAGTTTGGTAATAATATTGCACCGGCTCGGTACGGGTGTGACCAAACAGCACCAGAACCTGGTCGTCTCCCTCGTCGTGGACATTGGCTCCAGTAATTTTGAGGTTGCCCACTTTGGCAAACTCTTCGAGATAGTTGTAAAAGGCTCCTGTCACCAGCTCATCGGTGATTTCACCCTGCATAAGGGCTTCTTCCAACTTTTTAAATATGGGAGATTTAGTATCTCGTAGTTCGGGGCGAATATAGTTTTCGGGATACAAAAAGACTTTGCGATTAGCTTCCCAGACGCGATAATTTCGCATCCAGGTCCACCAGCGTTTCAAATCCTCGCGATCGCCCGGTGCTTTGAGGTCTACCGACTCTAAATTGACGAAGTAGCGATGCAGATAAAGTTGAATAGCCGAAATGGCTTCCTTGACTTTTGAGGTTTTGGCCTCGCTGCCCATGTTGACATCAACTAACAATTTGGCGAATAGATCGCGGGCATTGTCTAGCGGCTCAATTTGCACAATATGGGGAGAAAGCGTTGCCAGCGATCGCAAAATTGCCAGTTTGGTTGGAGTATCTACCCGTATCGGTCTACCTGGGGTCGCCGTTTGGAAGATGCCCTCCAGTTGGTCCTGTAACCCCAGAGCTAAAAGATCTGCTGGCAAACGACTATTATCATCGCCAAAAACTAACTCTCCGTCAGCATTAAAACTAACGACATGGTAAGCCCCACGAATTTTAGCCAATACGACTAAACGTCGTCCAGTTTGTCCTGATAGAGAGGCAGTGCTGGGTAGCGAAATCAGCCTTAAGTCATATTCAAAGTAATGGGTAATGACATAGGGCAACAGCACTGATTGTTTGAGCAGATTGACCTGATCATGCAATTCTCGGGAGAGTAATTCCCAGTCTTTGGTACTGTGTTTGAGGCCGAGCCATTGATACAGTGTGTCGGCCACAGCCGCTAAATCAGCAGGTTCTTCAAAGGCTTTTTGATACACCGATTCATACAGTTGGCGAGGCGAGACGGCAAACTTATTGGCGATCGCAAACATGTCTCGCATCTTTAAGATCAACTCAATGGTGAAGTTGACTTCTGTCTCTAAAGTATTGGTGTAGAAACCATTTTTGCGCTTCAGCCATTTCACCGCTTCGACATCCCAACCCATGGCATCAGCCAGCATTTGGTAGGGTTCTTTTTGATAACCCAATGCAAAATTTAGTAAATCTCTGAGCGATGCGTGAGGACTGTAGCTGCGCTCCATCAACTGTTTGAACTCCGTGATGATGTAGATATCACTCAAGAGATAGTCATGCCAGTCGCCCCAACGATACATGAATTTTTGAGGATAAATGGGATCGATCAATTGATAGCTGGGGTCTGAATAACGTACGTATTCATAACTCAAAGAGGCCTCGTCTCCCACCGCCTCAGACATTTGTTTGATGAAATAAGTACGGCCTTCAAACCCAAAGGCATGATCAATACCCGCCTCAAACGCCGCTGGCAGATTACCCCAGTGATCTTGAATTGATTTGGGATAGCCCTCGTCCACAAACGCTTGAGCCAAGTCGCTATAGCGAATATAGCGATCGCCCTTAAAGAAATAGGTCTGCCCTTCAGCACTGGCAAAAGCCGTATCTACCCCATCGACAAAGGGATTCGCTCCAGTCGGAATGACCGACGCTAAAGCGGTGGTGGCGAACTCTCCTGCCCCGAGTTGCCAGACTTGCGCCCCTTGAAATAGCCACAGCGTGCCGGTCGGATGCCAGAGCGCTGCATCGATACCCTGCACCGCCGCCGCGCGAAACTCCGGCGAGTCAGCCCCCAACCCTTCAGCGGTGATTAACTGAGCGATCGCTTTGGGATAGCCGTCATCTACGGTGTCATAGTCCATCCCGGTATAGCGAACGTATTGATCACCGGAGAACAAAAAGGTCTGCGGCTCTTCCACCAGGCCAGCGTCATCGGGTCGTATGAAGGCCGCATCCACCTGGCCGGTGACCCGCAAGTTATTTTTCAGCTGGCCTAAGCGGCTGATGGGCACCTCGCCAGTCAACTGTTGAGAGACGACATGACAATGCCCCTGTTCAAAGATATAAAGGTTGCGCCCGTTGGTGGTGATGCCCTGCAGGCCACTGTGACCAGTAGCCGCGATCGCCGCCTCCAACCGCTCATCAAAGCTTTTGGGCAGGTGGGTAAAGCCCTCTTCTTGTCGCAGATTGCCCACAATCAGCTTGGGATAGCCCGCATCGACGAAGCGATAATCACTGGTGGAGTAGCGCACATACTGGTCGCCACTAAAAAGATAGGTGACGGCATGATTAATGACCACCGCCGCATCAATGGTATGAATAGGGGCATCGCCATTGGCCTCACGCAGCCGGTGCTGGTTGTGCAGAATGTGGTTGTGGGTATGGCCCCATTGCTGGCTGATCGCAACGGGGGCGCTAAAGCCCCGCGGCTGCTCAGCAGTCACCTGGTCTTCACTAAAGAAATGGGTGACGCCCTGGTGGTCTTTGAACACGGTGGCGATCGCCACGGCCTCATCAAACGGAAACTCTCGCCAGATGCGGTTGACGGGGCGCGGATAGGTCCAGAGGTCGTCTTCCTGGTTGTAGTGAATGAACTCCGAACCCTTGAATAAGAACATCTGCTCGTCGTCTACCAAGACGGCATCGACTCGGTCGAACCCTTCTTCTAAATAGATGGAGGGGAAATTCCACCAGTGAAGGTCGCCGGTTTGCGGTTCGCCATCGGGTTGGGCGTAGGTCTCTGAGGTGTAGCAGACATACCGGAAGTTGCCATAATCGTCGGGCGCTTCCAAAAGGTAAGTTTTGCCCTCTCGGACAAAGGCGATGTGTACATTCTCTAGACCGCCCCAATGGTCGCGAATGACTTGGGGATGATCGTCTGCCAACTCCGGCCAAGTCTGGGTATTGGCGGCGGGGGTATAGGTCAAGAATTGATCGCCGCTAAAGAGGTAAAGTTTGCCATCCACGCCGACCAATGCCGCATCTACATGATTGTTAAGCACCACGTTGTTGCGCTCTTGCCACCACTCTTCGTGAATGGGGTAGGCCTCTTCGAGGGTGTTGTTGTAACACTGGCTGCCCTTAAAGACATACAGCGATGCATCGGTGCCGACAAAGGCCGCATCAATGTCGTGGCTAAACTCCGCCGGCAGTTCCCGTAGCAGCGGCGGCTGATCAATCGGCGCGATCGCTCCGCCCCCTTCCAGGTTTTTCAAGGTTTGCCAACCGGTAGTCGCGTCTTCCACGTAAATTGCCCCTTGGGCTTGCACCACCGCCTGGGGAACCGACGGCAACAGGGCCGCATATTCCCGATAGGCTTGATCCGCCACGACCAGGCAGCGATCGCCCGTAAACAGATAGACGTTGCGGCGATCGCCAAAGGCGGCATCGATTCTCCCGTCTAGGGGGTAGGGCAGATTTTGGCAGCGGGGCTCGTGCGCCAGGGCCGCGATCGCCCGCGGGTAGCCCTCATCCACATAGCCGTAAGGCTCGACAGCGGCGGCTGGCGGTGCGGTGTAGCGATAAAACTGGTCGCCTGAGAAGAGATAGGTATAGCGCCGGGTCGGGCCAACTTCCTCGCCTACTTCCGAGGGTTCGGCCCACTCCAACACCACTGCGGCATCAATGCGATTGGTGTCGTGGAGGTTGTTTTTCACCCGTCCCCAAAATTCTTTGATCGGTTTGGGGAAGCGATCGTCCAGGCGATTGAAATGCTTGTCGGTATAGCGGAGATACTGGTGTTCCGGCGTTCCACCACCGGCGGCGGGAGCCTTTAAGAACAAATAGGTGCGACCATCTTTGCCCGTGAAGGCGGCTTCGACGCCGCTGAAAGGGTCAGGCAACCCGGCCCATTTCGTTGCGATCGGCTGGGGTTCGGTCCACCAGCGACGCAGTTTGTCATAGGCAATATATTCCGTGCCTTTGAGCAAATAGGTGACGCCGTCGGGGCCGATAAACACCGCGTCCGGACTGGCAAAAGTGCGATCGTTGGCGGCTCCGCCCGCAGTGTTGACATCTTGGAGGTTGAAGTGATCTTCCCACCAGTTGCCTGCCATCGAGCGGGGATAGTCCTGATCCGCTTCAGCATAATCATGGGTGGAGTAGCGCACATACACCGGCTCGCCGTCTCCGTCGCGCCCGACTAGATAGGTTTTGCCATCCAAAATAAAGGCGGCATCAACGGTGTCAAGCCCGCCCCAGTGATCGGCAATGCGCTTGGGATAGCCTTCATCAACGTAGGTGTAGCTGTTCCCGGAATAACGATAATATTGGTCGCCACAGAACAGATACGCCTTGCCGTCTAACCCCGAAAACGCCGCGGAAATCGGACTGTTCGTTTGCGTAATTGGGTTGCGCACGTGTCCCCATTGCTCATTGAGGGGAGCATCGGCGACCCGCAGATCAAAAATCATCGCGGAGCCATCGGGTTGCGTGCGCCACTGCATACTCACATGGTGACCGTCTTTGAACAGGTGAACGCGATCGTCGACCCCTTTAAAGGCCGCATCAATGCCATCGCGAAATTCATCCGACAAGTCAGGAATCAGTTGGGTAAGCGATTGAATGGAGCCTTCATCGGCCAAGCCATCCTCACATTCGAGGGAGGCCGACCAGCTCATGACTTGGTCATCCACAAAGAAATAAATGCGATCGCTCAAGGCTAAGGCGGCATCAATTTTGGAGCCTTGAGTAAAGTGATTTTTGACCTTACCCCATACCGCATTAATATCGAGTGCTTGGTCAAAATCGGCGGAGCTAATGAACTTTTGTCCCTTAAAGAAATAGAGGTGCTCATTCGCACCAATAAAGGCGGCATCAACGGCTTCACTAAAGGTGGGCGGCAATGAGAGTCCATGCTCTTGAGGCCAGTTGCTAGCGATGCTCTGGGGGTAACCTTCGTCAATGGCTGGTAGCCCATCGGAACTGCGAAGATACTGATCCCCTGAGAACAAATAGAGTTTGCGATCGCGATCGATAAAGGCGGCATCAATGCGATCGAGTTCCTCAAAGTTGCTATCAACGACACCCAATTCTTTTGTCTTGTGCTCCCAAGTCAATGAGTCCTTGGGCTGGCAGAAAAAGTCGGTACCAGATATTAGCCAGGCGGTGCCCATCGCGTCATTAAAGGAGGCGTCAATTCGGCTAATATCAGCTAGAGCCGCAGCAATCTGTGCCAGGGAAATAGCGGTTTCTGTGAGGAGCTGATAATTATCGGCTCGATACAGCCAATACTGGGGTTCGGCATCAACAGTGGTATACAGCAAGATAACGCGCAGGACGTCAGTAGTTCCCAGTTCTGGCAGATCAGCCCTGTTAATATTCAGCCATACTAAGCCTTCGATATGATCGACACCCGCTGGTAATTGCAGCTTTTCAGAAAACTTCTCGGCCAGGTTTTGATCGCGAAATACAATGTCCGTCTCCACCGCATCCAGACCAATCTTATTCGCAAATTTGGCGAACTGCTGAATGCGATTGAAGGCTACGATAAAGCGATAATTTTTAGGAATTTGGGTGATGCGATCGCTCTCATCCACATCCTGCAATAGCGGCAAGATAAACTGCTCACTCAAACTTTCATTGGGGCCTAGCACATATCGGCACATCACTTGCACCGTCTCGGCTGGCGTTTCAAACAGTTCTTGCAGCCCCGCTAATAATGCAGCCTCTTGCTGTTCCGCTAGTGCTAAATAGCTACTCACTAGCACCTGGACTGTGGCATCAACATTCTTCGCAAGGCCATGTAAAACAAAAAAGATGTCTTTTGCAAAGTCTTCAAACTCTGCCAACGCAATATCCAAGGCATTATGGATATTTAAGAAGTACTTCACCTGCTCAGTTGACAAGCTACCGTCAGCATTGACGTAATCTTTTTCCGATAGCTGTCCTATCAGTTCCCAGACTTCCTCTTCAGCCAGACCCAGCTCAGCAAAATCGTTAAGGTCTACCCGATATGACTGGAACGTTTGGACAATCTGATGAATCGCCTTAAAGACAATAATCCTGGCATTCTCATCAAAGTAATGCCCTAAATTGAGTTCTAGAGCATTATCTTCAGCCGTAAAAAAGCTCACAGCCGCATCCACAAGCACCCCATTTTCCAGATAATGCTCATCTAGGTAGGTGTAGATCTGGTCAGCGACGATCTGACGGCTCACCGTACTGAAATCTTCTGGACTGAAGATGTAAAAATTCGCTTTAAGCTCACCTAAAGCCTGCTGAATCGACCCTAAGATTTGGTGTCGGTAGGGGTAATAAGCCAACGCGATCGCAAAATCAGCGACATTGAGTTCCAGGAGGTGAGCTTTATCAATCACGACCTGATGCTCATCGATATAGTCGTTAAATTGAAGGTTTTCAATGAGATCTGCAACCTCAATAGGAGCGAGAGGCAGATCACCGAATAAGTCTACGCTGACTTTAAACTCAGTCTCTACAAACGCTTGAGTCTTGGCCGCAATCACCCCGTAAAGAATATCTGCGTCCTTAGACAACTCTATATTTGCGGTAAAGCTTTCTCGGTTTTCGACATGAGCAAACAATAGTGGATTTAGGACTTCTCCATCAGCGTTGATGTAACCGTTATAAATCAGGTTTTGGTAAAGTTCTTCGCGCTTTTGGGCCTCATGATGCAATTCTTCGCCATCATGACACAGCTTCAAAGGACTTAAATCTGCTAAGAACAGGGAAAAGCCCTCAGCCGGATCAGTGCTGTCAGCCGCCTCACTGAGCGATCTGTACAGATCAGCAATTAAGTCGAAGATCGCTACACTATCAAATGTGGAACTGATGACCAGCTCATCGGCAGATGGGGGAAGTCCGCCTTCAATCAGCATTCCATCCGTCTGCAAATATCCATGCAAAATCAAATTAGCGAAGATTTTTTCCTGCAGCTTCTCTTGAATATCAAGAGCCTCAAAGTCAGCAGGAGTGATGATGGACAATCGGCTGAGTGCCTGATAAATGGCAGGTTCGACCTGATTTAAATGCGTTTTTAGTAGCCGATGGTCTTGGGCCGAAACCAAATGCCACTCATCTTCGATTAGCGTGTTATGAACAACTCTCGCCAGCCGTTCATTGATGGGGTCAGCAACCAGATGTTCTGAGTGAAATAGAAAGGGCTTGAACTGCTGATAGAGATTATCCAGGCCTGAAATCGTCTGCAACTCAGTCTCTGTATCGGCCAAGTCAGCCTGGGGACTACCGGCTAAGATTGACTGCAATTCATCAATAGAAAATTGGTTTTTTTGCATCCAGTGTAATAGCGCATAAAGGGTTTGCACCAACCACATGGATGCAGAAATAGGCCCATTAGCGAGGATTTTATAACAGCTAAATTCTTCACAAGAGCAGTGAATCAGAAAATTAAAGTGTGTAGTCTGGCGAATCGTAGAATCCTGTTCGAGCAAATCACATAAAGTGAAAAGTTCTTGTATCGAAACGTCTAAACTTTCTGAGAGTTGACAGATCCGATAGTAGAGCGATAGTTTGTTGAGCAACGTGAGTCCTTGAAGGAACTCATCTCCCAATTTGACTTCTAAAGTTGACACTAGCCGTTGCAGGTCAGCCGAAGAAATGTGAAGCGACTGCTGCAATCGATTTCTGACTGCTAGGGCTGCAGGCTTGCTGGAAAATAGTTCCTGTTCAACTGAGAGGAAATTAAGCCGCTGGAGTGAAGTGTAGCTTTGATACTGCTGAGGCAGATAGTCCTCATCCTCAAGGGGCGGCAAATATTGCTGATCAATATCGATGAGCGGTTCGTTAAAAATCTGATTAAAGAGATCGATGGGTCGATCTTCATTGCTGTGGCCGTCAATATTAATATCACTAAAAAAGCTACAAACCACCGCGATCGCTAAATCATAAGTAGTGGCGATTTTTTTAATGACTGAGATATATTGAAGTGCCTGACGATCCAGAAGATTCTGACAGCAAGATCGTAAGATCAAGTCCAGATCACTCAGCGAGAGTGCGGTTTCTCGAGACAGCCGCAACAGGCGATTAACGCGACTGAACCAAACACTGGGGATCGCGTCATCTTGCCCCTGCCATTGGAGCCTTTCTTGCTCATCGGAGAGGTCTAGAGAGGCATATCCGTTCAAACCATCGTGAATAAATGCTGTCCGACTGACGCTGGCTTGGTCTTGCTGTTCCTGAGGACTTAAACTCTGTTGGGCTTCTTGCTCACGATGACTGAGGTTTTGAAAGAGCAGTTCGCGCAGTTCTAATCCTGTGATTCCAGTCGTTTTCAGAAAGGTGGAGACATTGCTCAATGCCGCAGTGGTTTGGTGATGGTAAAAACCAGCGATTTCCGGCTCCGTCGGCTCGTGATCTGGGACGAGTACGCTTTCCATCTCGGGGGCCAGTCCTAGTGAGAGTCTGGCGATCGCCCCCGACTCGGGGTGGGCTGCAAATAGCTGATAAACCTCTTCCCCTTTGACCTCGAAGCGATCGAGATAAAGCTGAGTTCTTTCTTCATGCAGGTTGAACGGCAGATTAAAGGGGTACTTTGCCTCCTTTAAAGTGACGTAAGGGGACCCCAGTACTTTGTTTTCTAGAACCTCAGTGACAACGTCCAGATAAGGAATTTCAGAAAAAGTATGCTCGCCATCGAGCAGAATTTCTTTCAAATCGGAGCGTCTGATATCCAAGTCCGCAGTTGCGAAATGATCATCGATTAACTGGAGCAGATCAGCGAGATAGGCAGCGGGGGAATAAACTGACCGAGCTGCTTCGCCCTCTTTAAAATCAATTCCGAAAAGCGCATCATAGCTAGGCAACTTGCTGTTCATGGGCAGTCCTTTTAGGTAGAGATCAGAAGGGAAACCTCAAACTAGCCTCGCAATCCTCTGACAAGGTTGAGGTTTCAGTTCAGGGGGCATGCTGACCCTGTGGTCACACCAATTCATTGATGACGAGAAAAATTAATTCAATGCCAACAAGTACGCTGATTGCGAACGTCCGCAGAACGCAGTCTTCAAAACGTCACATTATTCGATTTAAGGATATCTTGGGTTTAGAAAGTGTTTGAAAAGTTTCCTGGAAATCTTGCTTGATAAAAGTTTCAGCAACAACCGATAAAATCGTTAAAAGCTATCCCTAGCAAAGGTTTCGCCAAGACTTTCAAAGCCAGTCTCTTTAGGAAGCCTACAGCCTAATGGGCTACTTTTCCGCAAACGAACAACATTTCGAAATCAATTTTCTTGCTTTTTAAGGCAATCGTCGAATTTCTACATGAGTTCTGGGCCTTGATCCTCAAGATAGGAATACCTGATGTACGGACTACAATTTTGTTGAGGAGTGAGTTAACACCAAGACTTACCGCTGCTTGATCCGTTGCGCACTGACGCAGGTTCTTGGACGTTGGAAAATTGATGCTTGGGTTCGAAGTTGAAAAGGAGTCATCGTTCCCAAGGTTAATCGGTTTTGCACATTTTTGCTACAAACTCTACTCGTTTTCGGGCTGTTTGGTACCATTCGTTGATGCCTATCTCCTCCAAAATGGGTGCAGAAGACTCTCCTTGTGGCCGTGGGGTTGTCATTCAATATCCAATACTTGAGACTTCACAAACTGTCAGCCTTGATGAGGTGACTTTTTAGAATCTTAGTAGCTGCTGCTTTTATGACTGTGATCTAGTCCCCACCGGCTGGTGACTTGAACCAGCCGGTCTCTTGAAATTTTGGTATTAAAGCTTTCAATGGTACAAAAGCGAGACAACCCAATGCGATCGCTGGCTGCCTCAATTGTTTTATGTTTATTCCATAACAATCACTCAAAAAATCAATAGCGATCGCGCAAAATCATCACGCGATCGCTATTCTCAGGGGTGACTGGGTTAAGCGCCTTGGCGGAGTTTGTCGAGGACGCTCTGGTCTTCCATCGTCGTCGCATCGCCGACGATATCTTCGCCGCTGGCGAGGTTGCGCAGGAAGCGGCGGATGATCTTGCCCGATCGCGTCTTGGGCAATGAGTCCGCAAAGCGAATATCGGCAGGACGGGCAATGATGCCGATTTCTTTGATGACGTGCTGCTTCAGCTCGCTTTTCAAATCTTCGCTGGGCTGGTGGGTATTTTCGAGGGTGACGAAGGCGAATACCTCTTCCCCAGTAATCTCATTTTTGCGACCGACCACCGCCGCTTCGGCCACTGCCGGGTGCGATACTAGCGCCGACTCGATCTCCATCGTCCCCAAGCGGTGACCCGAGACGCTGAGCACATCATCCACGCGACCCATCACCCAAAAGTAGCCGTCTTCGTCACGCCGCGCCCCATCTCCCGCAAAGTACAGATACTGGCCGTCCTGGGGGGGAATGTGCTCCCAGTAGGTGCGACGGAAGCGATCGTCGTCGCCATAGACTGTGCGCATCATGCTGGGCCAGGGATGCTTGATGACCAAGTAACCGCCCTCGTTATCGCCCACCGGATTGCCATCCAGATCCACCACATCGGCAATAATGCCGGGGAAGGGCTTGGTGGCGGAACCGGGTTTGGTGGGGGTGGCACCGGGCAGGGGCGTCAGCATGAATCCGCCGGTTTCCGTTTGCCACCAGGTATCCACAATGGGGCACTGGCCGCCGCCGATGACTTGCTGATACCACACCCACGCTTCCGGGTTAATGGGTTCGCCCACGGTGCCGAGGATGCGCAGGGAAGACAGGTCGCGGGCCTTGGGTTCGTGTTCGCCCATTTTCATGAAGGCGCGGATGGCCGTGGGCGCGGTGTAGAAAATGTTGACACCGTATTTTTCCACCACATCCCAGAAGCAGCCGGGGTTCGACGGACGGGGCACCCCTTCGTACATGAGGCTGGTGGCCCCATTCGACAGCGGCCCGTAGACGATGTAGCTGTGGCCGGTAATCCAGCCCACGTCAGCAGTGCACCAGTAGACATCGGTGTCGTTGTGGTCAAAGGTCCACTTATAGGTCATGTGGGTGTAGAGGTTGTAGCCGCCCGTGGTGTGGACGACGCCCTTGGGTTTGCCCGTGGTGCCGCTGGTGTAGAGGATGAACAGCATGTCTTCGGCGTCCATTTCCTCGGCGGGGCAGTGGCCGGAGGCGGTTTGTTGCAGGTCATGCCACCAGTGGTCGCGACCGGGCACCATGGTGACTTTCTCTTTCGTACGCTCCACCACCAGCACATTTTCGACGCTGGGGGCGGCGTTGTTGGCGAGGGCCTGATCCACCGCCGCCTTGAGGGGAATCACCTTATCTTTGCGGAAGCCGCCGTCAGCGGTGATCACCACTTTGGCCTCGGCGTCGTTGAGGCGATCGCGCAACGCATCGGCACTAAAGCCGCCAAACACGACGGTGTGGGGCGCGCCGATGCGGGCACAGGCCAGCATGGCGATCGCCGCTTCGGGAATCATCGGCATGTACAGCCCGACGCGATCGCCCTTTTGCACGCCCAAATCTTTCAGCACATTCGCCATCTGGCAAACTTCGCGGTGCAGTTCGCCGTAGGTCAACGTGCGCGAGTCGCCCGGTTCCCCTTCCCAGATCAGCGCCGCCTTGTTGCGTCGCCAGGTGGTCAGGTGACGATCCAGGCAGTTATAGGAGATGTTGATTTTGCCGCCGCTAAACCATTTCGCAAAGGGCGGTTGCCAGTCCAGCACGGTGTCCCACGGTTTGAACCAGTGCAGTTCCTGGGCCGCCAGTTCCGCCCAAAAGGCTGCCGGATCCGCCGCCGCCTTGTCGTAGAGTTCCTGATATGCCGCCATGCTTTTGATGCGGGCCTGGGCAGAAAAATCCGCCGGGGGCTCAAACAGGCGTTTTTCGTTGAGGATCGATTCAATCGTCGGTTGAGACATAACAGTGAGGTTTGACTGCGAATGTGAGGCATGAGTGCTGTCACCAGCATTCTGCACTTCAAACCATACTGTGTTTCTCGACACAGCAAAATCGGTCTTTGCGATTTTGTTAACTTCGGCGGCGATCGCTGAGCTGCACTCACCTCTAGCCTCAGGCGGGAACTGCCCCCTGCACCACCATGACCGAACAAGGAGCCCGGTGCAGCACGTAGTTGCTGACGCTACCGAGGACGATTTCTTGAAGGCCTCGGTGACCGCGTCGCCCGACGATGAGCAGGTCGGCCCCCCAGTCTTTGGCGGCGGTGCAGAGTTGGTTACCCGGTTCACCCATGCGCCAATCCCAATCCACTTCCACGCCCATCGCCTCCGCATCGTGGACAAAGCCGTTCATCCAGCGGCGGGTGGCTTCCATCCCTTCTGCGACTTGCTGTTGGGCCAGTTGCATAAATTGTTCGAGATTGGCGTTGTAGCGATCGCCAAAATCTTGACTCGAACGGGGCAGCGTCAGGCAGTGCAGCAACTTCAGTTTGGCTCCCTGCGCCTTAGCAAGATCGACCGCTTGCTGAAAGACTTCTTTAGACCGAGGAGATTGATCGATCGCCACCAGAATTTTTTTATAGGTACTCATTGAACTGACTTCGCGATGGGGATGATGCGGTGGTTTGACCAGCAAATGGAACTTCGATGGGGCAAACCCTCGCGGTACTCGCGAACCTCCGTTTCTAGCTTTCCCGAAAATCAGCTCACTTGGGGTTCCAGCTTAATTTTTTGTTGTCTATGTAACCAAATGCGCGATCGCGGACATTGCTCGTTAGGCTTGCATCCTCTGGCAAATCATTTTATGAGCAACGGCCCATGACGCTGGCGCGACACTCTAAACCATGAAATTCGTAGGGTGCCATCCGCGCAGCGATGCACCAATGCCAGGTTATTTTCAAGGCCAGCCGGGGTCACGTTGGGGCAATCGCTGATAATCAAATAGATGTGTGTGAAGGCAATGCAACGAATGGGCAACCAACCAACGCGACGACAACTGCTGGCGGGTTTGGGGGCGCTGTCGGCGACGCTGACCTGGGGGGCGCGATCGCCAGTACGAGCAGCCCCTGCCGCCATGATTAAACCGCCCCGGTTGCGTTCCGGCGACATGGTGGGCATCATCAGTCCCGCTGGTGCCACCTTCAACACAACGGATCTGGATATCGTGATGGATGCCGTGCGCGGACTGGGGTTGGTGCCCCGGACTGCCCCCCACGTGCTGGCGCAGTATGGTTACCTGGCGGGGCGCGATCGCGATCGCGCCGCCGATGTCAACCAGTTTTTTGCCGACCCTGACATTGCTGCCCTGCTGCCGATTCGCGGCGACTGGGGCAGCGCCCGCATCCTGCCGTATTTGGACTACGACCTGATTCGCCAAAATCCCAAAATCATCACCGGCTTTAGCGACCTGACGGCGCTGCTGCTGGGCATCACCGCCCAAACGGGCCTCGTCACCTTTCACGGGCCAAATGGGCTGACGGCGTGGCGACCCGATCAGGTGGCACCCTTTCGGCAAGTGTTGTTTGAGGGGCAGGCCATGACCATCGAGAATCCGGTGGCGGCAGAAGACCGCGATCGCCTCATGCAAACCCGCTTTCGCGTGCAGACCATCACGCCAGGGCAGGCGCGGGGACGGCTCTACGGCGGCAATCTGTCGGTGCTCTCCGGCATTGTCGGCTCGCCTTACGTGCCCGACCTGAGCGGCGCGATCCTGTTTTTAGAAGACGTGGGCGAGTCGGTCTACCGCATCGATCGCATGTTGACCCAACTCAAGCTGGCAGGCGTTTTGGATCAACTGGCCGGGTTCGTGTTCGGCCAATGCACCAACTGCGGCCCCTCTGGTGGCTACGGCGGACTCACCCTGGAGCAAGTCTTGACCGACCACATCGCGCCGCTGGGCATTCCCGCCTGGTGGAATGCGGCGATCGGTCATGTGGAGCCGATCCTCACCCTGCCGTTGGGCATTGAGGTGGAGATAGACGCCACCGCCGGACGGATCGTGATGCGGGAAGGGGCGATCGCCTAAGGTCTGACTAAGGCCACTACGCGCAATTCAGAGCATAGCCCCTGGCCCCACCGGCCCCGCAAACGCTAGTCCCTCGCAGGTAATGGACGGCGGCCCCTCTACGGATGCCGAAATGCAGGATGTCGTTTGTTCGCGGCACGACTACGCTGCAACTGGAGTAGACATCTGCCATCGACCCGCTGTTCACCAGGGCGAGGTGGGTGAGGCAGCGGCTGAGGCGATGCCGCTTGGACGTAACGCTGCCCCATAAATATGAGTTCTGTCGGCGGGTGAGTGGGTTGGTCGACCTGATACTGTTTGCGGGGGTAAGACTGCCCCATAAAGGTGGCGGTTTCCGACGTTTCACAAACCCTCACGGGGGGCCGACAAACTTCGTAAGACTGACCGAGAAAAGTAAGTTGCATGGGCAGATTCCTTGGCGGGTGAGGGTGGTCACGGATCGCCGACTAGTCGCCCGCGATCGATGGCAGGTGGGTAGAAGACAATTGCGCATTCGCATTCGCATTCGCAGTCGCAGTCGGCAGGAGGTCGACCGGATGACTGGATTGATTGCCCAGAGGCAGCACAAACTTCGGGTTGAAATCTAAAACCACAAAGCCGATCACTGTCAGCACCGCGATCGTGATCGCCAGCGGTCCCGCTAAATTCAAAGACTGTGCGGTGGGGGCGGCGGCAGCAGACATCAGCGATGCATCAGCCGCACTGGCAGGTGGCATCGGAGTGGATTGGCGCACATCAGCGATCGGCGCATAACCAAACATGGCACCGTCGAGCATCCAATCTTGGCCGTCATTCAGCGCACAATTTTCCAGTTTCATCGCATTATCTCGTGGGGGCTTGCAGTTGATAGAGTCTAGTATCCGGATTGACACTTCAGGTTTGTTGAGGAAAATTGAGGACTTCAGCAAAGTGCTAAATGCCAATGCGGCAATGGGATGCGGGTCCGGGCGTGGCGACCGCCCTGCGAAGAAGGTTGGTCAACGCGAGGCTGGATCTCTGCCAATTCTGAGCGGTGCTGAACAGTTGTGAGGCCGGGCGCAGGGGCTGGGGTGAGGAGGCGCGATCTCCCTAATGACAGTTAGGATCGGGCATCCTGTTGGCTGCAGCGGCAGTTGTCGAGTCCACCATTCGTGCGGAGGATACCGGGTTCACCCACGGCTGGCAGATCGCGCCATTGATCGCCATGGCAGATAGGATCAGCACCAGGTCAGTCCATTTCTCCATCCAGGGTTGAGCTTGCCAGGAACGGAGGGGGTGTCGCATGTCGCGATCGCTCGGCGTTGGCATCGCCACATCACGCTCAATCGGCTGGGCATTCTCAGCAATCATTTCGTCTAAAATTTGCCATTTTACGAGCTTAGAAACGGGATGAGTCGTCATCACAGACCTCCTCCAACCAGCAAAATGCCACTGGGTTAACGTCTCTCAGTATTCCGCTGGGGGCGTGAGGTTTGTTGAGGAGAATTCAGGATCTACAGGGAAATGCGAAATGCAGAATTGAGCCCCGCTTGGGTAAGGGGGCAGGCCCATGCCGGCGGAAGAGCCCCATTACAAGGGGGCGGTGACAGCGGGGGAGCTTTAATTTCGAGAGCATTGCGGCCATCAAACCCCACCTCTCGTTACCGCCAACCCCCGCTCAATTCCGTCGAAATGGCCGTCAAGTGATTTTCCACATGATCCATCATGCGATCGCCTTGGGTCATCAGGGTCAAACTGCTCAGTAAGAGTAATGCGATCGCGACGACCCCAGTCCAACGCGATGATTGGGCTGATGCCGTCACCTCATAGGGTGGCCCATACAGGAGGTTGCGATGCCAATCCTGCTCGCTGTCTTCGGTGCCATCGAGCCAAAATTCCTGAATCAAATACTCATCTGATAAGGACCGATCGAAGCTGGAATTGTGATGACAGTAATCTCTTTTTTTCATCGGTAATTATCCCAAAATCATGGTACTGGCGATCGCTACCTACCCCGTCATTCCGTGATCAACCAGGGGGGCGCGAGCGAGCCTGGCGATTCTCGCTTTCGGCGAAACTGGAATGGTTGAGGGTACGTTTCTCGGCTTTCTGAGCGCAGTCTTCCAAAATTGTTCTAGAAGCGACCTGAGGATTAAACCGGATCATCATTTGAGTTGCTCCTAACCCAAATTTAGGAAGCTCGCTGACAGCCAGCAGAGCAATTTCTGTTGATATGCTCTCAGGATTTAGATGAAGAATTCGGATTAGTTTAGGAAAATTGAGATCTTCAACATGATTGTTCAAATATGAACAAACTGCATTTTTACAAAACGTGGTTGACCATAGCGGTTTGGTTGACTTCCTGGGGGCTGGGGCTGATGGGTTTGGCGGTATTGCTGATACCACCGGCCCAGCAAGCGATCGCCCGTTATTTGGCAGAGCCCTCAATCTTGGAGCGGCTTGAAGACCAGCCGGTCTTAGTGTTGGCCGGCCTTGCGAGTTGGTTGATGATCCACAACGGGCTGAAGCATTGGCAGCAGCGACACGTTGAGCGCGATCGCCGAGCCACCTACCAGGCCTGGGCCGATCGGTGGGGTTGGGCGTATCACCCCGAAGAAAACCAGGATCGGTGGCGAGAGTACGGCTATCTCCACGGCATTCCGGGATACGCTGTACGCGCCGCCTCGGTCGGCAAACGTTATCCCTGTGCCATTCACACGTTGGCAGGGCCATGGCGCAACCACCCGGCCCAAGCATTTACCTATTACTCAAAATCCGTACGCCGAGTCAGAAGTGGCAAAAGCACTCGAACTAAGGTCACCCACTATTACCTGGCTGTTACCCTGATCCACGTTGACGGTCACTTTCCCAAGCTCTACCTGCGGCGTCTCGATTGGAGTGACCATTTGGTGAAATTTCTGAAGCTGCAACGCCCGCAGCCCCACATCTTCTGGAAAACGTTTGAGCACCAGCAGCGGGGCAAACGCCAAAAGACTACCTATCGCATTGAAACCGCCAACGCCATCTTTGCCGAACAGGTCTTGCATTCCCGTATGATCGACCACTTGCTCAAACAAGGGGACGTCCGTTTTGAGGTCGATCGCGATGTGTTGGTGCTTTACCAATCGGGCCGCTTAAAGGCAGACACCCTGGAAGCCAATCTGGATTTTCTCCATCAAGCCTGGCAACTCATTCCCCCCCAGTGGCGGCGATAGCCTTGCAGTTACCTTCTAAAGTTAAAGCGGGTGGGGGGAATCGAACCCCCATCATTAGCTTGGAAGGATAAACACAATCCTTGTTTTTCAATGCTTTTAAGCTTTAGCGAGAAAAGTTACACCCAACTTACACCCAAACATTTGAGCTTTATCATTCCTTTACATTGCTGATGAGGTTAACCACCCTGCTCATCCCCTTCAGATTTTGGAGCGGGGTGGTCTTTTTGCCGTTCCCTCACCGCAGCTTCGAGCAGATACCCAACCAAATTACTCAGGCTACGTTTTTCATCGTTAGCCCACTGCTCAAGTTCCTCATACACCGGATCGGGTAGATAGGCCGCTAGTCGCTTCATATCCGACAGCACTCCTCACTCGTCCTCATTACCATCGGGAACGTATCTGAGAAAGTCCCCCGGTTGAGCGTTGAAGGCTTTGCAGATAGTATCCTGAGTTTCTTTGGAAGGGAATGCCTCAGGGTTGTTGTAGAGCCGATATGCGGTCGGCTGAGATAACCCCGTGATTTTCCAAAACTCATAGGCATTCTTGCAGCCCTGAGCTTGGACAAATTCGGCGATCGCGTTCACTATTCCCATGCCATGAAGTTATCACTCTCACGGGAAGAGTATCTTTACCCCATGACTACCCTCATGTGATGATAGTAGTCATGGGATGGATCTTTTTGGGTATCCCTGAAAATGTCAAAACCCAACCCTGTAGCCTGGAAAACTCAAGGGTTGGGCAACTCGCTATGGAGTCTAACCAATGATGACAGAAACAAAGCAGCCTGAAGCGTGGGTTGAGCAGGATGTTGCGGCTATGGTGCCGACTGCGGAAGCTCAGCCCTTAATTGACCTGAGGAATAAGCCATCACCGGATATTTTGCGGGTGTTGGCGATCGGTAGCCCTCAGGTGGTTCATTCTTGTGTGTTGACGCTGTATCGGTTGGGCTATGCCCGCCCTGAGGAATGGTCGCAGCCATTGCCTACGGTGAATCCGGGTGAGGTGATGCGGATACTAACAAAGCGCTGTCAACTCTAAAGACGTGAGTAGTCCAACTTGGCTTTTTGCTGAGTTGGACTATGCAAGACCGATTAAGAAGATAGAGGCATAGACACATGAAACAAAAATAAGAAAACGTATTTTCGAGTGCTTAACGGAAATCAAGTGGATAAATTTCCCATTCTTTTTGATTAGCAATATAAGCCAATTTTTCTCTGAGTTTCCTGAAAGTATTTTTGCTATTGTAGTTTGGGCTAGGCTCGATCTGAGAATGAGCGTAGTTTCCGCCTATTGGTCTCCAAACAACATCAATTTTATATTGTATTACCTTATCTTTCGGAGGTGAGTATTTTACATCATCAATAGCACGAATTTCAGCGCAGACAAAGCTTACGACGCCGTCGCCTGAAGAAGATTGAGTGTGTTGAGGATTATGATTGCATAATTTAGCCCTATCAACTGATGGACACATGTCTCTATCCGAAAAAGCTTGTGAACTTACAAGGATCAACCCATCCTCAACCTTATAATTGCTCTTTGATTTATCTAAACTGTAAGGAATGCGTCTGTATATAAGTTCATCATCACTTACTTCCTGTGGATTCCAGCCTACGCCCATACTTCCAAATAGTTAAATGATTGAGAAATTATAAGAATAGCCAACGCCAAAGATTCAGTATTTGGACTGGGCCGTCAATCTCGCCATCTTCCATCTCGTTATCCATATCAGCGCCCCATACTTTGATGTACTGTATACTTTCGTGTTCGACATAAATTGTTATTTTTTTTGGGTCATTCCACCACTCAAAAACAATTTCGTCTTCATTAACGTTAACCAGGGGATCTTTCCATTGATGACTTGTATGATCGGCAATTTTCTTAAAGCCTAAAAGCAAGTTGACAGCTTTTTCAATATCTTCATTATCCAAGCCAGTTGAAGCAGGCTGAATGGGAACATAGGCTGCCCAAAATGCCTTTTGGTTATCCACTGGAAAACGTCTTCTCAAAATATTGGAAGCCGAAAAATCATCTGTCTCATTTGTCGCACTTACAGAGAACTGCGGAGAGCCTAATGATTCATCAATAATTGAATTCGTTTTATCTAAAACGTTAATACCCATGTCTTACTGCCTCCTATTTTTTTCTTCTTGAGAAACGAGAGAGTCGAAATTCTCCCAAACTAATTTGTGTGCGTTTTTTGCCCAGTGAGTAAAGTCATCTGCTCCGCTATCTGGCATAGAAAAGTCAAGCTGATACACATCCAGGTCGAAAAGAAGCTCATCCTTTTTATTTCCTATTGGGAATTCAACGTTTACGCTAAGTAACAAAGGGAAAGCATTATTTTTAATGTGATTAATTCTGATTCTTTCGGTATTGTCAACTTCCAAACTCTGAAATGGTGACACAATATTAAGGGTTTCAAATGGGCTTGAAACGGCTTCAAATTTGTTTATGTATCTGAGGCCAAGCCTTTTCTTTTCATGTAACTGAATCGTATCTTCCAGCTTTGTCGTGATAAACAGAATTTCTTCTAAGAACTTGTCAAAGCCACCATAAGAAACAGAATTCACGCTCGCAACATCAGTGCCAATCTGAACCAGCGTAAATTTGTCTTCTGAAAAAAAACGATGCCTCACAACACCGTCGAAATCGGTTGGCAGCTTTGATCCTGGTAGCGTGACAGGTTCCGAAAATTTCTCCTTGATTAGAGATTGGACTTCGCCTAAAAATAAAGCGTAGTCATTAACGGCTGGGAACCTGATTTCAAACACGACTTCTTTGAGGGGCGGATTTTGCCATTGGGGGTTTGGATCCATTTGGGCATGACTTTTGGGTTGCATCTTAAGCTTACTCGTTGTTTCTAGCAATTTGTTGCCTGTCAGTAGATGAACATTCAGCTCCATACCAAAAGCTTTGCTGATCTGTATGACTGTATTAGTCTATAGGTAAGCTGAATCGGGTAAAGCATTGACGATTTTGAACGTCTCTAAGCTGACGGTGATGACCTTATTGACGAGTTTCGCGATGTACTCTCCTCTCCATCCTTTAGGCGGTTGGGTACGTTGGTAATGCCGCTGTATTTGTCGCTAACAGCCAAATTACGCAGCTATCCCTTCATACTCAAGCGCCGTTTGGATGAGGTCGCGATCGCACCCATAATCCTCAGCCAGCAACTCAATCGACTCACCTGCTTGATACCGCTCTGCCAAGATACTGGTCGGAATGCGAGTGCCCACAATCACCGGACGACCAAACGAGAGATCCGGGTCAATCACAATCACCTTCGGGTCATCTTGGGCACGATCGGGATGCACAAACGGGAAGAGGCGCGACGCAATCCCCTGCTCATCCACTTCGATACGGGTCAAATAAATATCTAACGTCTCTCGAATGGCAATCTGCCCCCCTTTAGAGGCATCTAGCAACCGTTCCAGATGCTCCACATAGATCGACTGACCATCGGTCTTTAAGAAGTCTTCTCTGACCAAAGGATGAGGATAGCCCAGCTCATCACTGATGAAGTTCAACGCAATGCGAATTTGGTCTAGCCGCACCTCATGTTCCACCCGAATCGCTCTGAGTACATGCGCCTCAACCAAGTTGGTAAATGACAGTGCTTTGGCATCCGGCTTGGGTAACTCGATTAACGGTTCTGAAAACCGCTTGCCCTGTTTCGTGTCATAGCTACGACCTTTCACCCAAGAGCGAATCGTGCCCTTGGGAATATGCAGATACCTTTCAGCATCCTTGTAAGAGTAGGCAGGCAAATTTCGAGTATCCAGCCTTGCGATCTTAGCCATGTCGTTGATCGGTGACTCTGACAGACTTGCCGATAGTGTATTGCATTCTGCCAGCTTGGATGAACTGACAGGGCTTTGTTTGTAAAGCGGGTGGGGGGAATCGAACCCCCATCATTAGCTTGGAAGGCTAAGGTTTTACCACTAAACTACACCCGCGCAAGGACTATAAGATTAACATACATGGCGCGATCGCTGAGCCGCCGCCTGAGAAACGCAGTTTCTCATGAGAGGATAAACCTATCTGTTCACCTCAATGTTCCAGAAACCGGGTTTCTGACCAGCTCATGTGTCGTCTTTTAGGCTATTTGGGGCCAGCGATCGCCCTGGACTCCCTGATTCTTAAACCGCCCCACTCCCTGCTGGTGCAATCCTACGCGCCCAAGGAGTTAGAAGTTGCCAGGCTAAATGCCGACGGGTTTGGGCTGGGCTGGTATCACGCCACCGAACCGCAGGAGCCCTTTACCTATCGCCACACCCTGCCCCTGTGGAACGACCCCAACCTGGAGCCCCTGTGCCGCTACATTCAGACGGGCTGTTCGGTGTCCTACATTCGCAGTGCGACACCGGGCCAGGGGGTAGACATTAGCAACTGTCAGCCGTTTCAGTCAGGGCAGTGGTTATTTACCCATAACGGCTACATCAAGCAGTTTCGCGAGAAACTGTATCGCCCCATGCGTCAGTTGATGAGTGATCGCGCGTACACCGCCATGCAAGGCGGGACGGACTCTGAACATATTTGGGGACTGGTGCTGACCGCGTTAGAAACCCACCCCGACGTCACCGTCGCCGCCGCTTTGACCACCGCCTTAGAGCAATTGCTGGCGCTTGCGGATCAGCACAACACCCCGATCGCCGCCAATATCTTGATTAGCGATGGTCATCGGCTCATCGGCTCCAGACTTGCCTCCCATAATCGCGCCCCTTCTTTATACTGGCTACGAGGCGATCGGCGGTTTCCAGAGGCGGCCATCGTCGCATCCGAGCCGTTGTTTGACGGTTCCTGGGAAACCTTGCCCGAGTCTTCGTTGTTTACCATTACTGCTGATCGTGACGTCCAGTTTTACCCCCTCAGTCAGCGCTGAGCTGTCGTTGTCTGACCTTCGCCAACGCCTCCGGGCTGACATGGTGGCCTGCCGCAATCACACCTTGAGCCTGGTGCAAGACCTGACAGAAGCCGAATTTCGGCAGCAAGCCCACGCTGACTTTAGTCCACTTGGGTGGCACCTGGGCCATATCGCCTTTACCGAATCGCTATGGCTGTTAGAGCATTTGCAGCGATCGCCCTGTCCTTATCCCCAATATCAAACCCTGTTTGCCGCCGATGGCCTGCCCAAAGCCGAGCGCGAGAATTTACCCGATCTGCCGACCATCCTCGCCTTTATGGCCGATATTCGCGATCGTGCCTGGGCTTATCTCGCCACTGCCCCCCTCGATCAGCAGCTCCGACTCTGGCGTTGGCTGCTGCAACATGAGAGCCAACATGCTGAAACCGCGACCTATCTCCTCACCCTGCACCGTTGGCCAGCCGCCCCCCCCGCACTGAGCCCAACCGTGTTTGACTCCTCACCGCTCCCGGTCTGGGGGGCGACATCGACCGACCAGATGGTGTTCGTGCCAGGGGGTAATTTTACCTTGGGGTCCGAAACCGTTGATGCCTTGGATAACGAACAACCAGAACATCCCGTGTCGGTGGATGATTTTTGGATCGACCGCACCCCAGTAACCGTGGCCGCATACGCCGACTTCATCGCTGCGGGTGGCTATGAAAACAGTCAGTGGTGGCATCCCGACGGCTGGCTCTGGCGACAACGTTGTAGGGTGACCCAGCCCCTCTACTGGCCGACCACAGACCAGGCCAACACCACGCCCGTGTGTGGGGTGAGCTGGTATGAAGCCGATGCCTATGCTTGCTTTGTGGGCAAACGCCTGCCGACCGAAGTGGAATGGGAACGGGCCGCGCGGTGGCACCCCATTGAGCAAACGCTGCAGCCCTGGCCCTGGGGGGATGAGCCGCTGAGCGATCGCCACGGCAACTTTGGCGGGCAGCAGGGGCAGGTAACGCCCGTTGGGCAGTTTCCGGCTGGGCGCAGCGCCACCGGCTGTGATGACCTGCTGGGCAATGTTTGGGAATGGACGAGTAGTTGGTTTGAGGGGTACCCTGGCTTTCGCGCCTTTCCTTATCCGGAGTATTCTCAAGTCTACTTTGACCGGGCTCACCGGGTATTGCGGGGCGGCTGTTGGGCCACCCCTCCCTGGGTGCTCCGGCCCACCTTTCGCAATTGGTATCATCCGCATAGGCAGCAGGTGTTTGCGGGATTCAGATGTGTCTTAGGGCATAGAGTTATGTAAGCTCACGATGTAAGAATACTTGGGGGTTCTTCCCGATCCCCTGCTGAATCCTGAGAAATTATGCCAGTTCACCCCCAATCCAGCCTCCCCACGTCCCCTGTCTCCAGCGGACACACGAAATCACCTGATTCCGTAATTCTGTTGCGCGATCGCCTCATCCTCGAAAATCGCTTGGACTCTAGTGATTTATCCCCTGAGGCCGTCGGCGAAGACGTCATCCAGGGCTTGACGCAAAGCCCCAAAACGTTGCCACCCAAATATTTCTATGACGCTCGTGGCTCGGAACTGTTTGAAGCCATCACCGAGCTGCCGGAATATTATTTGACCCGCACCGAGCGCCAAATTCTCGCAAATTCCGCCCAGGCGATCGCCCAAATGGTCGGACCCTGTGACCTGGTCGAACTCGGCAGCGGCAGCGCTAGCAAAACCCGGCTCATCTTTAACGCTTATCAACGGCGGGGCTTACCCCTCCGATATGTGCCCATCGATGTGAGCGGTTCCATCTTAAAAGCGAGTGCCCACGATCTCCTGCGCGACTACGAAAATCTCACCGTTCACGGCTTGGTCAGCACCTATGACCAGGCCCTTAGCAACCTGCCGGCGACCGATCTGCCGCGCCGCCTGATTGCCTTTATCGGCAGCACCCTGGGCAACCTCGCCCCCGAACCGGAGTACCGCTTTTTTCAACAGGTGAGTCAGGCGCTTGAGAGCGGCGACTATTTTCTCTTAGGGGTCGATTTGCATAAAGCGACCGCCCTTCTTGAAGCCGCTTACAACGACCAGCAGGGCGTCACCGCCGCCTTTAATCTCAATATGTTGCAGCATTTAAACTGGCGGTTTGACGGCAACTTTGACCTGTCACAATTTCGCCATGTGGCTCGGTATAACGAAGGCGATCGCCAGATCGAAATGTATATCGAAAGTCTCAGCGATCAAACAGTCACCCTCGCAGCGCTAGATCTGACCGTCTCGTTTGCCCAAGGCGAACGGCTCTTGAGCGAAATTTCTCGTAAGTTCGATCCCCCGCAACTCACCCAAGAACTGGCAGAATTTGCCCTCGAAGTCACCCACCTGTTCACCGACGATCGCCACCAGTTTGCGCTGCTGCTCTGTCAAAAACGGTAAGTAGGTAGTTGTAATTAAACGTAAGACGCCGTAGGTTGCGGTTGAGGAACGAAACCCAACACCCGCATGGGTTACGCTATCGCTTTAGCGTAGCCATGCCCAGAGGGCTTTACCCATCCTGCAGTTGAATCAGCCCAGCTACTTAGGCCGCGCGATCGCGCTCAACCCACCATCCCGTTAATTCCAAATCAGGCGTCAGAGAACCGCAGTGGCAATCTCTGACGCTGGCATTTTCCTTATTCTTCGATTTTGACCGAGAGAATCTTATCCCCCTGGCGAATGGCGTTCACCACCTCCATATCTTCAGTCTTGCCAAAGACAGTGTGCACGCCATCCAGATGGGGCTGCGGTGCATGGCAAATGAAAAACTGGCTACCGCCCGTGTCGGGGCCACGGTGAGCCATCGATAGACTCCCCGCCGCGTGCTTGTTGTCGTTGATTTCACACTTGATAGTGTAGCCAGGCCCACCGCTGCCAGTGCCCTTAGGACACCCGCCCTGAATCATAAAATTGGGAATCACCCGATGAAAGTTGAGGCCGTCATAAAAGCCAGCCTGAGCCAGATCGACAAAGTTTTTCACCGTGTTGGGGGCATCAGCGTCAAACAGCTCCAACGTAATCGGGCCTTTGTCCGTATCCATAATTGCGCGGGTCATGCGTTCTCCTTCTAAAATTTGCCAGCGGGCCAAAGCGCTGGATGGAACGTCACACGTCCACCCCGCGACTTCGCTCACTGGAAAGTCATGGGTTAACTCTACCGTTTAGCGATCGCCGAGCGATCGCGATTCTGCGACGACCTCTCGATTCTTCGCTCCGGCTAAACCACGTCTAAGTTGAAAACTGGAGTTATGTTTGCATGTCAAAACCTCTCCTAACCTCTCCTTTCTAAGGAGAGGAACCAGACTGTCATTAAGCCTCTCCTTGGGAAGGAGAGGTGCCGCAGGCGGTGAGGTTGGGCGAGATGTCAAGACTCCACTTCTGAACCTGGATGAGGTTTAACGATGCCCCCTCCGGTTGCCGTGACCTAGCCAATGTCGCTGAGATCCAGGGGTTTAAAGTCGTCGTCGTCATCGTTAGATCGGGCCGAGTTTTCTTCTGGCGTTGCCGAAAAGAAATCATCGGCAAACAGGTCATCTTCGAGATTAGAGCCGACGTCTTCTGAGTCATCAGCATTGGCTGGTTTGTCTGGGGGCGTCGTCGAAAAGAAATCGTCCTCACCGAATAAATCATCAGCAATCTCCGAGATTTCATCCTCGGTTGAGGCCGACTCAGCATCGATCGACAACTCGTCGTAATTCTCCTCTCCAAACAATTCGTCAACTGGTGACAGCATCGCTTCAGGAGCGGCGTTTTCCAACTCAGCCAGTTTTTCCTTATATTCGGTTTCCAGTGCCTTAAAGCGGCGATCAAACTGGACTTGTTGCGCTTCTAACTGCTCCTCTAACCGCCGATCGAATTCGGCTTGGGCTTGCTGAGTCGCTGCCTGCACTTGGGCCTCTAGCCGCTGCTCAAAGTCTGCTTGGGCCTGTTGGGTAGCTGTCCGCACTTGCTCCTCCAGGCGTCGATCAAACTCAGCTTGGACTTCTTCTGTAGCCGTTTGCACCCGCTCTGCCAATTCACTTTCCGTATATTGCGCGGCTGGTGCACTGGCAGGCATTTCCCCCGGCGGGGCAGGCGTTGCCAGGGTCACAGTGGTCTCGTCGCCTGTGCCCATGATTTGGCTGGGGGTCGGCAGATCAGGGTTGCTCAGGGTCAAAGACTGCATTGCCTCAGCCTCCGATCGCAGTTCGGCAATCTCTTGTTCGAGTTCCGCTTGGCGATCGGCAAACTCCCGTTCCAACGCTTGATACTTCTCCGCCAGTTGTCGCTCGTACTCGGCTTGAATGTCGGCCCTGGTGGTTTTTGCATACTCCGCCAGCTTCGTTTCGTAAGCTTTTTGCAGTTTTTGAGTGGCCTCTTTGAGCCGGAGTTCGTACTGCCGCTTGAGGTGCATCAATTCCGGTTGCGTCAGCGCCTGCGGGGAATCATCGGCGATCGGTTCGACGCCTCGATACTGATCGGGCGTCACCTGGCGAGACGAATTGGCAACTGACTGGGCTGCGGAAACGGTAGCTAAGGGCTGTGCTGTCGCTGCCATGCCACCCTGCTGCAACACGCGGAAACGGGTTTCGTAGATTTGCTCCATCTCAATCGTTTTTTGAGAGAGCTGGTCTTGATAGTGCTCGATGGTGTGCGCCAGCTGTGACTCATAGTCATGGCGCAACTGTTCGGTGGCATCGCGCAACCGCAATTCGTGAGACTGCTCGATCTCGGTCAGTCGGCGCTGGGTAATTTTCAGCTCCTCGGCCTGTTTACGGAGACGCCTTTGCACCAAGGCGTAGCCCACTAAAATGCCCAGGAGAAACAGGATCAGTAAGGCGATGAGGATGCCTGGAGTGAAGGAATTCATTGGGGTTCCCTTGGGATGGCTGAACAGTTACGGGGTCATCACCCTGATACGGCTAGCAGTGACTTACCGAGTTTTGACACCTATGGTAGCGAGCATTCCCGAACTCTATTCATAAATTTGCAGGCGATCGCGGATCAGCCGCAACCACCCATTTATCTACAGAGCGCCCGCACGATGGCAGGTGATCGCCGCCCTACCGCTAGAAAACGTGGCAACCGCTCAAGACAGGCGGTTCGCAGAGCGATCGCCCCCGCCGTGAATAGTCTTGTCCAATCCGTGACGGGATCGGTCTTCTCTGAGCATCACAATTCTTAGCGATGTCTCCGGTGAGCAATGGGGGTCGCCGTTAGCCAGCGTTTAGAGAAATGGCTCTGCCCCTGTCTTAAAAGGCAACTTGTAGAATAGAAAAATCCTTTTAGTAATCTCATTTTGAGTTGATCCCTATCTTCAAACGCTTTATGAAAACCTCGTTTATGTCGTCGTCACTGCGTCAAGAGGTGTTGCAATGGCTGCGATCGGCAGTGCCCGATCAGCGCTTGCAGCATATTCTTCGGGTCGAAAAAATGGCGATCGCCCTGGCCCAGCACCACGATTTGCCAGTGGCCCTCGCACAACAAGCCGGCCTCATGCACGACCTGGCCAAATGCTTTCCCCCCGCGCAACTTTTGGCAGTGGCCGCCGCCGAAGGTTGGGAACTCGACCCCGCTGAACAACACACCCCCCATCTACTCCATGCCCCGGTGGGGGCCGTGGTGGCGAGAGATCAATTTGGCGTGACGGATGCCAGGGTGCTGGGGGCGATCGCCACCCACACCCTGGGCAGCCCCGATATGGATGCGATCGGCGCAGTTGTTTACCTGGCTGACGCCCTCGAACCCGGTCGCGGCGACACCCCCCAACTGGAGCATCTGCGAGAGCTGAGCTATGGTGATTTATGGGGGGCGGTCTATGAAACCTGTGTTTTTTCCTTACAACACCTATTAGCGAATCAACGCCTGGTTCATCCCCGCACTATCCTGACCCATAATCAGTTTTTGTCGGTTCGCCGTCGGCCATCGCCCGCCCAATCAGCAGCGTAAACCCGTCGGCCCCAAAAACCCTTTGCTTTGATGATTTCTAGCCCTTATCCAATGTTGAATTGAGGATCCTCGCCTTCATATGTCAGAATTCAAAAACGCTGTTACCCCCTTTCAGAAATCTGCTCACACATCAGCCGCGCCGCCCAGAGCGGATGACGCCACCCTCAACTTCGCGCTGGCCCTCGCCCACGCCGCCGATGAACGTAAAGGAGCGGATATTCGGATTCTGAAAGTTGAAGAAGTTTCCTTTATTGCTGACTATTTTGTGATTGTGACTGGCCTTTCGTCGGCCCAAGTCCGCGCGATCACCCGCAACATGCACGATACCGCCGTCGCTGACTTCAATCGCCAGCCTATCCGCACTGAGGGACAAGGGGAAAGTAGCTGGATTTTGCAAGACTATGGCGAAGTCATCGCCCATGTCTTTATGCCCGACGAACGCGACTATTACGGTTTGGAAGCCTTTTGGGGCCACGCCGAAGAGATTCCTTTTGAACCGGAGGTTTGAGGTTTCAAGCGGGCTATCTCTGCTTAATGTTCGAGAGTCCCAGCCAGATCGCCACAATCATTGCCCCGGCAAGCAACCCGCCATGGGATTAGGGCTGCCCCTGACCAATCCGCAGGAACTTCCGGCACGGCGGATCTAGATTAGCGGATTTGCCGGGGGCGATGTTCGGTGCAACCGTGATACATTTTTTCGTCGGGCGAGGGCGATCGCTCCCGCCCAACTAGACAACCCCGTTCTGCCGCACCCTGCGATCGTTGAGATATCAGGAACTATGTACAACTTTTAAAAAGCTTTAGCAATCAGCTAATCTTCGCCAATCTATTTTCTACTGTAGAGTCGAATGAGTCATTGGCATATACAATTATCGACAATCCAACAGATGTGGTGCAAGCTCACCCCATCCTGGGCAACATAAGTTAGCTTAAGAGCAGGTAACAGGGTTACACACCTTGCGAGTGCAGGGGAAGGTTGGGTTGTCACCTGAGCCGTTACTTGATCATGTGAACCAACTTTTGGTAGTGCAGGTAACGGTTCTTCTGAGGTCAACGTCTCAAGGTAATAGGCACCCAGTGATCATGAAACGGGAAGAGGAAAACTAGCGTGCTTTATCTGGCTGAGGTTCAAAAAAAGACTGGATTCATCGGCGGCGGTAAGGCAGACTTTAAGCTTCTGGCTTGTCAACGGGGTGAAATCTGGACCAGTGTGCCTGGCGACGAGATGATCACGGCCCCTGATGATGCCAACTATAACGCTGGCGCGCTGGTGATGGTTGAGCTGAGCAACAACCGTCAGATCACTCGGCACTATGATGCTGGTCGCCCTCTGGTGGGCATTTTGCAAAACTTTTCCAACCAGAGTAAGAAATCCAAATCCCAAGAAGAAGAGATCGAGCAGTGGAAGCAATCGCTGACCTTCCAGAGTCAAGAACTAAATCGCCGTGAGCTGGAGTTAGAAACTCGTCAAGAACAAGTCGAGCAAGCAGAGGCCGACCTGGAGCAGCTAGAGGCCCAGCGTCAAGAAATCGAAGCCGCTCAACAAGAACTGGATGAACTGAAAGCGGATTTAGACCGTAAGCATCAGGAACTGCAAGGTGCCTGGGATCATCTCAATGGTGAAGTCAGACGATTTGAAGAGCGGCAAGAAGACGCCTCTCAACAGGCTGGTTTAGATGAAACCCAAATCCAGCAACTCCAAGAGTCGCTAGAACGATTGACGAGCGCAGTGACCCCGACGGAAGGCCTGCGCGAACAGCTCAATCTCGCTTACGACCTGGTGAACCAGCAGCAAGGTTTGCTCTCGGAACGCTATCAGGCTTTGGCAGAGCAACAGCGCCACCTCGAGGACAGACGCCAGCACCTCCAGCAGGAAATTGAAACGCTCTCGGGGCACTGGCAGGGGTGGCATGAGGCCGAAAGCGGACTCAATACCCTTCAAACTGAGCTGAAAGTACAACAGCAGGTATTGGCCGACAAGCACAGCCGGGTACAGGCGTTGTCCCAGCAACTGCAATCCCAAAGCAACCTGTATCAAAAAGTCTACGAGCTGCTCAACACTTCAGACAAAGTACGTTTGAGTAATAAGGTCGATGTCGCGGCCCTCGACGCTCTGCCCATGGAAGAGTTGCAAAAAGTCGTCTCCGATCTGGAAAAAGACCTGGAAAAAGTTTCCCGGTTTGTCAATGACCAGGAAGAGGAACTGAAGCTTGAGCAACAGGCGATCGATGAGCTCAAACAGCGCATGGAGCAAGTGAGCGAGTTCGATCGCCTCCAGCTAGAAACCGAACTTGCTGATGAGCAAGACCGCTACCAGATGCTCAATGAGACGCTCGTGGGTCAGCGCCGCAACCTGCTAGAGCGGGAAGAAGTGTTGAGCCAACACCAAGCCGTGTTGCGGCGGCGTCAGGGCCTCGCTGCCGAGGAAACGCCGGTCAACTTGGTAGATTTGGAGCCGGTGTTGAAGCAAATTGACACCTTACGTCAGCAAACTTCAGATGAGCTGCAACAGTCGGAAGTGGAAATTAAAGAGCTGCAAGCCCAACTCGACGCGATGAGAAAAGAAGTCGAGCAAAAGGTCAATGAACTGGCAGCAGGCCGCGAAGACCTGAAGCAACAAGATCTACAACTCCGTGAAAAACAAGGTGAAGTGGGCGCGATCGAAGGGCGCGTTCAGCTCCTGTCAGAACTGCTGACCCCATGGCAAGAAAAGACCGATTGCATGCGGCAAAAATTGGATGATATGTCTGAGTCGCTATCTAAGTTCCAAGAGGCGGGCGATTACCAGCTCCAGGCGATCGCTGAGGTCAAGCAACTGGTGTCAACCCTAGCTGCCGGGGATACCTCTGAGGCCATATCTGCTTAAGGGCGTTGCTGATTCCAGGTATGAACCAATCTCTCTAGGTATTGGAACCTCGTTCAAATTTTTGCAAAATCATACCGCTATTCAGCAATGCCTGCTTAAGAGACTGCTCAACTACACCTAAAACCGGGCTGCCGATCTGGCGACTCCTACAACCACAGCCACAATCCTCCCCTTTGTGAGAGGATGACCTTAAGTACTGAACCCTGACATTGCTATGGCGGACCAAGTCATTTGGGTAAACGAACAGATCGATCCCTGTGGCATCGTATATTCCTGCATCGCTTGTGCCGATGAGCAACAAGCTAAAGCTTGCCACGAGTCGTTTGAGGCTAATCTTAGCGACGACCAAAAAGCCACGGGGTGGGTAGCCCAAATGCGCACCGTGTCATCTTGGGATGACGTGCCCGTTAGTGCACTCAAGCTGAGCTACTGACCTAGCCAAGCCTGCCCCAGACGAAATCCCCTCTGTGACCCCTCAACTGATAGCTGCCGCTCATACATAAGTTTTTGACTGAGGACTGCCAGTGGTGTAGCCCCCTTTTCTGGTATGCCCGGAGGGCTTTAAGCCCTCAATTCTGGGAGACTTCAAACTTCGGTCTCCCCCCAGAGTTGCTACGGTGTACACATAAGTCCTGAAACCCTTGTTGCTAGGGCTTTTCCCTCATCCCCCAACCCCTTCTCCCGCTTTGGGAGAAGGGGAGCCGGAAAGCCTTGTCTGGCCTCCCCCTCGCCCAATTTTGGGAGAGGGGGACTGAGGGGGTGAGGGCCGAGATGTGTGTACACGGTAGCCCCAGAGTTGGGGGGACTAAGGGGGGCGAATGCGCCGGTTGAGGTGACAATCGAGATGTGTATAAACCGTAGCAACTTACAGAGGGTCCGGCTGAGCGCCCCTACGCAGGATTGATGGAATTAAGCCAGAGTGATCGAATTTTGATTTAGCTTTGTGCGTCGCTTCCAGGCCGCGATCGCCGCTGCTCCAGGATGAAAAATCGGAGGGGCCTGGGCTCTTTGGCTTTTGCCTCCGCGGCGCTGATATTGAGAGCTTGCCCGCTGGACAGTCAGAAGTTTTATCTAGATCCAGGCTTAGCTCTAAGCTGTCAAGGGTAGCGTATCAGGGCTGAGCGGGTGACAAACGTGTTTAAAACACGACTTGGAATGTTCTGAAGAAAGCATAAAACTTGGGATTTTGTCGTGCTCGAAAATTAGCATGGGCCGAATCTGGAGAAGCCTCCATGTTCCCACGGGTCAATATTCCTCAAACGCTGCAAAAGAACTTGCAACCGTATCGTGCAGTATTTTGCCGTAGGGCGGGCTTTGCCCAAGTGAGTCGTGACCTGACGGGGCTGTTGTTGAGTCCGACTAAAACACTGCAAGGGATTCATGCCCAGTGGGTGTAGCCCGAGGGCGAAGGAGCTGGGCGATCGCGGCTAATAACTGCGATCGCACCGCTTCCGGCAAGTCCACCAAGACGAACTGTTCCTTGGCATACAAATAATCTTCACCGGATTCATCAATCACCCGCAGACAGCCGACCGCGATCGCTTGTTCATCCGGCAGCACTCGATAAACTTTCCAAGTTTCGATGTCTCCATCCACTTCACTAGAGACACAAATCGCAAATGGGATGTTGGCATCAGATAAGTTCATCAACATCCTGTTTCATCCGCTCGATAGTCATTTTCATGGACGGAATATAGCGATCGCAGATATCAAACACCACTTCTGCATCCACATCGCCGTAATGGTGGCTGAGAATATCACGAGTCCCTTTCGCTCCTTTCCAATCCACTTCCGGGTAAGCCGCTAAGAATTCTTTGCCGCCGTACTTTTCGAGGTTTTTGATGCTTTCGCCCATCCAGATCAGCATCATGGCAATGCTGTCGAGCTTATCAATCCCCTCATCCGTGTTGATGAAATCCTCAGCAGATTGAATGCCCGTGAATCTGCGCTCAATCCGCTTGATGGCCTCTTCAATTTGCCGCAGGACTTCTCGCAACAGCGCCACGTCAGACATAGATCGCCTCTTGGTCAATGCGCTGTTTGAGGAAGGCATTCATGTGAGGCCGATATCGAACCAAATCAACGGAGACTTGTAGCGACTCTTGTAGATGCTCTTTGAGATGCACCATTGAAAACAGGTTGGGTGGCATTTCGACCACCACATCAACATCGCTGGTTGCGCTTGCTTCATCCCGTGCGACGGAACCGAAGATGCCTAAACGGGTTACGCCGTAGGTTTCCATCAGCAACGGTTTGAGTTGACGCAGTGTGGCTAAAAGGTCGCTGCGGTTGAGGGTGTCTGTTGTCATCTCGCGATCTTCTATCAGGGGAGGAATCCGCTAATTTCTATCTCAAGGATAATGGGTGGATTGCGCGGCGATCGCTCAGGGAGTTGGGTGATGCCGTGGGGAGACGATCGCCCTTAGCCAAATGAAGCAAGAAGTTAGGGGGCGATCGCGGCTAACAACTGCGATCGCACCGCTTCCGGCAAGTCCACCAAGACGAACTGTTCCTTGGCATACAAATAATCTTCGCCCGATTCGTCAATGACCCGCAGACAGCCAACCGCGATCGCCTCCTCATCCGGCAGCACCCGATAAACCTTCCAGATTTCAATGTCTCCATCCGCTTCACCAGAGACACAAATCGCAAATTGAACGTTGGCATCAGCTGAGTTCATCGACCCTAATCCAAAACGCGCTTAACTTTCATTTTACGCCGACCAATTCCGTGGGCTTCATACCAGTGAATTTCAGCCCGACGGACTTCTCCATTGGGAAACCGAACGAGGCTAACACCCTTGAGCTTTCGCCATCGCCGCCCACCAAAGGTATCTTTAAGACGCTGTAACTCTCGGATCGATAAATTGACCGCAATCACTTCGATATTGGTCAAGTCGCCGATGAGTTCAAATTGGCTACTCATTTTGCAGGTCGGTGGTATTGATGAGGCGACGATTTTATCTGTAAAAACCTATTGCTGATCTGGAAGGACGGAATACAACCTATCAAAATTTTCCCTTACCAGTTCTGGATGATCATCATGTTGCCTGAGTTTATTGACGTAGGCTTCAAAGTCTCTTTTGACATCCGCCAAAAGGAATTTGGGACTTATCTTTATTTTCATCCTTTTTCCCGAACCCTCGATCTTCAGAGCTTCGCCATATTCATAGCTAAGAATCACACTACCTTTTGTCATGCCATTATGGAATAAGCCACATCTAGATTGCTCATAAAATTTCTCTATTTGATTCTTTTCAAATCTTCCGGGATATATCCTCTTCACTGAATCAACAAAACATTCCTTGCTTCTACGATTACTTTCTACTCCAGTCTTGTACTGCTCTACGCCCTCAAAATATGCCATGCATATCATGACAATTACGAAAGCATTATTCATTGTGGATGATTGCTCATCGCTTTCAAGTAATCGTAATGCTGGGTCTAAAAACCAGCCTTTGACTTCTCTTTCGTATATTACAATTTTGTCATTTAGCGTTCTTGGATCTAAAGATCTACCGCTGTCAGAATCTTCGACAACTGGTTCTCCATTTTCATACTGGCCTAACATTCCCGGTGCCACATAAATTGGACCTTCGGGTAAAATTTGCTTTGACATGAGTTTCTATAGCCTCAAAAGTAAAGTTCTCTTCGGTAGAGCCGACTCCTTCATTGCGTTTCTCCAAATCACTTAAACCGCTGCAACCGACTGGACTGGTTTAACTAATTTGCCGTAATGCTCGCAAAAGAAACGGACGCACTCAGGGGCGAGGTCGATCACGCTCCCATCGTATTCTCCCGTTTCAGGATTCGGCCAGACTAGAGCATAGTCCAGGGTAAGCGCAAGAAAAATGTCGCTATGAGATGCTAATAGGGATCTTGAAGCAAACTGGTGAACATACTATGGCTCAAGGATTTGGAGCATCTCCCTCCCTCAAGACTTCCGGCCCT
>Ga0008836_100143_pt1 | contig 69293 bp, 65 predicted proteins | sample HotLakConsUCCR28_FD_62214 | JGI IMG/M metagenome (GOLD analysis project Ga0008836, IMG submission 62214) | Hypersaline microbial mat communities from Hot Lake, Washington, USA - Hot Lake Consortium UCC-R28 (Hybrid Assembly) ... | reverse complement strand
AACCTACCATGAGCTTTGGCAGGTGGTCGGACATGTATGCAGCCTGTTCAGCGACGAGGAATGCTACAACTTCTTCAGAGCAGCAGGATACCAAACCGATTAAACGCGACACGCTCTAATGTAAATCACATTTACGAATATGGGAAGCCAGCCACCGCCCGCAAGAGGAGAAGTGAATCTTTTTCACATTTTTCGTGCGAGTGGTTGGAGGCGCGGGAAAACAGGCAAAAAGAAACCCCACCGAAGCGGGGTCAGGCAATCCAATCAAAGGTTCAGTCTGACCTGTCCGCGGCCCAGTGCAGCGACACGAGGTGCACCTTAGCCGTCAAATTCGCCGCGCACTGGGCTGACTGCGGACATATCTTGGAGTGTCGGAATAATTGTGACACATTTGGCATTTCCGTCAAGAAAAATCCGTAACCGGCCGGCTGACAGTTGCGCCCTGCGATCCTAGTCCGAACGCCCCCGCCGCTCGAACCGCGGAAGCATCGCGGAAAAATCCCGTCCCTTGCCGTCCTCTTCCTCCACGAACTGCGCGTAAAGCGCCATGGCGCGTGCCCCCATGGGCGTGTCGGCATCCACGGCTTCGGCCGCTTGCTGGCTCAGCCGCAGGTCCTTGAGCATCAGGTCGGCGGCGAAACCCGGCCTGTAGTCGTTGTCCGCGGGGCTGGTCGGGCCGATACCGGGCGCGGGGCAATAGGCGTTCATCGACCACGAATAGCCCGAGGAGGTAGAGACGACGTCGTACATCGCCTGCCGGTCCAGCCCCAGCTTGTCGGCCAGCGCGAAGGCCTCGCAGGTCGCGATCATGGTCGCCCCGAGGATCATGTTGTTGCAGATCTTGGCGGCCTGTCCGTTGCCGGCGGGCCCGCAATGCACCGCCTTCTGGCCCATGATCTCGAAGAGCGGCTTCGCGGTCTCGAAACCCGCATCGCTTCCACCCACCATGAAGGTCAGCGTGCCTGCCGCAGCGCCCCCCACGCCGCCCGAGACCGGCGCGTCGAGAAAGCCGATCCCGGCGGCTTCCGCCTCGGTCGCCACGTCGCGGGCCGAGGCCACGTCGACGGTGGAACAATCGAGCAGCACGGCCCCCTTTGTCATCGCTGGCAGCACCTCCGCCGCCACGCTGCGCAGGATCGCACCGTTGGGCAGCATGGTGATGACGATCTCGGCCCCATTCGCCGCCTCCGCCCCGGTCGCGGCCTGCGCGACGCCCTCGACGGTCACGCCCGCCACGTCGAAGCCGGTCACCTGATGGCCGGCGGCCACGAGGTTGGCGGCCATCGGCGCGCCCATGTTGCCCAATCCGATGAAGCCGATCTTCATGGCCCGTCCTCCCTTTCGGTGTCTCTCAAAGCTTCAGCCCGTCGGCGCCCAGCGGCAGGAGCATGGCCGAGACCTCCCGGTTGGCAGGTCCCTCCATCGTCTCGTGCTGCCAGCGCGGCTGCCTGTCCTTGTCGATGATGGCCGCGCGGATGCCCTCGAGGAAGTCACCATGTTCCATCGACCGTGAGGTGAAGCGGTACTCCAGCTCCAGCGCCGCCTCGATCGTGTCGAGGGCGCGCACGCGGCGGATCAGGTCGACGGCGCAGGCCATCGAAAGCGGGCTGTTGCGGCCCATCGCCTCCAGCGTCTCACCCGCGAAATCCGTGCCCGCATGGCGCAGCGCATTCAGAATGTCGCGCAGGGCGTCGCCCGCGAACAGCCTGTCGATCTCGGCCCGCCGTGCCGCCAGCGGCGCCTCGGGGGCAGGGGCCGCGGCGCGGTCCACGGCCTCCCAGTCGCCGGTCTCGGCGAGCTCCGCTTTCAGCGCGTCCCACTTGTCCAGCGGCACGAGGTAGTCGGCGAAGCCCGCATGGATCGCGTCACCCGGCCCCATGCGCGCGGCCGTGACGCCGAGATATTCCCCCAGCCGCCCCGGCGCGCGCGCAAGGATCAGCGAACCGCCCACATCCGGCACGAGGCCGATGCCGCATTCGGGCATCGCGATCTTCGAAGTGTCGCAGACGATCCGGTGCGAGGCATGGCAGCCGACCCCCACGCCGCCACCCATGGTGAAGCCCTGAAGGAATGTCGCCACGGGCTTCGGGAAATTGAACAGCTTGGCGTTCATCCGGTACTCGTCGGCCCAGAAGCGGCGGCCGTAGTCGAAATCCCCCGCCGTGCCCGTGGCATACATCTCGGCGATGTCGCCGCCCGCGCAGAACGCCTTGTCGCCGGCCCCGTCGATCACCAGCATCGCGACGCTGTCGTCGCCCGCCCAGTCGTCGAGCGCCGCCTCGATCCGGCCGCACATGTCCCAGGTCAGGGCGTTGAGCGCCTTGGGCCGGTTCAGCGTGATGCGCCCGGCGCGCCCCTCCACCCGGATCACGATGTCATCGGTCATTCTCGGCACCGATCCCCTTCATCTTTCCAAAAATACGCAAATACCCGGCTTGCCCTCAGCGTGCCGCCAGCATCTGACGTGCCACGATCAGCCGCATGATCTCGTTCGTGCCCTCGAGGATCTGGTGCACGCGCAGGTCGCGCACCACCTTCTCGATCCCGTAATCCGCCAGATACCCGTAGCCGCCATGAAGCTGCAGGCACTGGTCCGCCACGCGGCTGCCCGTCTCGGTCACCAGCTTCTTGGCCATCGCGCAGGCCTTGGTGGCGTCGGGCGCGCCGGTGTCGAGCTTCCACGCCGCCTGCCGAAGGAAGACGCGCGCGGCCTCAAGCTCGATCTCCATGTCGGCGAGCCGGAACTGCAGTCCCTGGAACTGGTCGATGGACTGGCCGAAGGCTTTCCGCTCGCCCATGTAGGACAGCGTCGCCTCGAGTGCGGCCTGCGCCGCGCCCAGCGAACAGGCCGCGATGTTGAGCCGCCCGCCATCGAGCCCCGCCATGGCGTAGCGGAAGCCGTGGCCTTCCTCCCCCAAAAGGTTCTCGCCCGGCACCCTGCAGGCGTCGAGCTGCACCTGCCGCGTGGGCTGAGAGCGCCAGCCCATCTTGTCCTCCAGCCCGCCGAAGCTGAGCCCCTCGGCGCCGTCCTCGACCACGATGGCCGAGATGCCGCGCGGACCGTCCTCGCCGGTGCGGGCCATGACGATATAGGCATCCGAATAGCCCCCGCCCGAGATGAAGGCCTTGGTCCCGCTGAGCTCGAACCCCTCGTTCGTGCGCGCGGCCTTCGTCTTCAGCGCCGCCGCGTCCGAGCCCGATCCGGGCTCTGTCAGGCAATAGGACAGGAAGATCTCCATCTTCAGCGCGGGCAGCAGCAGACGGTCACGCAGCGCGGGCGCGGCGTAGCTTTCCAGCATCTTCGCGCACATGTTGTGGATCGACAGGAACGCCGCCACCGAGGCGCAGGAGCGGCTGAGCGCCTCGAAGACCAGCGTCGCGTCGAGCCGCGTGAGGCCCGAGCCGCCCATCTCCTCGCCCACGTAAAGCCCGCCGAAGCCGAGCTCCGCCAGCTTCGGCCAGAGATTCTTCGGGATCTCGCCCGCCTTGTCCCAGGCCTGCGCATGGGGCGCGATCTCCGCCTCGCCGAAGGCGCGGGCCATGTCGAAGATGGCCTCCTGTTCCTCGCTCAGTGCGAAATCCATGGGCCAGCCCTCCCTGCCTGCCGACGGTGGAAATGAACGCTCGTTTAATTAACGCCCCACCGCATCCGAAGCAAGGGCGGAGCGAAGGTGGTGAAGGTGGCTTGCATGCCGCGCCTCCCGGTCCGGCGAGGCCAGTGCTGCGCGCTCCCGCTTGGGATGATTCGGGCATTTTCGTGGCACGGCCTGCGGGTCCGCTGCGGAACGGAAAGGACGCGGGTGAAACGAAAATTCGGTGTTAGCGCTGACTGTTCCCAGCCTCGCAACAAAGGGACCGGATCAGGCTAAGAAAAAGGCGGAAAACGCGCTTCAAAAGCAATTATCCGATTTTGGCAGAATTGTGACAGTGATAGCATACGACGATAAGCGGCTTGTCCGATTGCTATCGGTTGACCGCGATAAGCACCTGGCGAACCGTCGTCGCTGGCGGGCGTCGGAATTATCCTTGGAAGGGGGAAGACATGTTTCAAAAAGTGATTTCAATCGGCGCAATCGCCTTTGCGCTCACTGCAGGAGCGGCGACCGTGTCCAGCGCCGCGACCTGCGGCACCGGTCTGACCGGTGTCGGAAATTTCGTCGAGGGGCAGACAGCCTGCGTCACCGGAAATGACATCGGCACAGAAGGCGGCGGCAATCCGCGCGATGACTACACCGACATGTTCGGCATGGGCAAGACCTGGAGCGTGCTGAACCCGACCAACCTCGGGCAGCCGCAAGCAGATGGCGGAGACACGATCCTGCGATTCTCCGGTTTCGACGTCTCTCCCGACAATGGCGGAACGGTGTCCGGTGCGGGAACGGAGGGGACATGGTCAGTGACAAGCTGGCCGGCGAACACGCTGATCGCCTTTGCCCTCAAGGGTGGCGCTCCGCAATCGGGCGGCGGCTCGACCTTTCACCTGATGGATCAAAGCACGACATCCGGGAAATGGTACATGAACCCCAATGGGCTTTCCAATTTCCGAGTCTTCGCAGCGCCGGGCGACAATGGCACCCCACCCCCCCCAGTTGCTCCCGTCCCGCTTCCGGCGGCAGGCTGGATGCTGCTTGCGGCGCTTGGTGGCATGGCCTTCTGGCGCCGCCGCGCGACGGCCTGAGCCGGACGCATATCCACGACAACGCGAAAGGCGCCCCGGATGCGGGCGCCTTTTTCCTGTCCAGAGGACCGGCCATCTCAGAGATCGGCGTGGTATTCCTCGATCAGGTGGCGGATCACGGCGTCCATGGCCTGCGCATTGTCCGCGCCTGCCGCAACGGCGGCGGCATGCACCGCGCGCTGGCGCTCGGACGAGGTGCCGCGCGCCACGAGGCCGGGCAGGGCGTGCAGTTCGGCTGCGCAGCCCAGCGCCTCGGCATCGGCCTCGAGCAGTTCCACCAGTTCGCCGATCAACTCGGCCACCGGCACGATCTCGCGGCGGCCGAAATCGATCAGCCCCTCGCTCGCCCCGTAGCGTTGTGCGCGCCAGCGGTTCTCGTTGATCAGGAAGCGGTCGTAGATGCGCCAGCGGATGTTCTGCAGCCTCAGCCGCGCAAGATAGCGCGTCAGGCATTGCACCACGGCGGCAAGGCAAAGCGCGTCCTCCAGCCGGGGGCAGACGTCGCAGATGCGCGTCTCCAACGTCGGGAAGCGGTGCGAGGGGCGCAGGTCCCACCAGATCTTGGTCGTGTCCTCTATCAGCCCCAGCTCGATCAGCGCGCCGGTGGTCCGCTCATACTCCGCCCATGAATTGAAGCGCGGCGGCAGGCCCGTGCGGGGCAGGTTGTCGAACACCGTCAGCCGGTAGGAGGCAAGGCCCGTATCCTCCCCCTGCCAGTAAGGCGAGGACGACGACAGCGCCAGCAGATGCGGCAGGAAGTAGCTGAGCTGCCCCATCAGGTCGACGCGCAGGTCCGGGTCGGGCAGGCCCACATGCATGTGCATCCCGCAGATCAGCATGCGCCGCACCACGCCGCCCAGATCGCGCGCGAGCTGGTTGTAGCGGTCCTTGTCGGTGTGATGCTGGGTCTTCCAGTCCGCCGACGGGTGGCAGGACACGGCGATCGGCGTCAGCCCGAAACGCGCGGCGCAGTCCGAGACGGTCGCACGCAGGCGCCTGAGGTCGTCGCGCGCCTCGCCGACCGTGCCGCAGACGCGTGTGCCGATCTCGATCTGGCATTGCAGGAATTCGGGGCTGACCTGCCCCTCCAGCTCGGCCGTACAGGCCTCCATCAGGTCCGCCGGGGCTTCGGCAAGGTCGCCCGTCTCAAGATCCACGAGGAGGTATTCCTCCTCGATGCCAAGGGTATAGGGCGTGTCGCTCATGGCTCTGCTCCCGGCGCTGTGCCGGTCAACTCTGCGACCCGCGGGGGCGCCGAGCAAGCGTTTCGCAAGCGGTGGGTTCTCCGCAGTGGACAGACTGTGGCGCGGGCGGCAGTCTGCGCGCGGGGGCGCCGGACGGAAAGACCGCGCCATGAGCCATGACAAACGCATCGCCGTCGCCGTGATCCACGGCATGGGCAGCCAGGGCGACGCCCCGCAGGACATCGACAGCATCTCGTTTTCCGCGGGCCTTTACAACGCCTTGCGTGGCTATCTCAAGCCGGGGGAATGGAACGATCGCGTCGTCTACAGGGAGATCTTCTGGGCCGATGTGCTGCAGACCCGGCAGGAGGCGTATCTCGCGAAGATCACCGCCGATGGCGCGCGCTGGCGCGGGGTGCGCGATTTCGTCATGCACCGTCTGACCGATGCGGCGGCCTACACACGCACCGGCGTGAGCGCGCGCGATCCCGATGACCAGAGCCTGAGCGAAAAGGAACGACGCGCCGCCGAGGAGGACATCTATCGCCAGATCCACGCCCGCGTCGCCGCGACGATCAGGCGATTGCAGGAAATCGCGGGGGCCGACACGCCGCTGCTGATCTTCGCCCATTCGCTGGGCGGCCATATCATCTCGAACTACGCCTATGACCTGCAAAGGCAGACGGAGGTGGTGGAGGTCTCCGGCGATTTTCAGCGGCTGAAGACGATGGGCGGGTTTCTCACCTTCGGTTGCAACATCCCCGTTTTCACCTTCGCCTATCCGCCCGGAAAGGTCCGGCCAATCGACTATCCGGGCACCGCGATCCCCAAGGAGCGGCGGCTCGCGCCCTGGTGGCTGAACCTCAACGACCGCAACGACGTCCTGGGGATGCCGCTGGGACCGGCTGGCGACGCCTATGCCGAGATGGTCGCCAATGGCGAGATCGCGGATCGCTGGATCAGCGTGGGCAGCATCGTCACCGGCTGGAACCCGGCCTCGCACAACGCCTACTGGACCGACCGGGATTTCTACAAGCAGGCCGGCGGCATGATCCGGCAGGCGCTCGCGATCGCCGAGGCGTAATGCAAAAAGGCCCCGCGCGCTGCGCAGGGCCTTCGTTTCGTTTCCGTCGGGGTTCACTCCATCACGGGGATGCTGAACTCTCCGCCTTCCTTGATGCCCGAGGGCCAGCGCGCCGTGACCGTCTTGGTCTTGGTGTAGAAGCGGAACGCGTCGGGCCCGTGCTGGTTCAGATCGCCGAAGACCGATTTTTTCCAGCCGCCGAAGGTGTGGTAGGCCAGCGGCACCGGGATCGGCACGTTGATGCCGACCATGCCGACATTCACCCGCGCCGCGAAATCGCGCGCCGCGTCGCCGTCGCGGGTGAAGATCGCGGTCCCGTTGCCGTATTCGTGGTCCATGGCGAGCTTCAGCGCCTCTTCGTAAGAGCCCGCGCGCACGGTGCTGAGGACCGGGCCGAAGATCTCCTTGCGGTAGATCTCCATGTCCGGCGTGACCCTGTCGAAGAGATGCGGACCGATGAAGAACCCGTCCTCGTAGCCCTGCAGCGAGAAGTCGCGCCCGTCGACGACAAGCTCCGCGCCCGCGTCGATGCCGGACTGCACCAGCCGCAGGATGTTCTCCTTGGCCTGCGGCGTGACGACGGGGCCGTAATCCACGTCATTGCCGGCCGTGTAGGGGCCGACCTTGAGCGCCTCGATCTTGGGCACAAGTTTCTCGATCAGCCGGTCGGCGGTTTCCTCGCCCACGGGTACGGCGACCGAGATCGCCATGCAGCGTTCGCCCGCCGCGCCAAAGCCCGCGCCGACCAGCGCGTCCGCCGCCTGGTCCATGTCGGCGTCGGGCATGATGATCATGTGGTTCTTCGCCCCGCCGAAGCACTGCACACGCTTGCCGTTGGCGCAGCCGCGTTCGTAGATGTACTGCGCGATGGGGGTGGACCCGACAAAGCCGATGCCCGCGATGGTCGGGTTGTCGAGGATGGCGTCGACGGCCTCCTTGTCGCCGTTGATGACCTGCAGGACACTGTCGGGCAGGCCCGCCTCCTGCATCAGTTCGGCCAGCATCAGCGGAACCGACGGGTCACGCTCCGACGGCTTGAGGATGAAGGCGTTTCCGCAGACCAGCGCGGGGGCCATCTTCCACATCGGGATCATGGCGGGGAAGTTGAACGGCGTGATGCCGGCGGCGACGCCGATGGGCTGGCGCATGGAATACATGTCGATGCCGGGTCCCGCGCTGTCGGTGAACTCGCCTTTCAGGAGATGCGGCGCGCCGATGCAGAACTCCACCACCTCGAGGCCGCGCTGCACGTCGCCCTTGGCGTCGGGGATGGTCTTGCCGTGTTCGCGGCTGAGTGCCTCGGCCAGCTTGTCCATGTCGCGGTTGAGCAGGCGCACGAATTCCATCATCACCCGCGCGCGGCGCTGCGGATTGGTGGCGGCCCAGCCGGGCTGGGCCGCGGCGGCATCGGCCACGGCTGCCTCGATCTCGGCGGTGGAGGCGAGCGCCACCTTGGCCTGCACCTCGCCCGTGGCCGGGTTCCAGACATCCGCGCTGCGGCCGGACGTGCCCGCCACCCGCTTGCCGTTGATCCAGTGTCCGATTTCTTCCATCGCTGTCTCTCCCTCGGTCAGGCGATCCTCGCGGCAAGGATACTCTTGCAGAGACGCGGGTAAAAGCGGCAGGTTGCCAAAGTCATTTTGCGATTTTGCAAAGGTGAGCCATGAACTGGGCCCTCAACTGGGATGACATGCGGGTTTTTCTGGCGGTGGCCCGCGCCGAGGGGCTGTCGGGGGCCGCGCGGCGCCTGCGGCTCGACCCGGCGACGGCCGGGCGGCGGGTCGCACGGCTGGAAGAGGCGCTGGGCTCCGTTCTCTTCGCGAAATCCCCGCAGGGCTACCGTCTGACCGAAGCGGGGCAGCGACTTCTGCCCAAGGCCGAAGCGGCCGAGGCCGCTCTGTCGGGCGGGCTGGACACCGTCGCGGGCGGCGAGGGTGGACTGACGGGCGCCATCCGCATCGGCGCGCCCGATGGCTGCGCCAACTACCTGCTGCCGCAGGTCTGCGCCGCCATCGCCGACGCGAACCCCGCCCTCGACATCCAGATCCTCGCATTGCCGCGTGTCGTGAACCTCTCGCGCCGTGAGGCGGACCTTGCCATCGCGGTCTCGCCGCCCAAGACCGACCGGCTGAGCGCCGAGCGGCTGGCCGATTACCGCCTGTCGCTGGCCGCCTCTCGCGACTACCTCGCCCGCGTCGGCGCGCCCACGTCGCGCGCGGATCTGAAGGGGGCGCGCATGATCGGCTACATCCCCGACATGATCTTCGATGCGGAACTCGACTATCTCGCGGGCCTGGGCGTGACCCGGGTGCCGCTGGCCTCCAACGCCGTGTCGGTCCAGTTGAACTACGCGCGCGCCGGGGCGGGTCTGGCCATCGTCCACGACTTCGCGCTGCCCTTCGCACCGGACCTCTGCCGGGTTCTTGCCCACGAGATCCGCCTGCGCCGCACCTTCTGGCTGGTCTCCCACGCGGGGCCGCGCGATGCGCGCCTCGACCGATTCGCGGCGCTTTTGCGGGACGGGCTGCGCGCCGAGCTCACTCGTCTGGAGGCGGTCGTTTCGTGACGTCGTTTTCCCGGCTGCCCCGCGCCGGGGCATCCGGATCGCTGAGCGAGAGATCCCACGCCCGGCAGAAGGCCCAGAACACCGGCGTCTCGATGGCGGCGTATGTCAGCAGGCTGAATCCCCACCACCGCAGTGTCACCGGCCCGATCTGAAAGGGCAGCCCCTTGCCCGCGAAAAGCGCGCCCGCGGCCGCCAGCGCGGCGGCTGTCACAAGCGCGTCGGCCCGCATCATCCGCCGCGCCGTCAGGGGTTCGAACCGCGGATAGATCAGGCCATAGGCAAGGCCGATGGCCACGGCGTTTATGGCCAGAACGGTGAGATATGGCGACATGACGGTCCTCCGATCCCCCCAGCGATCAGGCTAACCCTCCACACGCCCTGGGGCCAGCCCCGCTAGCGCGCTGTTTTTCTTGACACCGGACCCGTGACGGGAGGACGCTGAACCCGGAAGCGACGGGAGACAAACTCGGGCCCGCATGGGAGGTGCGCGATGCTGGTGAGCCAGATACTCAAATCGAAATCCGACGATGGGATCGTCATGGTCGAACCGGAGGCCAGCGTGTCGGAGGCCGCGAGCCTCCTCGCTGCGCGGCGGATCGGCGCAGTGGTCGTGTCCTCGAACGGCAAGACGGCGCTGGGCATCCTGTCGGAACGCGACATCGTGCGCGAACTGGCCAAGTCGGGGCCGGACTGCCTGAGGACGCCCATCGCCTCGATCATGACCGCCGAGATCGTGGGGTGCGGGCTGTCAGACACATCCGATGGCGTGCTTGCCGCGATGACAGCGGGTCGCTTCCGCCACATGCCGGTGGTCGAGGCGGGCGAGATGGTGGGGCTGATTTCGATCGGCGACGTGGTCAAGGCCCAGCTCTCCGAGCTCGAAATGGAAAAGACCGCGCTCGAGGACATGATCAAGGGGTTCTGAGCGGGGCGCCGGCGACGCGGTTTCGAAACCGCGCAAGGCCCTTGCGAAGGCCTTGGCGCCGGGGACGACCCCGGGTGCAGGCTGCCCGGGGGTCTTGCAAACCCGGGCCCGCAATGGTTGTGTCCCGGCCAGTCGGGCGGAAGGCGGCGACAAGGTTGCAAGGGGGCGGATGACCGCAATGCGGACAGGACTTTATCCAGGCACCTTCGATCCCATCACGCTGGGCCATCTGGATATCATCAAGCGCGCGTGCCGGCTCGTCGACCGCCTTGTGATCGGCGTCGCGATCAACCGTGACAAGGGCCCCTTGTTCACGCTTGAAGAACGCGTCGCCATGGTCGAGGCCGAATGCGCCAAGCTGTCGCAGGCCACCGGCATCGAGATCGTGGTGCACCCGTTCGAGAACCTGCTGATCGACTGCGCCAAGGACGTGGGCGCCGGCATCATCATCCGCGGCCTGCGTGCCGTCGCCGATTTCGAATACGAATTCCAGATGGTGGGCATGAACCGCAAGCTCGACGCCGAGATCGTGACCGTCTTCCTGATGGCCGAGGCCGACCGGCAGGCGATCGCATCGAAACTCGTCAAGGAGATCGCGCGGCTGGGCGGCGACGTCTCGCATTTCGTGCCGGCCCCCGTGGCCGAGGCCGTCACCGCCAAGTACAAGCGCTGAGCCTGCGGGCTCCTGAACACGCATCGATAGACACATCCGACCATTCAAAGGGAGTTGGACATGGCCGAGATCAAGGACCCCGAGAACACCATCCTCATCGAGCTGAAGGATGGCACCGTCATCATCGAGCTTCTGCCCGACGTGGCGCCCCAGCATGCCGCGCGCATGAAGGAACTGGCGCGCGAGGGCGCCTATGACGGTGTGGTCTTTCACCGCGTGATCGACGGCTTCATGGCGCAGACGGGCGACGTGCAGCATGGGAAAGACGGCGGCAACCTGCGCATGGCCGGAACGGGCGGGTCCTCCAAGCCCGACCTGCCGGCGGAGTTCTCGAAGCTGCCGCACGACCGCGGCACGCTGGGCGCGGCCCGCTCGCAGAACCCGAACTCGGCCAACAGCCAGTTCTTCATCAACTTCTCCGACAATCACTTCCTGAACGGCCAGTACACGGTCTATGGCCGCGTCATCGACGGGATGGAACATGTGGACGCCATCACAAGGGGCGAGCCGCCGGCGACCCCGGACAAGATGATCTCGGTGAAGGTGGCCGCCGATGCTTAGGCTCGCGGCCGCCCTATGCCTTCTGTCCGCGCCGGCCTGGGCCACGGGCCTCGAGATCGACGTGGAGGGCGACGCGCAGGGCACGATCGTGATCGACCTCCTCGAAGAGATCGCGCCGCAGCACGTGGAACGGATCACCACGCTCGCGGCCGAGGGTGCCTATGACGACGTGGTCTTTCACCGGGTGATCGACGGGTTCATGGCCCAGACGGGCGACGTGGAATTCGGCGTCACGGGCATGGACATGCGCTATGCCGGGCGCGGCGGGTCGGAATACCCGGACCTTCCGGCCGAGTTCTCCGACATTCCCTTCGAGCGTGGCATCGTGGGGATGGCGCGCGCGCAGGACCCGGACAGCGCGAACTCGCAGTTCTTCATCATGTTCGCGCCCGCGCCGCCGCTCGACGGGCAATATACGGTCGTGGGCAGGGTCGTCGCGGGCATGGAGGTGGTCGACGCGATCAAACGCGGCACCGGACAAAACGGCGCCGTGATCGGCCCGCCGGACCGAATGACCGCGTTGCGCGTGCTTGAGGAGGACCCGGTTGCGCCCGCGGAGGAGACCGGCGAAGACGAGGGCTGAGACCGACGTCCGCGCACGGACGACCACAATGCCGTGAAAGGGGGCTTCAGGCCCCCTTTTTCGTGGCAGACTGACGCGTGTCCCGACCCCGCTCAGGAGCCCGTCCGACCATGACTGACGCCATCCCCGATCCCAAGGCGGTCCTTCCGCGCTTGCCCGTGTTCTTCGCTGCCATAGCGACTGCGCTCATTCTGGCGGTCTCGGCGGCCACGGCACAGCCCGCGCCCGATCTTGACGCCTGGCCGAACACGGATTTCGAGAACGCCACCGTCGATCTCTCCGAGATCATTTCGGGCGGGGTCGGGCGCGACGGCATCCCGGCCATCGACGATCCCGAATTCCTGCCGGCTGCCGAGGAAACCGGGCTGGGCGCGATGGAACCGGTCATGACCTACGCGCCAGGGGGCGTGCCCGCGCGAGCCTACCCGTTGCGCTATCTCACCTGGCACGAGATCGTGAACGACACGGTGGCGGGCGTGCCCGTCGCGGTCACCTTCTGCCCCTTGTGCAACACCGCACTGGTCTTCGACCGGCGGGTTGAGGGCGCGGTCCTGACCTTCGGCGTCTCGGGCAACCTGCGTCATTCGGACATGGTCATGTTCGACCGCGAAACCGAAAGCTGGTGGCAGCAGGCGACGGGCCAGGGCATCGTGGGCGAGCACGCGGGCACGACGCTTGTCCCGCTGGTCTCCTGGGTCGAAAGCTGGGAGAGCTTTCGCGAGGCCCATCCCGACGGGGTGGTGATGGCCCAGCCGGGGTCAGCGCGACCCTACGGGCGCAACCCCTATGTGGGCTACGACAGCAGCGCCCGACCCTTCCTGTTCTTCGGTGAGATGCCGCCCCATGGCGTCCCGCCCGTGGAGCGCGTCGTGCGCGTCGGCGAGCGCGCCTGGCCGCTCACGCGCCTGTCCGAGGAAGGCCAGATCACCGAGGCCGGCGTCACGATCAGCTGGGCGGCGGGCAAGGCTTCCGCCCTCGACGCGGCGCAGATCACCGAGGGGCGCGACGTGGGCCAGATCCGCGTGCGAGACGCCGCCGGCGCGGACGTGGTCCATGACGTGCTGTTCGCGTTCGCCTTCCACGCCTTCTGGCCCGAGGGGGAATGGATGATGGGCAATTGACGGGCGAAGCCGCGCCTCGGGGGGTAGACCCCCTCGGCGCGGCTGGCGCCTCCGGCGGGAGTTTTTCGCCAGGATGAAGGGGTGAACGGGTCGTTTCTTCATCCTGGCAAAAAACCTCCGGGGGAGGCGCGCGGAACGCGCGTCGGGGGCAGAGCCCCCCGCGCGGGCGCAAGCCCGCGCACCCAAGAACGACGCGGGCGCAAGCCCGCGCACCCAAGAACGACGCGGGCGCAAGCCCGCGCACCCTGGGGCCCGGTACGGGCGCAAGCCCGCGCACCCTGGGGCCCGGTACGGGCGTGAGCCCGCGTCTGCGGGCGACGCCGAAGGCGGCGCAACCCTTTGAAGGGGCATTGACGCCGATCCCGTGGCCCCATAGCTCCCGCCCATGGCGCGCGCTCCGCTTCTCCAGATCTCAGGCCTCTCGCTGGGCCATGGCGGTGATCCGCTGTTCGACGGGCTCGACCTCGTCGTGCAGCAGGGTGACCGGCTGGCGCTGGTCGGGCGCAACGGATCGGGAAAATCCACCCTGATGAAGGTGATGGCGGCTCTGGTGGAGGCCGATGCCGGGGAGATCGTCCTGCCCGAGGGCACCCGCGTCGGCTATCTCGAACAGGACCCCGATTTCGCCGGGTTCGCGACGCTGGGCGATTTCGCCACCGCGTCGCTCGATCCGGCGGAAGCCTGGCGGGTGGAGGCGGCGGCGGAGGGGCTCGACCTCGACCTGTCGGCGCGGGCCGACCGCGCCTCGGGCGGTGAGCGGCGTCGCGCCGCGCTGGCGCGGCTTCTGGCCGAGGCGCCGGAGCTGATGCTGCTCGACGAGCCTACGAACCATCTCGATATCGCCGCGATCGCCTGGCTCGAGGCCGAGCTTGCGCAAACGCGCGCGGCCTTCATCGTGATCTCCCATGACCGCGCCTTCCTGCGGCGGCTGGCGCGGGCGACGCTCTGGCTCGATCGTGGCGCGGTGCGCCGGATGGACCGGCCCTTCGCCGAGTTCGAGGATTGGCGCGACGAGATCTGGGCGCAGGAGGATGTCGCGCGCCACAAGCTCGACCGCAAGATCAAGGAAGAGGCGCGCTGGGCCGTCGAGGGCATCAGCGCACGGCGCAAGCGCAACCAGGGCCGCGTGCGGGAACTGGGCAATCTGCGCGAGACCCGGGCCGCGATGATCGCGCGCGAGGGCGGCGCGGCGCTGGCGCTCGATGCGGGGCCCAAGGGCGGCAAGCGGGTGATCGAGGCGCGCGGTATCTCGCGCAGCTTTGGCGACCGCGCGATCGTCGCGCCGCTGGACCTGCGCGTGCTGCGCGGCGACCGGGTGGCCATCGTGGGGCCCAACGGCGCGGGCAAGACCACGCTTCTGAACATGCTGATCGGGGCGGAGGCGCCCGACACGGGCGAGGTCACGCTCGGTACCGGGCTGGAGCTGGCTGTCTTCGACCAGTCCCGCGCGGCGCTCGATCCCTCCCGGACGCTGTGGGAGAGCCTGACCGAGGACCCGGAGATCGGGGCGAGCGGGCGGTCCGATCAGGTGATGGTGCGGGGCACGCCGCGCCACGTGGTGGGCTATCTCAAGGATTTCCTCTTCGACGAGGCACAGGCGCGCGCGCCGGTCCGCTCGCTTTCGGGCGGGGAAAAGGCGCGGCTTCTGCTCGCGCGGATCATGGCGCGGCAGTCGAACCTGCTGGTGCTCGACGAGCCCACGAACGATCTGGACGTGGAGACGCTGGACCTGCTGCAGGAGGCGCTTGCGGCCTATGATGGCACGGTTCTGCTGGTCAGCCATGACCGCGATTTCCTCGACCGGGTCGCGACGGTGACGGTGGCGCTGGAAGGTGGCGGAAGGGCCACCGTTTACGCGGGCGGCTGGAGCGACATGCAGGCGCAGAAGGGCGCGCTCGATGCCAGTCCCGACGCCGCGGCCGAGCTGCCCAGGGCGCGCAAGCCCGCCGTGCCCGCCAAGGCGCAGGGGGCGTCCAAAGCGGGGCTGAGCTTCACCGAGTCCCACCGTCTCGCCGCGCTGCCGGACGAGATCGCGCGGCTGGAGGCGGAGATCGCGAAACTGGCCGAGTTCCTGTCCGACCCGGCGGTCTACACCAGCGCGCCCGCCAAGGCGGAGAAGGCCAGCGCGGCCCTGGCGGAGCGTCAGGCAAAGCTCGACGCCGCCGAGGAGGAGTGGCTGACGCTGGAGGAGAAGGCGGCGGGCTGACGCAGCCGGTCACCGGCCGTCCATCGTCAAGAACAGACGCCGCGCAGGTCGGCGCCGTCCCAAGGGATGACCTCGGTCGCCGCATCGGCGCGTGATTGCAGCGGCGTGACCGGCATGACCTGTCCGATCAGGCGTTCCAGCCGCGCGGTCCGGGCGCCCCGCGGATCGACGGCGCGGCAGCAGACGTATTCTTCTACAAGAGAGGCCTGAACCTCGTAGCCGTAATCGAGGAACCGTCGCGCGTCCTGCGGGTCGAAGAGATAGGGGTCCTCGATCCGCACATGTTCGGTAAAGGCGCGGAACGGGTGGTAGGCGGTGACCTCGCGGTTCTGCCATTGCCAGACATGGGTCATCTCGTGGGCGAAGAACATCGCTGCGGCGAGGCTGCGGCGTCCCTCGCGCGGGGCGACGTAGTCGGGCAGCGAGAAGGCGGGGCGGACATGCATGGTGTTGAACAGCACGATCCCGGCGGTGCGGGCCTCGATCACGGGGCCATCGGGCGGCGGCCAGATGCGCTCGCGGCAGGTGGTCTGGGGCCGCGCCGGGTAAGTGCGGGTGCCCAGTCCGATCACGGGGTTCTCCACGATCCGCACCGCGGCGGCGTCGAAGCTTTCGCCCTGCAGATCGGCCATATAGGCGGCCTCCGCCTCGGTCAGGGGGCGGCCGCAGGCGGCGATGGTCAGGCAGACGAGAAGGGCGAGGAGGGCACGCATCGTCCGCGACGATGGCGGGATTCCCGCGCGCTGAAAAGGGGCATGGCCGGAGCTTGACCCGGATCAAGGCGCAGCGGGCCCCGAAGCGCGAGGATCTGCCGCAACAGGAGGAGCTTTCATGCGTAGACCCGCCCGTCTGTTTTCTATCGCGATGATCGCCGCGGGCCTCGGCCCGCCCGCCGCCGCGCAGGACGCGGAGGCCGGGGCTGCGCTCTACGGGGATTTCTGCGCCGTCTGTCACGGGATGGCCGGGCAGGGCGATGGCCCGATGGCCGGGGCATTGACCGTGGCGCCGCCGGACCTCACCATGCTTGCGGAGGATGGCGAATTTCCCGTCCTGCGCGTGGCGCGTCAGATCGACGGGCGCGATCCACTGGTGGCGCATGGGGGCGAGATGCCGCTTTATGGTCAATGGTTCGAAGGGGATGGGGCGGATGTGGCGATGACCGGTCCGGGCGGGCAGCCGATGATGCTGAGCCGGCCGATCGCGGACCTGATCGCCTACCTGATGGAGATACAGTCATGAAAGCCCTTCTCGTCGCCGCGGCCTGTCTTGTCGCCACGCCCCTGATGGCGCAGGACGCCGCACGGGGCGCCGCGCTTTTCGACCGGCATTGCGCCGTCTGCCATGGCACGGGGCTGAGGGGGGACGGGCCGATGGCCGAGGTTCTGGCCGTGCCCCCGCCCGACCTGACGCGGATCGCCGAGCGCTACGACGGTTTTCCGCGCGTCGGCATCGCGTGGAAGATCGACGGCCGCGATCCGCTGGTCAGCCACGGGGGGGACATGTTGCTGTTCGGCCATGTCTTCGGGACGATGAGCGAGATGATGACGGACGGCTCCCAGACGCTCGTGACCGCGCCGGAAGTGGTGGACCTCGTGGCCTTCCTGGAGCGTCAGCAGGAGTGAGACCCGGTTCGGCCGCAGGCCGATGAAAGGTCCAGTGGACGTCTCGAAGGTCGAACGGGTGAAGCCTCTCAGGGCAGCGCCAGCGTGGCCGAGGCCAGCGCCACGGGCTTGCCCGTCTCCTCCGCGCTCAGTTCCGCGCGGGTGAAGGCGAGCGAGCGGCCCAGCCGGATCACCTCGGCCCGGGCCATGATCGCGGGGCCGGTGCCGGGGCGCAGGAACTGCGTGTGCAGGTCCGTGGTCGCGGCCGGCACGAACTCGCCCACCATCCCCGCGAGCGCCATGATCATCGAGGTGTCGGCCAGTGCCGCCAACGCCTGACCCGAGACCATGCCGCCCACGCGCTCCAGCCGGGCGGTGACGGGCATGCGGATCAGGATATGGCTTTCATCCACCGAGGTGACCGAGAGGTTCAGGTCCAGCACCCATGTGGAAAAATGGTCGGCGAGGTGGGATTGGGCTTGCGCGGGGGGCCATGGGCCGACCCTAGGCGAGGGCGCCGGGGGACGGCAAGGGGGTGGCCCGGGGGCGTGCGGAGCCGGTCACCGGGGGCGGCGGCATGCCCTTTCGGGGCCGCCGCCGCCCGGGCGGGTCACTTGCCCTTCCTGGAATTGCCGATGTCGAGCGGCTTTCCGAGGTTGGAATTGGCGGTGGCGAGCACCTTGGGCTTGTCCTTCTTGGGCTTCTTCGCCTCGCGGTTGCCTCTGCTCTTTTCCTTCGACATGAAACGGTCCTTTGCCGGGTCTCCCCGCACGGCGGCATGCCGGCGGGGCCGTGCTCAAGGGCAATCAGGGTTGCCCGGGACGCGCCCGGGGCGATGATTGTCGGTGAGGGCGCGGGCGGGCCCTTCGGGCCACGCGGCGCTGTGTTGAAAATGGGGATGCCGGGGGGGCGCGGCAAGGGGCAGACGCCCGCGTAGGGTGGGCAATCCTGCCCACCACGCGGTCAGGACGTTGGCGTCTGGCGAGGCGTGCGCAGGGGGGGGCGGCTGAGCAAAGCACCCAGCCGGAACAGCCGCGAAGCTGCTCCCCTCTCGCGCATCGCTGGCGCGATATGCTGCCGGGCGATGGGCCAGCGCCTGCCTGAGTGTGTGCGAAGTACGCACGAACCGGCAGCGTGTCGCGTAGCGATGCGCGAGAGGCGCCCCGTCACGCCGGAGGCGTGCCGCGTATGAGTCGGCGCACCTTCGGTGCGACGGGCCGGTCGAGCAGAGCACCCCAGCCGGAACAGCCGCGAAGCGGCCCGGCCAGCGCCTGCCCGCCCCATCGGGCTGGCGCTTTGGTGAGGCTGGGTGCGGCGGTTGAGCGGGGAGGGGTTTGGCCGGGAGATAAATCGAGGGGAACCGATGTTGGAGGCGCCATCCCGCGGGTAGGTTGTCGTGACCCGTAGAAACAGGTTCGTGGACGACGATGTTACTTCAAAGAGCTAAGAATCGCGAGTATGCTCGTGATTGATCGTGGAGTTTTTCTACTGGACGGAGGCAGATTTGATGTCGAGCAAAGGTCAACATGTGGTTCCCAACGGCGGCAAATGGAGTGTCAGACGCGCTGGATCCGACAAAGCCACCTCTGTCCACAGCACACAGCGCGAAGCAATCAATGAGGCTAGGAAGATTGCCAAGAATCAAGGCACCGAGCTTTACATTCATGGTCGCGATGGTCGTATCAGAGAGCGCGACTCCTACGGAAACGACCCAAAGCGTACCAAGGGGTAGGGTTGCCGGACTATTCCTACGATAAGTGTGTCTTCATCAACTGCCCGTTTGACGAAGCTTTTGAGCCAATCCTTCAGGCAATTATGTTTGCCGTTGTATATATGGGCTTTACACCCCGATTGGCCTCGGAAAGCAATGATAGCGGTGAAAACCGGCTTCAAAAAATCCAGGGTTTGATTGAGGCTTCTCGGTACTCAATTCACGATCTGAGCCGCTGCCAAGCAAAGCGTAAAGGTGAGCATTTTCGGCTCAATATGCCTTTCGAGTTGGGTATTGATTATGGATGCAGACAGTACATGGCGGGAAGATCCAACAAACGCTTTCTTATCCTCGAAGAACAAAGGTATCGGTTTCAAGCTGCGATATCCGACATTTCGGGCAGTGATATTCACGTCTACGGAAGTGACCCGCAAAAGGCGCCACAGAACGCTCAGAAGCAAGTCCGCAACTGGTTCGTGTCCGAAACTGGTGTACAGCCACTAGCTGCTAGAAGAGTTTGGGCGAAGTACGGTGACTTTCAGGAATGGTACTGGGAAAAGAAGCTCAATGAAGGAGCCGATGAAGCCGAAATCCTAGAGTATCCGACTAGCGAACTCCTGACGGAAATGTTCACTTGGAAGGAGCTTGGCGAGCCTGTTTAAACATCCAACTCCTCCACGAACCTCGCGTTCTCCTGAATATACTGAAACCGCAGCTCCGGTTTCTTGCCCATCAGTCGCTCCACCAGGTCGCCGGTCTCGCCCGGGATCTCGTCGTCCACCGACACCCGGATCAGCTTGCGCGAGGCGGGGTCCATCGTGGTTTCCTTCAGGTCCTTGGCGTCCATCTCGCCCAGGCCCTTGAAGCGGGAGACGTCGATCTTGCCTTTCCCGCCTAGGCCCTGCGCCATCAGCCGCTCCTTTTCAAGCTCGTCCACAGCATAGACGCGGGTCGCGCCCTGCGTCAGGCGGAAGAGCGGCGGGCAGGCGAGGTAAAGGTGCCCCTTGTCGATCAGGGGCCGCATCTGGGTGAAGAAGAACGTCATCAGGAGCGAGGCGATATGCGCCCCGTCCACATCGGCGTCGGTCATGATGATGACCTTGTCGTAGCGCAGGTCCTCGATGTTGAAGCGCGTGCCCATGCCCACGCCAAGCGCCTGGCAGAGATCGGAGATCTCTGCGTTCTGGCCGAGTTTGGACGACGCGGCCCCCAGAACGTTCAGGATCTTGCCCCGAAGCGGCAGAAGCGCCTGCGTCTTGCGGTCCCGCGCCATCTTGGCCGAACCGCCCGCTGAATCCCCCTCGACGATGAAGAGCTCGGTGCCGTCGCGGGCCGATTGCGAGCAATCGACCAGCTTGCCGGGCAGGCGCAGCTTCTTGGTGGCGGTCTTGCGCGCGGTTTCCTTCTCGGCGCGGCGGCGCAGGCGTTCCTCGGCGCGCAGCACGAGGAAATCGAGGATGGACCCGGCAGCCTTGGTGTTGGCGGCAAGCCAGTTGTCGAAATGGTCGCGCACGGCGGCCTCGACCATGCGGGCGGCCTCGGTCGTGGCGAGGCGATCCTTGGTCTGGCCGACGAATTCGGGCTCGGCGATGAAGCACGACACCAGCGCGCAGCCCCCGCCCATCAGGTCGTCGCGGCTGATATTGGCGGCCTTGCGGTTGCCCACGAGCTCGCCATAGGCGCGGATGCCCTTGAGGATGGCGGCCCAGAAGCCTGCCTCATGCGTGCCGCCCTCGGGCGTGGGCACGGTGTTGCAGTAGGACTGGATGAACCCGTCGCGCGCGGGCGTCCAGGTGATCGCCCATTCGACGGAGCCGGGGACGCCGAACTTGGGCTGGAACTCCACCTTTCCGGCGAAGGGCGCGTCGGTATAGGTGGCCGAGGCGCCGATGGTCTCGCTGAGGTAGTCCGAGAGGCCACCGGGGAAATGGAAAATGGCCTCGGCCGGTGTCTCGCCGTCGTCGATGGCGGATTTCCAGCGGATTTCCACGCCGGAGAAAAGGTAGGCCTTGGAGCGCACCATCTTCAGGAGCCGCGCCGGCTTGAACCGGTGGGAGCCGAAGATCTGCTCGTCGGCGTGGAAGGTGACGGAGGTGCCGCGCCGGTTGGCGACAGCGCCCTCGGAACGGACGGGCCCCTGCGGGATGCCGCGCGAAAACTCCTGCACGAAAAGCGCGCGGTTGCGGGCGACCTCGACACGCAGGTGATCCGACAGCGCGTTGACGACCGAGACACCCACGCCATGCAGGCCGCCGGAGGTCTGGTAGGCCTTGCCCGAGAACTTGCCGCCCGCGTGCAGCGTGCAGAGGATCACCTCCAGAGCGCTCTTGTCGGGAAACTTGGGATGCGGATCCACGGGGATGCCGCGCCCGTTGTCGCGGATCGTGACGGAATGGTCCGCGTGAAGCTCCACCTCGATGCGGGAGGCGTGTCCCGCCACCGCCTCGTCCATGGAGTTGTCGAGAACCTCGGCCACGAGGTGATGCAGCGCGCGCTCATCGGTGCCGCCGATATACATGCCGGGGCGCTTGCGCACGGGCTCAAGCCCCTCCAGCACCTCGATGGAGGAGGCATCGTAGCCTTGCGTCGGCTCGTGTCCGGAAAGAAGGTCTCCGCCGTCTATGGGGGCCATGGTGCTGCTCTATCTTGTGGGGCTTTTGCGCGATAATGGCAGGTTTGGGGGCATGGGGGAAGGGTCGGTGACATGCAGGCCCGGCGTGCCGATCGTTTCCGTGCGGGCGGGTCCGTGCGGGCGCGCGGGGCCTTCCGGGCCTTCGTGACGGTTTCTTGACATGCCTCAAGGCGCGGTCCGCCCGAGCGTTGCAGGCTCGCGGGGTTCGTGAGTGCAACAGAACCCGGGAGGCCCGCGGCCGTGAAAGACCTGAGCAAACCGACGGAGCAGGTGGACGCCGCCCCGCAAACCGCCGCCCCGCAAACCGGCGCCCCGCACGCAGCCGCCGCGCAAACCGATGTCGTCTCGCAGGCCGGGACACCTGCCGCCCCGACGCCGCGCGGTCGTCGTACGCCGACGCAGTCGGAAATCCGTCAGGCTTTCGAGACCGGGGAATATCCCTACCGCACCAAGCTCCGCCGGCAGGCCTACGAGGTGCAGAAGGCGAAACTTCAGGCCGAGCTCTTGAAGGTACAGAAATGGGCCTCGGAGACGGGCCAGAAATTCGTGATGCTCTTCGAGGGGCGCGACGCCGCCGGCAAGGGCGGCACGATCAAGCGTTTCATGGAGCACCTGAACCCGCGCGAGGCGCGCGTCGTGGCGCTCAACAAGCCCACCGACCACGAGCGCGGGCAATGGTATTTCCAGCGCTATGTCGAGCACCTGCCGACCGCCGGCGAGATCGTTCTCTATGACCGGTCATGGTACAACCGCGCCGGCGTGGAGCGGGTGATGGGCTTCTGCGAGCCCAACGATTACCTCGAATTCATGCGTCAGACACCCGACCTCGAACGCATGCTCGTCCGGTCGGGCATCCAGCTCTACAAATACTGGTTCTCGGTCACGCAGGCGGAGCAGAGGCGCCGCTTCGCCAGCCGCGAGCGTGACCCGCTCAAGCGGTGGAAGCTATCGCCCATCGACCGCGCCAGCCTCGACAAGTGGGAGGACTACACCGAGGCGAAGGAGGCGATGTTCTTCTACACAGACACCGCCGACGCGCCATGGACGGTGATCAAGTCCGACGACAAGAAGCGCGCGCGGCTCAATTGCATGCTGCACTTCCTCAACAGTCTCGACTACCCGGACAAGGATCTGCGCGTCGCCCATGCGCCCGATCCGCTGATCGTCGGGCAGGCAAGCCACGTGATCCACCGTGCGCAGCACATCCTTGGCGCATCGCTGCATCCGGACACGCGCCGCGTGAAACCCGCCTGATCGCGACAACGCCCGGGTGCCGTCTGCGCGCCAAAGGAAACCCCCGGTGCTGCGCATCGGGGGTCGGTTCGTCCGTCCAAGGCGTGCGCCGGGCGCGGCGCCGGGATCAAAGCGTCGGGTTCGGGTCGGAGCCGCCGGGGGCCGACCCGTCCAGACCGAAATAATGTTCCAGAACAGCGTCGTCGACGATGTTGCGCTGATAGGCGACCGAGGCGGCGGCGAACAGCGCTCCCAGCTCTGCCTCGGTGATCGTGCCGTCCTGGATCTTGGTGATCCCGTCGGCGAGCTGATCGATGAGGTCCTGGTTCATCGACGAGTTCGCGCTGTTCCAAAGATCCGTCGCCTGCGCCTCGGTCAGCAGTCCCTCCATGTAGAGCGGTTCGAAATGCGCCGATTCGAAGGCGATGAACGTATCGTTCAACTGACGGTCGCGCAGTTCGGCGTCGATCCGCCCGGTGAGGGCTTCGATGCCGCCGGTCATGACGGCTGTCGTGGCGATCGCCATGCCAACGGCGGCGGCGCTCAGAACGGTGTAGTCGACCGAAATCGCGCCGTGTTCCTCGATGAGAAATCTTTTGAAAAAATTCACCACTCGTACGTCCTCTTGGGGGCAGCACACATCTCCCGAACAATCGTTCAGCTTTGGGGCGGAAATGTGGCGGATTGCTTGCGTTTCCTTCAACAAACCTGCCCGTGCGCGTGAACAAAACCCCGTATGGGAGACAACCCGACCGGCGCGCGCGACCCGGCGAAACCCGCCGACGCGTCCGGCAGGACCCTTGCGCCCCGGCCCGGCCTGCTCATATCTGGCCCCATGCTTCGCGGCTTGCCCATGATCCTCTCCGGCCCCGCCCTCGCGGCGTCGCTGCTCCTGGCATGGGCGCAGCCTTCGGCCGCCCATCCGCATGTTTTCATCGATGCCGGCCTTACACTCACCACGGATACCGAGGGCAGGGTCACGGGCGTCGAGGTGACATGGCTCTACGACGAACTCTATACGCTCATCCTGTTGCAGGATTATGGCCTCGACGAGGATTTCGACGGGCGTCTCACCGAGGCGGAGGTCGCGGAGACGATGGGATTCGATCTCAACTGGAACAGCGGCTTCGAGGGCGGGCTGGTCCTGAGCCGGGGGGGCGAGACCCTCGGGCTGGGCGCGCCGGAGGCCGTTTCCATGACCCTGCGGCCCGACGGGCGGATCGAGACCGTGCACCGGCGCGACGTCACGGGCGATCCGGGCACGGGCGAGATCGAGGCGCAGGTCTATGACGAGGCGTTCTACATCGCCTTCGAGGCGACGCTTCCCTCCGCGATCAGCGGTGCCCCCGACTGTGCGCCGGACCTTGTCCGCGCCGATCTCGACGCCGCCTATGCCGCGCTCGAGGCCGAGCTCGCGGCCATCGGCGGCGCTGTGGCGGCCGAGGACAACTTTCCCGCCGTCGGTGCGCTGTTCGCGGACAAGCTGGTGTTCTCGTGCGTGCCGTGATCGTCCTCGCCGTGCTGGCCTCAATCCTCGTCGCGGCGGTGTTCTGGGCCTTGGGCGGGGATCGGGTAGTGCTGGCCTGGGCGATGGAGGGTCAGCGCGCGGCGCAGGGCGGCATGGGCCGCGCGCTGGGCGCGCTTCGGGCGGGCGACGCGGCGGCGGTGATCCCTCTGCTCGCGGTCTGCTTTCTCTATGGCTTCTTCCATGCGGCGGGGCCGGGGCACGGCAAGCTCCTGATCGGCGGTTATGGCGCGGCGCGCGCAGTGGGGGCGGTGAGGCTTTCGGCGGTCGCGCTGGCCTCGAGCCTCGCGCAGGGCGCGAGTGCGATCGCGCTGGTGGGCGTGGGTGTCTGGGTGCTGAACTGGAGCCGGGAGTACATGACCGGCGTGGCCGAACGCCTGTTGCAGCCGCTTGGCTTTGCCGCCATCGCGCTGGTTGGCCTCTGGCTGGTCTATCGCGGCCTGCGCGGTCTCGGCGCGTCGGGGCAGGCTAAGCAACAGCACCACGACCCGCATGGACACGACCACGGGGGACACGCCTGCGGCCACGACCACGCGCCGTCGGCCGAGGCGGTGGCCTCCGCGACCTCGACGCGGGAACTTGCGGCCCTTGTGGGCGCCGTCGCGATCCGTCCCTGCACCGGCGCGATCTTCCTGCTGGTGCTGACGGCGCAGATGGGCGTTTTCGGCTGGGGCGTGGCGGGCACCATCGCCATGGCGCTCGGCACCGCCTCGGTCACGGTCGCGGTGGCGTTGGCCGCGGTCCTGTTGCGCCGGGGCGCGCTGGCCGGCCTCTCGGACGGGGCGGAGCGCGTCGCGCGGGTTCAACCGGCACTCGAGATCGCCATCGGCCTGACCGTGACATGGATCGCGGCGGGCCTCGCGCTCGCCACGGTCTGAGCGCCCGCCACGGCCCGTCGCGGCCCGCCACGTTATGGCGCGCGCCCTTGCGGCGGCGCGCGGGCGGGACTAAGGGCGCTTCATGACGCTGACCCAGCATATCCGCGCGACGCTCGTGATCGGCGGGCCGCTGATCGGTGGCCAGCTGGCGCAGGTGCTGATCACGCTCACCGATACCGTCATGATGGGCTGGTACGGGGTCGAGGAACTGGCCGCCGTGGCGCTGGGCGGTTCGTTCTTCCACGTCATCCTGATCGTCGGCATGGGTTTCGCTCTTGCCGTCATGCCGATGGTGGCGGCGGCCTCCAGCAACGGTGACGCGGTGCAGGTGCGGCGGGTCACGCGGATGGGCCTGTGGCTCGGCATCGCCTTCAGCCTGCTCAGCCTGCCGGTCTTCTGGTTTTCGGGCGCGATCCTGCTGGCACTGGGACAGTCCGAACAGGTGGCCACCGATGGGCAGCTTTACCTGCGCATCGCGGGGCTCGGCATCCTGCCGGCGGTTCTGGCCCTCGTGCTGCGCTCGCATCTCTCGGCGCTGGAGCGGCCGCGTGTGGTGCTCTGGGCGTGGCTTTGGGGGGCGGTTCTCAACGCCGGCCTGAACTGGGTGCTGATCTTCGGCAATCTCGGTGCGCCCGAGCTTGGCATCGCGGGCGCGGCCATCGCATCTCTGGGCACGCATGCGCTGATCCTGCTGGTGCTCGCGGTCTTCGCGGCGCGGGCGCGCGGCCTTGCCGAATACGCCCTGTTCCAGCGGTTCTGGCGCTCGGACTGGCCGGTGTTCCTGTCGGTCTTCCGCCTCGGCTGGCCCATTGGCCTGACGCTTCTGGCCGAAAGCGGGCTTTTCGTGGGCACGATGGTCATGATGGGCTGGATCGGCACGCAGGAGCTGGCCGCCCATGGCATCGCGCTGCAGATCATCTCGGTCACCTTCATGGTGCATGTGGGGCTAAGTTCGGCGGCGACGGTGCGCGCGGGCCGGGCCTGGGGACGGGGCGACTTCGAGAGCCTCAGGCAGGCGGCGGTCGCGGCGCTGTGCCTTTCGGCGGTGATGGTGGCGCTGACCGTCGCGCTTCTGATCGGCCTGAGGGCGGAACTCGTGGGCCTGTTCGTCGGGCCCGACGACCCGATGCGCCCTGTCATCGTGGCCCTCGGTGCGCAGCTTCTGATCGTGGCGGCGTTCTTTCAGCTGGCCGACGCGGCACAGGTCATGGCGCTGGGCCTGCTCAGGGGGGTGCAGGATACGCGCGTCCCGATGATCTACGCGGTGGTGAGCTACTGGATGGTGGGCATGCCCTGCGCCTATCTGCTCGGCTTTCCGCTGGGCTGGGGCGCGACGGGCATCTGGTGGGGGCTGGTGATCGGCCTCGTGCTGGCGGGTGCGCTGATGATCTGGCGCTTCTGGGCGGGACCCGCGCGCCGGATCGTGGCCGCGACGTAGCGGCACGGCGGCTTGCCTCATGCCCTGCGCGGGGCTATCCCTCCGCCCTGCTGGAAAACCCTCGGGGGAGAGTTGTCACGTGTTTCGTTCCATTTTCGTCATCGTTCTGTCCTGTCTTGCGCTGCCGGCCATCGCGCAGGAGTTGCCGGACCTGCGCGAGGCCCGCACCATGATCTTCGCCGAAGATGGCGCCGTGTCCTGGGAGGTGATCGGGGACCCCGCCCTGACCGAGACCGACGTCGCCACGCTCGACCAGATCAACCGGGTGCAGCCGCAGCCCTATTACGGCGCGCTCGCCGTGGCGCCGGACGCGGGCCTTGCCTCGGAAATCACGGCGCTGGCGGCCAACTACCACGACGAGGAAAACGCCCGCGCCGCGGCCCTTGCCGCCTGCGAGGCCAACCGGGCGGGCGAAGGCGCGCCCTGCATCGTGGCCCTGGTCATCCGGCCCGAGGGGTGGGAGCCGGACCGCGCGCTCCAGCTGTCGGCGCAGGCCACGGCGGCACTTCTGGACGAATACCGCGCCTTGCCGCGCCGGTCCCGCGTTCTGGCCATCTCGCCCGGCACCGGCCGCTGGGGCGTGGGCGAGGGGCGCGAGGCGGCGCTCGCGGCCTGCGGCGTGGAGGATTGCACCGCCGTTGTCGAGGGTTAGATCGCGCCGCCGCCGCTTGACCTAGGTCAAGGTTCGCATCGCGGCAATTTGTACCTTGGATGGATCGGGCGCCGCGACCTATGTGCGGGGAGCCGGATCGAACGAGGAACCCCTGCCGTAGCCACGGCGGGACAATGCCGGAAACGCCAGCGTCTTGTCTGGCCGAAGGTGGCGCGAACGCCCCCCGGCCGGAAGAAGGGAGACAGCCAGTGAACTACGACAAAGCGCTCGACGCAGCCATCGACCGTCTGCATGACGAGGGCCGCTACAGAACCTTTATCGACATCGAGCGCAAGAAGGGCCAGTTTCCCCATGCCGTCTGGAACAAGCCCGACGGAACCACGCAGGACATCACCGTCTGGTGCGGCAACGACTATCTGGGCATGGGACAGCATCCGGTTGTCCTCGCGGCGATGCACGAGGCGCTCGAGGCCACTGGCGCGGGCTCGGGCGGCACACGCAACATCTCGGGCACGACCGTCTATCACAAGCGGCTCGAGGCCGAACTGGCCGACCTGCACGGCAAGGAGGCGGCGCTGGTCTTCACCTCGGCCTATATCGCCAATGACGCGACGCTTTCGACGCTGCCCAAGCTGTTTCCCGGCCTCATCATCTATTCCGACGCGCTGAACCACGCCTCGATGATCGAGGGTGTCCGCCGCAACGGCGGGGCCAAGCGCATCTTCCGTCACAACGACGTCGCGCATCTGCGCGAGCTGCTGGAGGCCGACGATCCGGCGGCTCCCAAGCTCATCGCCTTCGAATCGATCTATTCGATGGACGGCGATTTCGGCCCCATCGAGGCGATCTGCCACCTGGCCTCCGAATTCGGCGCGCTCACCTATCTCGACGAGGTGCATGCGGTCGGCATGTATGGCCCCCGCGGCGGCGGCGTGGCGGAGCGTGACGGGCTCATGCACCGGATCGACATAATCAACGGGACGCTCGGCAAGGCGTTCGGCGTGATGGGCGGCTATATCGCGGCCTCGGCGCGGATGTGCGACGCGGTGCGCTCCTACGCGCCGGGCTTCATCTTCACGACGTCGATCCCGCCCGTGGTGGCCGCCGGTGCGGCGGCGAGCGTGCGGCACCTCAAGACCGACCAGGCCCTGCGCGACCTGCATCAGGAACGCGCCAAGGTGCTGAAGGTCCGGCTGAAGATGCTGGGCCTGCCGATCGTGGATCACGGCTCGCACATCGTGCCGGTGATTGTGGGCGACCCGGTGCACACCAAGCTCATCTCGGACATGCTCCTGGCCGATCACGGCGTCTACGTGCAGCCGATCAACTATCCGACCGTGCCGCGCGGGACGGAGCGTCTGCGCTTCACCCCCTCGCCGGTGCACGACCCGAAGATGCTCGACGGTCTGGTCCGTGCCATGGATGCGCTCTGGAGCCATTGTGCGCTGAATCGCGCCGAGCTTGCGGGCTGACGGTTTCTGCAGGTGCACGACGCACCGTCCCGTGCTAATCCCTGTGAAATCGCGATCTGACGTGGGAATCAGGCGCGGTTAGGGGTAACATTTCGATGAAGCCGGGCTGCCACCCGCAAGATTTCGGTGGCGTGCTGGCCTTTGAACGGGACATGCCACATGGGCCAGGGCGACGGCCATCAGTGGGGGGACGCGCACCAGCGCGAGGCCGGGCGCCTCGGGCAGGATGCATCCCGTGACGAGGACCCCATGACCGGCGGGCAGGGGTCACAGGACGATTTCGACGGATATGACATGTTCGACGTGCCGCTGGGCGACCTGATGCGCGGCGAGCGGGCGACGCTTGGCAAGTCGCTGCTGGACGTGGAGCGGGAGCTTCGCATCCGCGCGACCTATGTCGCCGCCATCGAAAACGGCGATATCGGCGCCTTCCAGAGCGCGGGCTTCATCGCCGGCTACGTACGCTCCTACGCCCGTTATCTGGGCATGGAGCCCGAGCGCACCTTCCAGAGATTCTGCGAGGAGACAGGCTTTCGCGGCGTGCATGGCGGCCATGGCGCGTCGCTGGCGCGAAAACCACCAAGCCGCATGGCCGAGCCTGCGCCGCTTCGGGTCGATCCCAACGACGTGATGCGCCGCGCGCCCAAGCTGCTCGCGCCGACGCCTGAGCCGTGGTTGCAGCGGCTGGAGCCCGGCGCACTGGGCTCGATCGCGGTGCTGCTGGTTTTGGCGGCCGGCATCGGCTACGGCGCATGGGCCATCTTTCAGGACGTGCAGCGGCTGTCGATCGCGCCGGTGGACGAAGCGCCGGCCCCGCTGGCGCAGCTCGACCCGCTGACCGGCGCCAACGGTGGCGCCTTCGAGATGGCGCAGGGTTTCGACATCGCCGTTCCGGGGGCGGAGGATGGCGGCCGCCTCTATCGTCCCGAACCGCTGGAAAGCCCGGTTCTCGCCCCGCGCGACGAGGCGCTGGCCACGCTCGACCCCGACGAGGTCGGCACGCTGTCCACGCTCCGGCAGGCCGACAGCACGGAACTTGCGCAGGCGCGGCCCGGCGTTCCGGTCGAACGCCCCGCCCCGGTGCAGGTCACGCAGACCCCGCTCAACGACGAGGTTCTCGTTTTCGCCGTGCGACCCACCTGGATCCAGATCACCTCGGCCAATGGCACCACGCTGTTCGAGGGTACGCTGAACGCCGGCGACAGCTGGACGCTGCCCGAAAGCGACGCGCCGCCGATGCTGCGCTCGGGCAATTCCGGTTCGCTCTATTTCGCGGTTAACGGCGTGACGCTGGGGCCGGCGGGCACCGGCGCCTCCATCGTGCGCGACGTGGAACTGTCGGCCGACGCGCTCAGCGCGACTTTCGCCATGGCCGTTGTCGGAGCCGATCCCGACCTGCCGGAAGTGGCCGAACTGGTCCTTGGCGGCGCGGCGGAATAGCGCCCTCACCGCAAGGGGGCAGCGATCTGACGCGCCCCGAGGCGCTCGCGCGTCCCACGTGGTCATTGTCCAGCGCGCCTGACAGGTCTATCTTCCGGGATGACGACCGGAGACGCAGCGAGCAGGCCAGACATGTCGCACAATCCCATTCGCCCCTGGCGCAACATAGACCGGCGCAAGACGCGCCAGATCCACGTGGGCCCGGTGGCCGTTGGCGGCGATGCGCCGATCACCGTACAGACGATGACCAACACGCTGACCACCGACGTGAAGGCGACGGTGGAGCAGGTGCAGGCCTGCGCCGAGGCCGGTGCCGACATCGTCCGCATCTCGGTGCCCGACGCGGCGTCCGCGACGGCGCTGAAGGAGATCGTTCGCGAAAGCCCGGTGCCGATCGTGGCCGACATCCATTTCCACTACAAACGCGGGATCGAGGCGGCCGAGGCCGGCGCGGCCTGCCTGAGGATCAACCCGGGCAATATCGGCGACGAGAAACGCGTGAAGGAGGTCATCAAGGCCGCGCGCGACCATGACTGTTCCATCCGGATCGGCGTGAACGCGGGCAGCCTCGAGAAGCACCTGCTCGACAAATACGGGGAGCCGTGCCCCGACGCGATGGTCGAGAGCGGGATGGATCACATCAAGATCCTCGAGGACAACGATTTCCTGAACTTCAAGATTTCCATGAAGGCCTCGGACGTCTTCATGACGGTCGCGGCCTACCAGATGCTGGCCGAACAGACCGACGCGCCGTTCCACCTCGGCATCACCGAGGCGGGCGGCTTTGTCGGCGGCACGGTGAAATCCGCGATCGGGCTGGGCAACCTGCTCTGGTCTGGGCTGGGCGACACGATGCGTGTTTCGCTGTCGGCGGACCCCGTGGAAGAGGTGAAGATCGGCTTCGAGATCCTGAAATCGCTGGGCCTGCGGCATCGGGGGGTGAATATCATCTCGTGTCCCTCCTGCGCGCGGCAGGGCTTCGACGTGATCAAGACCGTCGAGGCGCTGGAAAGGCGTCTGGAGCATATCAAGACGCCCATGAGCCTTTCCATCATCGGTTGCGTCGTGAACGGTCCGGGCGAGGCGTTGATGACCGATGTGGGCTTCACCGGCGGCGGCGCGGGTTCGGGCATGGTCTACCTGGCCGGCAAACAGAGTCACAAGTTGTCGAACGACCAGATGATCGACCACATCGTGGAGCAGGTCGAGAAGAAGGCCGCCGAGATCGAGGCCGCGACGGCCGCCGAGGCGCAGGCCGCCGAGTAAGCGGTGCGGCTTCGCCGCGTCCTCCCTGCCTCGGCCCTTCCGGTCCTCGGCGGGGGGCTCTGCCCCCGGCCTTCGGCCTCCCCCGTCGTATTTCAGGAAAGATGAAGGGACGGGTTCGGCTTGAGCGGATGAAAGGCAGCGCGTAGCGTGACGCGAAGAGTTCCGGGGAGGATGGACCATGGCGCTGATCGCCGATCTGCCGAGAAACGAGGCTGGCATCGCCACGGCGCTGGACCTGTTGCGCCAGCGGCTGGGGCCTGCACGGGTGGAGACGGGGCAGGCGCTCCGCGCGCAGCATGCCCATACGACCACCTGGCTCAGGACCCAGCCGCCGGACGCGGTGATCTTTCCCGCCTCGACACACGAGGTGCAGGAGATCGTGCGCATCTGCGCCGGCCATCGCGTGCCGATCGTGGCCTTCGGAACGGGCAGTTCGCTGGAGGGGCACGTGAACGCGCCGGCGGGCGGAATTTCGCTCGATTTCAGCAAGATGCATGCCATTCTCGAGGTCCATGCCGAGGATATGGACGCCGTGGTGCAGCCCGGCGTGACGCGCAAGGCGCTGAACACGCATCTTCGGGACACGGGCCTGTTCTTTCCGGTCGATCCCGGCGCCGATGCCTCGTTGGGGGGGATGGCCGCGACGCGCGCCTCGGGCACCAACGCGGTGCGCTACGGGACGATGAAGGACAACGTTCTGGCGCTGAAGGCGGTGCTGCCCTCGGGCGAGGTGATGGTGACGGGCGCGCGGGCGCGGAAGAGCTCGGCGGGCTATGACCTGACGCGCCTTGTGGTGGGGTCCGAGGGGACGCTCGGGATCATCACCGAGCTGACGCTGAAGCTTCATGGTGTGCCCGAGGCGGTTTCGGCGGCGACCTGTTCCTTCCCGAGCGTGCAGGCGGCCTGCGACACGGTGATCGCGACGATCCAGTACGGCGTGCCGGTGGCGCGGATCGAATTGCTGGATGCGCTGCAGGTGCGGGCGGTCAACGCTTATTCAAAGCTCGCGCTGACCGAGGCGCCCATGCTTCTGCTGGAGTTCCACGGCTCGGAGGCGAGTGTCGCCGAACAGGCGGAGGTCTTCGGCGAGATCGCGGGAGAGCATGGCGGCACGGGCTTCGCGTTCACCACGCGGGAGGAGGAGCGCGGCCGCCTCTGGCAGGCGCGGCATGACGCCTACTGGGCGAGCCTTGCGCTGCGTCCCGGGGCCAAGGGGATTTCGACGGATGTCTGCGTGCCGGTCTCGCGGCTGGCCGATTGCGTGACGGCCGCGCAGGAAAAGACCGCCGAGATGGGTTTCATCGCGCCGGTGGTGGGCCATGTGGGGGACGGGAATTTCCACGTGCTCCTGCTGATCGACATGGAGGATGCAGGCGAAGTCGCGCGGGCCGAGCGTTTCGTGGGCTGGCTGAACGAGCTTGCGATTTCCATGGGCGGGACCTGCACCGGAGAGCATGGCATCGGGCAGGGCAAGGCGGCCTATCTCGAGCGCGAGCTTGGGCCCGAGGCGATGGCGGTGATGGCGGCGATCAAGGCGGGGATCGACCCGCTGAACATCTTCAATCCCGGGAAGCTCCGCCTGCCGGTCTGAGGGTCCGGTCGGGCAGCACGCGCCAGGTGTGGCCGTCGTACCCCTCGATCCGGTCGCCGTCCAGAAACAGGATCCGCGCGGGTGCGCCTTCGGTCAGGGTATTGGGCCGGCCCGTCAGCATGCGGTGCGGCCGGTCGAAGCCCATGGGCAGCACCGCGGTCAGCGGCTGGCCGGTCACGCGCGCGATGTGGCGCAGCCCGTCCAACAGGCTCAGGTCCGCGCCCGCAAGCGTCCCGTCGTCGAGGGTGAGCCGGCCGTCCCTTCGGTGCACGCGGCGGTCCCCAAGCGTGAAGCCTTCGGCGTCGGTGCCGGCGACGGCCATGGCGTCGGAGACCGGGATCGCGCCCTCCGGGTGCGCGGCGAGCGCCACGCGGAGCGCGGCATCGGCGACGTGGTGGCCGTCCGCGATCAGCCCATAGGCCTGACCGCTGGTCAGGGCTGCGCCGACGAGGCCGGGCGCGCGGTGATGCAGGCCGGACATGGCATTGAAGAGATGCGTGGCCATGCGCGCGCCGGCGGCGAAGGCGGCCTCGGCCTGCGCAGCGCTGCAATCGGTGTGGCCCAGCGAGACGATGACCCCCGCCTCGGCCAGTTCCGCGATCTGCGCGGGCGTGGCGCGCTCCGGGGCAAGCGTGACGAGGAGGTGGCCCAGACGGGCCTTGGCATCCACATGGGCCGCGATGTCGGCCGCTGTCAGATCGCGCAGGCGTGCGGGGTCATGGGCGCCGGGGCGCGCGATATGCGGCCCTTCGAGGTGCAGGCCGAGGATGCCCGCATCGGCCTTGCGCGCCGTGGCGACGAGGTGGATGACACGGTCCGTCACCTCGGGCGTGTCGGAGATCAGCGTGGGCAGGATCGCGCCCGTGCCGAGCCGGCGATGCGCGGCGAGGATCTCCAGCACGTCGCCGGGTGCCTGCGCCTCGCCCAGCATCCGGCCGCCGCCGCCATTGACCTGCAGATCGAGCGGCGCGGGGCAGATGACCGGGGCGCCCTTGCGGCGTGTTCCGGGTCGGATCGTGGCGATCCGGCCATGGGCGATCTCCAGATCGACGCCGCGCCGCCAGCCATGGCCGTCCAGAAGATCGACGCCCTCAAGCTTCATGGCAGCCCCCGGGCCAGCGCCAGCGCGCCATCCAGCGGACGGCCCGCCGCCGGGCGCAGATCGGCGCGGAGGGCGGCGGGCAGGTGGCTGCGCAGAAGCTCTCCCAGGCCGCCGACGAGGACGAGGGGCTCGCCCTGTTCGTGGCCCACGTCGCGCAGGCCATCGAAGAGCGCCTCGATCACCTCGCCGATCAGGCGGCGCGCGAGGGGCGTCTCGGCCTGTTCCGGGACGAGGCGCGCCAGTTGCGCGAAATCGCCCGGGCTGGCGTCGCGGGCGAAAAGAACCGGGTGCGGCGGCGCGGCCCGCGTCAGCGCCTCGGCCAGCGGGTCGGGCGGCAGGCGGCCATCGGCCACGCGCAGGGTCAGCGACAGGGCGCGGCGGCCCAGCCATGCGGCGGAGCCTTCGTCGCCCAGCTGGAACCCCCAGCCGCCGACATGGCGGGTGCCTTCGCGCGACTTGCGGATGAAGAAGGAGCCGGTGCCGAGGCTCGCAAGCGTGCCTTCGGCGCCTTCGAGCGCACCTTCCAGCGCCGTCACGCTGTCATCGACGACATAGGCGAGGAAGGGCAGCCGCGTGGCGAAGGCATCCGCCACGCCGGGCAGGCGCGCCCCGGCAAGACCGGCGCAGACGCGCGCGCGGGTCATGTGCTCGAGGCGCAGGCCATGGGTCTTGAGCGCGGTCAGCAGCGCCTCGCGAATGGCCGCCTCGGCCGCCGCCGGGTCGGTCACGACATTGGCCGCGCCGCCGCGGGTTTCGGTGATCTCGCCGCCATCCACCGAAATCGCCACGCGACAGCCGCTGCCGCCGCCGTCGATACCGATGTCGATGCGGGTTGCCATGGTCAGAGCGTCACGGCCTTGCCCGTGAGCGCGGCCTCCTGCGCGGCGAGGCCCATGCGCACCGCCATCGCGCCGTCCTGCAGCGTGACCTCGGGCTTGCGCCCGGTGCGCACGGTGTCGAGGAACCGGCGGTGCTGGTAGTAGGTGGCGCCATTGTGATCGCCCGCCTCCAGCAGCTGCGGATCGACGGGGATGTCGATGCGGCTCGGGCCCGTCGGGTGGCGGGGGCTGACGATCAGGTGGGGCACGGGCTGGGGCCCGAGGTCGAAATTCCAGAACCGCGTGGGGCCGGGCACGAAGGCCTGGATCTTGCCCGTGGGGCCGACGGCGACCAGTTCCTCCTGGTAGTCGGAGCCTTCGGCGAACATGCACAGCTCCAGCATCGCGCGGGCGCCGCGGGCAAAGTCGACGATGACATAGCCGTGGTCCCAGATGTCGGGGATCTCGTCGCCATAGCGCTCGTCGAGGTGATTGACCGCCTGTCCGGCGCTGGCCATCACGCGGACCGGCTCGTCTTGCAGGATCAGGCGCATCAGGTCGAAGAAATGGCAGCATTTCTCGACCATGGTTCCGCCCGTGTTGCGGTTGAAGCGATTCCAGTCGGCGACCTTGTCGAGGAAGGGAAACCGGTGCTCGCGGATGGTCAGCATCTTGATGCCGCCCGTGACCTCTTCGGCCATCTCGCGGAACCGCGCGATGGGCGGCATGTAGCGGTATTCCATCGCCACCCAGATCGGCGCGGGGTAGTCGCGGGCCAGATCGCGCAGCGCGGCGTCGTCCTCGACCCGGGTGGCCACGGGTTTTTCCACGAGGACCGGCAGGGGCCGGGTGCGCGCCACGTCCTGCAGCTGCGGCACATGGCAATGGTTGGGCGAGGCGATGACCAGCGCGTCCACGTCGTTGCGCGCCAGAAGTCCCTGAAGATCGGGGCAGGGCGCAGCACCGGGCGCCAGCGCCTGCGTGGCCGCCGCCATCCCCACGTCCGGCTCGACGAAAGCCGAGACCTCCGCCTGCGCCAGCAGCGCTATGTTGCGGATATGCTCCTGTCCCATCATGCCGCATCCGACGATGCCGTAGCGCATATGTGTCGTCCTCCCAGACCGTGCCGTCACGGCACCCGTGCGTAGTAGCGCGCGCGATCGGGTGCGAACCAGCTGCGCGACGCCTCCGCCGGCTTGCCGTATTGATCGAAGCTGCGCCGTTCGACAAGTCCCATCGTGGTGCCGGGCGAAAGACGGAGTGTTTCGGGCGCCCAGCCGGGCAGGGGGCCGACCCCGACCCGGTCCTCGGCGCGGGTGATCGTCAGGCCAAGCCGCTCGGCATAGGTCTTGTAGAGCGATTCCGACAGGTGATCGGTCCTGAGACCCTCGTAGCGGCCATCGAGCCAGATCTCCTCCACCGCCACGGGCCGTCCGTCGAGCGCGCGCAGCCGGCGGATGCGCCAGCCCTCCGGCGCGGCGCCGATATCGGCGAGGTCGCCCGGTTTCGGCATCCGGTCGAGGCTCAGAAGCTCCGCCGTGGGCAGGCCGCCGCCATCCGGCACCGACTCCAGCCGGAAGAGCGCGTAGGTGCCCACATGTCTCGCTCCGCCCAGCACGTAATTGCCCGACCCCCGCCGGCGTTCGATCAGCCCGCGCTCCGTCACCACCCCGAGCGCCTTGCGCAGCGTCATCATCGACACGCCGTAGCGCGCGGCGAGGCTGCGCTCGGCCGGGAGCCGCTCGCCCGTGGCGAGCCGGCCCGCCCCGATCTCGATCGTCAGGTGCTCGGCGATGCGCAGATAGGCGGGCAGGGCGCCCGCCTGGCTTCCGGTGGACATGTGCGACGCGGCCCTCCCGACCGGATCGTTGAAATTGTTATACCATTGATCTAGCCCGGGGCACCGGCTACGCAAAGGGAAATCGAAACGGGTTGGGAGGCCCTATCGCGATGACCGTCGTTCCCGTCACATCCGCCGACCTCGATGCCTGCGAGGTCTCCTGGTTCGCCGCGCTCTGTTCCGACGACTACCGCTTTCTCGGCGTGCCGGAGGGCGATCTGCGGTCGTCCTGGGCGCATTGCTCCGCGATCCTGAAGGAGGCGGAGGCGCAGGGCTTTCGCAACATCCTCTGCCCGTCCTCCTACCAGGTGGGGCAGGACACGCTGAGCTTCGTCGCGGCGGGTTCACAGGTGACGAAAGACATCAACATGCTGGCCGCCGTCCGCTGCGGCGAGATGCAGCCGATCATGCTGGCCCGGACCATCGCCACGCTCGATCACATGCTCGAGGGGCGGCTGACGGTGAACATCATCTCTTCGGATTTTCCGGGCGAGACGGCCGACAGCGCCTATCGCTACCAGCGCTCGCGCGAGGTGGTGGAGATCCTGAAACAGGCCTGGACGCAGGACGAGATCAACTATGCAGGCGAAGTCTATGATTTCAAAGGGCTCTCCACCGATCCGGCGAAGCCTTACCAGACCGGCGGCCCGCTGCTCTATTTCGGCGGTTACTCGCCCGCCGCGATGGAGCTTTGCGGCCAACATTGCGACGTCTACCTGATGTGGCCCGAACCGAAGGAGCAGATCGCCGAGCGCATGAAGGCCGTCCACCAGGTCGCTGAAAGATATGACAGAACGCTGGATTACGGTCTGCGGGTTCATGTCATCGTCCGCGATACGGAAGCCGAAGCGCGGGACTACGCGGAGCACCTTGTCTCGAAGCTCGACGACGAGCTTGGCACGCTGATCCGGGAACGCGCGCTCGACAGTGGCTCCCTCGGGGTCAGCCACCAGGCCCGCGCGCGGGAACTGGCCGACCAGTTCGGCTATATCGAGCCGCATCTGTGGACCGGGATCGGGCGCGCGCGCTCGGGCTGCGGCGCGGCGATCGTGGGCTCCGCCGATCAGGTGCTGAGCGAGATCGAGGAATACCGGAAGATGGGCATCCGCGCCTTCATCTTCTCGGGCTATCCGCATCTGGAGGAATGCCGCCATTTCGGGCGCCTCGTGATGCCGGACCTGAAGACCTGTTCGCTGCCTGTTGAATACGGCCGCGTCCCGGCGCAGGTTCCCGCGACACCGCTTGGAATCGGGGAGCGACGCTGATGAACCGCGTGAAGGTCGGAGACCTGGAACTGAGCCGCATCGTCTACGGCATGTGGCGGCTGGGCGATGATGCCGACACCTCGGCGGCCCATGTGCAGGCCAAGGTCGAAGCCTGCCTCGAGCAGGGCATCACGACGATGGACCAGGCCGATATCTACGGCGATTACGGGGCCGAGGCGCTGCTGGGTGCGGCGTTTCGGGCGTCGCCCGGCCTGCGCGACCGCGTCGAACTGGTGACGAAATGCGACATCGTCGCGCCGATCGGCAAGCATGCCGACAAGCGGGTGAAACATTACGACACGTCGGAGGCTTACATCACGTCCTGCGTCGAGAACTCGCTGACGGACATGGCCACGGACCGGATCGACCTTCTGCTGATCCACCGGCCCGATCCGCTGATGGATCACGTCGAGACGGGCCGCGCGCTCGATGCACTGGTGGCCTCGGGCAAGGTGCGGGCCGTCGGTGTCTCGAACTTCCGCCCGTGGGACTGGCGCCTGCTGCAATCGGCGATGGAGACGCCGCTCGTGGCCAACCAGATCGAGATCAGCGTCATGTGCCTCGATCCCTTCAGCAATGGCGATCTGGCCTTCCACCAGGAACAGGGCCACGCGGTCATGGCCTGGTCGCCGCTCGCCGGCGGGCGGCTTTTCACCGAAGAGGGCGCGGCGGTGCGGGAGGTTCTGACCCGGATCGGCCATGCGCAGGGCGTGGAGCCCGGTGCGGTCGCCATGGCCTTCCTGCTGCGGCACCCGGCCCGGATCCTGCCGGTGATGGGGACCAATTCGCTGAGCCGGATCAGGGGGTTGGCGGACGCGCTGAAGGTGACGCTGAGCCGGGAGGACTGGTTCGAGATCTATTCGGCCACTCTGGGCGCCGAGGTGCCCTGAGGGCGAACCGTCCTTCGCGGGCCTCCTTCGGAAGCCCTTGTCGGACGGTCGGGGGACGCCGTCCCCCTCGCCCCCCGGGATATTTGCGACCAGAGGAAGGGGTGGGATCACATCCGCAGGGAGCGGGTCGTTTCCGTGTCGAAGAGGTGGATGGCCTCGGCATTCGCGGTGAGCGTGACGCGGTCGCCGGTCTGCAGGCGGGTCTGGCCCGGGTTGTGCACCGTCAGCGGCGTGCCGTCGGCGAAATGGCCGTAGAGATAGCTTTCCGAGCCCAGCTGTTCGACCGAGCGGATCTCGGCATGGAGCGCGCCGCTCTCGTCCGGGTGCAGGTCGTTGGGCCGCAGGCCGAGCGTCACCTTCTGGCCGGACCGCTGGGCGAAGCCCGCTGCGGGCAGGGTGACGTGGTCGCCGGTGTCGAGCGTCAGATGCGTCCGGTCCTCGCCCACGATCCCGGTCAGGAAGTTCATCTTGGGGCTGCCGATGAAGCCCGCGACGAAAAGATTCTCGGGCGCGTTGTAGAGATCGAGCGGGCGGCCGAACTGCTCCAGCTCGCCGAGGCGCAGGACCGCGATCTTGTCGGCCATGGTCATGGCCTCGACCTGGTCATGGGTGACGTAGATCATCGTGTTGCCGAGCCGCTTGTGGAGCGCCGAGATCTCGCCGCGCATGTCCACCCGGAGCTCCGCGTCGAGGTTCGAGAGCGGCTCGTCGAAGAGGAACACGCGCGGCTCGCGCACCACGGCGCGGCCGATGGCGACGCGCTGGCGCTGGCCGCCGGAGAGGTCCTTGGGCCGGCGGTCGAGCAACATGTCGATCTGGAGCATCTTCGCCACCTCGCCGACCTTGGTCGCGATCTCGGCGCGCGGGGTATTGATGTTCTCGAGCCCGAAGCTGAGGTTCTGGCGCACGGTCATGTGCGGGTAGAGCGCGTAGGACTGGAACACCATCGCCAGCCCCCGGTCGGCGGCGGGGATGTGGTTGACCACCTCCTCGCCGATGGCGATCTCGCCGCCGGTGATCGGCTCGAGCCCCGCGATCATCCGCAGAAGCGTGGATTTTCCGCAGCCCGAAGGCCCGACGAAGACGCAGAACTCGCCGTGGTTCACCTGCAGGTCGACGCCCTTGATGACGTCGACCGCGCCGTAGGATTTCACCACGTTGCGCAGCTCGAGCCGTGCCATCTCCTGCCCCCCCGTCTTCATTTTCCGCCCGTCGATGCGATGCCCGTGGCGATGTATTTCTGCAGGAACATGAAGACCGCCGCGATCGGCAGGAGTGTCAGCACCGTCATTGCAAGAAGGCTCGACCAGTCGGTCAGAAGCTCCCCCTGGAAGGAGTTCAGCGCGAGCTGCAGGGTGAAGTTCTCGGACTGCGTCAGCACGATCAGCGGCCAGAGGAAGTCGTTCCAGCGCCACATGATGGCGAGGATGGCGAGCACCGCGATGGCGGGGGCCGAAAGCGGCAGGATGATGCGCCAGTAGATCTTCCACTCCGACGCCTTGTCCATGCGGGCCGCGTCGAGGATCTCGTCGGGGATGGTCAGCATGTACTGGCGCAGCAGGAAGACGCCGGTGGGCGTGGCCGCCCCGGGGATGATCACGCCCCAGAGCGAGTTGAACATCCCAAGCTCCGTCACGATCAGGAAAAGCGGCACGAGAACCACGGTCTGCGGGATCATGAGCGTCCCGATCACGAGCAGCAGGACCGTCGTGCGCCCCCGGAACTGGTATTTCGACAGCGCGAAGGCGGCCATGGAGTTGACCAGCAGCATGATGGCCGTGGACATCAGCGTGATGAAGGTCGAGTTCCAGAAATAGCGCAGGAAGGTGAAGCGCTCGAAAAGCTCGGTGTAGTTCTCGGTCGCCAGCCGCACGCGCTGAACGGGTTCGCGCTCCTCGATGCCGGTGCGCAGGCGTTCGCCGGGGTTGGCGGGATCGACCATCTGCGCCTGAAGCCCCACGCGACGGACCTGCGCCAGCACCATGCCCTCGTAGTCGCCGCCGGTCATGCGGAAAAGGGGCAGGGGCTCGTCATAGCCCTCGATGAGCATCGTCTGCTGCTGGTAGGGCAGGAAGGTGGGCGGATACCGCTGCAGGTCGGCCTCGGTCTTGAAGGAGGAGAGGACCAGCCAGACGACGGGGCCGAACATCAGGAGGATACCGAAGGTGAGGTAGGTGTAGGAGGCCCAGTCGGTCCAGTGGAGCCGCGTGCCGCCATTGGCGCGACCCCGGGTGCGGGTGAGGAACTCGGCGACGCTAGCCATCCACGTTCCTCCGGTTCACCCAGAGCTGGATCAGCGTGAGGATCACCAGCACGAACGCCACCATCAGCGAGGCCGCCGCCGCGAGACCGAAGAGACGCGGGGCGCCCGCGAAGCCTTCCTCGTAGATGTACTGGATGATGAAGGTCGTGGCCGTGCCCGGCCCCCCGCCGGTGAAGGCGTAGATCTCGTCGAAGGTCTGCACGCCCTTGATCAGCGCCAGCACCAGCACCACCAGCATCGTGGGGGCGAGCAGGGGCAGGGTGATCTTGCGGAACGCCCGCCAGGGCGAGGCGCGGTCCATCGTGGCGGCCTCGTAGACGTCGCGGGGGATGGCCTGAAGGCCCGCCAGCAGGATAAGCGTGTAGAAGCCCATATGCGCCCAGACCGAGATGAAGACGGACCACGCGAAGGCCCAGTTGGCGTCCACCAGCCAGTTGAAGCCGCCCGGGCCCGCCCAGTCGAGAAACGCGTTCAGGACGCCCTCGCGCTGCAGGATCCATTTCCAGATCAGCGCCACGACGACGGGCGACAGCAGCACCGGAAAGAAGAACACCGCCCGGAAGAAGCCGCGCGCGCGGATGTCGCGGTTGAGGATGATCGCGGTCAGAAGCGCGAAGCCCACCATGAAACCCACCTGCAGCGTGACGAACCACGTGGTGTTCCACACCGCGCGCCAGAACTTGTCCTCGCGGCAGGAATTGGGGTCGAGGACGCTTCCGCAATCGGTGAGCGTGGCGAAATTTCTCAGCCCCACGTCGGGCCGGTCGGCCAGAAGCACGTTGCTGCCGCCCGTCGTCGCATAGGCGACGTTCAGGATCACCGGCAGGAACGCGAAGAGGCCGAAAAGGATCAGGTTCGGCGCCAGGAACACCCAAGCCAGCCGGTTCATCCCGAGAAGGCGCTGCAGCGCCAGCATGGGGATCTCGACGATCCGCATGAGGGGGGAAATGATCGCAAGCATGTCTGTGCGCCGCCGTCGGTCCGGCCCCCGCGGGGATCGCGGGGACCGGATCGGTTTCAGTTCTGTTCGGCGAGCGCGGCTTCGAGATCGCTCGCCATGCGGGTCACGGCCTCCTCGACCGTCAGTTCGCCCACGATGGCCTGGCTCACGCGCTCGGCGGTGATGCCGAACATCGCGCGGTTGCCCGCGTATCCCTGATATCGGAACGCGGCGGGTGCGACATCGGCGAGGTCGGCGGCGAAGGCGCTCAGCGCGGCGGCGGCCGCGGGCGAGGCGCCCTCGAATTCGACCCCTGCCTCGGCCACGCCCAGATGTGCCGGCAGGTTGCGCGTGCGTGCCGCGACCTCGGCATAGATGTCCTCCTGCGCGAGGAAGTCGATCACGGCGGCCACGGCCTCGGGGTGCTCGGTCTGTTCGAAGCCGACGATGCCTGCGCCGCCCGGCATGCCGGAGCACAGGCCCGCCGGACCGCAGGGCGATCCCACGACCTGCCAGTCGAAGAAGTCGCCGACCTGTTCATCCATGCGCCCGACCTGCCAGGAGCCGGAGTAGTAGAACACCAGTTCGCCGTTGATGAATTCCTGCGCCGCGTCCTGGTAGGTCGCGCCGCCCTGTCCGGCCCAGACGTCCCGCGCCATGGTGCCGTCCTCGTTCCACGCGACGAACTGCTCGACGAAGGCCGCGAAGCCCTCGTCCGAGAGCGTGGGGGTGCCATCCTCCGAGACGATGGCCGCGCCGTAGGAGATCGCAGGCCCGCCCACGCGGTGGCCGGTGCGGTCGATGGCCATGGGGAAGGGCGTGTCGGTCGCCTCGGCGACCTGGCGGCTCGCTTCGGCCCACTCCTCCCAGGTGGCATCCTCGCCCGGCATGTCGACACCCGCCTGCTCGAAGAGCGTGGCGTTCACGAAGGCGCCGGTGATGGTCAGCTGGCTGTGCATGCCGTAGATCGCGTCCCCGCCCTCGGCGCCGCGATACCAGTCGAGCGTGTCGCCGAAGGAGGCCTCCCAGTAGGCGCTGTCCACGTAAGGCGACAGGTCGAGATAGAACTGCGTCAGACCGCCGAGATCGGTGACCTTGGCCATGTCCGGGCCGCTGCCGGCCGCAAGCTGGACGGGAAGGTTCTCGAGGATCGCCTGGTAGGGCACCACGTCGACGACGACGGTCACGCCCTCGTTCTCGGCCTCGAAGCGATCGAGCACGTCGTCGTAGACTTCGCACTCATTGCCGTCCGAATAGCACATGAAGCGGATTTCCTGGGCCGACGCGGCGCCTGCGACAAGCGCAAGGCCGGTGGCTGCCGCCGATACGGCGGCAAGGTTGAATTTCGTCACGGTCGTACCTCCCTGATTGACCGATGTCATGTCACTGGCGTCCCCGGTTTTTCCCGGGGCGTGCAGTCAGGAGCATGGCGCGGATAAATCGGCGGGGCAACCGCCCTGTGCGGCATTCGGTGCGCTTTCCCCAGCGTCACGTTCCACGGCGCCGCGCGGCCCGTGTCAGAGCTTCGCAAGGAACGACGCGCAGCCCGTCAGCGCGGCGTAGTCGTCGGTGACGACCTGCACGCCGAATTGCTCCATGAACTCCGAGAAACGGCCCTTGTCGCGGAACGCCTCGGCAAAGCCGAACTCGTCCAGCCATGGCGCGAAGGCGCGGGTGACGCCGCCCACAAGCGAGATGCCGGCGAAGGGCAGATGGCCGAGCGCCAGATCGCCGATCACATGGCCCATGACCTGCACGAAGAGGCGGCCGGTCTCGAGCGCCTGCGCGTCGCGCGCCTCCATGCCCGCCATGATGTCGGCGGCCGCGGCCCGGGTCCCGTGCAGCGCCTTGTGCAGCGTGCAGACGCCCCGGCCCGAAAGCACCTCCTCGACCGAAGGGAAACCGTGGCTGTCGCCGATCCGGTCGAGGATGGCCACGAGGCCCGGCACCGAAACGGGCAGCGCCACGTGTCCGGCCTCGGACGGCGGCACGAAGCGGCCGGCCTCCGTTTCGAAGACCGGACAGGCGTTGAACCCGGTGCCGAGGCCGACCACCAGCCGCGCGGCGCGGGGCGAATGGTCGGGCTGCGGCAGCACCTCGACGAGGTTTTCCGCCGCGATATGCCCGATCGCGTGGCCCTGCGCCTGCAGATCGTTCAGCACGGCGGATTTCTCGGCGGTCAGCACGCTGGCCAAAGCGGCGCGGTCGATGCGCCAGTCGAGATTGGTGAGCTGAACCACCCCTTCGCGCACCGGTCCGGCACCCGCCACGCAGACGCCGCCGATCTCCTCGTCGGTGACGCCGTGGCGCTCGAGATAGGCGGCGATCACCGGCGCGATGCCCGCATATTCGGAATTGCGGAAGCGCTCGACGCTGTCGCCATCCACCTGCGGCCCGCGTGCAAGCGCCACGCGCGTGTTGGTGCCGCCGATATCGGCGACGAGGGACAGGTCGGCGGAAGGACCGGACGCGGTCATGGGGCGGACTTTCGTGTCAGACGGGTCAGCTGGCGGCGTCGCGCCACCAGCGGGCGAGTGCCTGATAGGACGCTTTCGGGGTTCTTGCCAAGCTCTCGAAATCCACATGCACGAGGCCGAAGCGCTTTTCGTAGCCGAGTGCCCATTCGTAATTGTCCATCAGCGACCAGACGAAATAGCCCGCGACGGGCGCGCCGGCGGCGATGGCCTCCCGCACGGCGTTCATGTGGCTTTCGAGATAGGCGATCCGTTCGGTGTCGGGCCTGTCGGGCACGTCGGCATTGGCCATGCCGTTCTCGGTGACATGGATGGGCAGATCGCCCGAATATTCCCGCGCCACCCGCAGCAGGAAGTCGCGAAGGCCGTCGGGGTAGACCTCCCACCCCATCTGCGTCGTGGGCAGGACGGTCCCGGCATCGGCATAGGCGGGCCATGGACCATCGGCCGCGCACAGTCGCTTGCGCGTGTAGTAGTTGACGCCGATCCAGTCGAGCGGGGTCTGGATCAGCGCGAAATCGTCCTGCCAGCCTTGGGGCAGATGCGGTTCTATCCCCTCCAGCGCCTTTTCGGGATACCCGCCATGGAACAGCCCGCCGAGGAAGAACCGGTTGTAGATCGCGTCATGGCGCGCGGCGGCCTCGATATCCTCGGGGCTGTCGGAGGTGGGCTTGGACCATTCGAGGTTCACCACCGCGCCGAGATTGGTCATTCCGAGCCCGCGCATCACCTCGACCGACGCGCCATGGGATTTCAGGACGTGGTGCATCGCCCGCGACGCGGCGCGGATGTCGCGCATCCCCGGCGCGTGGTGCCCCTCGAAATGGCTGAGCCATGCCACGCACCACGGCTCGTTGATGGGCGCGGCCGACCAGACCCGGTCGCCGATCCGAGACATGATCGTGTGGGTGAAATCGGCGAACCAACTCGGCATGTCGGCGTTGCGCCAGCCGCCCTTGTCGGCAAGCGGCTGCGGCAGTTCCCAATGGTAGAGCGTGGCGGCGGGTTTCAGGCCGCGGGCAAGCATGCCGTCCACAAGCCGGTCGTAGAAATCGAGACCCTCGGCATTGGGCGCGCCCGTCCCCTCGGGCAGCACCCGCGCCCATGAGGTCGAGAACCGGTAGGCATCGGCGCCAAGCGCGCCGATCAGGTCGAGATCCTCTTCCCACCGGTGGTAATGGTCGCAGGCCAGCGCGCCGTCCTCGGCACGGACCACGTTGCCGGGCGTGGCGGCGAAACTGTCCCAATGGGTCGGGCCCGCCCCGCCATGGGCGTGCCCCTCGATCTGGTAGGCGGAGGTGGCGACCCCGAAGAGGAAATCCTCGGGAAAATCGGAACGGGTGAACTGCATCTTGATGGTCCCTCAGGTGGCCTGTGCCGCGCCGGTCGGGCGGACCGGGCAGGTCGAGCGGCCCACCGTCAACTCGACATCCCACAATTCATGGATCGGCGCCCGGCCCGGGTGGCGGATCAGCTCGATCAGGATCTCGGCGCAGCGGGCGCCCGCCGCGCGGATGGAGGACCGCGTGGCGGTGAAGGCCGGTCCCTCCGCGTCATTGCTGAGATAGCTCAGCACGTCATCGTGGCAGATCAGCGCGATATCGCGGCCCAGCCGCAGGCCCCGTTCCCCGGCCGCGCGCCGCACCCCGATCGCGGGAATGATGGACGAGACCACGAAGGCCGTCGGCGGGTCGGCGCTGCCGAGCATGGCGGCGGCCGCCGCGTGGCCATAGGCCTCGGTCATCGCGTCGGAGGCCATCAGCGCGGGGTCGGTGGCGATCCCGCGTGCGGCGAAGGCCTCTTCGTAGCCGGCGCGCCGGCGGGCGGCGAAATCGAAGTTCTCCTGCCCGTTGATCAGCGCGATCCGGCGATGGCCGAAATCCAGCAGGAACTCCGTGGCGCGCCGGAACGCGCGGATATTGGCCACGTCGAGCCAGCTGTAGTCACTGGCGGCGTTGGTGCGCCCGTGGACGATGAAGGGCAGGCCCAGCTCTTGCAGGAGCGGGATGCGTGGATCGTCGATCTGGGGGCCCTGCACCATGACCCCGTCGACCGATCCGTTCGCGGCCATCTGGCGATAGGCGTCCTCGGCGCCGTCGGCTCCGACCACGGACAGAAGCATGTCATAGCCCTCGCGGGCATAGACTTCGCCCGCGCCGGCGAGGAAATCGGCGAAGATCGGGTTGACCATCTCGGTCCGTCCCGACAGCGGGATCACGTGACCGATGGTCATGGCGCGCCCGGTGGCCAGACGGCGGGCGCGGGTGTTGGGCGTGTAATTGGCCGCTCGCGCGGCCGCCAGCACGCGCGCACGGGTCTGCTCCCGGACCTCGGGGTAGCCGTTCAAGGCCCGGCTGACGGTCGTCTGCGACAGGCCGAGCGATTCGGCCAGTTCCCTGAGATTCATGACTTTACGGGCCTCAAAGCGCTTTCAAGCGGTGCCGAAGCTACGCCCGCGCCGCGCGATTTGTCAAAGATTCATAACCGCCCGGTTTTTCTGCACCTGCGAGATAAACCATTATTTTCCAGCGTACTGCGATTGCCGGATTGACAGACTCGCTTGCTGTTGAAAGGGTGCGAGCAACCCAAAGCGCTTTGAGTGTGTCGCCTGTTTTGCCACGCGCGCGCGAGGCGCGATTGGGCTCAATGACCGGCCGGACCCTACCGGCGCATCTTTTGGGAGGATATCTCGATGAAGAGCCGTTTCTTCACCAGCGCCGCTGCGCTCGCCCTTCTGGCGGGAACGGCGCATGCCCAGGATCTCGTGTTCCCCGTGGGCGAGGGCGATTTCAACTGGGACAGCTATCAGGCCTTCGCCGACGCGGCGCCGGACCTCAGCGGCGAGACCGTGACCATCTCCGGCCCGTGGCTGTCGCCCGAGGCCGACCGCTTCGACAACCTGCTTGCCTATTTCGAGGCCGCGACGGGTGCGAACGCGACCTACACCGGCTCGGACAGCTTCGAGCAGCAGATCGTCATCGACGCCGAGGCGGGCTCCGCGCCCAACATCGCCGTGTTTCCGCAGCCCGGACTTGCCGCCGTGATGGCGGAAAGTGGCCTCCTGACGCCGCTGGGCGACGACCTGTCCGACTGGGTTGGCGAAAACTATGCCGCCGGTCAGTCCTGGGTGGATCTCGGCACCTACGAGAGCGAGAGCGGCGAGAACGAGTTCTACGGCTTCTTCTTCAACGTGAACGTGAAGTCGCTGGTCTGGTACGTGCCGGAAAACTTCGAGGATGCGGGCTACGAGGTCCCCGAGACCATGGAAGAGCTGATCGCGCTGTCCGAGCAGATCGTCGAGGATGGCGAGACGCCGTGGTGCATCGGTCTGGGGTCGGGTGCCGCCACGGGCTGGCCGGCCACCGACTGGGTCGAGGACATCATGCTGCGCACCCAGCCTCCGGAGGTGTATGACGGCTGGGTGACCAACGAGATCCCGTTCAACGACGAACGCGTCGTCAACGCCATCGAGACCTTCGGCATGTTCGCGCGCAACGACGACTGGGTGCAGGGCGGCGCAGGTGCCGTGGCCACCACGGACTTCCGTGACGCGCCCTCGGGCCTCTTCTCGTCGCCCCCGGGCTGCTACATGCACCGTCAGGCGTCGTTCATCCCGGCCTTCTTCCCGGAGGGCACCGAAGTGGGCGAGGACGCTGACTTCTTCTACTTCCCGTCCTTCGAGGGCGAGGATCTCGGCAATCCGGTTCTGGGCGGCGGCACGCTGATGGCGATCACCGATCCCTCGGACGCCACCATGGCCTTCATAGAGTTCCTCAAGACGCCGGTCGCCCATGAGATCATGATGGCGCAGGGCGGTTTCCTGACGCCGCATTCGGGCGTGAACCTCGACACCTACTCCACCGGGGTCGAGGCCGGGCAGGGCGAGATCCTGCTCAACGCCACCACCTTCCGCTTCGATGCGTCCGACCTGATGCCGGGCGCGATCGGCGCGGGCACGTTCTGGACCGGCATGGTCGACTATGCCGGCGGTGCCGACGCCATGGACGTGGCGACGTCGATCCAGGAAAGCTGGGACGCGCTTCAATAAGCTGAGCGCCACGAAGATCGGGTCCGGCCGCAGGATGGCCGGGCCCTTCGCGACCGGGTCGATGCGGGGCGAAAGCCATACTCCCGGCACCATGATTTCGAGGGGAGGGGACACATGAATCCTGCATTGCAAGGATTGATCACGATCGTCGTGGGTGTCGGCGGCTGTGTCGCGTATTTCTACTTTTCGAACCAGTTTCTCGACAAGGTTCTCTACCCGTCGCGGGGCCCCAATGCGGGCCGCAACATCAACCGCGCCAACGCGATCCGGCCTTGGCTGTTCATGTTCCCTGCCATTTTCGCCCTCGGCCTCTACCTCGCCTATCCCGTCTTCGAGACGCTGCGCCTGTCGGTGACATCCCGCAGCGCCGGCGGGGCCTTCGTGGGCGGCCAGAACTATGCCCGCATGTTCGGCGAGGACAAGTTCTGGGAAGCGGTGCGCAACAATATCATGTGGCTTCTGATCGTGCCGGCCGCCTCCACCGCCTTCGGGCTTCTGGCCGCGCAGCTGACCGACCGGATCAAGTGGGGCAACATCGCGAAATCGCTGATCTTCATGCCGATGGCGATCTCCTTCGTCGGCGCGGCGGTGATCTTCAAGCTGATCTACGACGCCCGTCCCGAGGACGTGGCGCAGATCGGGGTTCTGAACGCGGTCTACCTGCAGTTGGGCGGCGAAAGCCCGATCACGTGGCTGACCGTGCCCTTCTGGAACAACTTCTTCCTGATGATCGTGCTGATCTGGATCCAGACCGGCTTTGCGATGGTGATCCTCTCGGCGGCGCTGCGCGGCATCCCCGAGGAAACCGTCGAGGCGGCCATCGTCGACGGCGCCAACCCCTTCCAGATCTTCTTCAAGATCAAGATCCCGCAGATCGCGGGCACCATCGTGGTGGTCTGGACCACGATCACCATCGTCGTGCTCAAGGTCTTCGACATCGTCTTCGCCATGACCAACGGACAGTGGGAGACGCAGGTTCTGGCCAACTACATGTACGACAAGCTGTTTCGCGCCAATGACTGGGGCATGGGGTCCGCAAGCGCCATGATCATCATGCTCATGGTGACGCCGATCCTTGTGTGGAACGTCTACAACGCCCGCAAGGAGATGCGGTGATGGTCTGCGAACTGCGCGGGGCCCGGATGGGAGAACACAATGGATAACATTGCAGGAACCAAATCCTCCCTGACCTGGGCGGTTCACATCTCGGTCGCGGCGCTGGTCCTGCTGTGGATCTTCCCCACGCTCGGCCTGCTGGTGTCGTCCTTCCGCACGACCGACCAGATCCGGACCTCGGGCTGGTGGGCGGCCATGTTCCCCGCCGTGCAGAACGAAACGCTGCGCGCCGCCGATCCCGACGAGTTCCGCGTCGATCTGGGCGAGGGGCGGTTCATGGTGGAGGGCAATCTCTTCGTCGTGGACGGCCAGGTCGAGAGCGCCGAGGATGTCCCGGCCGAGATCTCGGTCTGGGGCACGTCCTCGCGCGCGATCGACGCCTATCTGCCGGGTGAAACCGCGGATCTTGGCGATGGCGAGACCATGGCCGTCCAGTCCAACGGCGACTATGTCTGGGAGGGCGATGACGATCAGATTTCGGGGCGCGGTCAGCGGGTCTTCGTGACTGCCGAAAGCCCGCCGGAGTTCACGCTCGCCAACTATCGCAACGTCCTGTTCGATCCCGGCAATCGCGAGGGGATGGCCAAGGCCTTCTTCAACACGCTCACGGTGACGATCCCGGCCACGATCATCCCGATCCTGATCGCGGCCTTCGCGGCCTATGCCCTGGCGTGGATGGAGTTTCCGGGCCGCGCGCTTCTGGTCGCGGCCGTGGTGGCGCTATTGGTGGTGCCGCTGCAACTGGCGCTGATCCCGCTTCTTTCGCTGCATAACGCGGTGGGGATCGGGAAGGGGTATTTGGGCGTCTGGCTGGCGCATACCGGATTCGGCCTGCCGCTCGCGATCTACCTGTTGCGAAACTACATGGTGGGTTTGCCGCGCGAGGTGATCGAGAACGCCCGCGTCGACGGCGCGACCGAGTTCCAGATCTTCACGCGGATCATCCTGCCGCTGAGTTTCCCGGCGCTGGCCAGTTTCGCGATCTTCCAGTTCCTGTGGACGTGGAACGATCTGCTGGTGGCCATGGTGTTTCTGATCGACGCCTCGGGAGATACGACGGTGATGACCCGCCAGATCGTGGAACTGATGGGCACGCGCGGCGGCGACTGGGAAATCCTGGCGACCTCGGCCTTCGTGTCGATCGCGGTTCCGCTGGTGGTGTTTTTCACGATGCAGCGCTATCTCGTGCGCGGCTTGCTCGCCGGTTCGGTGAAATAGGCCCCCCATAGAGATCAACAGCATGGCAGCACGCATATGAATCTGATGCAGGATGTGGTCCGCGAAACGATCGTGGCGCATGACAAGGACTGGTGGCGCGGGGCGGTGATCTACCAGATCTATCCGCGCAGCTTCCAGGATTCGAACCATGACGGGATCGGAGATCTGGCGGGGATCATCCATCGCCTGAATCACGTGGCCGAACTGGGCGTGGACGCGATCTGGATCAGCCCGTTCTTCCGCTCGCCCATGCTCGATTTCGGCTATGACGTCAGCGACTATCGCGACGTCGACCCGATGTTCGGCACGCTGGGCGATTTCGACGCGCTGATCCACCGGGCGCATGAACTGGGGCTGAAGGTCCTGATCGATCTGGTCCTCAGCCACACTTCGCATCACCACGCCTGGTTCCAGGAAAGCGTGTCGAGCCGCGATAACCCCAAGGCCGACTGGTATGTCTGGGCAGACGCCAAGCCCGATGGCAGCCCGCCCAACAACTGGCTGTCGATCTTCGGCGGCTCGGCATGGGAATGGTCGGGCGACCGCATGCAGTACTACCTGCACAACTTCCTCAAGGAGCAGCCGGACCTGAACCTGCACAATCCCGAGGTGCAGGAAGAGCTTCTGGCGGTCGTGCGTTTCTGGCTGGATCGTGGTGTCGATGGCTTCCGGCTCGACACGATCAATTTCTATTTCCATGACAAGGAGTTGCGGGACAATCCCGCGCTCGACCCCGCGCGGCGGAACGCCACCATCGCGCCAGAGGTGAACCCCTATAACTGGCAGGATCACATCCACGACAAGAACCAGCCCGAGAACCTGGAGTTTCTGCGTCGGTTCCGCGCGCTGCTGGACGAATACCCCGCAGCCACGGCCGTGGGCGAGGTCGGCGACGCCCAGTACGGGCTGCAGATCCAGGCCGCGTACACCTCCGGGGGCGACAAGGTGCACATGTGCTACTCCTTCGACTTCCTGTCGGGCGTCACGCCGACGCCGGAGCGGGTGGGCGAGGTCGTGACCGACTACGAGGCGGCCATCGGCGACGGCTGGGCCTGCTGGGCGTTTTCCAACCACGACGTGATGCGCCACGCCAGCCGCTGGAACCTCGGCGAGGAGGCGCGGCGGCTCTATGCGGGCCTGCTGTTGTCGCTGCGGGGTTCGGTCTGCCTCTACCAGGGCGAGGAGCTTGGCCTGACCGAGGCCTATGTCGCCTATGATGACCTGCAGGACCCTTACGGCATCCGCTTCTGGCCCAACTACAAGGGCCGCGACGGCTGCCGCACGCCGATCCCGTGGATCTCGGACAACCAGAACGGCGGATTCTCGGACTCCAAGCCCTGGCTGCCCATGGCGGTGGAGCACCTTCAGCGCGCCGTCGGCAACCAGGAGGCCAAGGAGGACAGCACGCTTGCCTTCTACCGCGCGATGATCGGCTTCCGCCGGGGCTATCCGGCGCTGGCCAAGGGCAGTTTCACGTTGGTGCAGGCACAGGGCGGCATCCTGTCCTTCATCCGCGAGCACGAGGGGCTGCGGGTGTTCTGCGCCTTCAACCTGACCAACGCGGCGTTGCCCGTCGCCCTGCCGCCGGGCGATTGGCGGCAGGATCTGGGCGCGCCCTTCACGGCAACGCAGCGCGAGACCGAGGTCACGCTGCCGCCATACCAGGCTTATTTCGGCGCGCAGGAGGCGGCCTGACAGGGTCGGCGCACCGGACGATCAAAGGGGAGGAAACGGGGACATGGCCAATCTCAAGCTGACCGATGTCGAGAAGACATATGGCGGCACCGTCACGGTGCTGCGTGATATCGATCTCGACATCGAGGAAGGCGAACTGATCGTCTTCGTGGGCCCGTCGGGCTGCGGGAAATCGACGCTCCTGAGGATGATCGCGGGGCTCGAGAAGATCACCGGCGGCACGCTGGAGATCGACGGCATGGTGGTGAACGACATGCCCCCCTCCCAGCGCGGCATCGCGATGGTGTTCCAGTCCTACGCGCTTTATCCGCACATGACCGTCTACGACAACATGGCCTTTGCCCTGAAGATCGCGGGCGACGACAAGGACACGATCGACCGCAAGGTCAAGGCGGCGGCCGAAAAGCTGCAACTCGAGAACTTTCTCAACCGCCTGCCCAAGGCGCTCTCGGGCGGGCAGCGTCAGCGCGTGGCGATCGGCCGGTCGATCGTGCGCGACCCCAAGGTCTATCTCTTCGACGAGCCGCTTTCGAATCTCGACGCCGCATTGCGCGTCGCCACCCGGATCGAGATCGCGCAGCTCAAGGAACAGATGCCCGAATCGACGATGATCTACGTCACCCACGACCAGGTGGAGGCGATGACTCTGGCCACCCGCATCGTCGTGCTGGCCGGCGGCGGCATCGCCCAGGTGGGCTCTCCGCTCACGCTTTACGAAAGACCCGCATCGACCTTCGTCGCGCAGTTCATCGGCTCTCCCGCGATGAACCTGCTGGGTGGCAAGATCGTCGGCACGGGCGAGACCACGACGCTGGAACTGCCCGAGGGCGGCGGCACCATCACCTCGCATTACCCGACCCGCGACGACGATATGGGCATGGCGGTCGAGGTCGGCATCCGCCCCGAGGACATGGAGGCCACGGACAGCGAGAACTTCGCCTTCCACGGCACGGTCGACATCGTGGAGGCGCTGGGCGAGGTCACGCAGCTCTATTTCGACACGCCGAGCGCCGAGCGCGAGACCAACACGGTGATCGCCAAGCTCCACGGCATCCACCCGAACCTGCGCGGGCAGGATGTGCGCATGACCGCCGACCCCCGGAAGGTGCATATCTTCAAGGATGGCGTGTCGCTGCTCTACCGTGACGAGAAGGTCTTCCTGCCGGGCGTGCAGCCACATTAGGACGACGTCATCTGGCCGGCTGCGTTTGAAGGGACTGGAACCGTTAGCGCTAACGGTGTATTGATCCACCAAGCCAGCCGGAGGGACCGACCCCATGCCACTCGACGACCGGATCGCAGCCGTGACCGACCGCATCATCGACCGGTCGCGCGACACCCGCACCACCTATCTCGACCGCATGCGCCGCCTCGCCGCGGAAGGCCCGCGCCGCGCGCATCTGTCCTGCGGCAATCAGGCCCATGCCTATGCCGCCATGGAGGGTGACAAGGACGCGCTGGTGTCGGCGCGCAGCCCGAACCTCGGCATCGTCACCGCCTATAACGACATGCTGAGCGCGCATCAGCCGTTCAGGGACTATCCCGAGCGTATCAAGGAGGCCGCCCGCCGCGTCGGCGCCACGGCGCAGGTCGCAGGCGGCGTCCCGGCCATGTGCGATGGCGTCACGCAAGGCCAGACCGGGATGGAACTCAGCCTCTTTTCCCGCGACGTGATCGCGCTCGCCACCGGCGTGGCGCTCAGCCACAACACTTTCGACGCGGTGCTCTATCTGGGCGTCTGCGACAAGATCGTGCCCGGCCTCATCATGGCGGCAGGCACATTCGGCTACCTGCCGGGGCTCTTCGTGCCTGCCGGTCCCATGGTCTCGGGCCTGCCCAATGACGAAAAGGCCAAGGTGCGGCAGCAATTTGCCGCCGGAGAGGTGGGCCGCGACAAACTGATGGAGGCCGAGATGGCCTCCTACCACGGGCCCGGAACCTGCACCTTCTACGGCACCGCCAATTCCAACCAGATGCTGATGGAATTCATGGGGCTTCACCTGCCGGGCGCCAGTTTCGTGAACCCCGGCACGCCGCTGCGCGACGCGCTGACCGCAGCCGCCGCCGAACGCGCCGCCGCGATCACCGCGCTTGGCAACGACTATCGCCCGGTCTGCGACATCCTTGACGAAAAGGCCTTCGTGAACGGCATGGTCGGCCTCATGGCCACGGGCGGGTCGACGAACCTCGTGATCCACCTCGTCGCCATGGCGCGCGCGGCCGGCGTCATCCTCGATTGCGCCGATTTCGCCGACATCTCCGCCGCCACGCCCCTGATGGCGCGCGTCTATCCCAACGGGCTGGCCGACGTGAACCATTTCCACGCCGCGGGCGGGCTTGGCTACATGATCGGAGAGTTGCTCGACGCGGGGCTGCTGCATCCCGACACCCAGACCGTCGCGGGCACGGGGCTTGCCCATTACACGCGGGAACCCAAGCTCGCCGACGGCGCGCTCACCTGGGAAGACGGCGCGCGCGAGACGCTCAACGACAAGGTGCTGCGCCCCGCCACCGATCCGTTCCAGCGCGCGGGCGGCCTGGTGGAGCTCAACGGCAATCTCGGCCGCGGCGTCATGAAGGTCTCCGCCGTCGCCCCCGAACGCCACGTGATCGAGGCGCCCGCCGCCGTCTTTCACGACCAGCCCTCCGTCCGCGAAGCCTTCCGCGCGGGACAGCTCAACCGCGACGTCGTCGTCGTGGTCCGCTTCCAGGGTCCCCGCGCCAACGGCATGCCGGAACTGCACGCGCTCACCCCCATTCTCGCGGTGCTGCAGGATCGCGGCCACAAGGTCGCGCTCGTCACCGACGGCCGCATGTCCGGCGCAAGCGGCAAGGTCCCCTCGGCCATCCATCTCTCGCCCGAAGCGCTCGATGGCGGTCTGATCGCGAAACTGCAGGACGGCGACCTGATCCGCGTGGACGCTGCGAAGGGCTCGATCGATGTGCTGACCGAGGGCGTCGCCGACCGCCCCGCCGCCGCGCCCGACCTGACCGACAATGGCTGGGGCGTGGGCCGCGAATTGTTCGAGATTTTCCGCGACCGCGCGGGCCCCGCCACGGCCGGCGCGGCCTCCGTCATCTGACGCACCGAAAAGGGCATGGCACCGATCCCCTTCATCTTTCCGAAAATACGCACGCCGAAGGCGATCGTGGCGTCGAGGTCCCAACGGGGCCGAGGCGCCGCGGGCCCCGGCAGACCCACAGGCCCGCGCCCATGACACCGCAAGACCAGTCCCGCATCGCCCGCGACATCGCCCATCTCGGCCCCGTCATCCCGGTCCTCGTGATCGAGGACGCCGCCCATGCCCGCCCGCTGGCCGAGGCGCTGGTGCGTGGCAACCTGCCGGCGCTCGAGGTGACGCTGCGCACGCCCGCCGCGCTCGACGCGATCGCCGCGATGGCCGATGTGCCGGGCGGCGTGGTTGGCGCGGGCACGCTTCTGACCCCCGAAGACGTGCGCGCGGCCAAGGCGGCCGGCGCGCGCTTCGGCGTCTCGCCCGGTGCGACCGACACCCTGATCGAGGCCTGCATCGCCGAGGGCCTGCCGCTTCTGCCCGGCGCCGCGACCGCGTCCGAAGCGATGCGTCTTCTGGAACGCGGCTACGACATGCTGAAGTTCTTCCCGGCCGAGGCGGCGGGTGGCGAGGCCTATCTCAAATCCCTCGCCGGGCCGCTGCCGCAGGTGTCCTTCTGTCCCACCGGGGGTGTGTCGCCCGCAAACGCGGCCGCGTATCTCGCCCTGCCCAACGTGATCTGCGCCGGCGGTTCCTGGATCGCACCGGCCGCCATGCAGACCGCCGGGGACTGGGACGGGATCGCGGCGCTCGCGCGGGATGCTTCAACGCTGGGCTGAACGGAACGGCGTGCATCCGGCCATCTCTCGCCGAGCGGATTTCCGCGTTTCGGCGGACCCCTGCTCAACACCGATCCGTGATTGGTAAATGGGAACCGAAACCCCCACTTCGCGCGTTGAGACCCTGTTGAACGGGGCGCGGCGGCTGTCGCGCGGTGTCTCATCGAGCAAATGAAAGGACGACTCAAAATGAATCCGAGCAAGACCGCACTCCGCAGGGGATGCATCGCCGCCGTCGCGGCCACGCTCAGCCTTGGCGCGCTTCCCGCGCTGGCCGGCGGCGTCGCCGAACCGGCAGAAACCGCTCCCGTCGAGGTGATGCCCGAGCCCGCACCGATCGCAAGCGCCGACTGGACCGGCTTCTACGCCGGTGCGCAGATTGAATACGGCGATGTCGACGTGTCCGGCCCGTCGAACAGTGACGGCACCGGCGGCCTCGCGGGTGTCTTCGCGGGCTACCGCTATGATTTCGGCAACTACGTGATCGGCGGCGAGATCGACCTCAATGCTGCGGACATCGATCTGCCTGGCGTGGGCACGCTCGACACGGTCGGCCGCATCGGCCTCGAGGCCGGTTACGATGCCGGCCCCACGCTGTTCTACGGCACCGTGGGCGCGGCCCGCGCGCTGGTTGACGCGGGCGCCAATACGCTTGGCGGAAACGGGTATTTCTACGGCGTCGGTGTCGATTACGCCCTGAACGACCAGGTCGTTCTCGGCGCTGAAGTGCTGCGTCACGAGTTCGACGATTTCGACAACACGCCCGGCCTCGATGTCGGCGCCACGACCGTCGGTGTCAGCGCCGCGCTGCGCTTCTGAGCCACTCGTAAGAAAACCGCGGTCTCCGGGCAATGCCCCGGGGACCGTGCTCGTTTCGGGCGCAAACCGGGCTCAGGCCGCCTCGGCGCGGGCGGCCGCGAATGCCATCAGCCTGTCGATGGCCGTCTCGAAGGTCTCGTCCGGCAGGGTCAGCGCCACGCGCACGTGACCCGCCGCCGCCGCGCCGAAGCTTTCCCCCGGCATCACCGCCACCTGCATCTCGTCGAGAAGCGCCTCGGCGAAGCCTGTGCCGGTCATGCCCGTGCCCCTGATATCCACCATCACGTACATCGCGCCCTCGGGCGGCACGGCGCGCAGCACCTGCTGACCGCCAAGCCGCGCCATCAGGAGATCGCGGCGTCTCCGGAAGGGCGCGGCCACGTCGCGTTCGGCCGCGGGCCCGAGCTCCAGCGCGTAGAGGGCCGCCTCCTGGATGAAGCCCGCCACGCCATAGGTCGTGTGGGTCGCAAGCTGGATCATGTCCTCGATCACACCGGCAGGCCCCGCAACCCAGCCCAGCCGCGAGCCGGTCATCGCGTGGCTCTTCGACATCGATCCCACGGTCAATGTGCGTTCGGCCATGCCCGCGCGTCCTGCAAAGGGCAGGTGCCGGCCTGACCAGACCTGGCTGTCATAGACCTCGTCGGAGATCACCCAGAGGTCGTGCTCCTCGGCAACCCGCGCGATGGCGTCCAGAGTTTCCGCGCCATAGACCGCGCCGGTCGGGTTGTTCGGCGAATTGATCAGCAGGCTGCGCGCCTCCGTCTGCCGCGCGGTGCGGGCAATGTCCTCGGCCCTTGGCTGAAACCCGTGTTCGGGATGCGCGGCCACCGGGACGGGGCGGGCGCCGACCGCGCGGATCGTGCCGGGATAGGTGGTGTAATAGGGGTCGATCAGCAGTCCGGCCTGACCCTCGTCGAGGGCCGCGTGATGGGCTGCGAAAAGGCCGGCCTGACCGCCCGGCGTCACCAGCACGTTGTCGCGCGTCATGGGCAGGCCCGTGGCCTCCGCCAGCCGTTCGGCGATCTTGTCGCGCAGGGCGGGGATGCCCGGAACGGCGGCATAGCCCGTGTGGCCCGCTTGGGCGGCGCGGTGCATCTCGTCGAGGATGGCGGCGTCGGTGCCGATATCGTGCTCGCCAATGGTCAGCTCCAGCACCGGGACGCCCGCCTCCTTCATCCGGCGGGCCCTGTAGAACACGGTCCAGCCGTCGGCATCACCTCCGAGAAGCGAGCTGATGCGGTGCGAGGATTGCGGCATGACGGAACCTCCGGGGCAAGGGCAATGGTCGCCACATCAACACCGGGCGCGCGCCGATCGCAAGGCCATGGCTCAGGCTTCCTCGCGATGCCCGTTCCTGTCGGCCAGCACCAGTTCGTAGGAGATCGCGATCCGGTGGCGCAACTCCTCGGGTCGGGTCCGCCACGGGATCAGCACCCAGCCGCCCGACATGTGCGATTTCCACCCGCCGTTCCACGATCCAGGCCCGGCGATCATGTCACTGATGGAGATGCGCAGGCTCACACCTTCGCCGGCCTCCGTATAGGCCGCGAACATGTATCCATCGATGGTCCAGACGATCATGCCCGGTCCGAACGGCAATTCCCGCACGGCCCGGTCCATGCCGCCGCAGATGCGGTCCGCAAAGGCCTCGTGCATGTTTCGGTCGTTTCGCGGTGATTTCGTATGCAACAGAATACAATCAAAACGGCGATGAGTCGCAACCCCGTGCGACGGTCCGGCGCGGCTGGTTCCAATCGTCCCTGCAACCTGCTAGGCCCGCCGCGAAACCGGCGGGACGGGTCCGCATCAGGGGAAGGGCCACGGCGATGGTCGAGATCAGACTGCGCAATTCGATGACACGGAAGGTGGAGCCGCTGGAGCCCACCGTGGTTCCGGGCAAGGTCTCGATGTATGTCTGCGGCCCCACCGTCTACGACCGCGCGCATCTGGGCAACGCGCGGCCCGTGGTGGTGTTCGACGTGCTCTACCGGCTTTTGCAGCATCGCTACGGGGTCGGGAACGTCACCTACGTGCGCAACATCACCGACGTCGAGGACAAGATCATCGCCCGCGCCGCCGAGGAAGGCGTGGAGATCGACGAGCTGACCCGCCGCACGACCGAGTGGTATCACGAGGACATGGCCGCGCTTGGCGTCGACTACACCGGCGATCCGAATTTCCGGGAGCCGCACGCGACCGACTTCATCCCCGAGATGGTGGCGATGATCGAGACGCTGATCGCACGCGGCCATGCCTACGAGGCGGAGGGGCACGTCCTGTTCGACGTGCATTCCTACAAGGAATACGGCCGGCTTTCGGGCCGCACCGTCGAGGACATGATCGCCGGCGCAAGGGTCGAGGTGGCGCCCTACAAGCGCGACCCGATGGATTTCGTCCTGTGGAAACCCTCGAGCGACGACCAGCCCGGCTGGGACGGGCCGGTTGTGGGAGGAAAAAGCATCGGCCGGGGACGGCCCGGCTGGCATATCGAGTGCTCGGCCATGAGCCACGCGATCCTCGGCGAAAGCTTCGACATCCACGGCGGTGGCATCGACCTGCAGTTCCCGCACCACGAGAACGAGATCGCGCAATCGGCTTGCGCCCATCCCGAGGGCGGCTTCGCGCGGATCTGGATGCATAACGAGATGCTGCAGGTCGAGGGCAAGAAGATGTCCAAGTCGCTGGGCAATTTCTTCACCGTGCGGGATCTGCTGGATCAGGGCGTACCGGGCGAGGTGATCCGCTTCGTCATGCTCTCGACGCATTACTCGAAGCCGATGGACTGGACGGAGAGGAAGCGGGAGGAGGCGGAGAGGACGCTTAGGGATTGGGCATATGCGTGCCTGAACGCGGAAGCGGGCGACATCGACGCCGACGTTGAACACGCTCTTGCGGAAGACCTCAACACAAGCGGAGCAATCGCGGCCCTGCATGAAATTTACAGCAGTGGGGACAGTGGTGAACTTCTCTCTAGCGCCGGTCTTCTGGGCTTTGACCTGACAGCCATCTCGGAACAACCTTGGGCGAAGCTTTTTGAGTTTGAGGACAAAGGTCATCTTCCGACAGTTGGAATATCTGGTTGGGGTTCGATTTCCGACGAGCTGAGGGATGCGTCGGTTGCATTGGTTCATCGATGGATGGCAGCAAGGCATGAAAAAGACTGGGAAAAAGCGGATCGCATCCGCGACGCCGCGGCTAGTTTGGGCGTAGAGCTCAGAGCGGCACGGTCAGAGAACGGGGTGAACAATGGATCGGCTGCGCTTGGCGACAGCGGAATAGACCCTACCAAACTCGAGGCCCTTCGATGATCGCGCAACGCAGGCCGGCCCCCGACCGCGGGTGGGGGAGAAGCCCCCGCGTCGCGCCAAAGGCGCGCACCCTTGGTGCGACGGGGCGGTCGGGGGCTGGCCGTGACGCAAGCGCCACGGCCTGTCCGGTGGCAAACGCGGCGCCCCGAGATGAGAGCCAGCCCGCCGGGACGGGCAGGCGCTCGACCTGCGCCTTCGGCTTGATTCCGGTCGGGGTGCGGTCAGGGGCGGTCCGTCATTCAAGCGCGACCTTGCGAAAGGGGCGTAGGGCGGGACTTGTCCCGCCACTCCGGCGCGGCGGGACAAGTCCCGCCCTACGCGGGCCGCACCCGGCGCGATGCGTTCCAACCGGGGCCCGCCCATGACCCGCGACCGCCTCTATCTCTACGACACCACGCTGCGCGACGGCCAGCAGACCCAAGGCGTGCAGTTCTCCACGCCCGAAAAGATCCGCATCGCCGAGGCGCTGGACGCGCTGGGTCTCGACTATATCGAGGGCGGCTGGCCCGGGGCGAACCCCACCGACAGCGCGTTTTTCGACGCCGCGCCGAAAACCCGCGCCACCATGACCGCCTTCGGCATGACCAAGCGCGCGGGCCGGTCCGCCGACAATGACGAGGTGCTGGCGGGCGTCCTGAACGCGGGCACCTCCGCCGTCTGTATCGTGGGCAAGACGCACGACTTCCACGTGACCGAGGCGCTGGGCATCACGCTGGAGGAAAACCTCGACAACATCTCAGCCTCCGTCGCGCATCTGGTGGCCAAGGGGCGCGAGGCGCTCTTCGACGCGGAGCATGTCTTCGACGGCTACAGGGCCGACCCGGACTATGCGCTGGCCTGCCTGCGCGCCGCGCTGGACGCCGGCGCGCGCTGGATCGTGCTGTGCGACACCAACGGGGGCACGCTTCCTGGCGAGATCGGGCGCATCACGCGCGAGGTGATCGAGGCGGGCGTGCCGGGCGACCGGCTGGGCATCCACACCCACAACGACACCGAAACCGCCGTGGCTGGCAGCCTCGCGGCCATCGACGCGGGCGCGCGGCAGGTGCAGGGCACGCTGAACGGGCTTGGCGAACGCTGCGGCAACGCGAACCTGACCTCACTGATCCCGACGCTTCTTCTGAAAGAACCCTGGGCGAGCCGGTTCGAGACCGGGGTGAGCGCCGACGCGCTGGCCGGGCTCACGCGGGTCTCGCGCATGCTCGACGACATCCTCAACCGCGTGCCGATGCGGCAGGCGGCCTATGTCGGATCATCGGCCTTCGCCCACAAGGCGGGGCTGCACGCCAGCGCCATCGTCAAGAACCCGGCGACCTACGAGCATGTCGACCCCGCCCGCGTCGGCAACACGCGCATCATCCCGATGTCGAACCAGGCCGGGCAGTCGAACCTGCGCCGCCGCCTGACCGAGGCCGGGATCGAGGTCGAGGACAAGGACCCGGCGCTGGCCGGAATATTGCGGGAGATCAAGGCGCGCGAGGACGAGGGCTATTCCTACGACACCGCGCAGGCCAGTTTCGAGCTTCTGGCGCGGCGCGCGCTCGGTATCATGCCGCGCTTCTTCGAGGTCAAGCGCTACCGCGTCACGGTGGAACGGCGGAAGAACAAGTACGACCGGATGGTGAGCCTGTCGGAGGCCGTCGTCGTGGTGAAGATCGGCGACCGGAAGATGCTGTCGGTCTCCGAATCCATGGACGAGCAGGGCGGCGACCGGGGCCCGGTGAACGCGCTGGCCAAGGCGCTGGGCAAGGACCTCGGGCCCTACCAGAGCTATATCGACGACATCCGCCTCGTGGACTTCAAGGTGCGCATCACCCAGGGCGGAACCGAGGCCGTCACCCGCGTCGTCATCGACAGCGAGGACAGCATGGGACGCCGCTGGGCGACGGTCGGCGTCTCGGCCAATATCGTGGATGCGAGTTTCGAGGCGCTTCTCGACGCGATCGAATGGAAACTGGTGCGCGACGGGGCGCCCGCCGCCTGATACGCACCGCACGGGAGGTCCGCGACATGGACATGGCTGCCTTTCTCCGATTCCACGAGGGCGCGGCCCGTCAGGGTCCCGGCACGGCCGAGGACGTGGCATGGGCGGTCGCCGCGGCGGGCACGGGCAAGGGGGCGAAGGTCCTCGACGCAGGCGCGGGCGTGGGCTGCGACATCCGCGCGCTGCGCGAGGCGATCCCGGAGGCCGAGGTCGTGGCCCTCGAGGTGCACGAGGCCTTCATCGAGGCGATCTCGGGCCGCTACGGGCCCGAGGTGACGGCGATCCACGGCTCCATGGGGCCAGAGCCCGGCTTCGACGGCTCCGCGCCGGTGGACCTCGCGAAACTCGGTCCCTTCGACCTGATCTGGTGCGCGGGGGCCATCTACTTCCTCGGCGTCGAGACGGCGCTGAGGCATTGGAAGGACGCGCTGGCGGAGGGCGGGGCGGTCGCCTTCACCGCACCGGTGATGTTCACCGACACCCCGTCGCAGGAGGCCATCGCGTTCTGGCAGGGCGACCCGGTCGGAACGGTCGACGAGGTCCGGCAGGCCGTGACTGCGGCGGGCTACCGCATCCTTTCGGAGCGGCCCGAGCCCGAGGCGGGGTGGGAGACCTATTTCGCCGCCCAGAAGGATCGCATCGCGGCCCTGCGTTCCGAGATCACTGAGGGTCGCGAAGGCGCGGAGATGGCCGAGGTGCTCGACCAGGCCGAGCGCGAGGCGCAGCAGTGGCGCACGCTCAGGCGCGAGGTCGGCTATTACGCGGTCGTGGCGCGGCCGGAATGAGCCTGCAGGCCTGCGCAGAGCTTGTGGCGCGGGGCGATCCCGACCGGTTCCGTGCGGCGATGGCCACGCCGCCCGAGGCGCGCGGGGTGCTCTTCCCGCTTTATGCCTTCAACGTCGAGGTCAGTCGCGCGCCATGGGTGACCGAGGAGCCGATGATCGCCGAGATGCGCCTGCAATTCTGGCGCGACGTGACCGGGGAGATCGCGCAAGGTGCCGCTCCCCGGGCCCATGTTGTCGCCCTGCCGCTGGCGGGCGTCGTCCGGGCAGAGGATGCGGGCCTTCTGGACGGTCTGGTCGCCGCCCGGCGCTGGGACATCTACAAGGACGCCTTCGAGGATGCTGCGCATTTCGAGCGATACCTCGATGCGACGGGCGGCAATCTCGCCTGGGTCGCGGCGCGTGCGCTGGGGGCGCCGGACGCGGCCGAGGGCGCCATCCGCGATGCGGCTTTCGCGGCGGCGCTGGCGCGGTTCCTCGTGGCCGTGCCGGAGCTGGAGGCGAGGGGGCGCATCCCGCTGGTCGACGGCCGGCCGGAGGCCATCGCGGCATTGGCTGCCGGGGGGCGGGGGCGCCTCGCACGCGCGCGCACGGCGCGGGCGGGCGTTCCACGCAACGCGGGCCACGCGCTCTATGATGGCTGGCAGGCCGAGGCGCTTCTGAAACGGGCCGAGGCGGATCCGCTGGCCGTGGCGGAAGGACGCCTGTCTCTCGGTGCCTTCGGGGCAAGCTGGCGTCTGGCACGTCTCGCCCTCACCGGGCGCTGGTAGCGGCTCAGGCGTAGCTTTCCTTCGGCCGCAGCGCCAGCCAGATCAGCGCCGCGCCGGCCAGCGCGAGAAACGGCACCATGGCGAGATTGACCGCGTTCCAGCCCGTCACCACATCCGTCCCCGTGCTCATCAGGAAGCCCGAGGCGAGCGAGGCGATCGTCACGCAGCCGAAGACGAAGAAGTCGTTCATGCCCTGCACGCGCCCGCGTTCCTCGAACGAATGCGCCTGCGTCAGCATCGCGGTGGCGCCGATGAAGCCGAAATTCCAGCCGATACCCAGAAGCACCAGCGCGCCGAAGAACTGGAACAGCTCCACCCCCGTCAGCGCCATGACGCCGGCCAGCGCCAGAAGGAACAACCCCAGACCCACGATCCGCATTGCCCCGAAGCGCGCGATCAGGTGGCCGGTGACGAAGGAGGGCGCGTACATCGCGATGACATGGGCCGAGACCACGTCAGCCGCCGTGCCGGTGGAAAAGCCGCATCCGACCATGGCCAGCGGCGTCGAGGTCATCATCAGGTTCATCAGCGCGTAGGAGACCATGCCGCAGATGATGGCGACGGCGATCCTGGGGTCCTTCAGTAGCTCCACCCGGCTCCGGCCCGCGGGCGCGTCCGCGGCCGGCGGCGCGGGTTTCGGCAGGTCGAGCGCGAGGAACAGCGCCGCGCCGACGATGTTGATCGCGGCGGCGACCACATAGGTTCCGACGAAGGGGATCACGGTCGCGTCGGTCGTGACCTTGACCAGTTGCGGCCCGATCAGCGCCGAGAGGAGCCCGCCGGCCATGACGTAGGAAATCGCCTTGGGCCTGAAGGCCTCGGACGCGCTGTCGGCGGCGGCGAAGCGGTAGAACCCCTGCGCCGACATGTAGATGCCGGTGAGGTACGACCCCACGAGGAAGATCGCGAAACTGTCGGTCCAGAGGCCCCATGCGGAGACCGCGGCACCGATCGCACCGCCGAGCGCGCCCGCGAAGAACCCGGCCCGGCGTCCGAAACGCTGCATGACCGCGGACAGCCAGGGCGCCGTGGTCATGGAGCCGAAGACGATCAGCGAGATGGGGATCGTGGCCATCGCCGGCGAGGGCGCGATCATCAGCCCCGCGAGACCGCCGATCACGAAGATCATCGGCATCTGGCTGCCGAGGATGGCCTGCGCCAGAACCAGAACGGCGACGTTGCGCTTCGCGCGGCGGTCGTTTTCCGTTTCCGGAGCGGTCTGTGGCATGTCGGAAAGGCTGGTCTCGGTCATGCCGCGAGCGCTACAGGAAGGTGTGGCGGTGGTCCAGACCATGCGGTGCCGCAGGAGCGCCGCGCACTGCGCGGCGATGCGTATTTGTGGAAAGATGAAGGGGATATGGCGTGGTTGCGATCATCGGGACGGAGGCGGACCTGGCCGAGGGCGCGCGGGCGCTGGTGGCGATCGAGCCGCGCTTCGGCCCCGTGATCGCGGCGGGGCCCCTGCCGCTGCGCCGCCGGCCCGACGGGTTCGCGGCGCTTCTGTCGGTCATCGTCGCGCAGCAGGTCTCGACCGCGAGTGCCGCCGCCATCTGGGGCCGGGTGGAAGCCGCCGGACTGCACCGGGAGGCGGCGATCCTGGGCGCGGAGGAGGAGGCGCTCATCGCCTGCGGGCTGAGCCGGCCCAAGCGGCGCTGCGCGCGCGCGCTGGCGGCGGCGCGGATCGACTGGGCGGGGCTGCGCGCGGCCGATACGGAGACGGTTGTCGAAACGCTCACCGCCGTGCCGGGCGTGGGTCGCTGGACGGCGGAGATCTACGCCAAGTTCGCGCTGGGACATGCGGATGTCTTCGCGGCCGGCGACCTCGCGCTGCAGGACAGCGCGCGGCGGCTCTTCCGCTTGCCGGCGCGGCCCTCCGAGCGGGAACTGCGCGCCATGGCGGAGGCGTGGAGCCCGGTGCGCGCGGTTGCTGCCCGGGCGCTCTGGGTCTACTACCGGTGGGAGACCGACCGGGAGGGTATTTCGTGAGCAGGGTTCTGGACTACGGGCGCAAGGCGCCGGCCTCGGGGAATGCGAAGAACCTCGTGATCTTCCTCCACGGCTATGGTGCGGATGGCAACGACCTTCTGGGGCTGGCCGACCCGCTGGCGCCGCACTTGCCCGACACCGTCTTCGTCGCGCCCAACGCGCCGGAGCGTTCGGCGATGAACCCGATGGGGTACCAGTGGTTTCCAATCCCGTGGATCGATGGCTCTTCCGAGGAACAGTCGCTGGCGGCAATGGCCCGCGCGGTGGAGGACCTGAACGCCTTTCTCGACACGGTCATGGCCGAGGAGGACGTGGCGCCCGCACAGACGATTCTCCTGGGCTTCAGCCAGGGCACGATGATGAGCCTGCATGTCGCCCCGCGCCGGGCGCAGGCGGTCGCGGGCGTCGTGGGCTTTTCCGGGCGGCTGATGGGGCCCGAGGCCCTGGCCGACGAGGTCGTGGTGCGCCCGCCGGTCCTGCTGATCCACGGCGATCAGGACGAGGTCGTGCCGCCGCAAAGCCTGCCGCAGGCCGCCGAGGCCTTGCAGAAGGCCGGCTGGGACGAGGTCTACGCCCATGTGATGAAGGGCACGGGCCACGGCATCGCGCCCGACGGTCTGTCGGTGGCGCTGGCCTTCATGCGCGACAAGCTGGGGCTGGGCTGAGGTTCAGGAGGCCCAGAGGCGGGGTTCGGCGAATTCGACGGAATTGCCTGCCGGATCGCGGACATAGAGCGAGCGCGCCCCGTTGGGCCAATGGAAATCCGAATCGATCTCGACGGCGGCGGCCACCAGCCGGGTCCGGATCGCGGTGATCTCGGCCTCGGTCGCAGCGAAGCAGACATGGCCCGGCCCGCGCGCGCCATGGGGCGGGACGGGCAGGGCGTCCTCAGCCGGAGGCTCTGCCGTGGCGGCGGGGTTGAAGATCAGCAGGATCGTCGCGCCGACCCGGTAGAACACGTGCCTGTCGCCCGCCCGCATCAGGCGCGGCAGGCCGAGCAGGCCGCCGTAGAAGGCCTCCGCCGCATCGAGATCGGGGGCGTAAAGCGCGGCTTCGAGGATCGCGCCGGGCACGGGAGCAGTCGGCAGAGCGGTCATGCCGCCAAGGGTGACCGCGGCGCGGCGGCCGCGCAACCCCCTCGAAACAGGGTCACCCTCGACGGCGCTTGTGGATAACGTCACGAAACTGTCAGGCAGCCGGGCTAGACAGTGAGGCAAGTGGGCACAGGATGTGGTAAGGCTTGCCGCATCAGAAAGCCTATATATAGTATCCACACGGCAGGAGCGGGGCTCCCGCTCTGGTGCCGGGTGACGGGCAGACAGGGCGGGAACGGAGTCGCGGATGCAGGCAGTAGGCGAAATAGAGTTCAGGACCCATTTCGTACGGGAACCCGGCGCGCTCAGGCAGCATCCGGCCCTTGTCCTGAATGCCGATTACAGGCCGCTCAGTTACTATCCCCTGTCGCTCTGGCCCTGGCAGGAGGCGATCAAGGCGGTCTGGCTCGACCGGGTCGAGATCGTGGCCGAATACGACGAGGTCGTGCGAAGCCCCTCGACCGAGATCCGCATCCCCTCGGTCGTGGTCCTGCGCGACTACATCAAGCCGCAGAAGCGCGTCGCATTCACCCGGTTCAACCTGTTCCTGCGCGACGAGTTTTCCTGCCAGTATTGCGGGGCGAAGGGCGATCTGACCTTCGACCACGTCGTGCCACGCGCCCGCGGCGGCGTGACCAGTTGGGAAAACGTCGTGGCGGCCTGTTCGAAATGCAATCTCAGGAAGGGCGCGCGCAGCCTCAGGCAGTCCGGCCTGTCCCTGCGCAAGCCGCCGCGCCAGCCCGGCGCGGAGGAGTTGCGCAACATGGGACGGAAGTTTCCGCCCAACCACCTGCACGACAGCTGGCTCGATTTCCTTTACTGGGATGCCGAACTGGAGGCCTGAGCGCCAGGCCGCGCGGTGGATTTCGCGTATTTTCGGAAAGATGAAGGCAGGGTGGTGACAGCCGCACCGTTCGGCGCTTAGCTGCGATGTGCTGTCCGGCAAAGGGCCAAGACGAGGAATGACGGAATGACGACCACCGATTGGGAACCGGTCTCGGGCGCGGTGCTGCCGCGTTACGCGGGCGTGCCGAGCTTCATGCGCCTGCCTTACGTGCCGGAGGGCGATCCGCGCCGGGCGGAGGTGGATGTGGGGCTGATCGGCATGCCGTGGGACGGGGCCACGTCGAACCGTCCCGGCGCGCGTCACGGGCCGAGGGGGCTGCGCGACGCCTCCACCATGGTTCGCGCGATGCATGGCGCGACGCGGCAGACGCCGTTCAAGTCCATGCGCTGCGCCGACATGGGCGATGTGGCGATGAGCCCGGTGGACCAGGACGACGCGCTGGCGGCGGCCGAGGCCGCGGTGGCGGGCATGCTGGCCCACGATATCCGGCCGGTGATGGTGGGGGGCGATCACCTCTGCACGCTGACGGTGCTGCGCGCGCTCAGGAAGCACCGGGGCGAGGCCTTCGGTCTGGTCCTGCTCGACAGCCATACCGATCTTTACCCGCCCTATTTCGGCGGCAAGACCCTGACCCATGGCAACCCGTTCCGGCAGGCCATCGAGGAGGGGTGCCTCGATCCGCACCGGATCTTCATGGCGGGGATGCGCGGCACCTCCTACAACAAGGAGGATATCGATTACGGGCGCGACAAGGGCGTGCATATCGTCGAGATCGAGGAGTGCATGGCGCGCGGCTGGGCGTCGGTTATGGAGGAGGCGCGCGCCGTCGCGGGCGCGGGCGCAACCTATGTGAGTTTCGACATCGATTTCATCGACCCGGCCTTCGCGCCCGGAACCGGTACGCCCGAGGTGGGCGGGCCGACCAGTTTCGAGGCGCTGCAATGCGTCCGCGCGCTGCGCGGGCTCGACATCATCGGCGCCGACCTCGTGGAGGTGTCGCCCCCCTTCGATCCGTCCGGGGGGACCTGCTGGCTGGGCGCGTCCGTCCTGTTCGAGCTGATCTGCGCGATGGAGCGTTAGGCCCTGTCTGCATTCGGGGGATTCCCAAGTGAGGTGAATTCTGATTCAAGATCGAAAACGGAGGCGATCTTGAGCAGACGAACATTGAGCGACGCGCAATGGGCGCGGATCGAGGGG
>Ga0008836_100142_pt1 | contig 69335 bp, 54 predicted proteins | sample HotLakConsUCCR28_FD_62214 | JGI IMG/M metagenome (GOLD analysis project Ga0008836, IMG submission 62214) | Hypersaline microbial mat communities from Hot Lake, Washington, USA - Hot Lake Consortium UCC-R28 (Hybrid Assembly) ... | reverse complement strand
AGTCCCTATTTCCGTGCGCCGCACATTTATTTGGCCATAGGAGCTCGTTTTATGCCCAATAGAAAAGTGATTTCTGACCAAGAAGCAGAAAAACTGGGAGTGGATACAAAATATTACAACGACTGCTCCGATGCCGTATTGATGTCTTCAAGAGGAGGTAACCAATATGAGCGCCAGTTTATGGAATCCTATATCCGGCCGGGGATCGGATTGCAGAATTGGGTGTCCCGCTCCAACTACCCCGCATTGAATGTGGTTCAGACGGGGGAGGAAGAAATGTCCATTTATGTTAACCAGGATTATGCCCAACCAAGTGCCCATCTTCGCAGGTACTCAATGAGATTGGATGGTTTTTCCTCACTATCAGCAGGTTTTGGGGGAGGGGAAATGCTGAGTAAACCCTTTACCTTTGACGGGAACGCCCTTGAGCTGAATTATTCCACCTCTGCTGCGGGGGAGATTTTGGTAGAAATCCTTGATGTAAACGGAAATAAGATACCTGGATATTCTAAGGAAGAGTGCCAGCCAGTGATCGGTAACGAAATTTCAAGGACTGTTTATTGGAACGATTCAGACGATGTATCCGAACTTTCAGGAACCCCGGTACGAATGCGGGTTTACTTGAAGGATGCAGATTTATTTTCATTTAAATTTATTAAATCAGACTAACGATATTGTTTTTGAAATCAAATTATTTTCACTTGTTATTTCAGTAATATATAGGAAAATTTTACAATAATTGCATGAAACACCTATTGTCGGTCCTAGTACTGATAACTCTAAGCCATATTGTAGGACTTTCCCAGACTATTCATAAACCTCTAACAACCAAAATCTGGGACCGGGCACCCCACAATGCCTTTCCGGATATGATCCGGTTTCGGGGAATGTTTTACGTAGCCGTGCGGGAAGGGAATAACCACATGCCGGATAATAGTGGCAGGGTCCGTATCATCCGCTCCAGGGATGGAGAGGAATGGGAAAATGTAGCCTTACTGGAAAAAGAGGGTGTGGACGTTCGTGAAGCCCGACTGTCAGTAACCCCTGAAGGTAAAATCATGGTTTTGACCGCTGTGGGCATTTATGACCAAGGCTATCAGGAGCTTTATCCCATGGTGGCTTTTTCAGACGGGCAGGGTGGTAATTTTTCTTCCTTACAACGTACAGAATTAAACATTGAACCAGGGTTGGACTGGATTTGGAGCCTGACCTGGCATAAGGGAATCGGATATGGCGTAATGTATACCATTAACGAGGAGGAAGGTTGGGAAACCCATCTCCTGAGAACCAGGGACGGTCTAAAGTTTGAAAAGGTTTCGGGTATAGATACGGGAGGCAATCCGAATGAATCCACCCTTCGGTTTGACGAAAACGATCGGCTTTATGTTCTGGTAAGGAGAGAGTCAGCAGATCAAATGGGTGTCCTGGCAAGAAGCGAGTACCCCTACACCAATTGGACTTATACCAAACTTACCGTTCGCCTGGGAGGACCTAACTTTTTGTTTTTCGGAAAAAACAACTTGTTGATCGGTACCCGTGATTACCGGGAGACCGGCGCCAAAACCGTCCTGCACCGAACGGACCTGGAGGGTAATATTGAAAAGACGATAGAATTCCCCAGCGGTGGGGATACCAGCTATCCCGGAATGCTGTATCACAAGAACAAATTATGGCTGGTCTATTATTCCAGTCACGAAGAAAAGACCAGCATTTACCTGTCAAAAATTCCATTGGCCTCGCTCCGCAAATAAATGCAAATAGTAGAAAGAAACGACTCGCACCGGACTGAAGGATAGGGACGTTTTTTTCTTCCGGTACTACACCCGGGAGGATCGGGAAATGGCCTTTTCCTCTTTTAGTAAGTATAATAAATAATGAAAAGCATTATGAGAAAGTATATTTTCGCAACATTGGGCCTATTTCTGGCTGTCATTTCACTTTTTGCACAGCGGTCTTCTACCAGTGAAAGCGCCATGCCTGCAACCAAGATCCGGGATTTGGTCATTTACCAGGATTCCAATTACTACGCCACTTTTCCGTCCGTTGTAAAAAAGGCCAACGGTGAATTTCTCCTTTCCTTTCGCCGTGCTCCGGACAGACGGGTAGTCTTTGGCGAAAAGGGCAACAGCCATGTGGATCCCAACAGTTATTTGGTAAGCATGACCTCCAAAGACGGTATTACCTGGGAAGGGGAACCGGATCTGCTCTATGCCCACGATTTTGGTGGGTCACAGGACCCCTGCTTGCTTCAGCTTCGTGATGGGACGCTGCTGTGCGCCAGCTATGGATGGGCATTTTTGAATGAGGATGGCCTGGAGAACATTCCCGAACCCCACTTTCAAAACCGTTACGGTTCTGTTTTTTTGGGCGGTTACCTGCTACGGTCCATAGATGGGGGAAGCAAATGGGACGGACCCATTTATCCGCCACATATCGAGCCGGAAGTCCATGTTAACCCCATGGGAATTCCCATTCCCGCCTACAACCGGGGAGCCATGTACGAAGGGAAAAATGGACGAATCTATTGGGTGGTTGCCGCCAATGACCGGTTAAGTCCCCGACGAACATCCAATTACCTGCTGGTTTCCGATGATAAGGGGAAAAATTGGGAGCATTTGTCCACTGTTGCCAAAGACGAAGAAGTGATTTTCAATGAAACTTCCATCTATGAAACCCCCAAAGGTGACCTGGTGGCTTTTATCCGTACTGCCAATTTTGAAGACCAGGCCGTTATCGCAAGGTCCAAAGACGGTGGGAAAAGCTTTGGACAATGGCAGTCTATGGGATTTAAGGGCCACCCCTTGCAGGCAACCAGGTTGCCCGATGATCGGGTGCTTCTGGTCTATGGGTACCGCCACCAACCTTATGGGATCAGGGCCAGGATCTTAAATGCAGAATGCACGGATTTCGCCACTGCCGAGGAAATTGTCTTAAGAGAAGATGGTGGCAACGGGGACATCGGGTATCCCTGGGCAGTGGTCCTGGATGATCACCATGCTTTGGTGACCTATTATTTTAATATGGACAACGGCACCCGGCACATTGCTGGAACAGTTATTCAGTTTTGAGATTTTTTTATTTCAAATCGGATAGAAAGGAGGAGTTTACCGGGATTTCTTTTCCGGTCTTTTTTTATCTTTGTAAAGGCTGGCCTTGAAATAGATATATCAACCTCCTGAATCCGGATTATATGAATTTGAGGTGGTTCCCCACCAAAGGCTTTTCCATTTATTAGTCCAAAATCATGTAAAAACCAAAATTTTAATTTGTCCTATGGATAAAAAAATAATTGACATTGCATTACAATCTGCGCATTTGCTTTTGAGTAGTGAAATTCAATCCGTTGAATATGAGGAATTGAAAGAAGAATATTCGCAAGCGATTAAGCTTTTGATAATTGCATTAAAAGAAATAAAGGAAGAAACCTGAGTGATTAAAATAGATTCTAAGCTTCCTAGAAACCATACCTTGTCTTTGTAAATAATTGCCCGGAGGCCATCAGGTAAAAGTTAAATAAACATAAAAAGCTCCTTTTGACATGAGAAATTTAATTTTATTGTTTGTGGTTATTTTTTTGAATGTATGGCATTTAGCCGCTCAGCGCACGATGAATATTGAAAGCCGGCGCGAACTGTTTGTTGATAAAACTCTGGTAGCCTCCCTGGACAAAGCCGAAATTATCCTACACCATCCCGAAGATAAGGGAAAGGTACTGGATTTTGACAAGCCCTGGGAGGGTGCTTTTTCTGCCTATGTGACCATCATTGAGGAGGATGGCTTTTTCAGGGCCTATTACAGGGGTGTCCCCACGGCTGGAAAAGACGGCAACAGTGCTGAGGTGACCTGCTATGCCGAATCAAGGGATGGCATACACTGGGAAAAGCCCGACCTGGGCATCTATGAAATAGAAGGCAGTAAAAACAATAACGTAATCCTGGCCAATGAAGCCCCGGTTACCCATAATTTCAGTCCTTTTTTGGACAGCAACCCCTCGGCAAAACCTGATGAAAAATTTAAAGCCCTGGGCGGTACTTCTAAAAGTGGGTTGGTGGCCTTCACTTCTGCAGACGGAAAAAACTGGAAAAAAGTCCGGGAGGAAGCCGTATTTACCCAGGGAGTATTTGATTCTCAGAATGTATCCTTTTGGTCTGAGGAAGAGCAGGTGTATGTTTGTTATTTCCGATCCTGGACCGGTAAGGGATACAAGGGGTTCCGCTCGGTAAGCCGTACCACTTCCAGCGACTTTATCCATTGGACAGACCCCGAGCCTATGGGTTTTGGGAATACTCCCTACGAACACCTGTATACCCAGCAAACCAGCCCCTATTTTCGGGCTCCGCATATTTATTTGGCCATTGGCGCCCGGTTTATGCCCAACCGAAAGGTGGTTTCGGATGCGGAAGCCGAAAAGCTGGGTGTGGATCCCAAATATTATAACGACTGTTCGGATGTAATCCTGATGTCTTCCAGGGGTGGCAACCAATATGAGCGGCAATTCATGGAGTCTTTTATCCGGCCGGGTATTGGTTTGCAGAATTGGGTTTCCCGTTCCAATTACCCTGCCTTGAATGTGGTGCAGACCGGAGAAGCGGAAATGTCCATATATGTCAACCAGGATTATGCCCAGCCTACTGCACACCTGCGCCGGTATTCATTGAGGTTGGATGGCTTTGCTTCCCTTTCAGCCGGATATGAAGGTGGAGAAATGGTTACCAAGCCATTTACCTTTGCCGGCGAAAAGCTGAAGCTCAATTATTCCACCTCTGCTGCAGGGGAAATCAAAATAGAATTGTTGGATGGGGATGGAAATAAGCTGCCGGGTTATTCCATGGAAGAAGTCCAGTCGGTTATCGGCAATGAAATTTCCAGGGAAGTGTTTTGGAATGGCAGCAGTGATGTTTCGGATTTATCCGGGAAGCCGGTCAGAATGCGGGTCTACTTAAAGGATGCTGATTTGTTTTCATTCAGGTTTCATTGACCTAATGTCAGAAAATTTAATTAATTTAATTGTGCCCGGTTTTGGTAGCAGCAATTTCTACCTAGGAATTTTACTCCCGAAAATCATTTTGTATGCTTTGATAAAAATTAATAATGAAAAAAATATGGATTTGGATGGCTTATCAGCCAAAGTTGACTGACATAAAATCCAAAGGAAAATGGTATGCCTGGTTGATGGTTATAATGATGATGGTGTATGGACCATTCCTGCTAATGGCTCAAGGTAACAGTTCAGTGAAACGTTTTTTTCAGGCTGGTGCAGCCAAAAGCAATATTACGCCTCCCCTGGGAGAGCCGATTGTTGGCAACTGGGATTCTCCTCCTGCGGATTATATCCATGATGAACTTTTTGCCCGTTGCCTGGTCCTTGATGATGGGGAAACCAGGCTGGGGTTTGTGCTGGTGGATAACGTAGGGGTAAAACAGGAGGTATTTGATGCAGCTAAGGAAATGATCCATGAGTCTATCGGTATACCTGCCTCCCATTTAATGATGGCTTCCACCCATACCCATTCATCCATCAGTGCCGGAGGCACCGGAGAAAAAAGAAGAGGGTGGACAGCAGCTGAACCACTGGACGCTTATCAATCCTTTATGGCTTCCAGGATAGCCGACGGGGTGAAAGTAGCCATGAGAAACCTGGAGCCTGCCCGGATAGGCTGGGGCTCGGGGAGTGTGCCCCAACATGTTTTTAACAGGAGATGGAAAATGAAACCTGGGACGCCCATGCCCAACCCTTTGGGAGGTGATGATTTGGCAGTAATGAATCCGGGTGTTTCCAATCCCAATCTTTTGGAACCTGCCGGCCCTACGGATCCTGAAGTATTTTATCTTTCCGTTCAGGCCATTGATGGAAGGCCGTTGGCTTTATTGGCCAATTATTCCCTGCATTATGTTGGCGGAGTGCCCAAAGGTCATGTTTCAGCAGATTATTTCGGGGTCTTTGCCGATCAAATCCAGAAACATTTACAGGCAGATAGGCAACATCCACCCTTTGTAGCCATGATGTCCAATGGTACTTCGGGTGATGTGAACAACATCAATTTCAGAGGTCCTTCTGTCAAGCATCCACCCTATGGGAAGATGAAAGTGGTGGGCGAAGATGTAGTCAGGGAAATCCTGAAAAGCTATTATGATATCGGATACCGGGATTGGGTGAAATTGGAAGCCAGACAGGAACTTCTTCCGCTTAAGGTTAGAAAACCAGGACCAGAATTGTCGAAATTTGTGAAAGGGGTTATGGAAAGACCGGAATCGGAAACCGGGCGGCACAGGTTGGAAAAAACATACGCTCAAAGGGTGGTTCAAATGGAATCCTGGCCAGATGAAATACAGGTTATCATTCAGGCATTTAAAATAGGAGATCTGGGTATCGGCGGCATACCATTTGAAACATTTGCCGAGACAGGCCTGGAGATAAAAGAAAGGAGCCCATTCAGTAAAACCTTTACCATTTCTTTTGCCAACGGCAGTTTTGGATACCTTCCCAGCCCCCGACAACACCAACTTGGAGGATATGAAACATGGCTTTCCACTAATAGGGTGGAAGAGGTGGCTTCCGAAAAAATTGTCTCACAGTTATTAAACCTGTTTTCGGCTATGGATTGAACCTGGCTGATTAAGACAGCACATCATGTAGTAAAGTCCAGGTGGGTTTAGCATGGAGCAGAATTGTTGGCTATATTGTAAAGCATATCAAAGGTTATACACTTTAAAAGAAAATGATGAGGCAGCCTAGCAAACCCAAAACAATCAAGCATCCTGATTTTATTATGTTCTCAATTCCTGCTTTCAATATAAGAGTACCCATAATTTTTATTATCCTCATGCTATTGGCCCTGGGTAATAGGGAGGTCTATGGTCAGCAACAGGAAAAAGATGCAATTCCTGCGATTAAAGTATTCCGTGCCGGGGCCGCCATAAGCAGCATTACACCTAAAATCGGCACTTCTATCAACGGTGGCATGCAGGACCGCACAACCCTTCATGTCCATGACGACACCCATGCCAGGAGTCTGGTGTTGGATGATGGGGTTACTAAACTGGCCATAGTCACCCTGGATCTATGCATGGCCTACAGAGAGACCATCGATAAGGCAAAGCTGCGGGCCCATGAATTTACGGCCATTCCTGTGGAGAACATGCTGATTTCCGCAACCCATACCCATTCGGCTGGAACAGCCTGTTCCGTTTTTCAGAGCGATCCGAACCCGGCCTACCTGGCCTTTTTGGAGGAAAGGGCAGCTGATGCCATTATTCGTGCTTACAACAACCTTGAACCTGCAAAAATCGGTTGGGGCACAGGTCAGGAACCAGGACAGGTTTTCAACCGCAGGTGGAAAATGAAGCCCGGTGCCGATTTGACCAATCCGTTTGGGGGAGAGGATCAGGTAAGGATGAATCCGGGAATAGGTAACCCAGATTTGCTGGAACCTGCCGGCCCCACCGATCCGGATCTGCCTGTGGTGGCTGTCCAATCCATTGAGGGGAAGCCCATCGCTTTGATGGCCAATTATTCCCTCCATTATGTAGGGGGGACTGGCAATGGAGAAATTTCCGCGGATTATTTCGGGATGTTTGCCGATAAAGTCAAACAAATAATTAAGGCTGACCAACAGTCTCCCTCTTTTGTAGCCATGATGTCCAACGGCACAAGTGGAGATATCAACAATATCAATTTTGGAGGGGAGGCACCGGCACCTATGCCGGCTTATGCCAAAATGGAAACAGTCGCCAATACGCTTGCCGCAGAGGCTTTCAAGGTTTATCAAAACATCGAATATAAGGATTGGATACCACTTGCCGTGGTTCAAAAAGAGATTAGCCTGGGCGTGAGGAAGCCCGGTGCAGAAGAATTGGAGCGGGCCGAAAAGATCATGTCGGAAGCCAAAGGACCCCACATGATTTCCAGGGAAGAAATCTATGCCAGGGAAACTGTTTTGATGAATGATTATCCGGACAGTGAAAGCATCCTTCTCCAGGCGATTCAGCTGGGGGATTTGGCCATCACTGCCATTCCCTGTGAGGTTTTTGTGGAGATAGGTTTGGAGATTAAGGAGAAAAGCCCCTTCAGGCAGACATTCAGTGTTTCCCTTGCCAATGGCTATCATGGATACCTGCCTACTCCCGAACACCATGCCCTGGGTGGCTATGAAACCTGGAGAGCCAGGTCGAGCTACCTGGATGTGGATGCCTCCAGGAAGATCACGGATAACCTCCTGGAATTACTGGGGCAATTGAAATCAAGCTCCAACACCTCCAGGTATTCAGAACCTTTGAATGCCAATGATATGAAGCTGGAGGAAACGGTCAAATTATTCAATGGTCAAAACCTGGACGGCTGGTATACCTTTCTGAAAGACAGAGGGAAAAATATAGACCCTAAGGAAGTTTTCACAGTAAAAGACGGCATCATTCACATTTCCGGGGAGGAGTGGGGGTGTATCACCACCGAAGAGGAATTTGAGGACTATAAATTGGTGGTGGAGTTTAAATGGGGTGGAGGAACCCACCAACCACGCCTGGAGAAAGCAAGGGATAGCGGGGTTTTGCTTCATTCACAGGGGAAGGACGGTAATTACTCGGGTACCTGGATGAATTCCATCGAATGCCAGATCATTGAAGGCGGTACGGGTGATTTTATAGTGGTGGGAGACGGAACGGAGCAGTTTGCGATTACCAGTCCGGTAGCCCCTGAAAAAGTGGGCGGAGCCTATGTCTATCAGCCCGATGGAGAGCCGGTAACCGTTCATGGCGGAAGGGTCAACTGGTATGGAAGGGACCCTGAATGGAAGGATGAAATTGACTTTAGAGGAGCCCAGGATGTGGAAAATCCGGTGGGAGAGTGGAATACACTGGAATGCCATGTTCTGGATGGAGAAATCACCGTTTACCTGAATGGCGTTTTGATGAACAGGGCCCTGGAGGTAAAACCCAAAAGAGGGAAAATTCAGATCCAATCTGAAGCTGCTGAAATGTTGGTGAGAAGGGTAGACCTCTATCCTATTTTGTAGGGGCTCAATAGATTTTACTTTGTATACATGGAACTATGATTTCAAACATTTATCACTTATTCCTTCGATTACATTTGTGGTCTGTTGTCCTGGTAATTGGCTTTTGGGCATGTGAAACAAAGAGTGATAAAGAGAAGAATAAGGAGGAAGTGGTTTTTGAATTGCAGGATGCCCCGGTAAATTCCCCCTTGTATACCTATGCGGATTCGGCTGCACTTAAGGAAGCCATGGCCCGTTTTCAGTTGGAGCCGGGCTTGCGTATTGAGTTAATTGCCGCAGAACCCCTGGTAGTTGATCCGGCGGCCTTTGCTTTTGATGAGCATGGGGTGCTGTATGTAGCGGAAAACCGGGGCTATCCCGACCCTGCTGAAGGAGGAACACCCACCCAATTAGGGAGAATTGCCAGGCTGGAAGACCGGGATGGTGATGGCAAATACGATCACAGGACTGAATTTGCTACAGGACTCACCTATCCCAATGGGATCATGGTATGGAAAGGAGGCGTTTTTGTAACCTGTGCGCCTGATATTTATTATTTTAAAGATACCGATGGAGATGGGGTGGCCGATCTGAAAAAGGTGGTGCTTACCGGTTTCAATGCCGACAAAACGGCTCAGATCAGAACCAGCCACCCCACCCTGGGCATGGATGGCTGGGTGTACGTGACCAGTGGTCTGAATGGGGGAGAGGTAACTTCCCCGGAACATCCGGAATGGGACCCGGTTGCTTTTTCGCCTTCGGATGGCCGTTTTCATCCGGAAACCCTGGAGTTCCAGACTACGGGTGGCAGAAGTCAGTTCGGATTGGCTTTTGACGCTTTTGGAAGACGTTTTGGAACTTCCAACAGACATCCCCTACAGCATGTGGTCATCGAACCCGGTTACCTGGGACGTAATCCCCATCTTTTATTTAACCGAACCATTCAGGACGTGGCCGATGCTGAGGCCAATGCGACAGTATATCCCATAAGTAATGCGGTAACTACAGCCGATTTTATTCCCAAATTAATGGGGCTATCCCATAAAGGGACCTTTACCTCCGCCTGTGGACCTGTAATTTATAATGGTACCGCATTGGAGGGAGAACATTTGGGAAATGCATTTATCTGTGAACCTGCTCAAAACCTGGTGCAAAGGCAAACCATCAGCCCTGATAATGTATCTTTTCGTTCTGTACCAGCTTACGAAAACCAGGAATTTTTGGCTTCAACGGACAGTTGGTTCAATCCGGTATTTCTTGGCCATGGGCCTGATGGGGCACTGTACCTGGCAGATATGCACAGGAAAGTGATTGATCACCCATCCTATGTTCCTGAAACAGCCCGGGGGGAATTGGATTTTGAAAGTGGTAAGGACAAAGGCAGGATTTACCGGATTGAAAAAAAGGAATTTACCCGGGATTCCAACCAAGGGGTACTTCCAATGAGTTCATCATCCAGTACCAAAGATTTGGTGTTGGCATTGGATTCAGCGGATGAATGGGTAAGGTCCACCGCCCACCGACTGCTTTTGGAAAGGCTGGAGGAAGAGGCTGTACCCAGGTTGACTGAGCTGGCAGAAAAAGGTGATAGGCCGGAAGGAAGGGCAAGAGCGCTGTGGGTGCTTTATGCTATGGAAGCATTAAATCCAACAGTACTTCAAAGGGCCTATAAAGACAGGGAAGCAGGTGTAAGGGAGCAGGCTGTGATACTTTCGGGAAAACTTCTGGAGAGATTCCCGGATTTGATTCAGCTATTGATTACCGGCATCGAAGATGAGGAAATACGGGTCAGGTACCTGTCATCCCTGGAGTTAGGATCGGGCAAAGGGGAAAAAGTCATCGATGCCCTTGCCAGGGTAGCTGCCCGGGACGGTGAAAACCCCTGGTTGCGGGCTGCCGTCTTGAGTGGGGTGGGGGACCAGCTTTCTGCTTTTTTGAGCACTTTTCGAAAGATAGATACCCCTGATCGGCCCGCTTTTCCATTGATGATGGAAGACCTGGGGGAATTATATGGACATGCTGCCCAAATGGAGGACTGCCAGGTGCTGTTGAAAGACATGGTGACTGCTGAAGGAGCGCTGCAGTGGAGGATGGCCTCGGCCCTGGGCTTGCTAAAGGGTTTGGAAGGAAGGGGTGTATTCCATTCCGAAAAAGGGCTTTTACATGCCATGGTAAATCACCCTTCTTCGGAACTGGGCATGGAAGCCATGAAGGACTTTATCGATCAGGTCGCCCTAAAGGCTTTGGAAGAAGAGGGGTCCTTATCATCCAAGTTGGTAGCTACCACACTTATGGGTTATGCACCATTTGAATGGGTTGAAAATGGGTTAAGGAATTTGCTGAAGCCCAATATTGCGGTGGAAATCCAGTTGGAGGCAGTAAAGTCACTGGGGCGCATAAGTAATCCTGAGGCAGGTCTTATTTTACTTTCCAAAGACGTCTGGGCGTCCTATACCCCCAGGCTAAAATCTGCTGTGATATCGGCAATGGTATCAAGAAGGCCCACCATGCTGCAGTTACTTGCTGCGATTGAAGCACAGGTGGTGGCTCCGGCGGCGATTCCCTCCATGATCCGGCAGCGGCTGATGAATGAGGCAAATGATACCATAAAAGAAAGGGCTACCCTTCTTTTCAACGAGCTGGAAGGGGGAGGCCGGATGGCGGTATATGAAGATTTTCTTGAAGTATTGAATCATCCCGCAGACCCCGGTTTGGGAAAGGTTGTTTTTGAGAAAACCTGTTCTTCCTGTCATTCCTATGCAGGAGAGGGTGGCGAAGTGGGCCCTGACCTTACCAGCGTCAAAAACCAACCTGGTGATGCGTTGCTTTTGCATACCATTGTACCCAATTATGAAGTATTGCCGGCTTATCAGGCCACAACTATCAGCATCAATGATGGGAGAGCTATTGCTGGATGGATCTCTGCCGAATCTGATAACAGCATTACCCTTCGAACAGCTTTTGGCACTGATGAATCCATTTTAAGGTCAAATATTGAATCCATCCAGCATTCAGGGCTTTCTTTGATGCCCGATGGTTTGGAGCAAACCATGACAAAGGAAGATATGGCCAACCTGATTGCTTATCTTAAATCGGGAGGCGTGTAATTTTTGCATAGGAAGGGACCCTGCCCTGCCCACCTCTTTTGTGAATTTTGCGATGACAATTTTTTCGAAGAGAGCCACAAGGTCAAAATCAGAAAATATCAATATATTAAAAATTTAGTAAAATAACGGATAAAACAATTGAATACCTGATGAATAAGGTGTAATTTTAATCTTAATAAATTGATGAAAGGTGTCAACGAATAAACCGAACCAAAATGAATCCTATCGGAGAAATACGAATCAATGTTTACAGGACCCGGCTATGCGTCATTCTGATTCTTTTTGTTTTTATTTCCTGTAACCAAGCCAGTAAATCAGGAGCTGAATTAAAGCAGGGGACTAGCTACTACTTGCAAAAAGTGGATTCCATTCGGATAAACCGGGACAATACCGTAAGGCTGCTTGACTTTCATCCATCGAAAAAACAGTTCCTGGCCTATGACCTGATCACAGAAGAATTTTTGATAGTAGACGAAAAAGGCCAGGTATTGGAAGCTTCCTACCTGGTGGGAGAAGGTCCTAATGAGTACAATAGCAGCCTGCTTTCAGCTTCTTTTAATAGAGAAGGTAATGGATATTTTCTCCAGAGCTCAAATGAATTTCTGTGGTATAACCCGGACTGGGAGCTGGAAGACAGGGTACGGTTTGCATCCTCCGTATTTATCAGATTTTATTCGGGCCCAAGGTTTGGTGTTCCTTATTTTCGGTTTGAGGATAATACACCACCCTATTTTTTTAGCAATTTTTTTTCGGGAGTAAATAACGGTGTACGTGGAATTGATGAGGACAAGGCCTCTGATAACCTGATCGAGTTTTACAATCCCAATAATGAGCGCCTGGAATGGGGCTTAGCCAAAGTTCCTGATTTGCTGCCCGAAATTTTAGATGACAGGGAAGCCGAGATGAACGAGCCGACTCAAGTTTTTATGCTAGACAGGAATACCAATCGACTTTATCTCACGTTTGAGCGATCCTCTGCGATTGGGGTTTACGATATAGCCAGGGATTTCGGTTTGGAAGAAATGCTGCCATTCAAACACAGGAATTTTTCTACCCTGAACAATGCTAAAAACAGGAACGTTTTTCATTTTGACGATGATCTCTTCGGGGTACTTTATTTCGAAGGCCTTTCCGAGGTGGCCACCGAATCCAAAAAAGCGGATGATCCGGAATATTTTCCTTACAGGGATTCTGGTTTGTACCATTTGATACTCCTTTTTGATGGGGTGCAGCAGGAAGAGGAGATTGCATTTCCAGGGGGCTGTGAACCTCATGCTGAGATCCTTTCTTTGCCTGGAAAACGACTTCTGCTGAGGGACAGGTATAATGGAGACGATGAACCTACCTATTCCACCTATTCGATTTTTGAATTAAAGTCGGATATTTAACCCGAATGATGTTGTCAAACCCCATATTGCCCCCAGCCAAAGCAGGAGGCAATTGGAAAAGGTAATCAATAGGAAAGCGGCTTTAGCCCAAATTTGTATAAGACAGGTGAATTATAATCCAGGTTTGGCTAAAGCAAGGGATACTGGTACATTCCCGGGTTGCCTACAGCCATTAGGCATTTGATGATAGGTAAAGCTGGTTCCGGATCATGATGGATCTATCTTTAACCGAACAACCCTCAATAGATTGGGCTTTAGCCCATTCGTAATTTTAGATTTCAAGTCCCCTGGCTTTAGCCAAAATTGCTTAAAATTAGACTAAAAAATCAATAGCCCCCCTCTATGGGAAATAGCCTAGTCCACAGGTTGAACTGTAAATTTGAATTTTAGAGTTAGGGGATAAAGTTTTGGCTAAAGCCAATGATGTTGTCAAAATCCATATTGCCTCCAGCTAAAGCAGAAGGCAATTGAAAAAAGCCATCAATAGGAATGCGGCTTTAGCCCATTCCATAAAAATAAAATCCAGAAACCCCGGCTTTAGCCAAAATTCAGGAGACATTAGGAATTGATTAACGATAAAAAAACAGGCATGGCATCCAGACAAGGAACTCATTCTCATTCGGCTATTTTTTTTAAACTAAATAGTTATGATAAAAGTTGGAGCTATTAATATAAATAATTAAATTAATAGTTATAAATTAATCCTTTAACTTCCTTCTTGTGGTAATGCAGGGTTTTCCATTTCTTTCTCATAAAAGTTTAGCAATCATGCCTCACTTGTTATATCCCTCTTGGATCTTCTTGCTGTTATTTTCTTGTGATTCGGGGAATAGGGACCAGCTTGAAGAAGGTACCGCAGGAAAGGCTGTATCCATTTCCTTTGAAAAACTGGACAGTATTGAGATTACCTACCTTGGGAGTCCAACTGTACATGATTTAGATCCCATAACAAGAACAGTCCTTTTTATGGAACACAAGGAAACCTCCCAGGAAATCACGGTAGCTGATTTTGATGGCACCGTATTGGCTTCATTTTCGAAATGGGGAGACTTTCCCGACACCTATGGAAATCTGAAGGCATCCCTTAAAATCTTAGGAAATGAAGGTTTTATGGCCTATGGTTCAAGAGGGTTTTTGTTCTATGATTTTGAAGGAGTTTTTCAATCTTTGGAGAAACATGTTGACAATCCATACCCGGACCCGGGGTTTACCCGGATCGGATTGGGGCTTGCAATGGAGCCTCTGGAAGATGGATACCTGTACAGGAATACAGTTGGTGGCGACAAGTTGCCGAATGGGGCAGAAGACTATGCAGCACTTCGTCCATTGGTCTTTCTGAACCCCCAAACAGGGGAAACCAAGCCCATACTACATTTCCCGGAATCTAGTATTTTTTTGAGGGGGAGGTATTTTTTCAGAAATGCCTGGGACCCTGCTTTTACGATTGCTGACCATTTGATTTATGTTGCCTTTGGATTGGAGCCAGTGATATACAGCTATGAATCCAAGCCTCCCTATTCCTTCATCTCCAGTATTCCGCTTGATTTGCCAGACTACAATCACGCTGAAGGCGGGAAAGAGTACACTTCAAATGTACGATTTTTTGGGCAGGCAAGGACTTCCGGAAAAATACTCAATATCAAGATGGTGGATGACTTTTTCATCATTGCTTATTTTCCAGGATTTGATGCCGCAGATAAGGAAGCTTCATTTACCAATAAATCACCGGAGGAAGCAACAAATTTCTGGAAGGGGATGCGGGAAAAATACCCCCATCGAATAGCTGTATTCGATGCTTCCGGAAATAGGCTAAGCGATTTTGAACCAAAAGGTCTGATAGTCAGCTCCATGGTGCTTCGGAACGGCGAGCTCTGGATGAAAGAAAAGCCGGATGAAAAAGTGGAGCGGGATTTTTTCCGGCTGTTTCGGGTGGGGTTGAAAATGGAAAAAGCTGAGTAGGGCCGGTTAATGACCTGGACCAAATTTGAATGTAAAAGAATGGGTGAATGAATTTTAAGTGTACAAACTAAAAATAGAATGAATAAAAATATCAAGAAACTCGTTTTGATTCAATTTCTATTCTTAACAATCCTTATTTGGCCAGGGGTAGTTAAATCCCAATATAAGTTGGAAAAAGTAAAAGAATTCAAAATAAATTCCTTTTATCAAGTTGATTTGATCGACTATTTTTCTAAGGAAGGCCTTTTTTTAGGATATACACATAAATTATCCAAAGGGATGGACATCACCATGGTAAAAGAGAATGGTGAAATCGTTCTCAGTAAAAACATGAAAGGTGAAGGCCCCGAAGAATATACGGCAACATTAAATTGCTTTAGTTTTTCGGATAAAGGTGACATCTGGGTATTGACTCCCCATCAGCTTTTGCTTTATGATCAAAAGTTGAAATTGAAAGAGAGAAGCCGTTATGAATCCCGGGGACGCATTTATCTTGGAGGCAGGGCTGCACGATTTTCCTACTTCCATAGAAAAGGTGAATCCAATGATTTTTCATTTATTACCAACCCTTCCGGGGCCAGAAATTTTGCAGGGTTACCTGATTTTAGAGGAAAAAAATTAATACAAGTATCCAATATAGGAAAAAATACCATCTATGAAATAGCTCCTGTTTCTCAAAGGCCCCAATATGAATACCTTGACAAGTCTTTAGAAGCTGTTTATTTTCCGGTTTATACGGTTGATAATAGCCAATCCATGCTTTACCTGACGACATCATTGGACAACGAAATCACGGTTATTGATTTAAACACCAATGAAGTAGTGTCACAAATCAAGATTACCCATGGAGAATTTAAGAGTCTGGAAAATAATCCAATTTCCAGGAAAAGCCTGCCCTCATATGAACACATTACCTTAGCTGCCTTTAACCATAAAATTTTCAAGCTCGATGATGGATTAATTGCACTGGAGTATATCCGGGAGATTCCATATGGCGTCTATGAAAAAAAGACCGCAGATAACCCCAACTACCATCATTTTAATGATCCGACATACCATAGGTTGATTTTATTCAACCAATCCGGACAATTGACCAATGACCTTCGCATTCCTTATGGCAAGATTACAATGAGCCTTCCGGGCAACAGGTTATTGGTAAAATTAGAAAATCCTGATATGGAGGAAGATTTTATAAGGTACGGTATATTTCAAATTTCTAAAGAATAATCAATTATGAATTTTCGTGTATGTATTATAATTTTTATTTCACTCATTGCTGGTAATAGCATGGCTCAGTATAGCTTGGAAAAAGTTGAAGAACTTCATGTAAACTCCCTTTATCCGGTTTCTTTGATTGATTATTTCCCTTCCGATAGCATTTATCTTGGATATGTCAACAAATTTTCAGAAGGGTCGGAGGTGGTACTGGTCAATGAAGATGGAGAAATAATGGTCAGTAAAAACCTGAAAGGGGAAGGACCAGAGGAATATACAGGAACCCTGAACAGCCTGGGCTTTTCTGATAATGGGGACGTTTGGGTGCAAACTACCCACCAGCTTTTACGTTATGATGAAAATTTGAATTTACAGGAAAGAATTAAATATGATCCGGGTTTACTATACCATCTACAAGGCAGACCAAAAAAATTTCCCTGGTTCCTAAAAGAAAATAATTCTTCTGAATTTTCATGGATTGTTAATCCAACAAGGGTAGGAAATTTCTTACGGGAAATCAGTTTTGAGCACACAAAGTTGATTGAAATATTCAGCCTTAAGGAAGGCAGCACTTATCAGATAGCTCCCATTTCCGATAGGTCTCATTATAAAGACTTCGACATGACAATTAGTGCCATGTATGCGCCCATATACTACCTGGAAAGGAAAAATAACCACCTCTACCTGAGTACCAAGCTGGATGATGAAATCACTGTGTATGACCTGGATAGGTTAAAGGTGATATCCAGAATCAAAATCAGCCATGGAGAATTCAACAGTTTGAAAACCACACCCATTACCAATAAAAGCCTGCCATCATACAATAATCGGATCACACTTGCAGCAGTGAACGAACGAATTTATTCATTGGATGAAAATATAATTGCCCTGGAATATATTAGGGAAATTCCCTATGGTACCTATGAAAAGCGCATAGCAGATGACCCGAAATACCATCATTCCAGAGACCCGGAATTCCATCGCCTGATCATATTTGATCAAAATAAGCAGGTTTCAAATGATATAGCCCTTCCTAATGGGATAATTGAATTGGTGCTACCCGGTAACCGCTTTCTGGTAAAACTGATTAATCCCGAAGTGGAAGAAGATTTTGTCCGGTTTGGTATTTATAATTTAATTGGTAAAAACGAATAATTCTGGCCCTTTTCGAAACCATGCAGCCTAGAAATTCACGGATAAAAGTACGTAAATGATTCAATAAGCTGCTGTTTAGGGATACCATCATAAGGTAATTGATAATATTTTCTCATTTGGAAATGCGGCTTTAGCCCATTCCTCATAAATGATATTCAAAAATAGCGGGCTTTAGCCCAATTATGGAATAGATCTGATGAGGAAAGTAGGATTTAAAAATTATATTTATTAAGTTAATAGTTGTTATTCAATCCCTGGAACAAGCCTTCAGTGGGAGAACAGGGTTTCCCATTTCTTTGATCTAAATCTGCACCCTATATGCATCCTTTGCGGTATTTATCCTTGATTTTTGTGTTTTTGTTTTCCTGTAATTCCGGAAATAGGAGCCAGCCGGAAGGAGATACTGGAGAGAAGGCTGTATCCATTTCCTTTGAAAAACTGGACAGTGTTAAGATTGACTACCTGGGAAACCCCACCGTCCATGACATTGATCCTCAGTCTGGTACTATTTTGTTTATGGAACATAGGCAATCTTCAGAAGACATCATGGTGGCTGATTTTGAAGGAGAAATCCTCGCATCTTTCTCCAAATTGGGAGATGTCCCCGATGGGTATGGAAAGTTGATGTCAACATTAAGAATAGAAAATGACGAATCCTTTCTGGTCTATGGATACAATGGTTTTATGACCTATGATTTTACCGGGGAACTTCAATCAAAAGAAAAACTGAAAACATTTCGGGTTCCAAATTTTACCAGGAAGTCCATGGGTTTTGGTATGGAAAAATGGGAAGGCAATTACCTTTATATAGATCAGGGATCGAGTCACATAGACTACTATAGCCTGGAGGCTTACAATGAAATGAGATTATTGAATTGGCTGGATCCAAAAACAGGAGCGAAGGAACCCTTTATCCAATTTCCCGAGAACAGTATTTTCAAAAGTGGCAAATATTTTTTCAGAGACTCCTGGGCTCCGGCTTTTACCCTGGCAGACGACAAGATTTACGTTGTTTTCGGTATAGAACCAGTTATTTATGTGTTTGAAACTTCCCCACCATATTCTTTACTTTCTAGTATTCCTGTTGAACTGGAAGATTACCGGTATTTCAACGGTTCGATTGATAAATCCGTTGATGGGATCTTGAGATTTACTTCAGGCAGTATATTAAATATCAAGAAAATAGCCGGATATTTTGTGATTGCCTATTTCCCCGGGTATTCTGATGCAGATAAAGAAGCGGAAAACGAGAACAAAACCCATCAGGAAAACCTACTATTCAGGGAAAGAATGCTGAAAAAATATACCAAAAGGATAGCCGTTGTAGACACTTTAGGCAAAACCATTGGAGATTTTGTGCCCGAAGGGTTGGTGGCGAATAGCATGCTGGTACGAAACGGCGAGCTCTGGATGCAGGAAATGCCGGACGAAGAGGTGGAACAGGATTTTTTCTGGCTTTTTCGGGTAGAGTTGAGGGTTAATGAATTAAAAAATAACGAAGACTAGTTTAACGCAAAAAACCAATATGCGCTATTCATTCTACTTAATGCTTATGCTCTTGATTTCCTGTAAAGGAAATACCGAAAAAGCCGACCCGGATTATTTTAGTAATTTCCAATTTTCCCTGGATACTGTTATCATTGACCCCGGAGATGAAATTATCTTTTTGAAGCACCAACTTTTGAATGCGGACATGGGCAAAGACGGAAAGTACTTTTATAATTTTAATGCTGATGACCATACCCTTGAAAAAATTAATCTGAATGAGTTGCGCCTGGAGGAAAAGCTCCCTTTTGAAAAAGAAGGACCCAACGGGACCGGGCCTGGGATAGGAGTGATGAGAATTGTCGACGAAAGCCATGTTTCCATAACGGGTATGTATCAGAGCTCATTATTCTCTATGAAAGGAGAAAAGTTAATGACTGTTTATTATGAGAACTTCTCTTTGGCAGAATGGCATAGCGGGGGAGATCTGTTAAAGGGAGATAGGGTATTATTGGACCCCGATGCCAAGCGATTATATGGATTGATTCAAGGATACGAGGATAAAAGGTTTGTTTTGGGACTGCTCCATTTGGAAGAATATGAAACTGCCAGAGTTGAGCTAATAAGCTTTGATAAGGTGCCTGGATATAGTTTTATGTACTACTTAGGAAAGAGTACAATAAATCGATCACCAAAAGTGGGTATAGAAAAGTTTGGTAAGAAAGTGATTTTATCCAATGAGATCACAAGTTCCCTGATGTGGTATGATACGGAGATGGATTCGCTTTTTATGAAATCATACGCTAGCCAGCTTACAGCCCACCAAAAAGAGAAAGAATATAAAAAAGTACATGAAACTCCTGAGGAATTTAGGATTGAATATGCAAGGTATAAACAAGAGATTAGTTTCATGTCACCATTTTGGGATAGTGACAGACAATGTTTTTATCGGTTTTCCTATGAGGAAAATGAGAGCAAAACGAAGGTTTTTTTAACCGCATTTGACGAGGAATTAAATCAAATTGGAGAAACTTTAGTCCCTCAATTGACCAAAAAACCGGAAAGACATTTTGCGAAGGATGGGAAGATTTGGATTTATGAAAACATGAATGACGAGATGGGCTTTGTCAGGCTGGAAATGAGTTAATAGCATTTTGGCTTTATTTTATTCTTTTGGGTGAGAGAGCAGTTGTTGTGAAATTTGGATTTAAGCCTTCATGGATAAAAGGTTTGGCTAAAGCCAATGATGTTGTCAAACCCCAGATTGCCTCCAGCTAAAGCAGGAGGCAATTGAAAAAAGGAATCAATAGGAATGCGGCTTTAGCCCATTCCAAATAAATAAATTCCAGAAACCCGGCTTTAGCCAAAATTCAGGAGACATTAAGAATTGATTAACGATAAAGAAATAGGCATGGCATCCGGGCATGGGGCTCCTACTGCTGTTTCCAAATTATGGCTTCAATAGGAATGCGGCTTTAGCCCATTCCAAATTAATTACAATCCAATATATGGGCTTTAGCCCAAATTTGAGATGTATCAAACGGGTTCGGCTATAGCCGGGGAGTAAATTTCAAATTGCCAAATTCCCGAAATAGGAAATAGCCCATTCCTATGAATGGCAATAAACAACCCCGGGCTTTAGCTCAAAATAAGGGTTTAATCTTTTGTCCATGATTTGGGGTTAAAAATGGTTAAACTAAATCATTTTACTTCCATTATGTGCTTAAAATGAATAGGTTTAGGAAATGTTGCTTTACTTTTATAATAGACACCTTTAAACCAAATGACCAACAGAACTTTCCTTGGCATTTTACTTATTGTAAGTTTTTCCTGTGGAAAATCGCAAGATTCCTCAAACATTGAAACAATCTCTTATAGGATTGATTCCGTGGTAGTAGACCCCATGGGGGAGATTTTGTACTTGGAATATCTATTGCACGTCTCGGATTACTGTGAGGAAGATGAGTTTCTGTATAACTACAGCGAATTTGACCACAGTATTGAAAAGATAGATCTGGACCTGCTGGAACTCGTGGACAAATATCCGCTTCAAAAAGAAGGCCCGGATGGCACCGGGTCATGGATATCCTCGCTCAAAAGCATGGGGAATGGTAAATTGTTCCTGGCAGGGCAATATGGCGGGCATTTCAATTTAGAAGGCAGGCTGGTTAAGAAATTTGAATGGGATAAAATTTCCGGCGCAAATGGAGGAATGGCTGAAAAGCTGTTTTTATATCAGCAAATGGCAAATCCCAATTTTGAGCACCTGGCCTTTGGATTGTTTACTGACCATTCGACAAATAAGATATCATTAAAAAAGCTAAACATAGCGGACACCCTTATTTCCACATTTGAAATTGATCCTTACGGGAATTATAAAAAATACACACTTGGAGATCTTACAACTTATAATAAATGGGATCCCCGGGTCTTTATAACCAGTCAACAGGATAAGATGATCGTATCCCATGAGTTTTCCAATGATTTTTATGTGTATTCTCCGGAAAACGATGAACTTCAACAAGTGACCTATTCCTCGCTCTACACACCAAGCAAGGTGACAATAGCTACCGAAGGTGACTTAATAAATTCGATTGAGGACCGGATCAATGCCCTGGAATCTTATCTCGAACAAGTAAGTTTTGGCCCCTTGGTTTTGGATCCGCAAAATGAAAGATATTATAGGCTTTCTTCCTCAAGTACTTTTGGTGAAGAAAAACGGGAGAGAAGGTTACTTCATGAAACAACTAATATCGATGTATTTCTCAGTGTTTTTGACATGGAATTTAATCTGCTAAGTGAAATGCCAATACCTGAGCTGAATATCAACCCCTCTGCTAAATATTTTGTCAAGGAAGGAATGTTGTGGATGTTTCAGAACAGGGATGATGAGATGGGATTTGTTAGGGTGGCGATAAGTGAATGAAATTATGACATTATCCAGTACCCATTCCACGAGCGAGCCGGAGCATTTATGGTGAAATTGGGATTTTTAGTCTTTTGGGATGGATGGTTTGGCTAAAGCCAGGGATTTTGGTGCATTCCCTAGTGCCTACAGCTAAAGCAGTAGGCAATTGAACCAAAAAATTCCTGTTCCCAAATTATGTATAAAATTCAAAAGCCAAATGCCCTCAATAGGAATGCGGCTTTAGCCCATTCAAAAAATAGCATTCTAATGCCTTGGACTGGGCTTTAGCCCAATCTTTTTCCCTCAATCTCATCATTTTCAATTTCTCTCCATCTTTTTCTTCAATCCCCCTCAATCTTTCCCAATCGCAAACCTCCAATTCCCAACCAAAAACCATCACGCCACCTCTTGTATATTCACCATCTTCCTGAAATGCGTGGGTGTCATTTTCTTGTATTTTTTGAATTGCCGGTTGAAATTGGCCAGGTTGTTAAAACCACACTCGAAGGCTACTTCTACGATATTCATGTCGGTTTCGGAAAGCATCTTGCAGGCATGGCCAAGCCTCACCGTATGCAGGTACTCCACAAAAGTAATCCGGTATTGCTCCTTGAAAAAATTACAAAAGGTGGTTACAGCCATATTGGCCATGGAAGCCACTTCTGGTAAGGAAATGTCCCTATCGAAATTTTTGTGTATATAAGCTTTTATCTTGTCCAGGCGGTCGGAGCCCTGAATTTCTACCTGATCCAGGTAGCCAGGACTGGCCAATAATTCATATTCTTTGGTTTGCGAGAGAATATCAAAGATAGAAAATAGGCTCGAAAGTCGCTGTATGCCATTCATGTGTATCATGCCTTCCATCAGTGCATTGATTTGTACCCTTGTTTTTCCTTTAAGGGCCATGCCCCTTTTGGACAGTTTAAGAAAATTTTTGAGGGTTTCCATTTCCGGTATTTTCAGAAAATCTTCTCCAAGGAAATCCTCCTGGAAATGGATCACAATGGCTTCGGCATCATAATCGGCTTGTCCTTTTACAAACTCGGATTCATTCACCCAAACATGGGGAAGGTAGGGGCCCATGCAAACCAGGTCCCCTTCCTGAAAATAACCAATATGATCGCCCACCATCCTTCTACCCCGGCTCTTGAGTACCAATACCAACTCATATTCAGGGTGATAATGCCAGGGGCAAGGAAAATACTGGCCTTTTTCTTTAAATACGATGAAGGATTTATCAAAATCCTGTGGTAGCCTTACTTCGATCGATTTCATATGATTATAATTTGCTTTTAAAAGGCCATAACTTGTCCCGTACCGAAGGTCGGGATGGAATCTCGCATGTTTCCCCGAAACCTTTCGGGGAATCCCTCCTTGTGTCGCTTGCGTCATGCTTGTCTGCCCCAGGCAGGCTCGATTTCATAGGGTCTTCCTTTTTTCCTATTAATATAATTTAAAGTATGAATACATAAAAGTGATTGGCAGCTCAAATGAAAAATAGTACCATAAATATAAATAATAGTAACAGTTGCCCTGAGGTTTTTGCCCTACTTTATTTTACATGCATCAGATTATTCTGGCTTGAGGATTAAAGGAATTAAAGCATATTTTGGGTTGAATATGAGTTGATTATGTTCTAAATCAAGTGCAAAAAGGTTCGATTAATCTAAAGGAGCAACCGGCACTGATTTCCAGAATGGGCGTTGGAAACCCGGTAAGGCTTTGAAAAATAGTACCATAATTCTACATAATATGAATAGTAATTTTTACTTGTTCCTGATAATTTTGATTGTGTATTAAGTGCACTTATGTTTTATTTTAATGGAATAAATATTTTTAAATCAATGAACTGTAATTGATGATAAATGCAATAGATTTGCCCGAAATTGATACTGGAGTAGTAGGATTGGGATTGATGGGAAGCAGTATAGCTGTCGCCTTATGTATTGCCGGCCATCCTGTAAAGGCAGTGGCACCCATAAAAGACGAGCTGGAAGGAGCAAAGAGAACCACCTTTCATCTTTTGAAACATGCAGAAGAAAGCGGTTTACTAAACACTCCTGTGTCGGAATATTACCGGCACATTCATTTTTCTGAAGATTATAGCATCCTCGAAAATTGCCAATTGGTACAGGAATGCGTAGTAGAAAATCAAACCATCAAAGCAAAAATATACCGGAAAATCATTGAACATACCAATGAAAATACGGTAATATCCAGCAATACATCGGCCATTCCTGTAAGCCTTCTTCAGGAATTGGTCCCCAATCCCGGGCGTTTTCTGGGGATTCATTGGGCTGAACCCGCCTATCTTACCCGGTTTATGGAAATCACCAAAGGGGAGAAAACGGATGACAGCCTGGCAAACTGGGTGTATGAGCTGGCCCATTTATGGGGCAAGGAGCCCACATTTCTTCAAAAGGACATCAGGGGATTTGTAACCAACCGCCTGATGTATGCCGTGTACAGGGAAATATTTCACCTCCTGTCATCGGGAGAAACCAGCATGGAGGGTGCCGATAAGGCCTTCCGGTATGATGCAGGTTCCTGGATGACTTTTATGGGTATATTTGAAAGGATGGAACAACTTGGACTGGCTGACTACGGTGAAACATTTAAAAGAGTTTTTCCGCAGCTTGGAAACTCCCCCGAGGTGCCTGAACTCATGCAGGAGATGGTAAGAATACAAGCCAGGGGAGTACATAATGGTAAGGGGCTATATCCATATAAACAAGGTGAGGGGAAGGCCTGGGAGAAATCCTTTGCAGCATTCAACCGGGAAATCTTCCGGATGGCCGCAGCCTGTCAAAAACAAAAAGAATCATAGGACCTATGGAAGAATACAACTATCAACAATCTGGAGCATGGCTGGAAAGGGCAAAAAAAGTATTGGCTTCAGGGGTGTCTTCTGAATTCAGAAAGTACAACCATCCCCATGCCCTTTTTTATACCCATGGCAAGGGAAGCAGGATTTATGACGTGGATGGCAATGCATACCTGGACTTTACCCTGAGCCAGGGACCATTGATTTTGGGGCACTCCCATCCGGAAGTATTGGATGCAGTCCATCAGGAATCCCTGAAGGGTCAACTGTTTGCAGGGCAGCATGCAAGAGAAATAGAATTGGCAGAAAAGCTGCAGAAAGTCATTCCTGCTGCCGAGATGATGCGTTTTTGCCTTGACGGGTCGGAAGCAGTACAGACTGCATTGCGGGTGGCCAGGTCCAAGACGGGAAAAAGTAAGTTCCTGAGGTTTGAGGGTCATTACCATGGTTGGTTGGACAACGTTTGCTACGGGATCTCTACCCCTTCACCGGAGGCCATGGGCTCCAGGGAAAGCCCTGTGATGCACCCATGGAGTCAGGGCTTACCCCCGGGATCAAAGGAGGAAAGTTTCCTCCTGCCCTGGAACGATTTGGATCTGGTAAAGCGGCTCCTGGCCGAGCACCACCAGGAGTTGGCTGCTATCATTACGGAACCTGTGATGTGTAACAATGGCTGTATATGCCCTGAAGAAGGGTTTCTTCAAGGGCTGAGAGACCTGTGTACCCAATATGGCATAGCCCTTATTTTTGATGAAGTGATTACCGGCTTCAGGTTAGGACTGGGTGGGGCACAGTCATTTTATGGGGTTACCCCGGATATGGCCGTCTTTGCCAAAGCCATCGCAAGCGGTTACCCCATCAGCGCCATCGTGGGCAAAAAGGAATGGATGGAAGAAATCGCCACAGCCAGGGTGATCCATGCAGGCACCATGAATACCGGAAACGCTTCCGTAGCAGCCGCTCTGGCCACGGTTAGCATCCTGGAAAGGGAGGATCCTTATCCCAGGATGTTTGCCCTGGGGGAGAGGCTGAGACAGGGCCTCCGGGAAATAGCCCAAACTACCGGACATCAAATGTTGGTATCGGGCATTGGTCCGGTGGTGCATTCCGGATTTACGGATATGGAAAGGGCGGTAGATTTCCGGGATGTGCTCCGCTTCGATAAGGGGAAATTAAAATCCTTTATTGCTGCCTTGCATGACGAGGGCTTAAGGGTGATAGGAAGAGGGCTTTGGTACATAAGCGCAGTGCATACGGAAGCGGAAATAGACCAGGCTCTTGGGCTGGCCAGAGAAGTATTAACCCGTCAGGAAAAATGAAATCGAGTATAGCGATATCGCCATCCAGTGGGATGATCGTTAAGCATGCGAGATTCTCCCGAAAAAATCCGGGACAGGCTATCCCGACCTTCGGTGCGGGACATGTTATGGCCATTAAAAATCAATTATAAACACATGAAATACCTCAATTGTAAGGTAGCTGTAGTGGGGGAGGGTAAAATGTTGCCTTCCGTGGTTTGCTGTCTCCTACAGGCAGGGCATCAGGTCCAATGCTTTTCTTCCGGGAATCCTACCGAAGAGGTAGATAGGCTATCGGAGATTGCCGGCCTTTCTCTATCGGGGACCTTTGATTGGGAAGAAAATTTTGCCAAACCTACCAGCCTGAAGGGATTTCAGATCGTGGTGGCCTGTACAGGAGAAAAGACAGGAGAAAAAGAAAACTACCTGAAGAAAATTGATCATGCGGCGGACCAGAATGCCCTGATCGCCATTAATTCGGAAAGTATCCCTTTGGAGCACCTGCAAAACCAGGTTCAGGCACCTTCCAGGCTGCTGGGCGTAAACTGGACCTACCCTGCACACCAAACCTTATTTTTGGAAGTTATCGCTAATCAGCAAACGGATAGTGAGATGCTAGCTGCTTTGAGGACCCTTGCCCGTAAAAAATGGGGCAAAGATCCCTACTTGTTGATGGGGGGTAAGGGAATCCGGAGCCGGTTGATCGCTGCCATGGCCAGGGAAGCCTTTTACCTGGTGGAAAATGGGTTTGTGGAAGTTACAGACATTGATAGGGCCTGCAGAAATGATCCGGGTTATTACCTGCCCTTTGCCGGAAATTGTCGGTACATGGATCTGATGGGTACGTTCATATATGGGGTGGTCATGAAAGACCTCAATCCCGAACTGTCCAATGCCAGGGAAGTGCCCGGTTTTTTTGATGAAATGATCAAGGGAGAAAGGGCACCTGACCAGGGATACCATTCCCATTCTCCCTCCGGGAATGAGAAACTGGAACATTCCTTTTTGGAATTCAGCAAGGAAATGAGAGCCCTGATGGAAAAGTACCCTTTTCCAAAGGATGGGGATGGTGCAGAGGAGTAAATTCCCTCCGGGGACAACATATATCGGTAGTGGTATCAAAAGCAACAAACAATGACCATAGAAATGGATGCTTCGAAAGTTAAAAAATCATTTATTGAAAACGGATATGTTCATTTACCCGGGTTTCTAAAGCGGGATCAAGTGGCGGAGATCAACGCCAGGCTACAGGACCTGGTGAATACCAAAGTTGCCGACATGCCCTCTGAGCATGTCAAACATGAGGTGAAGGGAGATGCCAGTACCCTGAAGATGCTGCAGGACCTTCAGCTATACGATCCCTTTTTTGCGGAGGTCCTCTTTGACAGCACCTTTACAAAGCTGGCTGAACATTTACTGGAAGAAAAAGTCATGGGTAAAACCCTGGAGTACTTTAACAAACCTCCCAAAATAGGCAAAGCCACTCCTCCTCATCAGGATGGGTTTTATTTTATGCTGGACCCCATGAGTGCGGTTACCATGTGGCTGGCACTGGAGGAAGTGGACCAGGAAAACGGCTGGGTAAGTTATGTCCGGGGCTCCCATAAAAAGGGAATGAGGGACCATTCGCCCACCCAAACACTGGGGTTTTCACAGGGGATTGCTGATTTTGGCGCTCCGGATGACCTGGAAAACGAGGTGTTTTTTCCCGCCAGGCCCGGGGATTTGCTGGTACACCACGCCTTGACCATCCACCGGGCCAGCCCAAACAGCAGCAGCGACCGAAGCCGTAAAGCCATGGGATTGATTTATTTCGGCACATCTGCCAAAGAAAATATGGCCGCCAAAGCCGCTTATGTTAAAGCATTGAACCAAAGCACCTGATGAAATTCAAGAAACCATCCCTTTACTGCTTGCTTTGCTTATTTCAATTATTGGTTTTTGGCTGTGACAAAAAAGACAACGCCGTCAGTGATGATTTGAGGGAAAAAGCGCTGCAGGAATTGGACCATGTGATGCAAAGCCAGGAATCCTGGGTGAAGGTGCATGCAGCGGAATATAAAATTTGGTCTGGGTACCGGGAATCTGTCCGGGAGACTTTTCTGGAAGAAAAAAGCAAATGGGAGTCCCAGTCCCCTTACCGGATAGGTATTTGGCGGGTTTTGGCCCAATCCGATCCGGCTTCAGAAAAGGAGTACATTGATAAAATTGTAAAGGCTTTTCAGGACAGACAGGGAGCGGACCGGATTCATGCCGCCGAAACCATGGCCAAACTGGGCCATAACCTGAATGAATGGGCACCCGAGGCAACCAAAGAGGTTTTGAAGGGTCCCATTAATTCGCTTTATGTGTACACCCTATGGAGCACCCTTCAGGGAGAAGATGATATTTCGGCACTAATGGACCTGGCACTGGACAGGCAGCTGGATGACCTGGTCCGCATGCAGGCGGCCTATGCCATCAGAAATGAAGAAAACGTGATAACCTGGAACGAACTGGCCCGGGAAGCATTGGCAGTGCCCGATAATTCCCTGGCAAGGGTGTACCTGTTGGCCGCAGCCTATGTCCACGCCCTCGAAAATGAAAGAAATTCCAGTACCTTCCATTCCATCAGGGAGGAATTGCTGGCTTACAAAAACGCTCCGAATAAAGGGGAGCGCATGGAGATGGCCATCGCCTTGGGAAAGGCCGGACAAGCAGGGGATTTACCTGGACTTAAGGACCTGCTGGAAAACAAAAATCCGTTGGAAGAGCCTGTAGCACCCGAAAATGCAGGTCCTTTAGATCAGGCGAATGCCGACATCAGGGCTACAGCGGCATACAGTATATTGACCCTGGACAGGCGGCAGGAGCATACCCTGGCTTTGGCCGACTGGCTGATGGTGATTTTTTACCTGGCAGGAATGGTAGGCATTGGCTATTATTTTTCCAAAAAGAACAAAAATGAAAAGGACTACTATTTGGGCGGGGGCAAAATGAACCCCATAGCGGTCGGGCTGTCGCTGTTTGCGACGCTGTTAAGTTCATTGAGTTACCTTTCCTATCCCGGAGAAATGGTCAAATATGGACCGGTAATCTTTTCCGGAATTCTGGTCTTTCCATTGATCTATTATGTGGTGGGATGGTTTTTGATCCCCAAATTCATGAAGCTGAGGGTGACCAGTGCCTATGAGATACTGGAAATCAATTTAGGGGTTAGCATCCGGCTGCTGGCCACTTTCTTTTTCCTGTCCCTGAGGTTCCTCTGGATGGGTACCATTATTTTTATCACCGTACATACCGCTATCCTGGCCATATTTGGTTTTGACCCCAAATATACACTGATTATCAGTGTTTTGCTGATGGGGATTACCATATTTTATACCACCCTGGGAGGATTAAAAGCGGTGGTTTTTACCGATGTGATCCAATCCGGGGTGTTGATGGGTGGAGCCATCCTTACCCTTCTGGTGGTGAGCTATACCTTTGGTTCCTTTACCTCCTGGATTCCGGATGAGTGGCTGGGACATTGGGGGGAGTTAAAGTTTGGGCTGGACGCCATGGAGCGCCTCACGATCGGCAATGCCCTGCTAACTACCTTTGTCTGGTACGTGGCCTCTTCCGGATCGGACCAGATGTCCATTCAGCGCTTTCTGGCGACGGAAAATGTACAGACCGCCAGGAAAACCTTTGGGGTTTCGCTGGTTACCACCTTTGTAGTACAAACCCTGCTGGGCCTGGTGGGCCTGGCCGTACTGGCCTATTTTATTGCCTTTCCCCAATATATGGGACCTGGGGAATCGGTGGCTACCCACGCAGACCAGTTGTTTCCCAAATTTATCCTGGTGGGTTTGCCGGTGGGTATTTCCGGTTTGGTGGCGGCAGGTATTCTGGCAGCGGCCATGTCCAGCCTTTCCTCAGGCCTTAACAGTACCTCTTCCGTAATTTCAGAGGACCTGATCAAAAGGTTTACCAAGAATTACAAAGCCCCAAAAAACCAAATGTCCAGCGTGCGCAATCTTTCCTTCTTTGTCGGGGTCTTTGCCCTGGTGCTTAGCGTTCTGATCAGCAGGGTGGAGGGCAATTTGTACGATGTGATCGTCAAGGTGGTGAATTTATTTGTTTCGCCCCTGTTTGTGCTGTTTTTTATGGCCCTTTTTGTTCCTTTTGCCACCGCACGGGGTACCTTTTGGGGTGGAATAGGAAGTGTGGGCATGGCCGTAGCCATTGCCTTTTTTAAGTTTATGGGAATTGAAGTGCTGTTCATCATGCCCGTTTCCCTATTGGTGGGAATGGTTTTGGGAAGCTTTTTTAGTTTTCTGGATGTAAAAGTGCTGGGAAATCCGGAGACCATGGCCAAACGCAGCCGGGAAGCAGCGATATTCAAGGCTTCTGAGGAAAAGGAATAAAAACCGGGTCAATGAAAATACTGGAAAAAGGACTTGTACGTGGATTGCCGGAAGCCTCAGGCCTGAACAGCCTTACCTTTCCCGCCATGGAACTATTGCCCTCCGGCCGCTGGCTGGCAGGATTCAGGGCCGCCGATAAGAAAAAGGATGGTAAGCAGATGCAAGCCATGATGACCTGGTCAGATGACGGGGGCAGGTCCTGGGTTCCGCCATTTGAGCCGGTGCCATTACCGCCCATCGGAAGACCCCCTGGCAATTCCCATAGCCTGTATTTCCTCGCACTGGGTGGTAGCCGGGTGTTGATGGTCATCAATTGGGTAGATGCTTCCGAGCCCGAATCACCCTTTTTTGATCCCCAACATGAAAGCCTGAAAGACACCCGGATTTATTTCAGTTTCAGTGAGAATGAGGGCAGGGACTGGTCCGCTCCCCGCCTGATGGATACCGGAAGTGCCGGAGGCCCGGTGCCATTGACTGGTCCCCCGATGTACCTGGGCGATGGGACCTTGATTTGCCAGTTTGAAATCAATAAATTCCGCCATGATCCCAAACCATGGCTGCACCGCTCGGCTTGCCTGTTTTCCAAGGACAACGGAAATTCCTGGGGCGACCTGAGCCTGGTTACAAGCGAGCCGGGCATGTATTATTGGGACCAGCGGCCTGCGGTTCTTCCGGATGGGCAGGCCCTGGTCAACTTCTTTTGGACCTTTGATGGGAGGCAGAATCAATACCAAAATATCCACCGGGCAGCAAGCAGGGATGGAGGCAAAAGTTGGAGCCAACCCAAGGATACCGGCATCTACGGACAGCCGGGGAGGCCGGTGGCCTTAAAGGATGGCAGGCTGGCCCTGGTGGCCATCGACCGAAGGGAAATGCCGGTAATTCACGCCTACATCAGCCGGGATGAAGGCAAGACCTTTGATGAGGCCATGCGGCTGGAAACATTACCCTCGGAAAGGCAGGACAGCAGGTACATGAAAATGCAGGAAGCCTGGGCAGAAATGTCCCGTTTTTCCATGGGACATCCCCAACTGATGGATCTTGGAAACGGGCAACTGCTGGCCTATTATTATCAGGGTACCCATCCGGACAAAACAAGTATCCGGTTCATTCGGGTGGAATTGGGTAAATAATGTATGATTTTAAACTTCGAAACGATGGGCAAATGAGCGATGACAAACACAGGGATCAGGACGATTATTCCTGGAGCTTTTCTGCAAAGGACAGGGATATGGTGGAAAGCCTGGCGGATTTTTTACCGGACAGGATATGGGACAGTCATGCCCATATTTACCAGACCGGGGACCTGAACCTGAAGGCACCTGGCCTGTGGACGGGAGGCCCGGCATCGGTAGGCATTCCGGAATGGGCATCAGGGGTAAAGCCCTTTTTTCCCGGAGCGAGGCTGCTGGGAGGCTTGTTTTTTCCGGCACCGCTTCCTTTGGCAGATATACATTCAGCGAACGCTTTTCTGCGGGAGCAATTGGAGCAGGATCCCCGAAGCAGGGGACTGGCATTGGTGCGGCCCGAAATGCGGGTGGAAGACCTGGCAGCGACCCTGGCCCATCCACAGGTGGTTGGCTTAAAGCCCTACCATGTGTACAGCAGAGAAAAGCCTACTCCGCAAAGCTCCATCAGTGGATTTTTTCCAGAATACTGGTGGCAATGGGCGCATGAGCAAAAGGCGGTGGTCATGTTGCACATCATGAAAGACCGGGCCATTTCGGATCCTTCCAATCAGGAAACTATCCGCAGGATATGCTTGCAATACCCCGGTATCCGACTGGTTCTTGCCCATGTGGCCCGTTCTTTCCATGGGCCCCATGCTGCCGGAATCTCGGCATTGAAGGACCTGCCCAATGTTTGGTTTGACATGTCAGGAATCTGTGAACCCCAGGCCATGATGTCGGTTTTGCACCATTTTGGTCCTGGCCGGTTGTTGTGGGGAAGTGATTTTCCGGTTTCCTCCCTTCGGGGCAAAGCCGTAACGGTGGGTGATGGGTTTATTTGGCTGGACCAGCAGTCCTGTGACTGGAAGCAGGCATGGGCCGAGCCCAGCTTGGTAGGTATCGAGTCCCTCAGGGCATTGAAACAGGCCTGTGAATGGATGGGGCTGAACAAAAGCGACCGGGAACAAATTTTCTGTGACAATGGCATGCGCCTGCTCGGATGCGCAGAAGAAAAGCAGGCGGAGAACCAGGAACTTTACCGTCGGGCCAAAAGCCGGATTCCCGGAGGGGTTCACCTGCTCAGCAAGCGGCCGGAAAACCTGGCGCCCGGGCATTGGCCCCCTTATTTCCGTGAAGCCCGGGGTTGTGAGGTCTGGGACCTGGACGGCAACCATTATTACGATTTTTCCACCCATGCGGTGGGGCCCTGCCTGCTGGGCTATGCCCACCCGGCGGTGAATGAGGCAGTCATGCGGCGAATCAGGATGGGCAATATGAGTTCCCTGAATCCACCTGAGGAGCTGGCATTGGCGGATGAACTTTGTGTGCTACATCCCTGGGCCGATCAGGTCAGGATGGCCCGTGGCGGAGGGGAAGCCTGTGCTGTGGCAGTACGCATTGTCCGGGCGACTACGGGCAGGTCTATTGTGGGGATTTGTGGCTACCATGGCTGGCAGGATTGGTACCTGGCGGCCAACCTGGGGACCTCAGATGCCTTGAAAGGCCACTTGCTTCCCGGTCTGGAACCGGCTGGTGTACCAGAAGAATTGCGGGGCACCGCCTTTACCTTTCGCTATAATGATTTGGATGGGTTCAGGCAATTGATCAAAACCCATGGGCAGCAATTGGCGGCAGTGGTGATGGAGCCGGCAAGGAATCAGGAACCCCTTCCCGGATTTTTGGAACTGGTGCGGGAGGAGACGCAGCGGTTGGGGATTGTCTTGATTTTTGATGAAATCACCGCCGGATGGAGAATGCACCTGGGCGGACTTCACCTGCGGTACAGGGTGGCTCCAGACATGGCGATTTTTGCCAAAGCCCTGGGTAATGGCTTTCCCATTGGAGCCGTGATCGGAAGGAAATGGGCCATGGAGGGCGCACATCGTTCCTTTATCAGCAGTACCTACTGGAGCGAAAGTATTGGTCCCGTTGCGGCGCTGGCCACGCTGGAGGAAATGAAAAAACTGGACCTTCCAGGCCGACTGGCCGAAACAGGAAGCAAGGTTCAGCAGCTATGGAGGGAGCTGGGCCAAAAATGGCGATTGCCAATCGAATCCACCGGCTTTCCTTGCCTGGCTGGCTTTCGATTTGTTCATCCGGATGGAGAGCGCCTGCGCACCTTGTTTACCCGAATGATGTTGGCCCAGGGCTTTTTGGCGGGCACGGCCTTTTACCCCAGCCTTGCCCATGGGGAAGTGGAGGTAGAAAAATATGGGCTCGCTTTGGACAAGGTGTTTTCTGCACTTTCAGAAAACCTGTCCACAGGCAGTTACCTCAATTTACGGGACGAGGAGGTGGCGAAAAGCGGCTTTTCAAGGTTGGTTTAAGACCAATAGGCTTAACGGTTTATTTGACGCTATCCTTTTGATAACCAATCAAAAAAACATTAATGTAGGAGCTTTGGGCTGCGTAACCGGGACTCTTGCGAGAATTGTTTCAGAACAGAAAATAGAAAATCATTGGATTCGAAATCAGGAATCAGGATACTAGCCTATGGTTTAATTTGATTAGCTTAGGTGGCTCTGGGAAATAGGGTTTAACTACATCCGCATGAATTAGAATTAGTTCAATTTCAATGTTTAAGAAGGTATAAAGTAAAAAAATGGCATTTGAATTAAAAAATACAGTTCCCTGGGGACGATCATTAGCGGAGTATAAAAGCATGTTCAACTTAACAGGCCCTGACCTTGATAAGAAGATAATAAGTTTTGGGGACGGACCAGCGAGTTTTAATTGCGAAATGACACAACAAAACAAGACGGTTACATCGCTTGACCCAATTTATCAATTCTCGAAAGATGAATTGAATAGGCAGATTGTGTCAGCAAAGGATACCGTCATGAAGCAAATGATAGAAAATCAAAATAATTTTGTTTGGACTTCAATAAAAGATTTGGAGGAACTGGAACACATTAGGATGCGTGCCATGTCAGATTTTATTGCTGATTTTGAATTGGGAAAAAATCAACATAGGTATATACATCATGAACTGCCTGAAACGACAAGTTTTAAAGCGCAAACCTTTGACCTTGGGTTAAGTTCTCATTTTTTAATCCTTTACTCAAAACTTGGGATAGAATTTCATATAAAATCTATTGCAGAAATGTTGAGAATCTGTGAAGAAATAAGGATTTTTCCCTTGTTAAATCTGAATGCAAAAAAATCCGAAGTTTTAGATGGCATCCTGGAGGAATTTGGAAATGACTATAGGTGTAGCATTGAATCTGTTAGGTATGAATTTCAAAAAGGTGGAAATAAAATGTTAAGAATACAAAGTAAATAGGATAGCCAGTAGGTATACTTACCAAATAGCCATAGGTGCAGACCCGTTATCAAAAAAATACCCGTTCGCTCTTGATTTTTATACGAAATCCTTAATTTGACCAATGATAATAGGGGGAGGGATGGGGACATATACTCGCAAACCCTTGCCAAGGCATTGCTTTGTACCAATCCATTCAATCCTGAAAGTGATGTTGATCTGAAGGTGGATATTGAGGACAAAGACCCTTTATCCTATTCCGACAACTATTTCAATCTAAAATTTCAACGGGAGCAACTGCTACAAAGAGAAGTTGATCTCCTGAAACAAAAGACCATAAATAGCTCCTTTTTACAGCAACAAAATTAAAAAACCAAAGTCCTGGAATATGGAAGATTTAAATTTGACCACAATTTTTGATGACAAGGTACGGGAAGGTCTGGTGTTAAGAATCAGTGCCTTGACCAAAGACCATAAAGCCCAATGGGGCAAAATGAATGTTTTTCAGATGGTGAAACACAATACCTATTGGAACGGTTGGATTTTGGGCAATGACAAACATGTCTATAAGCAGGCATGGATGGGCAGACTATTTGGTAAAATGGCTTTGCGGAGCATGATAAAGGATGAAAAGCCCTTGGATAAAAATATCCCTACCTCCGCCCAATTCAAAGTAAATGACCCGACGGGTGACCTGGACGCAGAAAAAACAAAATGGATAGCCTTAATCCGGGCTTATGATCAATTTCACAATCCAGCCTTTATCCACGATTTTTTTGGAAAAATGACCAGAGAACAAATTGGCATTCTAGCCTATAAACATACCGACCACCATTTGAGGCAATTTGGTATATAGCCGGTGTTAGAAAATCGACAATATGAGCCCTATCAAATTTGAAGGTTTTTTGCCCAAACTGCTGACCTAAAGCTGGGGACTACTTTAAAGGCTACCAAATAGCCCCTTACAAAAGCAGGCTTTCAGGTAATGGATAAATAATGTATTTTAACGTTTTCACCAAAATAACTGAGCTTATGGATCCCAATGAATCCGACAGCAGACGGGCCTTTCTAAAGGATGGCCTGATCGCAGGAGTAACCCTCTCAGGCTTCGCTCCCCTTGCCCTTTTTGGAGGCCCGGGCAAGTCATCTCCGGGCCAGGACACCTTGAAATATCACCTTGACCTGAAGGTGCCTACCCGCTTGTTTGATGGGGAAAAGTGCTGGGTGCATCCAAGAGCGGGAATTGTCCCCGGAGCTGGAGAAGCAGGGATGCCCAGAATCGTGATGACCCTCAATACGCTGGAATTATCGGGAAGCGATGTGTTTAAGGGGATGTTCGGCATGCATTCGGAGGATGGGGGTGCAAGTTGGACCGATCCACAAGCCCTTCCTCCGTTGGCCCCACGGACCGAGCAGCTGGAAGGGGAGGAGCGCCCCGTAGCGGCCAGTGATTTCTGGCCATCCTGGCATAAAAAAAGCAACACTTTATTGGGCACCGGGCATACCATTGTCTATACCAGGGACTGGAAAGTGGCCCACCCAAGACCCCGGCATACCGCATTTTCTATCTATGATCCCCAGGGAAACCAATGGTCCGACTGGGAAAAATTGGATATGGGAGACGATGAAAAATTTCAAAATGCAGGGGCCGGCTGTGTGCAGCGCTGGGACGAAGTGAATGGAAATATTCTTTTGCCCGTTTATTTTATGCCTCCGGGAAGCAATTCCCAGGTTACGGTAACGCGCTGTGCTTTTGATGGGAAAAAGCTTCGCTTTCTGGAGCAGGGCAATGATTTGTCCATCGCCGATGATAGCAGGGGACTACATGAACCCTCTCTGACACATTTTCAGGGCAAATTCTACCTTACCATTCGGAACGACAAACAGGGGTTTGTCACTCAAAGTGATGACGGCCTGCATTATGCGCCCATAAAGTCCTGGAAGTTTGATGATGGAACAGATCTGGGCAATTACAATACCCAGCAGCATTGGGTGACGCACAGCGAGGGCCTTTACCTGGTCTATACCAGGCGGGGAGCGGACAATGACCATGTTTTCCGGCACAGGGCACCGCTTTTTATGGCAAGGGTCGACCCCGAAAAACTGGTGGTGCTCCGCAATACCGAACGGATACTTGTTCCGGAAAGGGGAGCCAGGTTGGGCAATTTCGGTGTTACAGCGGTCAGTCCGGAGGAAACCTGGGTGACCGTGTCTGAATGGATGCAGCCTGAGGGCGTAGAAAAACACGGCAGCGATGGCAGTGTCTATGTGGCGAAAATCCGCTGGAACCAGCCCAATGCTTTATTTGGTAATTAAACTCTTTATGTGGCAAGTACTATTACTATTTAATTTTGGCAAAATTCATTTAACAAACCACAATGAAATTAGGAGAAAAAATGAAAATTCCCGGATTTAAGCTTCTTGGCCTCCAACTTCCTGAAAAGACGACCAACAAAAATGGAAAGTCAATGGTGGATGGCGGCAATTTGTGGCAGAAGTTCGAAGAAGGCCAATATGTTCGTCAAATTCCTAACAAAATGGAGGATAAAATCTATGCCGTTTATTTTGATTATGAAGGGGATCATTCCCAACCTTTTTCTTACTTTATAGGCTGTAAAGTTCTTTCGCAAACAGTTACGCCGCAGGGGCTACAAAGTCTTGAAGTACCAGAACAGCATTACCTTAAAATAGTTGCCAAAGGTGAAATGCCCGATTGTATGGTCGGTTCATGGGAGCACATCTGGCGTTCTGAAATCAAGAGAGCTTATGGTTTTGACTTTGAAGTGTATGACGAAAGAAGCAAGAACTGGAATGATGCTGAGGTGGATATATTTGTATCTACCGGATAATCGGAAAGACACGTTGGAAGGCTGCTCACCCACCCTCATTCTTTTTATATTTGTCAATCCCTTAATTTGGTATTCAGGCGGTTCACTTGTCCGTACAGGCCATGAAAAATAGTACCATATTTCCAAATAAAAGTAATAGTTACTGCCTGGCTACTACCTTACATTTGATCAAGCAAAAACCGATATGACTGTTCCCATGAAATCCAGCCTGGTGCTGAAAAAATTACGCTCCGGCGAAAATGTGTCCTGTTTTAAAGTAAACCTGGCAGATGCCCGGGTGGTGGAAATTGCGGCCCTTGCCGGATTCGATTGCATTTGGATGGATCAGGAGCACATCGGCCATGACTGGTCCATCCTTACGGCACAGGTTTGGGCAGCCAAATCCCAGAACAAAGACACCCTGGTAAGGGTGCCCAGGGGCAGCTACAGCGATTATGTCAAACCCCTGGAGCTGGATGCCAGCGGAATCATGGTACCTCATGTGATGAACGTAGCAGATGCCGAAAAGGTGGTGGCGATGACCCGGTTCCATCCACAGGGTATGCGGGCCATTGATGGAGGCAATGCCGACGGGGCCTACACGGCGGCAGATTTCAAGCAATACCTCAAAGATGCCAACCGGCAACGCTTCATTATCCTTCAAATCGAAGACCCCGAAGCGTTGGAAGAAGTGGAAGGCATCGCCCGGGTGGATGGCTTCGACATGCTTTTTTTCGGACCTGGCGATTTCAGTCAGGCCATAGGAGCACCTGGTGACATGGATCATCCCAAGATTCAGGAGGCCAGGAAAAGGGTGGCTGCCGCAGCCGCCAAACACGGGAAATTTGCAGGAACCACCGGGGGACCAAAGCAATTGGGCATGTTGCATGACTTGGGTTACCAATTTGTAAGTGTGGGAGCGGATGTTATAGGGCTTACCCAATATTGTACAAAGTTGTTGGCCGAGGTGAAGGATGCAAAGGAAGCACAAAACAGACCTGATTATTATAACCCCTCCCAAAAACCATGAACCGAAGGTCTTTGGGAAATACCGGCATAGAAGTGTCTGAAATTGCCTTTGGGGCAGTGGAAATAGGGATGCCTTATGGGTTGGGTGTTAATTCTGCCGAGGACATGCTCAATGAGGAGGAGTCCATCCGTTTGTTAAACCAAGCCCTGGACCTGGGGATAAATTTTTTTGACACCGCCCGAATGTATGGAGACAGTGAAACCCTCATCGGTAAAGCCTTTAACACCAAAAGGGAGCAGGTAGTGCTTGCTTCCAAATGCAGGCACCTCAGGGATGAAAAAGGCAACCTGCCGGAAACAAAGCAAATTAAAGCAAAAATACTGGCCTCATTGGAGGAAAGTCTGGCCTGTCTGCGCACCGATTACCTGGACATTTACATGCTTCACCAGGCAGATATAGAGATCCTAAAACATGAAGAAATCGGCCAAACCTTTCTGGAGCTCAAAGCAAAGGGTACCGTAAAGGCCATAGGTGTCTCAACCTATTCAGTAGAAGAAACGGGTACTGCCATTGACAGCGGGGTTTGGGACCTTATCCAATTGCCCTTTAACCTGTTGGACCAACGGCAGGCTGCCATGTTCAATCAGGCCAGGAAAAGTGGGGTGGGCATCATCATCAGGTCGGTATTGCTTAAAGGTTTGTTGAGCGATAGGGGAAAGGACCTGCCTGCACCACTTGCTGAGGTGGAGGCACACATCCAAAAATATGGGACATTGACCCATGCCGGTGAATTTGACCTGCCTGCCCTGGCCATCAAATTCGCTTTGTCATTTCCCGAGGTTTCGACGGTATTGGTGGGCATAGATAAGGAGACTTACCTGGATCATGCTGTAAAGGCAGCAAATGGTCAATATTTGAACAAGGACGAACGCCGGTTGGCCCGCAGCCTGGCCTATCCTCAACCTGAATTCATCAACCTACCCTATTGGGATAAAATGGGTTGGTTAACCTGATAGATAAATGATTAAAATTGGAATAATCGGTATGAGTCCGGGCAACGCCCATCCCTATTCCTGGTCTGCCATTATCAATGGGACCTTTGACGGAAAGGAGATTGCTGCGCTGGGTTATCCTGCAGTGAGCGATTACCTGATGGCCAACCGGGATACTTTGGGCTTACCGAATGCGAGGGTAACCCATGTGTGGTGCCAGGAAAAAGCAATCAGCAACAGCATAGCCAAATCTTCCCAAATCGACCAGGTGGTGGAGCGGCTGGAAGACATGATCGGGAAGGTGGATGCCGTGATTTTGGCCAGAGATGATCCGGAAAACCATGTGGCCATGGCCAAAGCCTTTTTGGAGGCCGGCATCCCGATATTCATAGACAAGCCCCTTGCCTTCAGTAAGGCTGACCTACAGTATTTCAGCAGTCAGTACCGCTCGGGGAAGTTCCTAATGTCCTGTTCTTCGATGCGGTATGCCCATGAATGCCGGACCATCAAGACAGAAATCAAATCCCTGGGCCAACTGCACCTGGTCACAGCTGTAGGTAAAAAGGATTGGAAAAAATATGGGGTGCACTTGCTGGAAGCCCTGTTCGCCACCCTGGATGATCCCGTCCCATTATGGGTACAACATGTAGGTGAAAAGGACAAAGACATTGTAGTGATCGGTTTTCAGCAAGGGCTCAAGGCGACTGTTCACCTGTTCAAGGACATCAGTGGTACTTTTCAGCTTTCATTTTTTGGATCTGAAGGATGGCGGATAGCAGAAATAAAAAATTCCTACGCCATGTTCCGGGACAACCTGATTGAATTCATCCGGTCGGTGGAGGAGGGGGCTTCCCGATTGGAATTTGAAAAGACCGAGGCGATCATCCGGACAGTAATAGGGGCTTGGGAAAGTTTTGAAAATGACGGAAGGGTAATTTCATTGAAATGACATGCATATAAAGGATTTGTTTAATTTAGAAGGAAAGGTCATTGTGGTGACCGGGGGATCCGGTCAATATGGCCAATGCCTGGTAGAAGGGCTGGCAGAGGCCGGAGGAACCGTCATCACCACCTCCAGGAAACTGGAATCGGCCGGAAAAACAGCCGGTATTTTTCGGCAAAGGGGGCTGGAAGTACATCCCATGGAACTGGACCAGGGGGATCCTGCCTCCGTAAAGGCTTTAAAAGAAGCCCTTTCAAGGGAATTTGGTGGGTTACATGTCCTGGTAAACAATGCGGTTTCCCGGCCCATGAAAGGCTATGGTGCACCCATTTCCCAATTTGCAGCGTCCATGCACATCAATGCCACGGGGATGATGGACCTGGTGCGGGAAATGAGCGATTTGATCATCCGCAGCGGTGGTGGATCTGTCATCAGTATCAGTTCCATGATGGGCATGAAGGGACCCGATCTTTCCAATTATGAAGGCACGGACATGGGCGATTTGCCACCGGATTATTTCTTCCACAATGCTGGACTGATCAATCTCAGCCGCTATCTGGCCAAAATGCATGCCGGTAAAAACATTCGCTTTAACTGTATTTCACCCGGAGGCCTGTTTAACCAGCAGCCCAGGCCTTTCCTGGACAATTACTGCAAAAAAGTACCCCTGGGAAGGATGGCCAACAAAGATGACATCAAAGGGCTTGCGGTTTTATTGGCCTCCGAGGCCGGGGCCTACATCAATGGGGAAAACATCCTGATGGATGGGGGCCTCAACGCTTAGACAATAATTCAACAGCTGCAATGAAAGATCAATTCGGATTAAAGGATAAATGGATTTGGCTGATTGGTGGAGCCGGTTACCTGGGAGCTGCCGTAACAAAACGCCTGACCGAATTGGGTGCAAAGGTGATTTGCGCTGACCTGGATAATAAGGCTTTCGAGCTGGCCGAAGCACATGATTTTGCAGGTCAAATGGTTCCCGAAACCCTGGATATAGGCAATGAAAAAGCCCTGATGGAGTTTATTACCAGAAATAGGGAAAAATACGGCCCTCCGGATGGACTGGTAAACCTGTCCTATGCGGCTACCACAATGAAGTTGGAGGACATTTCGGGAAGTGAATTTGATGCAGTAAACCACATAGGGCTTACTGCCAATTTTATTTTGGGAAGAGCAGTGGGTAAGGCCATGGCCGCCCATGAAGGAGGAAGCCTGGTCTTTTTTGCCAGCATGTATGGCATGGTGGTGCCTGATCCCGGGATGTATGAACCACCCATGAATCCCAACCCCATAGAATATGGCGTGGGCAAGGCAGGCATCATACAGATGACAAGGTACCTGGCCATGCACTTTGGACCTCAAAAGGTGCGCTTCAACTGTATTTCCCCGGGTCCTTTCCCGAATTTGGAGGTAAGGAAGAAAAATCCGGAATTCACGGCAAAGCTTGGAAAGAAAACCTTTTTACAAAGGCCAGGCCATGCGGATGAGATAGCAGGTCCTGTGGCTTTTCTGCTATCCGATGCTTCTGCTTACATTACAGGGCATAACCTGGTGGTGGATGGAGGCTGGACGAGCTGGTAAAATTTTAGTTTAACAAAAAATCAAATGACCATGAAAAAAATTGCACATCCCAAACGCGCTCAGGGGTTTGATACCGGAGCTTATTCTGATGCCATCCTGGTAGATGGATTCCTGTTTGTCAGTGGCCAGGCATCGGTGGATTTTGAAACCTCTCAATTCAAGTTAGGCACCATTGAGGAGGAAACCACCCAGACGTTGAATAACATTAAGGCCATCGTAGAAGCTGCCGGAGGCAGCATGGAAGACATCGTCAAGTGTACCGTACACCTGGCCGATATCAGTGAATTTGACCGGTACAACAAGGTGTATGCAGCTTATTTTAAAGAAACCAAACCAGCCAGAATTACGGTTCAATCAGTATTGGCAGAGGGGCTTAAGGTAGAAATTGATTGTATTGCCAGGATCCCTGAAGACAGATGAAAAAAAGACTGATCATTGATGCCCACCTTGACCTGGCTATGAATGCCATCGAATGGAACCGGGACCTGCGCCTTCCACTGGCTGAAATCCGGAAATCGGAAATGTACATGCCCGACAAACCAGATCGCGGCAAGGGGACGGTTTGCCTGCCAGAATTGAGGAAAGGTAAAATTGGTATTGTAGTAGCCACCCAACTGGCCCGTTATTCACCGCCCGATTCTGCCCTGGCAGGGTGGAATTCACCCCAGCAGGCCTGGGCCATGACGCAGGCACAATTGGCCTGGTACCGGGAAATGGAAGCCCTTGGAGAAATGAAACAAATCACCAACCGGACAGAACTCGACCAAATGGTGGACCTGTGGAAGGACGATACCCAACCAGATGCCGGCAAACCTATTGGTTACCTGCTAAATCTCGAAGGAGCGGATTCTCTCGTGGATGTTTCTTACCTGGAAAAAGCGCATGCCTATGGCCTGAGGGCCCTGGGGCTTTCTCATTTCGGGCCTGGCAGGTATGCTCCCGGAACCAAAACCGAAGGCCCCATCAGCCCCCTGGGAATGGGCCTGCTGAGGGTCATGGAACAATACCAAATGATTCTCGACCTGACCCACCTGACCGACCAGGGGTTTGAGCAAGCTCTGGATAGCTATGGTGGTCCGGTTTGGGCAAGTCACCATAATGTGCGGAAAATTGTGCCCAATCAAAGGCAACTGACCGATAACCAGATTTTACGCTTGGTGGAAAGGGGAGCTGTCATCGGAGGTATGCTGGATTGCTGGGCCATGGACATCCGCTTTATAGACACCATTTCCGATCCCTGGCAACTCGACATCCGGCTGGAACAGCTGGTCGACCATTGGGATCATATATGCCAGCTGGCAGGGGATTGCCTGCATGTAGCGATAGGTAGTGATTTGGACGGAATATTTGGTACCGAACAGTCTCCCTGGGACATGAACTCCATAGCAGACCTTCAGAAATACGAGGAAATTCTGGATAGGAGGGGCTATACCAGTCAGGATATTGACAACATATTTCATGGCAACTGGCTGCGGTTTTTGCGCAATGCTTTGCCCGTATGAATACTAAACCAGATAAATTTTAGAACAAGCTACTGGTAAATTATGAAAGCGGACTTATCACTGATGGCCGGAGCAGCAAAGGTGGATACCACACCTCCTCTGGGCACCATCATCAATGGAGATTTTGTCACCCATTATGCCCAAACCATTCATGACCCGCTATTTGCCAAAGCGCTATGGTTGGAGAATGGGAGTGGGACCTTGGTTTTTGTAGTGGTAGATATCTGCGTCATGGGCCTGGAACTGATTGATGAAGCCAAAACGCTGATCCGTGAGCAGCAGGGCCTGGAGCCTGGCCGCATCCTGGTAAGCAGCACGCACACCCATGCTGCAGGAGCTGTGGAAGAAGTACATTTGGTGCAGGCAGACCTGGCCTACCGGAAGCGCCTACCAGAACGGATCGCCCGGGCGGTGTCCCTGGCCAGAGAAAGAAAAAGGCCGGCCCGGCTGGCTTTTGGTTCCGCTCAGGCTCCGGAACATGCCGTTTGCAGGAGGTTTTGGATGCAGGAAGACTATACCCCCGTCAATCCGGTGAGTGGAAAGCGGGATGCCATTAAGACCAACCCTTTTGGGGTGGAGAAGCAGATCATCAGCCCTGTATCCAGCCCGGATCCGGAATTGGGTTTTCTGGCCGTTCAGGACTTAAAGGGAGAGTGGATCAGCATCCTTGCCAATTACTCCATGCACTATGTGGGCGATTGGGAAAATGGTACCATCACGGCCGATTATTTTGGTACTTTCAGTAAGGCCCTTAAAAAACAACTGGGAGCAAAGGAGGATTTTATAGGGATCCTCAGTAACGGGACCAGTGGAGATATCAATATCTGGGATTTTCTAAAGGAAAAAAATTATCCTGAAGCCCATTTTGCCAAAAGTCAATTGATCGGGGAGGACCTTGCAGCAAAATTAATTGAGCAAATCGCTGAGTTGAATTGGGAAACCCAGCCAAAATTAGCATTTCGCTATGAAGTAGTGGAGGTAAAGCGCAGGCTTCCCAATGAAAAAGAACTAGCCGAAGCCAAAGAAAAGGTAGGCAGGGGAGATTATGAAAATTTGCTGCCCAATCAGGAAGGCTGGGCATACCTTTATGCCAGAGAACAGGTATTATTGACCGAATTTCCTGCTATTGCCCAATGTCCGGTACAGGTTTTTCGTATCGGAGCGGGCAGAATCGGGGCCTTGCCCGGAGAGATATTCGCTGAAACAGGCATGAAAATTAAAGCGGAAATGAAGGGAAAACCCTATTTCACCGTCTGCCTGGCCAATGGAAACCTGGGGTATGTGCCTCCTTTGCATGAGCTGGAAAGGGGAGGTTATGAGACCTGGCGGTGTAGGATCAGTAACCTGGATGGGCAGGCGGAAAAGATCATGCGTGAAAAAGTGTTGGAATTGACTCAGTTAAAAAACCCCTAGCAAGCCTTCCTGGAAAACAGGCATCCTGTCGGGAATGAGTTTAAAGCTGATCCAGAGACAGGATATAATAGACCATGGTTTGGGCATCTTCCATTTTTAGATGTGGGTGTGGGCTCATAACCGGATTTCCCCATGATCCGAAGCCTCCTGAGATGACCTTTCTGGCCAGCATGTCCACATAGGCAGGTTGGACTGGATACCTCTGAGCGATATCCTTAAAAGCAGGCCCCTTGGCTTTGGTATCGATCCGGTGACAATCTGCGCATCCCGAATAAGCGATCAATACTTCTCCTTTTGATACCAGCTCATCCGGTATGGGTTCACTTTTCCCCTCGATTTTTCGGATATAGTCTTTTTTTGGCCCCTCGTTTTCTTTTTCGGCAGGAAGATCCTTCTCACACCCTGCCAATAGAACCAAACCCAGCAACATGATTTGATAAATGCCTGTACATTTCCTGGTGACCATACACAAATGTATTAAAAAAGATAAAAAAGTCTTAATTTAATTTCCCAAAATTTGACCTAGCCGTTATTTTTTTCAGTATAGTATTGTCAGGAATACTGGAATAATTCAATAGATATTAAACATGGAATGGTGAAACTTATTAAATTTGGTTCTACCGAAAACCAATACCCATGGAAAAAGCAATAATTACCCTTTCACTCCTTTTTATGACCACCTTTGCCCAGGGACAATCCGGGATGCAAGAACAGATCAACCAAACGGCACTTGCCCTGGAGCAACAAGTGATAGAATGGAGACGGGATTTTCATCAGCACCCGGAGTTGGGCAATGAGGAAACCCGGACGGCAGGTATTGTTGCTGCGCACATGAGGGATTTGGGCATGGAGGTCACCGAAGGAGTGGCGGTAACAGGAGTTATTGGGGTCTTAAAAGGTGGCAAGCCTGGCCCTACCGTAGCCATCAGGGCGGATATGGATGCATTACCCGTTACGGAGCGCAATGATTTGCTCTTTAAATCTCAGGTCTCCACCAATTACAATGGTCAGGAAACAGGGGTGATGCATGCTTGCGGACATGATTCCCATGTGGCCATACTGATGGGGGTGGCCGAAGTTTTGGCAGGAATGCAGGAGGATTTGAAGGGGAGTATCAAATTTATATTTCAGCCGGCAGAGGAAGGATTGGAAGACAAATCGGTGGACAGCTGGGGAGCCAAGCAGATGGTAGAAGAAGGAGTAATGGAAGATGTGGATGCCATTTTTGGATTACATATCAATTCCCAAACTCCGGCAGGGGTCATCAAATATAAACCGGGCCCCTCTATGGCAGCTGTGGACAACCTGGAAATATTGGTCAAAGGCAGGCAGGCCCATGGGGCGTATCCCTGGTCTTCTATAGATCCCATTGTGACGGCCTCTCAAATTGTGATGGGATTGCAGACCATTGTAAGCCGAAATGTAAAAATCATCGAAATTCCTGCGATCGTCACCATAGGTGCGATTCACGGTGGGGTACGACACAATATCATTCCGGAAGAAGTGGAAATGATCGGTACGATCAGAACTTACAGTGAGTCCCAGCAAACGCTTATTCACCGACGAATAAGGGAAATTGCGGGAAATATTGCGGAGAGTGCCGGAGCAGCCGCAGAAATCAGTATAAAAAAGATGTACCCTGTAACTCACAATGACCCGGATTTGACAGCATCGATGTTGCCCACCCTGGAAAAGGTAGCGGGCAAAGCCAATGTATGGCTACATGATCCCGTGACCGGAGCAGAGGATTTTAGCTTTTATCAAAAGGAAAAACCCGGGTTGTTTATTTTTCTTGGAGGCATGCCCCCTGAAGGAGATTCGGAAACGGCTCCTTCCCACCATACGCCTGATTTTTACCTGGATGAAAGTGGATTTGTTTTGGGAGTCAGGGCTTTGAGCCAACTGGCCGTAGATTATATGGAATTGAATTAAACTGCGGCCTTACTTTCTGGATTATAGGCTTAATGAATGATCTTGTTTATCAGATAAAGAGAATTGGCTTCCGCCAGTAAATGAAAGTTTATACCTAAGAGTTCTGCGCCAAATCGTGATTTCTGCTCCCAAATCCGGTAGTTAGCGAAGTTAGGTATTCACGTTAAAAAAAGCTTTTTTTAGATAGATTAGAGGTATTTACTTTCAAGTCGCTTAAATATAGGAAGGATTAAATTTATTTTTTGCAGTTAAATCCCTTCCAATGGTTTTCCATAGGATCGGACTTGTCAGTTAAAGTCCTGGTTTTAATGTAAAATTTGCTGTTTTCAGGGTAACCCTCACTCAAAGTATGTTTTTTGCAGGCTAATCATCAAATTGATATTTAGGATTGACTCAAGTGATATTCATTATTGAAAAAGTTAATTAACCAGCTCAAACCAAAGGTTAATATTTATAATTTTCATCAATTAATAGACACGAAATATTTTGATCTTCTTTTATAAAATTTTATTTTTAAGGTAACGTACACGTAAAGAAGACTATCAAAGCCAAACTAACCTTTTCATTAATTTATCCTTTAACACGCTACATTATGAAGAAAATTTACGAATTACAGAACAACCAAAGGGGGAGGTTTTCTACCTTCTGGAATTGGTGTAAATCACTAAATCCTCCAAAAGCATTGGTTCTTTCCCTTTTTACATTGGTTTTTTATTGGTTTGCCGTTAATTCTGCCACCGCACAGCAAGGAACGCAGATTACCGGTCAGGTTTTCGATAATTCTACCAAGGAAAGTTTACCTGGCGTCAATATTCTAATCAAAGGGACATCTCAGGGAACGGTCACTGATATCGATGGTTCCTATTCCATCAGGGTTCCAAGTGAAGATGCCGAATTGATATTTTCATTTGTGGGATATTTGACCCAAGAGGTAAGTGTAGGTAACCAAACCACCATCAATGTGGACCTGGTCGCTGATCAGGCACAATTGGAGGAAGTGGTGGTAGTCGGATACGGATCGGTGAAGAAAAGTGACCTCACCGGATCTGTAGTAAGGGTAGACCCTGAATCTTTTAAAAACCAAAGCAACGTTCAACTTACCGATATGTTGGCGGGAACGGTGGCAGGCTTTAATGCCAATCAGGGGACTTCGGCTGCTGGAGGAAGTTCCCTGGAAGTAAGGGGACCCACCTCACTAAGTGCAGGTACCGAACCATTGGTGGTCCTGGATGGGGTGATTTTTAATGGTAGCCTTCGGGATATAAATCCCAATGACATTGAATCCGTAGATATCCTTAAAGATGCCAGCTCGGCGGCAGTTTTTGGTGCAAGGGCGGCATCAGGAGTAATCCTCGTAACCACTACAAGAGGTGAAACGGGGATGCCCACCATTAATTTTACCACCAAGTTAGGCGTAGCCGGACCGACCAATGATGAATATGCGGTACGTGGTCCACAAGGCTACCTCGACTTTAGAAGGGATTTTTATAGAACTTTGGGACAGGCCCAACCGGATTATCATTGGTTCAATCCCAGTGAACTGCCGGAAGGAGTTACCCTCGAACAGTGGAGGGCTTCTAGCAACAATCCTAATCCGGATGATACCAGAGAATGGCTGACCAGGCTAAACTTTTTTCCTGACGAAGTAACGGCCTACCAGGCCGGAGAAACCATTAATTGGAGAGATGAAGTAATGAAGCCTGGCATAAGGCAGGAATATGACCTTAGCATCGGTGGAGGCACAGAAAAAATCAAATACTATTGGTCCCTGGGTTATTTGGATAATGAAGGGATAATTGTGGGAGATAAATTTTCCACGATTCGTTCCAGGATTAATTTTGATTTTGAGGTGACGGATTGGATGAAAGTGGGATTGAATTCCCAGTTTTCTTCCAGGGATGAAAGTGTGGTTCAGGCCAATTTGGGAGGGATGTATTCGACAAGCCCATACGCGCAAAAGTACGAAGAGGATGGTTCCATAAAGTGGTTTCCTCATGGATATATCGGGGGTCAAAATCCATTGATCAATTACCTGGGACAGGACCGGTTTCATAAAAGAAACAACTTTTTCAATACTTTATTTGCTGAGTTCAAATTGCCGTTTGGGTTCACCTTCAGATCATCTTACCAGCCCAGGATAGAAAGTGTAAGGGATTATAACTATTGGTCACCGGAGACCATTACTGGTGGGCAGACTTATGCAGGAGGCAGGGCCACCAGATTTGAATCCAATACCTATGAGTGGATGGTGGATAACCTGCTTAAATGGAATAGAGAATTCGGTGTGCACAATTTTGACGTCACCTTTTTGTACAATTTGGAAAAGAACAGGATATATAGTTCAAATATGGCCAACCAAACCTTTCTTCCCAGCTCGATTTTGGGCTACCACGGGATGCAATTTGGTGGAGATCCCACCATAGAAACGGATGACATTACCTATACCGGCGAAGGTTTGATGGGAAGGCTAAATTATACCCTGATGGGTAAATATTTGTTTACAGGCTCAATAAGAAGGGATGGCTTCAGTGCATTTGGCAGGGAAAATCCCAGGGCCATATTTCCGGCATTGGCTTTGGCATGGCAAATTTCAGATGAATCGTTTTACAATTCAAGTTTGATTGATCAGCTTAAAATGAGGTTATCCTGGGGCGTAAATGGAAACAGGGATATCGGTCCTTACTCTTCATTTGCCCAAATGGGAAGCAACCAGTATTTTAACGGATCCCAGGTGCAAATGGGGATATTCACTTCCACCCTTTCCAATCCGGGACTTTCCTGGGAAGAAACCGAATCCTACAACCTTGGATTTGATATCGGAATATTGGCCAACCGCATCAACCTGACTTTGGATTATTATGACATGAGTACGGTGAACCTTTTGGTAGACCGCTCCCTGCCCAGGGTGACGGGATTTGAAAATGTAACCTCTAATATAGGGGAGTTGGCCAACAGGGGTTTTGAAGCCACCTTAGGAGCGGTAAACATCAACAGACCCAATTTCACCTGGAGGTCCAATATCAATTATTCCATGAACCGGAATGAAATCATATCCTTATTTGGTGATACCGGTGAATATACCCTTCAGGGCCAGACCCTCTCCGGTGAAATACCTGATTTTGAAAATGAATGGTTTATCGGTCAGCCCATAGATGTGGTGTGGGATTATGATATTCTGGGTACCTGGCAGGTGGAAGAGGCTCAGGAAGCGGCTGAATATAATCTTGACCCTGGTGACATTAAAGCGGACGATTTGGATAATAACGGAGTTTATGAAGCCTTACAGGACAAAAAATTCATTGGGTTCAGCCAGCCCCGTCACAGGATTGGATTCCGAAATGATATTACTTTTTTAAGGGACTTTACGGCTTCTATCTTTATCCGGGCTGACCTGGGTCACATGAGGGCTTTTCCTCCCTCTGTAGCCGGATGGTCTACCTTTGACAGAATAAATACTGCCAATTACCCCTACTGGACACCAGACAACAGGACCAATGACTATCCGAGATTGAGTGTCAATGACTCTCCATTCGGTGGTGGTGTCATGCCCTATAAATCCTCCGCCTTTGTAAGGATCCAGGATCTTTCGCTGTCTTATAATTTACCAAGCGCAATGGCACAAAGGTTTAACATGAAAAATTTAAGAATCTTTGGATCAGTCAGAAACTTGTACACCTTTTCCAGTTGGCCGGGATGGGATCCTGAATCAGGACTTACCCCTATGCCAAGAATTGTCACTGTAGGTTTCAATTTATCACTATAAAATTCACGAAAAAGATGAAACGACATATAAAATTAGCATTTATTTTACCCCTGCTTTATTTGGTGATGACAGCCTGTAATGAGGATTTTTTGGAGCCCCAACCCTTGTCCTTCTTTACCACTGAAAATGTATTTGTGGACCGGGCAGGTTATGAGGCGGTTTTGGTGACCATGAGGAAAGATCTTACCCGCGAACAAACGGCTCAGAAGAACTTCATGGCCCATCAGTGGGCAGCCTCAGAAGCAGGTGTGCCTTGGTTGCAGATGGATTTTACAGCCCTGACTCCCAACTCGGACAGGTACCAGCAATTTGTTACCCAGATCAATGACATTTTTGAAATGGTGAAAAATGCCAATGTGGTCATCACCAGGATTGATGATCTGGAATGGGTAGATGAGGCAGATCGAAATGAAGTGCTGGCAGAGGCCTATTGGCACCGGTCTTATTGGTATTACAGATTGATTGGAAATTATGGTGATTTACCCTTTTTGAAAGAAGAGGTACGTGGCGTCAGGCTGGATTTCCAGACCCACAGCAGGTGGGCCATTCTGGATCAGATTCAGTCTGATATGGAATTTGCCGTGCAATACATGCCTGTATCTGCTGCACCAGGCATTCCAACCAAAGGGGCAGGTGATCATTTGTTGACCAAAATTTACCTGGCCAATATGGAATTTGACAAAGCCATTGAAGCAGCTACAAGAGTGATTGACGGACCTTATTCCCTGATGACGGAGAGGTTTGGAGTGGAAGCGGATGATCCGGCCAAAAATGTGATCTGGGACCTTCACCGACATGCCAACAAAAATATCGGACAGAATACAGAGAACATATTGGCCTTTGTTGACAGATGGGAAGCCCCGCCAACGGCAAGGACCCCGGGTCTATTTACCATGAGAGTTTATCATTGTGCCTTTTACCAAGCCTTTGTTAAAGACAAAGACGGTAATCCCGGAACAGTCGACAGGGGTCCCATGTACGATTCCCTGGGACGGGGAAACCCTGATGTGGCTTTGAGCGATTGGCACAGTTATACCATTTGGGAAGAGAAAAATTTTGATTATACGAATACACCTGATTTGAGAAGGGCCGACATCAACTGGTTTGACAGAGAGGAAGTTTACTATAACAATCCTGCCTCCTCCCAATACAGGGAACCTATTGATCGGGAAAGAATGGACATTCCTTCTGAATATTGGGCCAGGATATATCCTATGCCCTTTTATAAAACCTATGCTCCAAATGCTCCGGATCAAACCAGTGTTCCCATGGGAAGCAATGGTGACTGGTACATCTTTAGGTTGGCAGAAACCTACCTTCTAAGGGCCGAAGCTTATTATTGGAATGATGACCTGGCCAGTGCTGCCATGGACCTCAATACCGTAAGGGAAAGGGCCAATGCACCTGCCATAAGTCCGGGAGATGTCACCATCGATTTTATATTTGATGAAAGAGCAAGAGAGTTGTTTGCTGAGGAACCCAGGCAAAATGAGCTGAACAGGGTTTCTTATATCATGGCAGCCAGAAACGAAGGGGGATATAGTTTGGAAACCCTTCATGAAAACAATTTTTTTTATGACAGGGTAAGAAACCTGAACGATTTTTATGACAGGAGTGATCAAATCATCCTTTTGGGTCAAAGGCCCAGGATTATGCCTCACCATTTCCAATGGCCCATAGATGATGATATGGTTAATTCCAATACCCTGGGAAGGATCAATCAGAACCTGGGTTACACGGGATCCGGCAATAATGTTCCTCCGTTAGAGGTGGTGGAGTAATAGTTTAAGTCCTCTGACAACTCCCCCTACTGCCGTTAATCTATTTGGTTACGCAGGCAGTGGGGGGATTTTACAAGTTGTACTACCCCTCTCCAATAGCACCATTGTTCCATTGATCCTTTTTAGGTACCTAAAACACCTGTAAATAATGAAAAAGACGCCCATTGTATTTACGCTTTGCTTTATTTGGTCCCTAGGTATGTTGGGAAGCAGTAACAACGCTTTTTCCAGGCAGGACCATACAGGATGGAAAGCAAGCGTGTCAAAAGTAGACATAACCCCTCAGGAATCCATGTGGATGGCGGGTTATGCTTCCAGAGACCATCCCTCCGAAGGGGTGCGACATTCCATTTGGGCTAAAGCCCTTGTGTTGGAAGATGGTTCAGGAAACAGAGCCGTTTTGGTGACCACCGACCTGGTGGGTATCCGCCAGAAATTGTCCCGGCGAATCCGTGACCGGCTGATGAGTCAATACGGGCTGTCCAATGATCAGGTCATACTTAACAGCTCACATACGCACACCGGTCCCGAAACCGATTACGACAGGTATCAATTCCAATTGGATAAGTCAGAATTGGATAAAATCAAAAGATATGCTGAAGATCTGGAGAATAAAATTCTGGATTTGGTGGGCAATACCATGAAATCACTTAGCCCGGTTCAGCTGTATGCTGAGAATGGGCTGACCCGGTTTCAGGTAAACCGAAGAAATAATAAAGAAGCAAGTTTAAACCATCAAACTGATTTGAATGGACCTAATGATTATGCTGTCCCGGTAATAAAAGTGACTGACGATAAGGGAAAAATGACCGCCCTACTATTTGGATATGCTTGTCATCCCACCGTATTGTCTGACTATCAAATCTCGGGTGATTATGCGGGGTTTGCGCAATTGGAATTGGAGAAGCTCTTTCCAGGAACCACTGCCCTTTTCTTTCAGGGAGCTGGTGCCGACCAGAATCCCTTACCCCGGCGTTCTGTTGCCCTGGCCCAACAATATGGGAAAGAATTGGCCGCTGCTGTGGAAAGGGTGCTAGGGGAGGAAATGACTCCTTTGGAGGGGGGATTATCTACTGCTTATTCTGAAATTGACCTTACTTTTGCCAGGCCTACACCTAGCAGAGAGGAGTTGGTGGACATTACCGGGGAAGCTTCTGATTATCCCGAATACCTGAAACAAAATGCAAAGGTTTTAATTGCCAAACTGGATAAGGGAGAATCCCTGATTACTTCCTACCCCTATCCGGTTCAGGCGTGGAAATTAGGTAATCAGGCCATTTTTTCTTTTGGTGGGGAGTTGTTGATCGGGTATTCCATCGCATTAAAGAAGATTTTTGGTCAGGATATTTTTGTGATGGGTTATTCCAATGATGTAATGGCCTATATTCCTACCAGGACCGTGTTGGAGGAGGGGGGGTATGAAGGTACCCGGTCCCCCATTTTCACTACGCCCTGGGCGTTTGATATTGAAGAGCGGATTATTGGGGAAGCTTTGAAAGTTGCAGAAAAGGTGGGTATCCAGCCCCAGGAAATTTCGGTTAAAAATTAAATCCAATTTAAAAAAACCACATCATGCATACATGTTTATCTTCTATTTTCTCAATGGTGGCGCTGCTGCTTTTTGGTTTTACGGCCGGGCAAGCCAGGGCTGTTGAAAGTCAGGTTACCATGCAATGGAAAGCTGGAGTTTCCAGCATTGACATCACACCGGAAGAGCCTATTTGGCTGGCCGGATATGGTGGCAGGGATCGTCCTTTTGACGAGGTAATCCATCCCATTTGGATCAAGGCCCTTGCCTTGGAAGATGCTTCCGGAAAGCAGGCCCTATTGATCACAGCAGACCTTTTGGCCATGCCAAAGGCACTTTCAGACAGGATCAGGGGCGGTTTGCAAGAAAAGCATGGACTAAGCAAGGCACAGATCATTATCAACAGTTCCCATAGTCATTCTGGCCCGGTTTTGGAGAATTCGCTTTCCGATATTTACCCCATAAATGAAGCCCAAAAACTGCAGGTGAGCCGTTATTCGGATGCCCTGGTAGATAAGGTGTTTCGATTGGTGGAGGATGCTTTCGCTTCGCTTCAACCAGCGCATTTGTTTGTGGAAAATGGCCTCAGCAGGTTTCAGGTCAATCGCAGAAATAATGTAGAAAATGCATTGGAATCAGTTACTGAATTGAAAGGGCCAAATGATTACGCCGTGCCCGTAATCAAAGTTACCAATCAAACCGGAGATATCATTGCCATTGCTTTTGGTTATGCCTGTCATCCTACGGTGCTTGGGGACTACAGGATTTCAGGGGATTACCCGGGTTTTGCACAAATTGAACTGGAGAAAAATTACCCTGGCGCCGCGGCTTTATTTTTTCAGGGCGCTGGGGCAGATCAAAATCCCCTTCCAAGAAGGACGGTATTTCTTGCCCAACAATACGGCAAAAGTTTGGCTGCTGCCGTAGAAAGGGTTTTAAGTGAAGAAATGAGACCGTTGGAGGCAAGTATTCAAACCGCTTATTCCGAAGTAGATCTTGCTCTGGCCAAACCACCAGCTATGGAATCCCTTTCGAAGTTTATTGCTACGTCTTCGGGCTACCAGAAAAGATGGGCTACCCGAATGAAGGAAGAGAGAAGCAAAGGTTTGGAAACGATGAAATCATATCCTTTTCCTGTTCAGGTATGGAAGCTGGGGGACCAGCCCATAATCACTTTAGGAGGCGAAACCGTTGTAGGATATGCTGTTGAGCTGAAAAAGATTTTTGGACAACAGCTTTTTGTAATGGGCTATTCCAATGATGTAATGGCTTATATTCCCACTGCAACCATCCTTAGAGAAGGGGGCTATGAGGGTGCTTCTTCCCAAATGGTATATGGCTTGCCCAGTACCTGGGCCTCAAACATAGAAATTGATATCCTGCACGAGTGTATTCGTCTCGCCGGGCAGGTGGGGGTTCCCCGGTTAGAAGCTAATTTGATACCTGATTAATCCATTTGAATTCCCATCCTATTTTGACGCAATGAGTAGAAGTAAACCGACCCCTGATCAGAATAAAAATAAATCTGGCAAATATTTGGAAGCAGAAAGATACTTTTCAGGATTCCATCTGGCCCACGACACCTATAATGCCATTTCCCGTGCAAGTGATGGCAATATTTATTACATTTTGTCTTCTGAATCCCTGGAAATAGGTGGGCAATTTTATGTGTATAAGCCCGGTGAGGACAAAATTGAATTTTTAGGTGATCTGACCGAATTGTGTGGAGAGCAGCATTTGAAAGCCGTCCCACAAGGGAAAAGCCACGTAGAGTTCTATGAAAGTAAAGGAAAGTTGTATTTCAGCACACATGTTGGTTTTTATGAGCTGATAGATGGCATGGACAGGTTGCCTGAAAACCCACCTGCAGGGCATGAAAAATATCCTGGTGGGCATATTTTGTCCTATGACCTGCATACCAAAGAGGTGGATGATTTGCTTTTGTTGCCCGGGGGAGAGGGGGTAGTATCGATGACCATGGACCCGGAAAGAGGGCAAATTTACGGAATTACCTGGCCTACCGGTCGTTTCTTCCATTACAATACCGAAACCCATGCTTTTCATGACCTTGGATTGATTTCAGCACTTGGTGAAGCAGGCAAACCGGGAAAGGATTTCAGAACTCTTTGCCGTTCCCTGTTTGTGGACCCCAGAGATGGCAAGGCCTATTTTTCTACTGCTGAAGGGGGGATTTATAGTTATGATTTCCAACAAAAAGCCTTAAGGTTGATGGAAGAGGTTAACCTTCGTTTGGATTATTTTGGCCAGTATGATCCCTGCAGGCCGGGCAGTATGGCTTACAACTGGAGAAAGGTTTTCTGGCATGATGGTGAGAAGGTTGCTTTTGGCGTTCATGGCAATTCCGGCTACTTGTTCCGGTTTGACCCTTTGAAACGGAAAATAGAGATCCTGGAAAGGATTGTTTCCGAGCCTTCCCGAAGCAGTGGCATGTTTGACCTATTTAGTTACGGGTATTTGGGTTTTGTCCATTGTGAAGAAAACGATACCATATATTACCTGACCGGAGGGCCTATCTATGAAGATGGTAAATTGATTCGAGGCCTTGAAAAAATAGCAAAAGGAGCAGCCAAAGGACTGGAAAATTTACATCTTGTTACCTATCAGATTTCCGACCGGCATTATACGGATCACGGCCCTGTATTTTATGCAGACGGAGGCATTCCCACCTATGTCAATTCCATCGCCCTGGGCAAAAATGGGTATATTTATACCCTTGCCAGAATGGAACACAATGGAAAAGTCATTCAGGATTTTATTAGAATAAAGGATCCAGTGTAGGCTTAAATGGAATTAAATGATGGAAACAATGATAGGTGCAATATGGACAAACGGCATAGCCTATTGGTAGTAGGCAGTTCTAATACAGATATGGTGGTACAGACCGACCATTTTCCCGGACCGGGTGAAACCCTATTGGGGGGCAATTTTTTCATGAATCCCGGGGGAAAGGGAGCCAACCAGGCTGTTGCTGCGGCAAGGTTGGGAGCTAATGTTGCCTTCATTGCAAAAGTAGGCAGGGACATTTTTGGAAAGGAGACGATAGATACCCTCTTTCAAGAGGGTATCTATACAGAGGGGATGTCCAAGGATGACCTTCTTCCTTCCGGAGTAGCACAGATCACCGTAGACAGGAAGGGGGAAAATTGTATTGTGGTGGCCAGTGGTGCCAATATGGCCTTATCGGCTGGTGATATAGACCGGCATACAGGCCTTGTCCAACAGGCCGAAATCATCCTGCTCCAACTTGAAATACCCATGGAGACGGTAAGTCACGTTGCGAAGCTTGGGCATGAGGCAGGTAAAAAGATCATACTCAATCCTGCTCCGGCACAAGTCCTTTCCGATGAACTTTATTCCAGGCTTTACGCCATTACGCCCAATGAATCAGAGGCCACCCTGCTCAGTAAAGTACAGGTAAAAGATGAATCTTCTGCAGCCCAGGCGGCGATGTTTTTTCACCATAAGGGGGTTAAGGTGGTGGTCATCACTTTAGGTGCCCAGGGTGCTTATTTGTCTTCAGAGGCATTTCAAGGGATCGTTCCGGCACCTGCTGTTGCGGTAATAGATACGACAGCTGCAGGAGATACTTTTAACGGAGCGTTGGCTGTGGGCATTTCGAAGGGCATGGGTGTCAAAGAAGCGGTTGAGTTTGCCAATAAAGCGGCAGCCCTTTCCGTAACCAAAAAAGGAGCCCAATCTTCTGTGCCCAGGCTTTCAGAAATAGCATCTTTTAAATAAACCATTCAACCCAATCCCATGTTTGTCATTGAATCGTATTCCCTGGCCGTCGTTTTCTTTCTGTTTTGTGACCATGCTTTGCTGGGGTTCTTGGGCCAATACCCAGAAACTCGCTGCGGATAGCTGGCGATTCGAATTGTTTTATTGGGACTATGTAATAGGGATTGTCCTGCTTTCCCTGCTGTTTGGTCTTACCTTGGGCAGCACAGGTACAATGGGCCGGCCATTTCTGGAGGACCTTCAGCAAGCCACCTTACCCAATTTTTTTAAGGCTTTTGTGGGAGGCGTGATTTTTAACCTGGCCAATATTCTCATCGTAGCGGCTATTGCCATTGCCGGGATGTCTGTATCTTTTCCCATAGGCATTGGGCTGGCGTTGGTCTTGGGTGTGATCATCAATTATATCTCGGAGCAAAAAGGCGATCCGGTATTGCTTTTTCTAGGGGTAGGCCTGGTCACCTCTGCGATTGTCCTGGATGCAATGGCGTACAGGCAAATCAGTAAGGACAGTGCAAAAAATCCTGCCAAAGGGATTAAACTGGCTTTGTTGGGGGGTGTTTTGATGTCTCTGTTTTACTTCTTTGTTCAGCAATCCATGTCTTTGAATTTTAGCAATCCTTTGGCAGGAAAATTCACTCCGTATGCTGCTGTTTTTGTTTTTTCATTAGGCATTTTGATCAGTAATTTTTTGTTCAATACCATTTTAATGAAGCGGCCTATCGAAGGAAGCCCGATTGGCTATGAAGAATACTTCAAGGGCAAATGGTCCATTCATGGTGTTGGAATTTTAGGAGGTATCATCTGGTGTATCGGGATGTCTTTTAGTATCATTGCTTCCGAACAGGCGGGTCCTGCTATTTCCTATGGTTTAGGGCAGGGAGCTACGCTCGTGGCAGCTTTGTGGGGTGTTTTTATATGGAAAGAGTTTAAAGGTGCCTCCCGGAAAGTACATGTCTGGCTGGCGGCCATGTTTGCCTGTTTCATCAGCGGTTTGTTATTGATCATTTATGCCGGAGTAGGATAAAATTATTCCTAGTTTAAGGAATAAATTTAATGAAAGGGTTGATTGGTCCTGGTACAAACCTCGCTGGTATCCTGGTCATTTGGAAGGGATAGCATGGCCACAGCCCGCCTTCTCTGATCCGCCCTACTACAGGTGTTCAATTTGTTGGTCAACAAAGGCCATCGTACATGGCTTACGGGGAGTAGCAGCTGCTTAAAATTTACCGGTGCGGAATTTTCCCTGATCAATGGGTTTGATGATTATTGCGTTTGCAAAAAAGGCCAATCGTGTTCAGCAAAAACCCTCTGAATGGTGGATTCCGGCCTTGGTTAGCGGTAAAAATCCTGGTTTTCCCGGGTGACAATATCGATGGGCATGTAATAGATTTTATCCACTGGTAATTTGAGGGCAAGGTGATGATATAGGCTCATAAGCCCCTTGTATCCTTGCTCTTCGGGCTTGTGACAAATTAAAAAATCAATCAAGCCGTTTTTTAAATAATTTTGATTTTCTTTTGAAAAATCATAACCAACAAGGTGTATCCCGGAAATTTTTCTTGATTCAAGAAACTGAGCTACAGAGAAAACCCTTGAGTTGGTCACGAAAATAACCTCTATGTCCGGATGTTGGACAAAAGCCTTTTCCAGGTTTAAAAATACCGACTTTTTTTCAGTGTTTTTAATTTCCAATTTAACCAATTGGTGATCTACATCATTTTCAAAAAAATAGTTTTTAAAACCCTCTTCAATTTTGGAGTAATTATAACTGCTGCTTTCCTTGGAAATGTTGACAAATAATATCTTGCATGTTCGATGCATTCCGAAAGCACATAGCCGGGCACCGAGGAATCCACTTTCAAAAAGCGGAGGGCCAATATAGGAAAGGCTTTCCTTTACCTCAATATTGCTATCTATAAAGACAAAGGGTATCGCCTTTTCCTGACAATAGTCTATGAATTTAATGGATTCCTGGACAAAAGAAGGGGCCATTAAAACTCCATCATAGCGTTTTCGCTGTTTTATTTTTTCGGCTGCCTGAATAAAGGAATTTTTATTGTTAAGGTCAAAGAAAAAAAAATCTACAGAGATGCCATACCGGCTGATTTCTTCAGCTGCTTTATTGATTCCATTGAGCGGCGTATCCCAAAAATCGGTTCTATCTGAGCCTCTTGGAATCAATATAGCAAGGTGGTATACCTTTCCTGAAGCCAACCTGCTGGCTAAAATATTAGGCCGGTAATTCAATTCCTCGATGATTGCCTCAATTTTAGATTTGGTGTTGGCGGATACACCGGCACGGTTATGAAGGACCCTGTCAACGGTAGCTATGGAAACACCAGCCAATCTGGCAATTTCTTTAACCCCTGTCAACTTCCTTTTTTTCTTCATTACTGTTTGAAACTGGTAAATTAAATCAATATTGTCGTCATCTACTATTTCCGTTTCCGGACAACGTACTAATTTAGAAAAATTAAAACCCTCTTGTTCAGTTTTGGTGAGTTTTTAGATATTTTAAATACCACCCCTAAAGGGGATAAAGTCAGTAATGGTAAGTTATGGTAGTCTCTATGAAATAGATCTATTAAACAAGTTCCGGAGGAAAATAAAAATAGCTTCCCGATCCATAGATAAAAGTGGCTTAGAACAGGAGGGACAAACAAAATTTCTGGTTTAAGCCAGCCTATAATAAAAGGTCATCAATGCAAAAAAAAATGGGACAGTTTATGACAACTTCCCATTTTTTACTTTAAGGTGAAGGTAACGAAAAATTTTTGAAACGAATGGGCCCTTAGGGGTAATATACCGATCAGATCTTGTCTGAGGATTGACAATATTTGAGCTGGTCACGTTCAAAGCCCTCTGAATGCCGGCGGTTGAATTCCATTTGCCCTGATATAAGAAATGGCCGCTCCCCTGTGGTGGGTGGTGTGGTCATCTACCAGGCCTACCATCTGGCGGCGGGTAATTTTACCGGCAAATGAGTCTATTTTTTCATCCATTTCCTGCTGACTGAGAGAAGCAATGGTTTTTTTTCCATAGTCATAGCACTGATTGATGAAGGAGCTCATTTCTTCTTTGGTTTGAGGCTTCGCTTCATGATCAAAGCCCATTTCTTCACCTAATAAAAAGCCCTGGCATATGGAAGCCATGGCACCGCCAATGTGCGTGATCTGTTCCTTAAACGACATGGCTGAATCATGGGGCTTGTAATCCAGTAGTTCATTTGGCATGGTTTCTATGGCTTCCAGGGTGAAGGCCCGGCTGCTTTCCCATTTGGCCATAAATTCCTCCATATTGGTCTGGGCATTTGCGCTGATGGCGCCTAACAAGAGAAAAAGAAGGAGTAGGGTAAATTTGTAGTTTTTAATTGGTTTTCATTTTAAGGTTTCATTAAAGTTCGGAATAATAAAACTAAAATGCATCATTCTCACTTTTATAAAAGTTAAAAAGTAAGATTTTACCGGAGCGGAAAGGGTGGTTTTCTTCCGATGGAGAAATTTTTCCTTTTTTCCTTCATTCAGGTTACAATGATTAACTTTGGTACCACTAAAAGATGGTAATTCATGAATAAAGGCAAGGTTTGGACAGACCAGGAAATCCTGGACGAGATTTCCGGAGCCAATCAGATAAACGAAGCAGTCCGGCAAATTTATATAGGCTATTATGAAATTCTGGAAAATTATGTGTTACAAAATAATGGGAGTGAAGCAGATGCTGCAGATACCATACAAGAGACCATACTGGTGTTTCTGAATCTGATCGAATCTGGTAAATACAGGGAGGAAGCGAGTATCAAGTCTGTTTTATATGGGATCAACCGAAACTTATGGTTAACAACTTTGAGGAAAAGAAAAAGTAGTGAAAACAGGCATGGTATCTATGAAAAGGAACAAGTACAGGTAGATTACGATGTGAGTAAGTCCCTGGCAGAAATAGAAGGATATCAATTGATCATGGCCTTATTTGAAAAACTGGGAGAAAAATGTAAACGTATCCTTACCCTGTTTTATTACGAAAATTTTTCCATGAAAGAGATCGCTGAAGCAGAGGAATTCAGCAGTGAGCAGGTGGTGCGGAATAAGAAATTTAAATGCATGAAGCAATTAACGGATCAACTTGATGGTAATAGGAATTTATACGAAATGGTAAGAAATGCACTGAAAGATGGAAAATAGGTTTGACGATCAAAAGATACTGGATTACCTGGATGGGGTTTTAGAAGAAGGGGATAAAAGGCTATTTGAAAATGAATTAGAAAATAATTCCGAGCTTCAGGAAAGGCTTGACTTGCTTCTCTTTACCATCAATGCAATCAAACTGAAAGGGTATAAGCATACCATCAGGCAGGTACAACAGGAATTTATTCAAGAGAAATTAGAAAATAAGAAGTTTACGCCTTTTGCTACCCCCAAACTTGAAAGGAAAAAAGTACCCCTTATTTTTTGGAGTAAAGTAGCGGCAGCTGTTTCCCTTCTGGTATTGTTTGGTTTTATATTTTATTTGTTACGTACAGATGGGCCTTCCCTATATGAAGGTAAATATATTTCATACGAAATTGCAACTGAAAGGGGATTTTCTGAGCAGGAAAACCATTTGGAACCACTCTTCTTACAGGGAGAATTCAGGCAAATGTTTCAGGCTATCGCTACTCGTGATGCCGAGCAGTTAAGTGCAAGGGAGTTGCTATTGTTAGGAAATGCAGCCCTTGAACTGGATTCAGCCACTGCTTCATTGACCTATTTGCGAAAACTGGATGAAAACAATAAAACCTCAGGGACGGATAGTTTTCAGGATGAGGCGGATTTTTTTCTTGCCCTTACCTATTTAAAACTTAAAGATTATCAGGCGGCTTATCAGCTGGTGGATAAAATCAGGTCAGATGAGCGGCATAAATACAGGGGTAATTTCTCTGGTCTTGATCAGCTTAGCATCAGGATAAGAACCCTTTTTTGATATCGGAGGGAGATATTTTTTTCGCAATCTAATAAGACATTTTTTTTTGCACCTTTTTATGTCCAACCGGTTACAAATGTCTGTCCGATTGCAACAAACAATAAACTAAACAACTTAATTAACATGAAGAAAACAAAAAATTTATCCAGACTACTGATATTTGCCATAACTGCCTACATGTACACGGCCTGTACTTCAGAAAACGATATGGTACCCGATACAGGAGAAGGCACAGTGGGAATGCTCTTTAAACTGCAACCTGCCAGTGGGGCGGTGGCTGCCAATGCCAGAGTGGCCAATGCAGGTTTAAGTTTTACAGACGGTTTTATCCAAATCAAAGAACTGGAGTTGGAACTGGAGGGAAACTTTAATCGGGATGGACTTGTCTCCGGCGGCAGTTTTGATGATGACGATGATGATAATGAAAGCGAATTGGAATATGAAGTAAAATTCAATGAAATCAAAAAGGTAAGTTTTGACCAGTTTGATAACGAAACGGATTTTTTTATCAATATTCCTGAGGGCGAATATGAGGAAATTGAAATGGAAATAGATTTGATTGATTACCGGAATGAACCTTCCATTCTTTTGAATGGAACCTATACCGATGGGGAAGGGGAGGAAATTCCTTTCAGGTTTGAATTATTTGGTGATGACATCGATTTTGAGGTAGAGATAGAAGCAGATGATGACCGGTATTTTGTGGTGGACAGGGTGAATAATCCGCTCATCCTTTTTGAGTTGGTTCCCGAAAGGTGGTTTTCATCCATCAGTTCTTTGGAATTGGAAAACGCAGACATTGATGACGGAGTCATGGTATTCAGTGAAACAAGCAACAGGTCCATTTTCCGGAAAGTTCGAGACAGGATAGCTGCTGATGCTGAGATTGAGATAGAGCTCGATTGATATCGGATTGATATTAACTTAATCACTCATAACAAAGAGGGCGTTTAAAGCCCTCTTTTTTTCTTCCAAAACCAAATAAAACCAGCTGCAACCAGAATCAGCAAAAGAAAACTTAGCGTTATTCCTGCTGCTTGTCTGGATGTCGCCTCAAAAGTATTGCCGATGAAAACCATATTTGCCCAAAAATAGGGATGGTGATACTGTGCCATTTTAGTATCTTTTAGCAAGGTTTTTTTGGCCAGTTGCAAGGCTTCGGGATAAGTGTTTCCCTGATTTACCTTGTCATAAAAAACCTCACTCAAGTAGGCTGTTACCTTATCATTGGCTTTCCAGATGCTGCTGATAATATTGTCACAACCTGCATAGGAAAAACCACGTGAAAGGCTGATCAATCCTTCTCCATTCATCACCTGACCCCGGTGGGTATCACAGGCACTTAAAAAAACCAGGGAAGCCTGCCGCAAATCCAATTGATACAATTCCTCTGCATAGAGCAAGTGATTTTCCTGGGAAGGAGAGAATACTATAAATCCTTCCTCCGGGGATTCAGGTGTTGACAAGGCATGTGTGGCTAGATGGATAATGGAAGCATTTTCTGAATGGGCCAAAAACTCCTGTTTTGTGGCGGCAGTCCCCAGAAATATCCTGCCTTTCAGCAATTCCATCTCTGAAGCAGCTGCAGGAAGAGGAGCAAAATCATTGGTTTCCGGCATTTCGGTAGTTGCTGTAAATGGGGCAAAACCGATGGCTTTCTCTTTATCGGAATTGATCCGGCTTGCATCCATTTGAAGTAACTTCCCTGAATACTGGTAAGTAATCGCATGATTTTCCACCAGGTAGTTTCCTTCAGGGTCTGACAGCATTTCAAAGGGAACATGTACAAGTATTTGATCCGGTATGATGATCCAATTCGGATGTTTTTTTAGATCAGGATACGCCTCGCCCAACATTTGATCAAATGCCTGAATGGTAACCTGCTCTAGCTCTTGTCGGTTATTTCCTCTGGAGGAGATCAGCTCCTGGTTCATGGTTTTTATTGTTTCTGTAAGCGGTCCTTTTTCAATTATTGCCGACAAATACAAATCATCTTCGGAGAGCATAAAGCAAAAAATGACATCATTGGCCACAAAATAGGACAGTAACACTTGATGACCGCTTTGTAAGAAGTTTTGAAGTTTTTGAATCCTTATCCTTTCCGTATTTAACTTTTGATCGAAGAAGGATGAAAAATCATTGTAGGAGGCATATAAACGGCTTAATGCCAATTTGCTGTCCCGGACTTGCGCTTCCAGATCTTCCAGCTTATTGGGGTCCTGAACCTCCCTTATTTTTTGATTGGCCCTGGTTAATTGAAATTTTAAAATTTTCTCTTCCTGAAGAAGGGCAAGAGGGATACCTGAATTTGCCTTGATTTTTCCCTCATTTCTCGCCAGTTCCAATGCAGTAGCTTTGCTTTCTTCTGCCCATATAAATCCCCTAACCAAATGCTTCTGATCTTTTGTAAGCTGATATAATGCCATAGAAGCGGATACTGCTTCTTCGTATGCCTTGCGAATGGACTCCCCCAGAAATATCCGCGCATCTTGATTGTCATATAAATTGTTCAGATAAAAAACCAGATCAAAGGCTACCTGGTAGGTGTCGAAGGACAATTGATACGTGGGCATATCATTGTTTACTTTGGCCAGCGCCATGGTGCTTTTAGCTTTCAAAACCAGGCTTTCAAAAATATCCGTCATTCCCCAATTGATGTTACCAGGAGAGGGGTTTTTCCAAATGTCTTCTTGAGAAAACACCCCGTCAAACTGTAATATGGCTTTATGAAATGCCTCTGCTGCCATCTGGTACTCCTTTTTTTCCATCCAGGACCTTCCGATTATTTGGTAGGTCTTGCCCTTGTGATAATCTAAAGCAACCTGGCTGGGCTGAGCATTTTTTGTTTTTTCTTCGTCCAGACCGGGGATCAGCAATTCAAGGGCCTTGTCTGCCTGACCTTTAAGCAAATGGATTTCAGCTTTGATGTTTTGGTTTGGCAGGCTATTTCGACTTGCCTGCTCCGCTATGCTGTCCAGGTAGTAGCGTGCTGAATCTGGATTTTGGTTTTTGATATAGAGTGAGGCAAGTTTGCTCAACACCTCGTCCCGGTCAATACCCAGGTTCAATGCCTCCTGATACAAGGTAACTGCCTTATCAAATACTTTCAAGTTGGCCCATGCAGCAGCTTCATTCGTCAAAAAGCTAAAGATCGCATATTCGGTAGCTGCTGAAGGTTCTGGATTGGATTTTTCTGTTACGATGGACCTGGCTTTAGAAAAATAATTTGTGGCTTGGGCATAATTCCCTGACTCATAGTAAATCACTCCCAATGAGTTATACAGCCTGCCGGTTTCCTGCTTGTCCTTTTTCGCATCCAATTTTTTTTCTGCCTGATTGAGGTAATGGATACTGCTATCTGCCTGATTCAAGAGAAAAAATGACTCCCCCATGTATAAATAGGGGTTAAATAACAGGCTGTCATTTGCTTTATTTTGTTCAATGAATTTCAGCCCCCGGCGCAAGATTTCAATACTTTTTTGCGGTTGGTTTTGGATCAGGTATAAGGTGCCTAATTTCTCATAAACGTCGGCCGATTGGGAAGGTGTTAAAGCGTTGGTTGGGAATTGAGATTTAATTTCTTCCAACAGCTGAATAGCGGTGCTGTCACTTTGATCCGTGGGGTATTCGGTATAAAAATAGTTCAATGCCCGCTCATACTTTTTATCCAGCGAGCTTTCCTGCCCATACAAAAGCGGGGTAAAACAATTGCAGCAGCATAAAATTATAAAAAACTGTTTTTTTATCATTGGCACAAGGGTATCCTGGTAGTTTACCGCGAAAAGCGGGAAACTACCACAAGATACGGTGGTCTTGGCCTTCTTGTTCTGGGAGGATCAAAATTTGTTCTTAAATTATTCGAAAAAGGCTTGATAGATAAAATTTGATCTTGTTTAGCCTGAATTTCATCAATCAGGATTTGGGGTACATCTTCCATCGTTTCGTAATAAAAGAATTTTAAGTCAATGGCATTCAAAGCTTGCATGCTGCCATCATTTAGCCGGTAGTAAAGCTTGACATCTTTTTCAACTCCATTTTCCGGTTGGGTACCAAAAAAGTTATTCTGAAGTGTCTCCTGAAGTTTGATGACTCCGGTGGAATTACCGATGATGAGCCCCTGATCGGCTAAGCGCTCTCCTCCAGGACCGGCTGCATCAAATTCACAATCCTCGTCATCATCGTCGTCGTCGTCGTCGTCGTCATCGTCATCATCGTCGTCGTCGTCGTCATCATCATCATCTTCACATGGGGGTAAGGTAGCCGGCGATCCGTTAAAAACAGGTTGAACGCTCGTTTCTCCCTGGTCCAACACGTAAAGGCCATCTAAATAGTTGATACCTGCAATAGTCAATTCGACATGGCAGCTATTGTTGCCCTGAGCAAAAGAAACCCTGTACTTTAACCCTGTCTCACTTTGATTGATGTCAATAACGCCTGTTTCAGGATCTATGGCCAGGCCTTCTGGTTGAGAGGAAAACAATCCTGGTCCTTCGATTCCCAGGGGACTGATGGTGTTATCGCCTGTATCATTGATGAAAAATAAAGTGTCACCATAACTAAACGACTGGCAGTCTGCTTCAAAAGTATCATTTGAAGTGCCATTGACATTTCTGTCCAGGTTACAGGAAGACAATATCAAGAGAAAAACGAGTACTTCAATAATCGGGTTGTTCTTATTTGGCATTTTTCGTTTTTCTATTAGTTGCATCGAATATAAAAATTGTAACGGAAAATAAGGTGAAATTAACTGATTTTTCGGTAGTCAAATCAACCCTTTTAATACCTTTTGTCAGATTTGGGGTAATCAGGAACTTAATTTTTTTTATTACCTTTCTTTTTAAAACATTAAACCTTACTTCTCATATACCAAGAACCAATAGAATATGGACACTTCTAAACTCATACAGACATTGTTGGAAAAACTCGAGAATTGGCTTACCTCTTTTGTTGAGTACCTTCCAAACATGGTTTCTGCACTTGTTGTTTTTATGCTATTTTTATTTTTGTCCCGTTTTGCTGAGCGGTTTTCCAAAAAACAATTGCTAAAAGTTCACCTGGATGAGACCATCAGTGGATTTTTAAGCAGATTGATTTTTCTAGCCATTTTGGTTGGAGGAGTTATGATGTGCCTTTCCATATTGAACCTTACAGGTACAGTCACTTCCATATTAGCCGGGCTGGGTATTATCGGTCTGGCCCTGGGTTTTGCTTTCCAGGATACCGCTGCAAATTTTATGTCAGGGATTTATATCACTTTTCAGCAGCCCTATGCCATAGGGGATGTAATAGAAACCCATGATGGGATCATGGGCAATGTAGTGGATATCAATTTGCGTGTGACTAAAGTGAAAACTTTTGATGGGCCAATGGTTTATGTACCTAACCGGTTTCTTTTTCAGGAAAACTTCACCAATTATACGGAGGAGGGCAGAAGGCGGATCAGGGTAGATGTGGGGGTGAGCTATGGTGAAGACCTGGAAAAAGTAGAGCGTATTGCACTTGAAGCCGCCAGAGATGTACCTGGAAGAATTGGCGATGAAGATGTCAGCCTTTTCTGGAAAGGTTTTGGAGATAGTTCTATAGACTTTTCGGTAAATATCTGGCTGGAATATTCCAGAGAAAACCGCGCTTATATAAGTGCCAAAAATCAGGCCATTAAAAACATCAAAAAGGCCTTTGATGACAATGATATCATGATCCCATTCCCCATCCGTACCCTCGATTTTGGCATAAATGGAGGGGTGCAGCTGCATGAGCAAGTGGATAAATCAGAAAAAATCAGATCTATGGGAACAAATAAGGGTTAGGTAAAAAAGACAAAAGCACCGGATTTAGAATCCGGCGCTTTTGTTCAATTATTGAATTTAGATTAAGGTTTATCTTTTCTCGTCTTCAGAGAAAATCATTTTCTTAATTTCTTCTTTCGCTGCACCGGTCTTTTGCTGCAACCTGCCAATCAGCTGTTCTTCCTGACCTTCAGCATATGCCAGGTCATCATCAGTTAATTCTCCATATTTGGCTCTTAATTTGCCCTTTAATTCGTTCCAGTTACCTTTAATCTTTAATTTGGTAGACATAATTATATTGGTTTTAGTGAAAAATTATTTACTTATTTGTTTATTAATCATACAATAACCGTTCCAAATCTCAAATAATATGGCAGAATTGAAACTTCCTGGTCATTTAAGGGCCCTCACTATTTTGTTGTTATTGATCGTTATTGTGTTCGTGTTGAT